>Ga0315285_10005454_pt1 | contig 13104 bp, 22 predicted proteins | sample YL17G09_36_MG_FD_203698 | JGI IMG/M metagenome (GOLD analysis project Ga0315285, IMG submission 203698) | Sediment microbial communities from Yellowstone Lake, YNP, Wyoming, USA - YL17G09_36 | ecosystem: Environmental > Aquatic > Freshwater > Lake > Sediment | place: USA: Wyoming | collected... | reverse complement strand
AAGAATGTAAACATTCCAGAAAGTACTGCTCAAAAATTAAGATTAACCTACCGTCTTAATGTTGTACCTAAAACTGTTCAGACTTCTGTTCCAGTTCCGTATACAGATAGTGTAGTTGCTGGAAACCTAGTTAATTATATTGATGTAACTCCTCAATTGAGTGGAAATGGGTCGGAGATTAGTAGGACCGTAGTTTCTGCTTCTGCTGCAATTGACGGTAGAAGTTTAGAAATTACTATTAAAAATAACCCAGCTAGTTCCAATCCTTCTTATTCTGGTAGTCCAGTTGGTAATCTAATCCCTAGTGGATCTACTCCTCAGCAGGAATATTCAAACGGTAAATTTATTGACAGTCAAGGTCAGACCTACTGGCTTAATGCTATCTTTAATGACGTAGTAGCTAACCAAGTTATTCTTCGTATCAGCAAAGAAGTAACTCAGACTGACCCGTTAATTATTGTTGGCAAGCCTTACCGTCTACAAAAACGAGACGTATACGTAACTGACGATATCTCTGGAACTCCTCTAGGCCAATTGTTCTGGCCGGTTGCTAACGTAACTTGGAACTCTACTAGCGGATTTGTTCACAGTTCTAAAATAGCTGATCTACGTAACTCAGTAGAGTCCCTAACAAACGGCGAAGATAAAACTACAACTAAGTTTAATCTAAGACTTCTAGGTGGTGGCGTAGTCACTGCGGAGAAGGCAACGGCTGCATCAGGTACGGCTATTGTTATTAATAATACTTTTGCTGCTGGGGACGCTCTGGTAGTGAATGGGGTATCCTTTGTCTATAACGTAGACTGGGCCGCAGGAATCAGTACTTCCGCCACTGCAGCAGCTATCACAGCCGCTATCAGTGCTAGCCACAATCCGTTACTAGATGGAGTGATAACAGCTTCCGTACTAGGTAGTACTATAACGTTGACAGCAGTAGTTCCTGGTACTTCTGGTAATGCCTTAACTTTGACTAAGGTGGATACTGGAGCAAGTAACTTCACTTTATCTGCCACTACTCTGACTGGCGGAATAAACGGTACTGCTGGAGAGCTAATCTGGGACGCTGACTTTAATATTGCCAATCCTAGTGGGCTAACTCAGTCAATCGCCACTGGTTCCGTAGTTCTACGTGAAGCTGGCTCTGCCGCTTATTCTATGGATCTGGTTAATGGCGGCATTATCTCAAAAGGTAATCTAGCAGTAACTAGTTCTACTACTGGTACTTCTATTACTCTAACTGGCTCTCCTGATTTATCCAAAGTCAGCGTAGGTAATACTCTAGTAGTAGGACAAACATCCACTAGTATCACAGCCGTAGATGATATCAATAAAGTTCTGACTGTATCTCCTAGCTTGGGAGTTTCTGGCTCCGGCACAGTATACCTAGACACTTATGCTCAAGGTTCATTACCAAATGATCCTAATAACTTCGTTCTTGCTGTCAAAGTAGGCAGTACCATACAAGTAACTGCTAGGGGAGATCTGGAACCAGGAGAATCAACTTCTTCTGAGATCCCTGTTGAACTACTGACTTTTGTTGGATCAACTGGCGAGACAGATAGTAATCCTAATTACTCATCTAGTGATATAGTTAATCAAGGATCAAGTCTTACTTCTGCTATAGGAAAATTAGATCAGCATCTTAGTGATGTTGAGGATAGGCTAAACCAGCTTAATCTTAGTAAGCATCCTGGCGTACTGTCGAAGGCTATAATTTCTGCGGCTGACGTTACTATGCTCAGTGGATCTATTCTAAGTCAAGAATTAAACACCTATATCCTAAGCTTTACTGGAGCAGTATTAAACTTCAGTACTGGTAGTATTCTAGCTAGTGATGATTCTACTGCATTAGGGATTAACTTTACTCCATTTGCTGTTCCAGTTGGAGAATATTTCTGGTACAGCGTTGGAATTGTTACTAGTACTGTCGATGCAAATAATGCTATCACTGCCCAAGTTCAAGTTACTCCAGCAGCTAGTGCTAACGCTGTTCAAGCTAATGCTCCTCTGCCGAATTTTACTACTAGTAAAAATCTAGGTACTGTTCAAGTATATAATAATGCTGGTAATATTGAACTAGTAGCTATTCGTAAGTTAGCTCCAGGTTCAGGTGGTGGTAGCGGCACCAGCACATACGCTCGCATCTTTTTGAACCAATAAGGATTAAATATGGCTTTCTCAAATCAGACATACAAACAAATTGCTAAACACGCTATTGCTGCTGCAAATACTGAGGAATCTCTATATGTTGTACCAGCATCCTCCGCAGTTATTGGTCAACTCGTTGCTGCTAATACTTCAACCTCCAGCAACCGTACTTTTAGAGTAGCAGTTGTTTCAGGTGGTGGTAGTGCGGGTGCAGCCGACTTCATTGCCTACGACGTAACCATTACTCCTGGAGAGACTTGGGTATTTGGTGGGCTTACTCTAAATGCTGCCGATGAAATTAGAGTTCAGTCTAGTGCTACTAGTACAACTGCTGGTACAGGTATTATTTTTCAATTATACGGCGAACTCAACTCATAAGACTAAGGATCATATATGTCAATCAATAGTACACGCCCAGGCGGCACAGTAGGCGGGCTTACCCCTACAGGCCAAGAAGTAGTCACAAATAAAGATATTGATGGGACAACAGCCAGCAATACCTCAAGAATTACAATGCCTAAGGCATCTACTGGTGTCTTGGCGGCACTTACCCGCAAGCAAGGTACGGTAGTATACGATACAACAGCCAACAGCCTGTTGGTGGACGACGGAACCAACCTAAATGCTATCGGTGGCGGGGCTGGTGAGCTTAATATGGTATCTGTCGGGTCAAGCTCGGCCACTGGATGGACTGCCGCCACCGGGGCTACAGTCGGAACCACCTCGACTGCTGGGGATCTGCCGTTAGCTTCTATGGTCAGTACAGCCCTTCAAATTACTTCTGGCACTGGTATCTCGACAGAATCTACCTTGGCTCAAACCAACCGTTACTCATTCACGACTCCAGCATCCTACGCAGTAAAGACCAAGGTTGAACTGTGGATGCGTCCTGGTACTAACTTTGCTAATAACGAATGGACAGTATCTATCTACGCTGGCTCTACTCGCCAAGCCCTCACGACTGATTCTAGCTCGTTTACTTACCTACCTAATGCTAACGGTAAATTTACTACCTACTTTGACGCAGTAGCTTCAACAGCTTACACAGTAAGATTTACTCGTACTGTAAACGGCGGCACTAACGCTGCGGTACTAAACGTAGCTAACGTGATTGTTGGACCTGGAATTCAGCCGCAGGGTGCTGTTGTTGGGTCTGGTATTTCTTATACCCCTACATTCAACGGCTTTGGAACGGTCACATCTCCTGCGGTCAAGTGGTTCCGAACTGGCTCCAGAATGAAAGTATCGGGTAGATTTGTGATGGGTACGACTACAGCCACGCAAGCTCGTATGTACTTACCTGCAGGAGTAACGGCCAGTACGTCCACAGGTGCCTACTCAGTTGTGGGTAGTTGGAAGTGGAACGACGGCGGCGCACTTGCAGAAAAAACAGGTCCCCTTGGAATTGGCATGGGTGCCGACTATGTTACGTTCGGCAGGGATAATTACTCCACAAGCGCCAGCGTAGAAACTGGCTACGATGGAAGTGTTCTTTTCACAAGCAATACTATCTACATAGAGTTTGAAGTTGAAATCGCCGATTGGGCAGGCTCCGGCACTGTCAATTTAGCGCAGAATGATGTGGCCTATTACTATCCTACTGGGGGAACTTGGGGGACGGCCGGTGCTGTTACTTGCAGTATTGGGCAGGGCGGTGTTTTGCTTGGTAGTACGGCGGTGGCAGGTACACTTTTCGCCTGGACGATGACACCCCCTACGCCTGTTCCTATTGGCGCTCGTCCAAGAATTGATATCAGTGGCGACGGTATTCATTGGTTCCCACCATCAGGCGTTAATATTGAAAATCTTAGGGATGATGGGACTAACTATATTGGGGCCGGGGTTGCGTTATTAAACAGCGGAGATATAAGCCTCCAGTTTGGTAAATACCCTAGTGGCGTTTCAGCCGCCTGGACGCAGCCCGCACCCGCATACCTTCGAGTGGTTATTGAACTTCCCGGCCAAGCTGTAGGCTTCGGAGCCTTCCAAGCTGCCTCCTCTACTAACCCAGCAGGTATTAGCGGATTAGTACCAGCTTTGGGATTACCTGGTAGAACTGATGGCGTTGCTGTAGCGGCGGGGTATGTTGGTGAGAGGATAAATTTCTCTCGGCAAACTGTAACAGTAAGCTCGGCAGCTACTTCCTACAGTAACTCAACTCCCGTTGCTACTTTAACGCCTGGTATTTGGCTAATAATGCCTAGATATTATTTAGGAGTTGCTGCAACAACTATGTCTCTATCGGTTTCCACTTCAAGTACACCTGGGGTAGGTAATTTAAGCGATGCTTTGCAAGCCAATGGCGATGCTGCAAATCGCCTTTTCCTACCCGGCAACGCTTTTGTTTATACAGCCACAACTACCACGCCACTATACGGTCAATCGTATTGTTATGGGCCGGTTTTATTTGCTAGCTCTGACGTTGACGGCGTAGCAATTCGCATAGTTTAAACCAACAAAGGATTACCAAATGTTAAAAGCTCTACAGAATAAACAAAAATTGTACTTAGAGCTTGTTAAATCTGCCCAAGATTGTCACGGTTTTATTCAAAGTGAGGACTGTGACAGTCTACTCTTTACAGGCTTAGTAGGGTGCGTACCTGGAGTAGCAGTTGATATTGATGCGGCATTTGATATTACCACTCAGCAATGGCAACGCCGCCCAGTAGAGTGCCCATGCTGGCCCGCCCACTCAGCGTCTACTATATCTAGGGATATGCTGCTTGGCCTCAGCTTTTACGCCTGGCGCAACAAAAGACTAGATATATCAGAACAGATTATTAAATATGCTCTGTCTCATTGGTTAATAATGGGTAAAGCTACTACTCTAAAAGATAAACTAGGTAGATGTTTACTAACTCCAGGATTACTATCAACCTGGGCAGAAGTAAGTTATAGACTAGGTGGACCTAATAGGTGGTGGTTACGTTGGATACCTCAGGTACAATCTAAATCCACAGTAGGGTTTCAAGCTCACCTTAGCGTACTACATTGCTTACTAAGAGAAGAACTAACAGGTAAGTTAAATACTAAGATTGTTGAGCACCACGCTCATCGAGAGCCAAACAATCCATTATTTCAAATAGCAGCAAAGGACTACCTTACTGCGGCTAGATTACTCCTAGACAGTAGATTGTGGCCTGACGACGCTCTGCCGACCACTCTGAATAGAAGGGACGCCTGGCTCCCACAAAGAGACTACGGCCCTGATTGGAAGCCTTACACAGCAGGCGAAGTAAAGCAGCATTCTGGTGGAGACTTCTTATTCCTATATGATTTATTAATAATTAACTCTGAAGATAGTTAAAAATTTTTTGAAAGTACAATTTCTTTACAGTAAATATTAAAATTCAGAAAGCATGAACCATGAACAAAGCTACCTTTCTCAAAACAGCTATTACCTCCAGGTTAATGCAATTGTATTATCATAATTGTCACCATCTTACTCAGGGCGCTAGTTTTTTTAGTGACCACGAATTCTTTGGTAGTGCCTACACAGCTATGGATGGTGCCTATGATAGACTAGCAGAACGGTACATAGGGGAATTTGGTAATAAAGCTTTTGAGACTGTTACTATAGCTAAGGTAGTAATGGGTGAGGTTACTGATTACAAAGTCGAGGATATGTGCTGTTGTGACATGCTAGAGACTGGACTAAAGCTAGAGCAGCGCCTATCCGCCGAGCTAACGGCTCTAGACAAAGTAGCTCCAATAGGATTACGTAACCTTATAGGAGACTTAGCAGAACAATCCGATATTCGCCAATACAAGATTAAGCAGAGATTGGCAGAGCATAAGGATAAAGATGACAAATAATATAGACTGGACTAATCCGAAGGCTAAGATATCAAAGTACTTCATAGTCAAAGAAGCTTTGTACCTCCCTTCCTGGCAAGCACTACATATACCATCTAAAGTTGAACAAGAAAATATATTAAAGTTAGCAGAAAAAATGGATTTAGTGAGAGAGTTTATTAAGTCCACGATATCTATACACTGTTGGATACGTCCTGTGCTAAATAATCCAGCCTCTCCTTATCATGGGCAAGACTACAATGCTCATGTGAAAGGCGCTCCTGGATCAAGTCATAAGACTGGACTAGCTGTAGACTGGAGTTGTATAGGATCTAACTGTGATGATCTTAGAAAGTTCTTAATAGGCAAGCTAGCTGAATGGGACCTACGTATGGAAGACTTACCTAAGAGTACTTGGATACACTTAGCAGCGGATTATAAAACAGGTAATTATTTCTTTAAACCCTAATTTAATAAAAGGATATAATATGTCAAAAGGTCAAGCATTAGTCAATAAAGTAAAGCGTCGTGCTAAATCAGTAGTTGAAGCTAAGAAAGCTCAATACAAAGTTGATAAGCGTGAAGAACTCCTACAATCCTCTCCTAGAGCCTTAGTCACTGTACGTAAGCCTCAACGTACTATGGACGCTAGCTTTGGTAAGGATGCAGTTGGAGATAAGCCACACCTTGAGTACAAGATTGTAGCTACTTCCCTAATTCGTTTTGACTTCGGCGTATCAGACTTCGGGCTAAAACTAACTCTACCAGCTATTACTGGAATCACTAATACTATTGGTCTTGTTGTAGGCGATCTAGTAGTAATTGAGAACCAAGGTAGTCAAGTAGAAGCCCGTATGCTACAAATTGTCAGCATGGCAGCTAACGTTATCCGCCTTGATGATGTAGCTACTTATGCTGGTACAGAAAACAACGTAGCAGTACGGTTTGTAATGTCTGGCGTAACTCGCTCTTACGTTTAAATATAAAAGCCCAGCTTCTTACGAAGCCAGGCCCTTTGGGGTAGGATTACTAGGAGTTTGTTCTCGGTTTTCCCTGAAGTCCTACCCCATCTATTACTTAGCGCAAGGAATCTCAACAGTAGCAGCTTCTACTTCCAGAAAAGAACCTAGTTGACGATTAACTAGTTCTTTAGTGTCCTTCATAGTTACATCTACTACATAGTAAATACTGCCTACGTCAACAACTGTAATATCTACTGTAGCTAGAACTGCTGCTGCTTCTTTAGGTTTAACCCTAAGATCTAGACAAGAACTTACGTGGTACTGAGGATGAATCAGAGTAGGATCTTCTGGTAAACTGCTACCAGTACAACCGGCCAACAAACTTAGAGCAATAAGTACCTTTTTCATATACACCCTTTTTAATTATTCGCCGACTAAGACATTTAGCCGGGTTATACGTTTACGAACAGTAGCTAACTTATCTAGGAGCTGGAGTTCTTCTTTTAGAAGAGCGTCTAGCTCTTTTAATTTACGGCTCTTTAGTTCCAATTCTAGAAGTTCTGTAGAGACGGTAGCTAGGGTATTACCTTCTACTGGAAGGCTCTCAGATTTAGTATTAACGCTTTCAGCAGCCTTTCCTGTAGTAGCCTTCGCTGCTCTGGGAGGAGCTGCTTTTTTATTAAAGGCTCCCATCCATACTGCGTATAACTCAGCATCATCCTCAACTAAGTAAGGACAATCATCTTTACTGGTACTATTGTTAGCATGATCCCACGCTAAGTTAGCTGCTTCTTGACTTTTTGGATATGGATTCTCTAGCATTTTCTTTGGCCTTCCTCTTTTAGTCATATAGTAAACCTAATATTTCTTTATTACTATCAGTAATTTCTACGTAATCTTGGCACAATTCTTTCGTAGTAGCAAGATGTGGTTGAGCATTAGGGCCTCTAAATGGATCGTAGCAAAGCAATAAAAAGTGAGGAAAGTATGATAATCCTGACGGCCCCTGATACAGAAACTTCTTCCCCGACTTTCGGTGAAACAGTAGTGTGTTCATCTTCATATGGATCTGTAGCCTCGTGCCAAATGATTAAATCAATTAGGGGGTCGCCTGTTATCTTCATTATGGAACCTCGGGAAATTTACCATTAATAAAAAACTCGGAGTACATAGCCATAATAGTATTCTTACCAACCCTACCACTGTCTCGGTTTAAATCCCTAGCAATACAAGTAGCTAGTGGAGTATCAATATCTACAAATTCTAGAGCAGCTTTATACTCTTTAGCAATAACTCTAGAGAATTTAGCTATGTACCTATCAAAGTTAGTGCTATCAATGATAGTATCATAACCAGCTGCCAGTGAATTTACCACTACTGCCTGCATTACGTCAATAGCAAATGACTCACTATCGTTAGTCTGTCTATTGTTATCCAACATAGTTCTGAGTTCATCAACGCTTACACGTTTAAAACCTTTCATTACTTGTTGAGCAGCGTACACAGACTTACCTGATCCTGGTAAACCTCTAAGGACAATTAATTTAGGCATTATTGACTCGTTCCTCAATTATATTAAAAGCTACTTCCATTACTTTAATAGATGTTTCCTTCTCCAAATTAATTAGTAGCTCAGATAGTCGGTGAGCCATGATAACAGCAACCTCAGCAGGAATACAACCCTTCTGAAGATATTTAATAATTACGCTGTCTAGGTCGCCACCCAAAGCTACCAGCTTCTTAGTTTCTACAGAATTCTTAAATTTAAAAGATTCTAAATCTGTTATATTACTCATATAGTAAATCACTCACTTCCGTTTTTGGTACAGGTTTACCGTCTACTCGTAACCATTGTTTAGTTTCTACTAAGTCGTACTCTACTACGTAACTTCCAGGACTGGAGAATCTTAGTGCTGCTGGTAATTGCCTATAGATCTTATCGTATCTAGAATAACCGCCAGCTCTATTTTTTACCATTAATACATATACTTTATTCATGACCATTCCAAAGCTTTAGCAGTTATAGGAAATTGTTCAATGAATATAGCTTTAACAGCTAAGGCTACTTCACGATGTTCTAGTTGAGTTGATGGATCAGTACGGACGTTTAGATAATGTATCCAAGACCTTACTGAACCTTTCATATATAATTTAGTAGTAGTCGAGAGGGGAAGCAGAAACCTAGCCTGCTCTTTAGCTATTCCGAGATCTAGTGCTTCTTCGTACAAAGTTTGGGATATTTCCTGCACATTCTTTTGTGCGGCATCAAACCAAGCCTTGTCCTCGTCAGACATATTATCAATACTGTTTTGGCGGTTCTTTACGTCTTGACTACGAGCAGGATAGCATTCAAACCCAGCAGAAACTTTTGCGTACCTTTGAGAGAACTCTTGAAAATTGAATGATCGGTGGCGTAGAATCTGTTGAGCAATAGCTCTGGAAGTAGTAATCTCTAGGCAGCAGTCCGCCATCTCGAATACAGACCAGTGCCCATTCTTAGCGCAGTATTTAAGTAATTTAGCATACTCAGGATTATCTTGATTGTCGGGGCTGCTAACCCTAGCGCAGTACCCCATCAGTTCCTCAGCCTTGGGAGTAACCGATATTAAATTAACTTGCATATTAAGCTCCAACTTTAATTGTTACTAGTCCAGCTACCACCATTACTAATCCTACTATTTGGACTGGACTAAGTTTAGCACTAAAGACTAATACGGGCAATAAAATAGTTAATCCTGTGATTAATACGTCCCAATAAATCCCATATTGTAATAATTTACTAGGGTCTTGAGTACTCTTAGATAAGTAAATCCATATAGTATTAGCTAGTAAAACACAGATTAATCCTAATGGTAACACATAGTTACTGTCTTTGAGACTAGGACTAAAGGTAAGATAATTATACATAGAGTATAATACGGCTGCTAATAGTAAAGCTGGGATAATAGTCATAGTGCCTCTAGAGCCACGTTTTGGGGTACTGGGTAGACTTTACCAGGCGGGGGACAGATTCCCTTGGCTACCAGGCAAAAGCCCTCAGATCTCATTATTAACCCTTTTCTACGTACCTTCAATATCTTTTCCCAGCGCATAGCTTCTGCTCTACCATTAAAGCCGTTTAGTACTAAGGCTATATTCCAGTAGCCACAATTAACTTTAGTACTCTTAGCTCCGCCTACCAGCTCTCTATTGTGCTGGCGTAGCCTTCTTTTATAGTCAGTAGTACAACCAATGTAGGTTCTATTACTGACAGTATTTATTAATAGATAGACGTACCACATAAGTTACTTCAATAGGTAGGTATCAGATAGATACCCTGCAGATTCAATAGTTATAGTAGTATGTTCATATACTGGCAGATCATGTACTACATATTCTTCTAACCATTGAGGTAATTTAGTACTAGGAACAAGTACGTCCTGGTTAAGATCTGGATGATCTTTTACTCTAATAGTTATTTTAACTATATTCATTCTTTATCCTTAGTATTTAGATATAAGCTAATAAAGATACTAGCTATTACTAGTACCCACGAAGCTACTATACCCGAGCAAAACCAAAATAGTTCAGACATAACAAACCCTTAAAGTAAAACGGCTGACCTACCAGCTTTTTGGTAGACCAGCCATTATTGTGTTAGACACTTACCTTTGCCTTGTTCTTCTGAGGACCACGTTTCTTTCCAGCATCTGACCGAGCCTTACGAGGCTTCTTAGTTGTAACTGAGGACACTTCTACTGCTTGTTGATTTTGCTCACTCATTTGATATTCCTTTGAAAGTTATTAACACTGTTCTTCTGGTATTTTAAAATCGTAGTCTACTGAAAAACTAAACTCCGCATCTACTCGATCCTGATAGGGCTGCGTATAGAGTATCGTTGGTCCGTCGCCGTAACAACAATCGCAATACGTTCTTAATGTTGCACCTGGGACCAGTTGTTTAACCCTAGCTAGCCCCATTTCTACTTCGTGTTGCACCCACTTACTAAAGTCATGATGACTAAATTTTTGGATCATTTCCCAAGCTGTGGGGTCTATTTCTTTTTTCCATATTAACTTAATTCCAGTATTGTCCATCATCCCCTCCTCACATTCTTTCCACTTGATAATTATCCTATATCTTCAAAGTTAAGTCAACAGTTATTTTACTTCTCTTCTGGAGGCTCAGTAGTAGAACAGAAACCATTACATTCAAAAGGGGTAGAGATCTTCCTACCATTAATTACGTCAATGGTATCAACGTCAGGGAACATTGGGTTATGTTTTAAGAATAGTTTCTCTCCCTTCTTACCTTTTCTAGAGTCTCTACTAATAGTCACTGGAGATCCTTTGGAAGCACTAATCTCATGTTCTAGGTTCGCCATGTATTCAAATTTATGAGGAAACAATTCTTTAATCTTTTTCCAGTAGCCAACGCCGCCTTGGATGCACCCACCTTTAGGACTAGCAAAATCTCCAATACAATTATTATTCAAAAAATGATTATAAGTAATTGGGGGAGTAATACCTAATTTTCCAAGTTCTTCAAAGATTCTTTCTCGATGATACTTTTCTACGATTAAAGGAAAAATAGGGTTTAGATCAGGATTGTTCATTAACATATTCCTGGCTCGACGTTCTTCTTTAGTACCATAATCAAATCCGAATATTTGACCAAAATCTTCTTTAAGTTTTTGATATTTTATTCTAGGTTCCTTTTTCATTGTCATAGAGCAGGGAGCGCCATGGGCGAAATTCATTCCCTTATATTTACGCCAAACATCTTCAGGCTCATTAAATCTCGTAGATTTGATCGTAGTAATTTTTACTCCTAAGACTTTCTCAAAATCAGCCATGAATCTTTGAGTATCTGGATGTTCTAAATTAGTGTCGCAAAATACTATATCTACTGCCGAGCCATACTTTTCCAAAGCTATTTTACAAGCTACGGCCGAGGCTACCCCTCCAGACCACCATCCAATAACTCTGCCTTCTGTTTTATCATTAAAAGGATTAATGGTTGGGTATTCATATATTGTCCGTTCGGTCATAAATTTCCTTATATCAATAATATTGTTACTAATTAATATCTTCTGTGATTATTTCTGGATTACTTTTTAAGGCGCTATCTAAAGTATGCCAAGCTAGAAGCGCACACTTGACTCTGGAAGGATATTTTCGGATGCCTGAGAATATACTAAGTTTACCTAACTCAACAGGAAAACTTTCAGTAACTAAGGTATCCACAATCGCCCTTTTAAACATTTCTGAGATATTTGATACGTTATCTAGGGATAATCCTTTGATAGCGACTGTCATCATAGAGGCTGAGGCTTTGCAGATAGCACACCCCTCACTCTCAAAGGCTACATCTTTTACTAGTTGATCATCTCCGATATCAATATAAACGAAAACGTGATCTCCACATAAAGGATTAAACCCTTCGGAGAAGAACTTAGCGTTCTCAATTTTACCGAAGTTCTTGGGACGCTTGTTGTGTTCTAGAATTATTTGCTGATAAAGATCAACACTCATAATTTTATATCCGGGTTTATAGGATCAATATGCCTATCGTCTAAATCTTTGCGGTGACGCTCATGCCAAATTAAGAAAAGAATACAGCATCCTGCATGGGCTAAGTGAGATATGCCTGTTTCGGGGTCTTTATCTTCCCCTCGCATATGAGCAAAAAGATGACGTAAAGCTGCACCTGATAATCTACTCCACTTGAAACCATTGGTCCAATTCCACTCTGAATACTTCACGGCTCCCGCCGCCAGTACCTTAGCTATTTCTTCTAGTGGGTAAGTAGGCAATAAGTCTACTCTAGGCTTTTCTGAATCAAATTTTAAGGCTATATCGCTCATTGTTTAATCCATATCAATATATTTAGCAATTCTATCAGTAGTAACTACGTATTTACCAAGTGTGCCATCATAGTGACCATCAGCATTACACAGTTTACACCAAGTAACTTTAGTACCAGTGTCTACCCAAGTGTGTGCTAGTTCACAGCCGGACAATGGTAAGGCATCATCATAAGATCCGTAATAACTATTCCACATGGTATCTAAACCTTATTGTTTAGGTTTATTATTTTTCGCAATCCAGCTTTCGATGGCACTGAGAGATACGGGCCTATAATTATTTCCGACGACGCCAACATCCCATTGGTTGTGCGTAGTTACTGGCGTATTGTTTGCTGGACCAGCATGGCAGT
>Ga0315285_10005453_pt1 | contig 13109 bp, 18 predicted proteins | sample YL17G09_36_MG_FD_203698 | JGI IMG/M metagenome (GOLD analysis project Ga0315285, IMG submission 203698) | Sediment microbial communities from Yellowstone Lake, YNP, Wyoming, USA - YL17G09_36 | ecosystem: Environmental > Aquatic > Freshwater > Lake > Sediment | place: USA: Wyoming | collected... | reverse complement strand
ATCTTATCCTGGATTCCGTCCTGGATAAGATCTAAGAACAGAATGGAGGGGGGAAACCCTCTCCATCTCATCAAGGGAAAAAAATGATCGCGGGATTTGATCCGTCATTAGCCCATTTCGGATGGGTTTGCTTTGACGAAAAAATACCAGGTTTGGAAGCTGCAACCCAGGGTGGTGTATTTAAAACCGACCCGACTGATGGGTTACTAGTTCAGAGGCTATTATTGCAACAGGAACGTATCAGTCTCTTTCTTTCTTCCAGAAACATTAAATTCGTTTCTATGGAAGCACCGGTATGGGGGGACTACAACAGCGAAATGCTGTTTGCACTGAATCAGTTTTTGCACCAAACATTTATGGACCTAGGCATCTATGTGGTTCAGTTTCCTCCTACAACCCTAAAAAAATACGCCTATCCTAAAATGAACCCGAAAAATGTAACCAAACATTACATGACAGATAAAGCTAAAAAAGAGCTCAGTCGTCAAGGCAAAAGATTATCAGAGCACGTAGCAGATGCCTACTTCGCGGGTAAGCTTGGGCTTAAATTCTATAAATGGCTTTTCCTACACGAATTCTCAGACTCTGATCTCTCTAAGCACGAACAAGAACTCTTTTGTGGCAAACATGCATTTACTCGTGGCCTTAAAAAAGGGACTACGGAATATAATGGTGTCATATATAAAGAAAATGAAAAATTTTGGGACTATACAAAAACCCTAAAAACCTCTGAAACAATAAAGAAGGAAGTGCGAGATGGCAGAGAAGAAACTTACTCCGGAAGAATATTTTAAGAAAGTATCAAAAGAAGATAAAGATGCCATTATAGATCTGAGTTCCAAGAAAAAACTCGATCTGATCCCCTCGGGTTCCTGGGTTATAGATACCCTTATAGGTGACGGAACCATGACGGGTAAACCTGGCGGATTTCCCAGAGGGCATATTGTCGAAGTTTTTGGAGACGAGTCTTCAGGTAAGTCTACCCTGGCTCTCTCTTCAATAGCTAAGGCCCAGGAACTCGGGGGTCTTGGAATCCTTCTGGATTTCGAGCAGACTTTTCATTCTGGATATGCCTCAAAACTCGGGGTAAACCTGGCAAAGAACAAATTCATCCCTTATGAGCCTAAGAGTTTTCAACAAGGTGCCAGGATAATCAAAGACTGCCTGTTAATGCAACCACATTTAATCGTCGTTGACAGCGTATCGGCCATGCTACCTCAGCAGTATCTTGAGGGGTCTGTCGATGAAGCCGGGCGTATTGGTCTCCAGGCTCAGTTGATGTCAGCCTTCTGTGGTTACATCACCAAATTTCTCAAAGCCAGTAACACTCTGCTTCTCTTCACCAATCAGCTCAGGTCGGTCATTAAAAAAGATAAATACCAAAGAGGACCTGACGAAGAATCCAGTGGAGGAAGGGCTCTGAGATATTATGCTTCTGTCCGTATTAAACTGATCACTTCAACCGTTGAAAAAATCAATGTCAAAAGCAGAATCACTGGAAAAGCGGACAAAGAACCGGTCAATGTCATGATCAAAGCTACCGTAGTCAAAAACAAAATTGACCGGCCCTGGTTCACCGCCCCCGTATATATCCGATTCGGAGAAGGTATTGATAATATCCGGTCGATCATTGAACTCGCAGTCAATACAGGAGTGATACAAAAGAAGGGTTCATTCTTCGAATTCTCTCAGGGGAATGAGACACTCGTCAAAGTCCAGGGCATGGAAAATCTATGGCAGAATCTCACTGATAATGAAAAGGTATTTGAGAAGATCAAAGCCAGTTTGGTCATCAAAGAAGACGAAAAAGTCAAAGAAGAATATAAGGACGGGGATGAAGAGGATGTCGAAGTAGGTGACGAAATGGATGCAATGCTTTCGAATGTTGCCACAGAGTTCGTCGAGAAGCAGAACAACAAAAAAAAGAAAAAGGAAGAAGTCCCTGAAGAATGAGCACCAAACTTCACATAAAAAACTTCCAGAGTATCGAGGACATCGAGTTTGAAGTCGATGGGTTCACCGTTATTGTCGGAAAAAACAATATCGGAAAGAGTGCCATAATCAGGGCGGTCAATTCAGCCCTGACTAATAAATCAGGAAAGAGCTTTATTCGCAGAGGGAAAAAGCAGACTGAAGTCACTATTCAGCACGCAGGCACGACCATCGATTGGAAAAAGGGAGAGAAAACCTCGTATAAGGTCGAGTGGAAAGAAGGAGATGAGGTCAAAAAAGAAGACTTCTCTGCATTGGGGGCATCGGGCATTCCCAAACCCATGACTGATGCCGGGTTCGGGAAAATGGAGATAGGAGACAAGGAAGTTTCTCCCTTAGTTGCGACTCAGTTCAATGAGCTCTTTCTGCTCGATAAAATAGGTTCTGTAGTTACCCAGGTCTTATCCAACCTTTACAACATCGACATCCTTAGTGGCGCGGATGGTCTCTGTCAAAAGGAGTTAAAAGCCAATAAGTCTTCCCTTAAGACCCGAGAAGAGGATTTATCTTCTTTACAAGAGAGACTGGAGAGATTTAAAGATTTTGAAGAAATAAAAGAGAAGGTAGCCCGCCTGGCTGTGGATGAAAAAGATTGCAGGGATTTGCAGAAGGAGATTTCTCAGCTCGCCCTTTATGAGTCTCAATTATCCAGTATTCATACCTCAATAACTCGCCTGGAAGCTGTAAAGAATATTAGAATACCCAACCCTTCCGAATGCGAGGAGTCAGGGAAAGAGTTGGAATGGATCAGAGGCAAAGAGACAGACCTCCGAGCCGTTGCCGAGTTGGTCAAGAGATTACGAGATGTTAAAAAAGTTGACCTGCCGGAAACTGATGTCACAGAAAAATTAATTCAAGAAGTCCCTGAGATTATAAGATGGGATGATAGCCTATCAGGCATTTCAAAGAAAATAGACAAACTTGAATTGATAGAAAAGGTCAATGTTCCAGGCACGGGAAAAATAGAAGCTCTGTTAAAGGAGCTGTCCCAAATAGTCAACTGGGATGATGAGGTTACAGAGCCCTCTAAAAATTTGGAAGCTCAAAAAAATCTTCTTAATTCCCTCAACATAGAGAGCTTAATAGGCCTTTCAGAGAAAGTAGCCACCATCTTGACAGAGGCAACAGAGATATCAAAACTCTATGCTTCATTTTTTGAATTGGCCTCGCAGACAAAGACAGCCAGGGAAGATCTGAAAAAAGTCACTGAAGATCTGAATCAGGCACAAAATGAAAAGGATCAGATAAAGATCTGCCCCGCCTGTGAGAGGCCTTTCTAAATGGATAGATACAACATAGCCCTTGGTAAGGAAATTCCTCCCGCAGAGCAAGAAGAACAAATTGAGCCCCCATATAAAAAGGCATCCGAGATTCCTCATGAAATTTTAGGTGAAAACGTTACCATAACTGATAGCCGAGGCAATAAATTTGAGGGTTTCGTTCAAGAATGCTCTCTATCAATGGAGTCCTCGATGAGTGGCCCTCAGGCCCTTATACCTGGACAAACAACTACAAGGCTACAAATGGACATAGTGATTCATAGGTATACTCTTGTAAAACCTAATATTTCGCCCCCAACAAACTTCCCCTATTCAATGCTAATGAACGACCCATTATTTTAGAGGAGTGACATGACTGAGTTCACTTTCATAACAGCAAATGACATTCATATCAGTGACTCCGGGCCCCAGGGTCGTATAGATGATTTCAAATCTGCGATACTTGATAAGTTGTCTCAGATGGCTACAGCATGCACGAGGCTCAATGCGGACGCCGCCCTCATAGCCGGAGACCTCTACAACATAAAGAATCCCGCCAAAAATACGCATAAATTAAACAGGGAACTTATAGAGGTATTCAAAACTTTTCCCTGCCCCATCTACATGATTGAGGGAAACCATGACCTCACGGCAAATAATCTGAACAGTCTGGAAGATCAACCCCTCGGAGTTCTCTTTGCCGATAAAACTCTGATTCAGCTTCGGCATGAAGTCATCCAGAAAGACGGGTATAAGATTTCCTTGGTTGGAATACCTTTTACTGAAGGGCTAGAGCCTTCCACCCTGGTTCTCCCTAACAAAGAGGACTATTCAGCCCAGATATGTGTTATGCATCTGTTTGCAGTCCTGAAGTCGGGAAACATGTTCGGAGAGCGCCTTTATGGCTATGATGAATTGTCTCAACTACCAGCGGATATATTCGTCCTGGGTCATTATCATATTGACCAGGGAATATATAAACTGGATGGCAAATATTTCATCAATATAGGATCTCTGAGCCGAGGAACCTTATCTGAGGAGAGTATTGACCATTCTCCCCAGATAGGGTTCATAAAAATTGCTATAAATCAGGGCAAAACTGAGTATAATATTATGCCTATCAGACTGAAGGTCAGACCGGCCTCAGAAGTATTTGATCTCGAGAAAAAGGAAGAGCAGCAAAAGCAAAAAGAAGAAATTCAGCTTTTTGTAGAAAAATTGGCTACAGAAGCGGTGAAAGAGACAGTGGAGAGTGCAAAAACTATTGATGACGTTATAGATGCAATGGGATTAGCAAAAGTGATAAAGGACCGGGTCGTCCATTTCATTCAAGAGGCATCAGCTCAGAAATAGGGGTAAAAATCCATGGAAAAAACTGAGGTGATTCAAAAAATAAAGGATGAGATCAAAAAACATAGAGATAGATGTGACGAGTTGATTAAAATGGTCGATCAAGCTACTCGATCTGGGGAGCCTTACCCTACTGATTTAAATATGGCCTATGTTGTTGCGTCCAAGCACGAAGGCCAAGCCGACGCCTTTACTGAATGCCTGAAATTAATCGAGGAGATGGTATGAAAACATCAGAATCCTATAGGTCGGTAAACTCCATGCACCTTAGAATGTGCATAATTGATGGCCCCGAGGGGAAAGATTGGATATGGGCTGCCACGTTTAAGAATCTGACTTTTTCGGCTGCTAAGGATATATCTGGCAAGCCCTTTAAAACCAAAGAGGATGCCAAAGAGGATTTCAAAGAATTTGCCAAAGCACAATGTTTAACCTGGGAAACTATCTAAATGGAACTGAAATACGTAGAAGACCATACTATTTTTGAGTGCATCGTCGGATCCCATGCCTACGGGACGCATACCCCTGAGAGTGATTACGACAAAGCCGGAGTCATGATTCCTGGCAAGGAATACTTCTATGGGATCAAACGATTCGAGCAATTCAATGACTATCCGGGTGAAGATAAAATCATCTATGGTTTCCGTAAAATTGTTAATCTGATCGCGGAAAACAACCCGAACTGTCTCGACCTACTTTGCATTCCTGAGCATTGCATTCTGAACATAAAACCGGAATGGCGTGAGATCATGGATAACGCCCATCTCTTTATCTCGAAAAAATGCAAGCACACATATTCTGGGTATGCCATAAGCCAGATCAATCGCCTAAAAACACATCGAGGATACCTCCTAAACCCACCAAAGAGTGAGCCCCATCGAGAAGATTTTGGTCTTTCCCAATCTCCTATTTTTGAGACCGCCCAGCTCAAAGGATTGGTCAATGTGGCGTCTCTGTTTGACTATGTCGATGCCTCTTACCGGGAAACTTTTGTCAATCAGCTCGACACAATCTACGCAGAACAGGTTGTCCCGCTCTTTAACAAATATTTGAACCCCGATCGACGGACAATAGCTCTTGATTTTCTGCAAACAGCACTATCCAGTCAGCTCAATACCCTTTCTGCTCTGGGTAAAAACGGCTATATCAAAGACGAATATGCTGAAATGGCTGAAAAAGAGCTACAATATGCCAATGCCTTCCGGGATTGGCAACGCTATAGGGAGTGGAAAAAAAGCCGTAATAAGAAACGGGCGGAGTTAGAAGAAAAGTTTGGTTTTGATTGCAAATTTGCCATGCATGCTCTCAGACTTTTGAGGATGGGGCGTGAAATTCTCCTTACCGGCAAAGTGAATGTCGATCGGACGGGCATTGATGCTGAAGAACTTAATGAGATCAGAAACGGTGCCTGGCCTTATGAGAAGGTAGAAGAGTATGCTCATAACATGGACCAAGAACTGGGAGCTCTCTATGATGGATCTGCACTACAGAGGGCACCACAGATCGAAAAGATCGATCAGTTATGCATATCAATTATCGACAGGTACCTAGAAAGATGACTATACTTTTCTATGCCAGGTTTGGGTACAGCCAATATAAAAGGTGGTACTGGGTTTTTCGTATAGATTGGATTGGAAAATTTTGGACTGGAACACCGAGAATACTTTTTTGGAAGCAAGAGAACACTTGCTGGGATCTGAACCTGCTATATAAACAACTCCGGGAAAGCCTAAAAGAGGGTGCATGAACATAAGCTATACCGCCTGGGAAGCCTATACCGAATGTCCTAAGAAATTTTTCCTGGAGCACATAAAAAAGGCTCCCCCGACGACTCCGAGCCATGACTATTATAAATTATATGGCCTCATTGTCCAAAAGTTTTTCGAAGTGTTCTGCAACCGATGGAGATTTCGAACTCCCTACATCTTTCCTGAAATAATACATGAAAAGCTAGTAGTCCTGTGGGAGGATCTTCTGAAAACGGTCACAGTTGACTGGGATGCTTCTTATGCAGTTAAGCAAAAGGATGAAATTCTCGATGAAGCCTATACTGATGTCTGCATAATCATGGACTCCTTAAATCAGAACTATTTCCTGAATTCAAGGTCTGAAGTCGAAATAACAATACGCCTTAAAGACTCCCACAGCATAAACGGAATAATAGATTTTGTTCATACTGATTACATGGCAGGAAACAGTGTCGTTATTTTTGATGGAAAGGGCACAAGAACCGTTGGAAAGAACATCGACAAAAACCAACTTTTATTCTACGCCCTTCTCTATTATCTCAGCACAAAAATTCTCCCCTCGACTTTAGGCTTCTTTTACTATAAACTAAACGTCTTCTCCCCCTTATTTTTCAATCAAGATGTCCTCAATGAATTCCGGATTCGACTCTCGGCAGACATAAAAGCCATGACAACCTGCGCGGAATATGTAGCTACACCCTGCGCCAAATCTTGCCGATATTGCCTCTATCTGACCGGATGCATGGAAGGACAACAGGCCAAAAGTAAAAGAGCCAGGCCCTCTAAACTTAAAGAGTTAGACAAAAGAGGCGAAGAAGAGAGTGGAATTTTAGAATTTGGCCTGGATTAAAAATTCTTCTTTATTTTTCCTTCCAAAAACATAATCATATACAGGAGGAACCAGTACATGGATGATATTCAGAAATTTACGGAGCTAAAAAAACAGATAGGCACTCTATCCGACAGAAAAATTCGTATCGAAGAGCGCCATAAAGCAGAGAGGGCAAAACTGGAAACCCTTATAAAGGAAATAACCTCAAAAGGCTATGATCCTCAAAAACTCAGTTCCATTCGAGATGAAAAAGAAAAACAGCTTAAAGCAATGCTCTCAGAGCTCGAAGTTGCGACCAAGGAGACCATGGATAAGCTTAATTTGATTGAGGCCTAAAAAAGCATAAAATAGCCGCATCCTCAGCACGGATGCGTGGATTGAAACAAAATAATAAACCCAGGAGAAAATAAATGATCGAGTTTACCGCAACAGTCTCTGATCTAAAAAAAGCATTATCTATCGTAGCCCTAGCTACGGTAGATTCGGCTGAAGATATCCAGGGGCATGCGCTTTTTAACTTTTTCAACTATCCAGTAAATGAGCCAGAAGCCCATTTTGATCTTTATTCTACGGATAAAGATAAGATAGCTTCATCAAAACTTCCCGTGGCAGACATTAAATCTGATGAGACAGGGAATATTCAGTTTACCGCTGACCCCAAAAAACTCCAGGCTCTGATCAGTAATTCGGATCAAAAGTATATAAAATTCACATATGACTCCACAACAAAGACTCTCAATGTCTATGCCTCGGAAAACTCTGATGCCTATGTTTCTTTTGCCTCTTTCAAACCGGAAGAATTTCTTACTTTCGAAAAAGAACTCAGATTAACGGTGGACGTAAAGACTTTCGATAGCAGTATGTTCCTATCAGCCATCCGATTCATTCTGGGTTTCTTGCCCAACGATGACAAAGAGAAGAAATTTGCCAACATGTTTTTCGACAAAGGGACGATTTTTGGGACCAACGGCTCATACAAAATAGGGGCCTTTCAGAGTGCTGAGTTCTCCGGGATCTCAGACCTGTCCATCCGCCGAGTGATGCTTTCCCCAATAGCCTCAATGCTGGATAAAGTCGATTCACCCATGATCAAGTTATCTTCATCAGAAAAAATGATAGCCATATCTCTTCCCGACGATTCTTGCACTTTTGGATTTAGACGATCCGTCATGACAATGCCCAAGATGCCCGTTACGGTAGATCAACCCACGCAGGATGGGTTCAACATAAACCGTACTACGCTCTTGAAAAAACTTAACCGGCTGGCCGTGGTATCAAAAGAAGACGTCGGTCTCAAAATGGCGTTAAAGGGGACCGAGCTCTCAATAGAGACTGAGACCGATAGGAGATCATACGAGAAAATAGCCTGTCAGAGAATAATAGGGGATTCTGACCTGGAATTCTTCATGGAATGCTCCAAGGTAAAAACAGTCCTTAATCTGTTCCAGGCATCGAATGTTGACATTCACATTGATAAAACCAAATGCATTATTCGAAGTGCCGCCGAGCTGGTCGTAGCCGAAGGAGAAAAGGAAACTAAAAAGCCCTTCATTTCGGTCGGGTTACTGGCTCTTGCAAGAAAAATCTGAGCCATGGAAATAAAAGATCTTCAGAGAAAAGTGGATCAGATCGATGGGTTCTATAGAGCTCTAAAGACTCAGGAGCAGAGCTATATTTCCCAGATAGAGGAGATGAAGAAAGAGATTGATATCTTAACCAAAACTAGTACTGTCCTCAAGCACCTGTTAGACACGATGGTCAGGGATGAGATAACCCGGATGGCCGGGCTCATAACCTATGGCTTAAAGACAGTATTTGAAGACCAGAACCTTGTTTTTGTCCCTGAGATCACAAAAAAGAACGAAAAGATTCATATTGAGCTCAAGACCCAGCATGACGGAATTGAGGGGGATTATGAGTCTTTCGGGGGTAGCATAGCCGTTATAGAGAGTTTCCTGCTTAGAGTGCTATGTATTCTGAAAAAGAAATATTCCAGGTTACTTTTTCTTGATGAGACTTTCGCTTCAGTCGGGGATGTATATATTCCAAATACCGGGAAACTGATAAGCGAACTTTCAAAAAAACTTAATCTGGACGTATTGCTAGTGACTCATCAAAAAGAATTTATGAATACTGCAGATCATGTCTACCGAGTTAAAGAATCACCTAAAGGACTACTTATGGAGAAACTCAAGTGAACATTTCGACTTTTCTGCAGATCGACCTTCAGAACCTTTTTTTCGAAGCCAAAAACAAAGGGCAAAGAATTGACTTCGAAAAGATATGGTCGTATTTCAACAGCCGGGAGACAGAGTATCTAACCGAGGCCCTCGTTTATATGATTCGTGGGGACGATTTTGATAGTAGCAAATTTGAAACCAAATTATTGAGCGTTGGCTATAAGCTCAAAATCAAAACCGCCCTCAAATATTTCAAAGAGGGTAAGACAATCTACCGGCAGACCAATCATGACGTCGGGATAGCCGTCGATTGCATGGACAAAATCAATTCCTTTTCCAAGTGGATTCTGATGTCCGGAGACGGCGATTTTGTAGAGCTGGCTAAATATCTTCGGCAGCACGGGAAAAAAGTTGAGATATGGAGCTTCAAGGAATGCTATAATTCTGCCCTGGAGTCTTACGCCGATCGGATACACTTTATAGATGAAGATTTCTTCTATAAAAAACCTAAGGTCTCTGTCTTTGGGTTCACTTTTGGACCAGAATCTGAAAGAACAATATGAGAAACGTCCGAGCTGTATATCAGAAACTAAGGGAGGTTAAATACCACCATCTAGTAAAACTATATAAAAAATACACCCGGAAAATTCCTGAAAATTGCAAATATAATGTTCCTTACAAAATTACCTCTGAAACCGGGACTTCAGTAGAAATTAGACTGTGTTTTCTTCATCAGCCCGAGCTAGACATGAAATCCAGAATATTCCCGCATCTGGTAGATATTTGCCAGGAGCAGGAGCATTGCACCAACTGCAATGCCTTTGTTAATCGATACACCAAGGAAGAGATGAAGAAGCTACTAGATACAGAATTAAATGACCCAAAAACAAAAGAAACTTTATACCCTGATATTTGTGCTCTTGAATGGGTCATGGAACAATCTGAAGGAATTCCAGGGTTCAGAGGGTTAGAGAAAATATTTTATTCTATAAAAAAATGGTTTATGAAATAGGAAGGGGCGAAGATGAACGCCACGAAATTAGATCTATGTACTCGGGTCTCAAAAAATCTAGATACTCCAGTTACCGATATAAAGCCCATTGTCGAATCCTTTTTAGGCGAAGTCTTAAAAGTCCTCTCTGAGAGCAAAAGAATAGAAATCAGAGGGTTTGGCTCTTTCTCCGTCAAAATCAGGAAGTCCCGTGTTGGAAGGAATCCAAGGACAGGAAAATCCGTCACCGTTCCTGAGTATAAAGCCCCCTGTTTCAAGTTCTCAAATGAGGCATGTAAACTCTTTGAGAATCATCTGAGGGAAGCAAAAAACCCTAAATAGTCAATGACTTATGTCAATAATGCTCAGTATTTTGTTTTAATGAACGTTTTTTAATAACTTATTAATACTTGTTTCAGGATAAATGAGTCAATTACCTGAAACAAGGGATGAAAACTATGGCGATCACGGTTGAAAATTGTACCTCTATCTGTATAAATGCTCTTCAGAGGACCATAAAAAAGATAATTGACAGAGATTATCCTAATGCAAATACCAAAGAGGTGCATGATTTCACTCAAGAAGAACTTAAAAGGTTCTCAGTAAATGATCAGGTTTTTGAATATGAGGCATTAGAAAACTATCTGGGAGGATACCGATGGTTTTTCCAGTGCCCAAAATGCAAGAAGCGAGCCAGCAAACTATTTCTTCCCCCCGAGTCCAACAAGAAAGAGCATAAGTACCTCTGCAAGGCCTGCCATAAGCTCAAGAATCAATCCGCTCTCTCGGGGCAGAACAACATGTACAAGAAAGTTACCAAGCCTCTGAAGCGCATGAAAGAGATTGAGGATAAAGTCAGTAAAGGGCACCTAAGAAGTGATAAGGTTCAGGAGCTCCTCACTGAATATGATGCACTTGAAAAAACCTTACGGGATACCCCGGAGTTCCGGCTATACTCGTTCAAGAAAAAGCACAATCTCTAATAATAATCTCTTGATAAACCTTACGTGACTATGGAAGAAAGAATAGTAGTAGGAATTCGGCTCAGAATAAAGCCCCCTAAACGTAGGTCACCATCACAGCGTCTTCATGCTAGACTATACTACCGTCAAAATAGGTCAAAAATAAGACTGCAACGGCGTCGTTATCTTAGAACGCACCGATCTCAGATAAAGCACAGAAAAATGTTCATGAGGTATAAACCGTCCTGGTTTAAAAAGCCTTCCCACACGAAACCATCAAGCCATACCTTTAAGGTAAAAGTTCCAAAACTTAAAGTCCATACTCCTATACCAAAACAATTCAAGATCAAGAAAATAAAGAGCATTCCTCGCCCGAGTACGATACCAAAAATCCGGCATTAAAAAGTGCGTTTTAAAATTCCGGGTATTTTTGCTCTTTTAGTGGTATATTTGAGTAGGAGAGGGGCATTTTAGTGATAGTTACCATAAATTCACTTAAAGAGAAATTTGAATATTATCGTAAGTGGCTTGATAGCTTAAAAATGAAAGAGTTTTTCAATTTACCGGTGAAGGACCAAAACCGGTGCCTGGCCTTGTTTGAGAAATTTTTGGAGGATTGCAAGAAAATCAATAAAGAGGCCAAGGAGATCGTAGAAAAGACAGTAGTAATAAAGATCGTCAGCGTAATAGAAAATGAGAAAAACTTGTTAATAAGTGGCCTTATAGAAGGCGCTGAAAATACCATAGAAATGACTATGACTAAAGAAGCAGGAAAAGAAATGAAAGAAGGATGTACTATTAACTGTGTCCTCTTCAGTCTTGATGAGGACGTATGGTTCTCCTCAAAAGAAGAACTGATTACCGGGAGGCGAAAATGAGACATGCTTGGTATCTGGAGGAAGTGTCCGAAAAAAAGAACAGGGAATGGACAACCTCCGAAAAAATGGCCATTTATACCATGCGTCTCAAAAACTTCTCTGCTTCTGATATAGCTTTAAAGTACAGGGCTTCCATCTCTCAGGTATATAATGTTGTTAGACTCGTCAGGAAAGGTCTTAAAAATGAATGCTACATGTGTGGAGAACCATTAACCAAGAAAGAACTACTCGAAAACAAGAAGAGTTTTATTAAAGCCTGCACAAAATGCAGAAAAAAATCTTCAGACTATAAGAAAGAAATCAGAAAAAGAGCAGAAGACGCCCATCTTTGTATATATTGCGTAGAAAGACCGGCAATACCCGGTCATAAATCTTGCCCCAACTGCATCTCCCTCACGCACCGTAGGAGGTATGCAAAAGGCTTATGTGGACAGTGCGGAAAAAGGCCTATTGGGAAAACCAAACTCGCACTCTGTGAGCCTTGTGCAAAAGAAACTAAAATCAAAGCTTCAATTAGAAGGGGCAACCATGAGTAAGATTCAAATTGTGAACATTAACACAGACCACGCTTCCTGTGTGAGGTGCGGTTCTGACATCAACGACATAACAAATTTTTCCTTCGACGGAGAGATCATCTCTGAACCGACCTACCGAGAAGAAAAATGCCGATGCAAACACTGCAATGCACCATTTCTTCTCCACTACGACTTATTTGATGCTGACGGACACATTCATCCAAGAGTTTTCTCGGAAGACATCAACAATCCTTTCTATCACTGGTCAGAAATTCTGTCGGACAATCAAAAGAAAGTAATTTCAGAACACTTAAAAGACTGTGGGATTTGTCAGGATCGCCTGAACCAAGAACTCCTAACTGATGCCTGGTTAAAAGACTTCATGGAGCAATTGCGAAACGC
>Ga0315285_10005452_pt1 | contig 13109 bp, 8 predicted proteins | sample YL17G09_36_MG_FD_203698 | JGI IMG/M metagenome (GOLD analysis project Ga0315285, IMG submission 203698) | Sediment microbial communities from Yellowstone Lake, YNP, Wyoming, USA - YL17G09_36 | ecosystem: Environmental > Aquatic > Freshwater > Lake > Sediment | place: USA: Wyoming | collected... | reverse complement strand
TGTGGAGACCGTCTTCAAACAACGTCGTATCCCAGGTATAGGAATACGGCGCACTTGTATCGGCGGCTTTAAAGGAATCATCAATATAAAATTCCACATGATCTATTCCTGAACTGTGAGAAGCCTGGACTTTGATGGGAACAGAGCCGAGGAGAGTCGACAGGGCTGAAGGAGTGGTCATGGACACTTCAGGAGCTAAATTGTTTTTAAGGACGTAAAGGCTTCCGGGCACATAAGCGATATTTCCAGAAACGGCGACGCCTTTTCCCCATTCGCCTTTGTAATAAACAGCTGTAGTAGAAGAACGGTAGATATTTGATATATCGATGACCCATAGTTTATCCCAGCTCAGATAAGCATAATCCCCCGATAAGGCGATGCCCTCGCATCCCAACGCATAGGAGACCACGAGGCTGGGAAATGCGGGGTTTGAAAGATCGAATATTCTCAACATGTCTCCGGTTAAATACGCATAAGCTCCTCTCACGCTGACATGCGCCGAGTACGACCCTTTTATATTAGAAATGCCGACGTATACTTCTTTTGGATTTCTGGGATCGGAGACATCGATCACCCGGAAACCGGATCGGCGGTCCTCATCGCCCTGAGAATAATCTTCCACCCCTAAATAAATATACTTCCCCGAGAGAGCCAGGGTCCCGAGATGGACGGCTTTGTAAGCGCAAACATAGGAGCTGACGATGCTCGGATCGAAAGGATCGGAGATATCGATGACCGTCAAGGTCGCCCGAGTGATATTCGCGTTCCATTTCGTTCCAGAGACATAGGCATACGGCATACGAACCACGATACCCGCATGGTCGTAAGCATCGCACGGGGGGTCGATACAGGGAAGATCGAGGTCTGCCACCCGATAAGGGCTTTGGGGGGAGGAGATATTAAATATACTCAGACGCTCACTCTCAAGACCATAGGCATACTTCCCTGAAACCGCTAAACCTCTAGACAGACCCTTCTCATGACATATGCCGGCCTCCCTGGGCTTTGTGGGATCGGAGACATCCATGATGCGCAAACCGTCCGTATGGCAAGCCATATAGACATAATCCCCGCGAGCCTCAATGCCGTTGCCGATGCCGCCAAGCGTATCCGGAGTATCATAGTTTCCCAGCCGAAAAGGATTGCCCGGGATCGTAACGTTATACAGCGAGAAACCGCTACCCGCGTGGGAAATCCCAACGAAGTTGCCGGAACTGTTCAGGTCCCGATATTCACAATTGACCTCGCACTCTCCGATATAGACCGGAGATTTCGGATTGGAAATGTTTATTGTGACCAGACTGCAGGGCCAATTTTGAAAAAGATACGCAACATTTCCGGAAAGCGCTATCCCCCCGAAATCTGCGCCTGATTTGACATAGCGGCCTGCTTCTGAAGGATTCCCGGGATCGGTGGCGACATCGATGACCGTGAGTTTTCCGGTCTTATGCCAATTTCTGGATTGACAGACATAAGCATACCCATCAGCGGAGACGTCAATTTCTCGAGGAACATAATCCTTTCCCAGCTTAAAGGTTCCGATTAGTTTGGGAGAAGTAGGGAAGGAGATATCGATCACTTCCACTCCATATGATTTTTCCAGATGTTCCGGAAACTTCCAGTATGCGCACACGCAAATCGCATAATTTCCCCATATGGCAACATCTGTGAGCTCGCAAGGATACTTCGCCTGATAAACTGGATGATGAGGGTTCGAAACGTCATAAATAAACAGCCCATTATCGGCAGCCAGATAGACATGATCCGATGAGAGGGCGATGGATTGGAGACGGGAACCCTCAAAGTACAACGAGGCCACTACAATAGGATTCTTCCGGTCTGAAATATCAACGATAATCAGGTAGCTGAGCGTCACTAAGTAGGTATAATTCCCCGAGAGCACAATATCCTGCGCGCTTCCTTTAAGCCTGACTTGTCCGATTTTCGAAAGAGAGGAAGGTTTCGATATATCCAGCACCTGCAAAGTCTCTCCGTTGCCGATCAAAGCGATATTTCTGGCTGTATCGATCGCGGAAGCCTCGCATCGCCCATACGGCCATATTCCTACGAATTCGACCTCGCCTTCGGTTGCTATAAATCTGCTCTGGATTTCGGGGGCTCTATAACCCTGGGCATAGGTTAGAGTTGAACTAAAGAAAAAAGCAACACTAAGTAACGTCGCAAAACAAAATCTCTTTCTTCTGCTTGCCAACGATACGTTTAGCGAGTTCATGAAAAATCGTAGGAATTTCATTGTTGCGCTCCCTTGAGATCTGTCCCCCCAGAACTCGAAAACTAAACTCCCTTCCCCGGAATCCTTTTATTTCCGGCTGATGAACGAGATCAAATTCCATTTTGCCGCCCGTTCACATACCTCGGAACGGCCTTTCCCCTGCTCATATTCATCAATTTGCGCCGATTCCAGGCGATGCCGGCGGAAATTGATAAGAAACTCCTTTTCCGCTGCGCCGGCATAATGAGCATTCATGCGCCGATTTTGCCTCGTCCCATCGTTAGGGATGATAAATCGTAGCATGATCGGATGTCAAGTTAACCCAGACCGTTGAACTGTACTTAGATGCAAAGCGCCACGAGGCGTGGTTCATCACCGCTTCGGACGCCGGCGAAAGAAAGGGCCAGATATAGAAAATCCCGGGCTGGGTTTTTTCGCCGACGGAATCCGCGGATTAAACGTGTCCCCGCATTTCCTCGTCGCTGACGAACGGGATGGACGGCAAACATCCGATGGTCTAGAATGTTCGGGTGAGCCTGAATTTTCTTTTTGGAACACCCGAGTTCCGGAGCCTCCAAACCGCCGTCCAAAAGGGCGAGAAAGGCATCCGGATCCAGGGAGTCACCGACGCGGCAAGACCCTACGTCCTGGCTTGCCTGGCTAGCAAGGTCCCAGGGAGACTCGTCTGCATCCGTCCGCCTTCTTGGCCCCTGGCTCCGCTCGAGGAGGATTGCCGGTTCTTCCTCTCCCGGCTTCGGTCGACCATTCCCACCGAATCTCTTCCCGCGCTCTCCGACGACCCCTACCTCGAAATCCCCCCTTCCCTCGACGCCGTTTCCTCGAGGATGAAGTTCCTCTGGAGCGCGCTCAACTGGTCCTCGTCCCTCACCGTGACCAATCCTTTCGGCCTCTTAAAACCCGTGCCCGCGCCGGCCGACCTCGAGCGTTCGTTTCTGAGCATAGAGGTCGGGCGGGCCATGGACCGCGACGACATCCTCCGGACGTTGTCTGAATACGGCTACTCCCGGGAGGACCTGATCGCTTCTCCGGGCGAATGCGCCTGGCGGGGAGGCATCATCGACGTTTTCCCGCCCTGGCAGTCCTACCCGTTCCGGATCGAGCTCGGCGGCGACGCGGTGGTTTCACTCCGGGAGTTCGACACGGGCACGCAACGGTCGCTCCGGAAAGTGGACCGGGCGCTCCTCCCGTCCCTCCGGGAATTCCCCGGCTCGCCCGAGTTCCTCGCCTCCTGGGTCCCGCTGGCCCGAAAGGCCGGATCCGATGCCCGGAAGGACCTGGAAGACAAGGTCCGGTTCCTCGAACAGGGAGACCATTTCCCGTCGTTCGTTTACCTGGCCCTTCTTGCCAAGGACCGGTTTGTCCCTTTTATGCGTTACCTTCACGATGCTGTTTTCGTTCTCGATGACCGCGACGAGATCGATCGGGAAATGAAGGAGGCCCGGGATGGCCTCGAGGAGCATTACGAGGAGCTCCGCAAGAGTCGGTCGTTCGCGCTTCCTCCCGAGGCGATCTATCTGCCGGCGCTCTGGCAGGCCGTCGAAAAGGAAGCCCTGGTCCTCCAGGAGCTCGGCGCCTCCGATGGGCAGAAGAACTTTTCGTTCGGTTTCCAGCCCGTGCCGAAATTCAATAACAGGGTCCCCTTTTTTCTCGAATACTTGAAGAAGCTCCAGCGGGAAAGGGACATGTGCTTCATCTATCTCGCGAACCAGGGCACCCGGCAGCGCCTGGCCGCGCTTCTCGCCGAAAACGACATAACGGCCGTGGAATCCGCCGACCCCCTCTCCGCCCCCAGGAGCGGCGAGATCACCCTCCTCCTCGGGGATCTGGACCAAGGGTTCAGCTACCCCAGGCAAAAGGTCCTCTTCTTCTCCGAAAAGGACATTTTCACGGAAGAGAAGGTTCTCGTCAGCCGAGCCTCGCGGAAGCCCTTCTTCTCGCAGTTCCAGGACCTCAAGGGCGGCGACTACGTCGTTCACGCGGACTACGGGATAGGCTTCTTCCACGGCCTCCGGAGGATCGAGGTCGACGGCCGGAGCCGGGAGTTCATCGAGATCCTCTACCGCGATAATGATCGGCTCCTCGTTCCCGTCGAGGACCTGAACCTCGTCCAGAAGTTCTCCAAGGTCGGGCCGGACCTCCCGCCCCTTGACAAGCTGGGGACGATGACCTGGCAGAAGACGAAGTCGCGGACGAAGAAGGTCGTGGAAGCCATCGCCAAGGAACTCGTCGAGCTCTACGCCCGGAGGAGGTCGATCAAGGGCCACACCTTCAGCCCGGCGGGCGAGTGGGAGTCCGAGTTCGAGAAGATCTTTGAGTTCGAGGAGACGGAGGATCAGCTCAAGTCCATCCGGGAGATCATGAACGACATGGAGTCGGAGACCCCCATGGACCGACTGCTGTGCGGCGACGTCGGTTACGGCAAGACCGAGGTCGCTATGCGGGCGGCTTTCAAGGCCGTCATGGACGGCAAGCAGGTGGCCGTCCTCTGCCCGACCACGGTCCTGGCCAGCCAGCACTTGAAAACGTTTAAGAACCGGATGGTGCTTTTCCCCGCGCGCGTCGAGGCGCTGACCCGGCTCCAATCGAAGAGTGAACAGAAGGCCATCCTCGCCGACCTCAAGAACGGGCAGGTGGACGTCCTCATCGGCACCCACCGCATTCTGTCAAAGGACGTGGCCTTCCGCGATCTCGGCTTGCTTATCGTGGACGAGGAGCAGAGGTTCGGCGTAGGCCACAAGGAGAAGATCAAGGGCCTCAAGGCCAATATCGACGTCCTCACTCTCACGGCAACCCCCATCCCAAGGACCCTGAACATGTCCCTGACGGGCCTCCGGGACATCAGTCTCATCGAGACGCCTCCCAAGGACCGTCTGTCCGTTCACACGGTCGTGACGCCGTTCAACGCCAAGCTCGTGGCATCGGCCATCCGCCAGGAACTCAACCGCGGCGGTCAGGCCTACTACGTCCATAACCGGATCGAGGACATCGACAAGATCGCCCACCTCGTGGAAACGCTCGTTCCCCAGGCAAGGGTTGTCACCATCCACGGGCAGATGTCGAGCTTGCTCCTTGAAAAGAGGATGATGGACTTCGTCGGCCGGAAATCCAACGTCCTCGTCTCGACGACCATCATCGAGAACGGCATCGACATCCCGCTCGTCAACACCCTGATCGTCGACCGGGCCGACCTTTTCGGCCTGGCCCAACTCTACCAGCTGAGGGGCCGGGTCGGGCGCTCCTCCCGCCAGGCGTTCGCTTATTTCCTCGTCCCGCCGCTCATGGAGCTCACCCCGCTGGCCAAGGAGCGGCTCAAAGCCCTCAAAGAGTTCTCGGAGCTGGGTTCCGGCTTCCGGCTGGCCGCCAAGGACCTTGAGATCCGAGGCGCCGGCAACCTGCTCGGGCATCGGCAGAGCGGCCCCATGGAGGCCGTCGGTTACGAATACTTCATGCACCTTCTCGATCAGGCCATCCGGGAGCTCAAGGGAGAGGCGGTCGAAGAGGTCAAGACCGAGCTCAACCTCAAGGTGGACATCCGGGTCCCCGAGGATTACCTTCCCCAGGTCAACCTGAGGCTCAACCTTTACAAGAGGCTTTCCTCCCTGGACGACCTGGAAGCGATTGCGAAGATCCGGGCCGAGGTCCTGGACCGCTTCGGGGACGTCCCCGAAAGCGTGGAGAACCTCCTCAGGTACGGGGCGATCAAGTTCCTGTCCCAAAAACTCCGGATCGAATCGCTCGACCGGACCGGGCATCGGCTTGTCTTCAAGTTTTTCCCTTCGACGGGGGTCGACCTCACCCGTCTTCCGTCGCTTCTCAAAAGGTATTCCGGCTCGCTTTCCCCGGCGGGCGTCATGTCCCTGAACCTTCCGGCGCGGACCGACAGGGAGTTCCTGGATGAAACCGTCCTCGTCTTGAAGGAGTTAAACCCTGCTTTTTCCGCCGGATGACCGACGCGGGAACGTATTTCGTGAAAAGGATAAGTATTTCCTTTTTCCGTGACGCCACGAATTCCCGCTCCGACCGATGAATCTTCCAACTTGACCACGCTGGTAATATGCTTCCGGCCGCTCGGCGATGTCAATGACACCGAAAAATGCGAAAATCGAGCCCGAAAAGCTTATTTGGATGATAGAGTCCCGCGCCCCACTGATCATCAAATCTTAGAAATATTCCCCGCTCTCCTCGGCCGCCGGCAGGGCGACCTGCTCGAAAACAGGTGAAAGCGGAGGCCTATCGGCCACAAACCCAAGCTTCAGATGATCGATAAATGCGGGCGTTCGCATAGAGCCGAAGTAACGGACCATCACTTGGCCCTTGTCGGGAATATGCGAGGTCACCCGGTCGATAAACTCAAGATAATCCATCGTCTCCTGCTCGGCACCCTTCTCGCCATATCGGTAACCAACTTTGCCCTCGGGTTCCAGAAACGTCAGCCGCTCCAGGGCGAGCACCGGCCGCTGTCAATCCGCGGGATCTTATGGAAGACGCCCGCCTCGTCCACGCCGCCCTCGGTCACTAGAAAATGGAGGCGCACGTGAAGATTGATCCGGTCCCCAAAGGTCTGGATGGCTGCGATGACCCCGGGCGTAAGCGCGCTCCCGGTCACAACCTCGAAGTAACAGCTCAGGGACCGGAGGGCGCAGCGGCAGAGATCACCGAGGAGACGGCGATTGAGATGCTGAATTCGTGGGGCTTTAACTTCTTTATGTAGGTTATTATTCCTTCCGTTTCATCGGTGCTTTTGTGGAGATGCCAAAATACCAGGGTCACTGCCCCTTTATTTAAGCAGCAACCATTCTTCAGTTCTCCCGCCCACCCCTTTCATTAGCCCGTGGACTGTCCTGAGCCAGTCGAAGGGAGTTCATACCCCTTGCATCCCACGGCAGGGTCCGTAAGCCCCGCCTTCCGTCACGGATTCCCAAGGGCCAAAACCTAAGGGATGAAGGGCTAGGAGGGGTCTACTAGCTCAGAAATGATGTAGCGTACGCCTGCGCGCAGGGATGATTAAACCAACACGCTGAGTTCAAGGCGTTCACGTCGTTTCCTCCGCCTTCGAGGGTTTTACACGTTGCTAACACCGCCTCCTCCGGGTTGCTCCGCACCAGGACGATCAGTTTCGGTTCCACCCACGCTTTCTCGATTTCTGTCATTTTCGCTTTCCTTCTTTAATGGTCCCGATCATGCGTTTGATTTCACTGGCCGGCGCTGCTTGGGCCAGCAGCAAAAGAAAAAGCGCAGCCATGATTTTATTTTTCATTCAATTAAGGGTTGCACAGGCTCGCATGTTTTTCAAATATTGAAAACGATCAGGAGAACGCAAACAACCTTGTAGAGCCGCTTCCATTCGATGCGCCCTGGTCTCATGATGGGAATTCCGGTTTCCGGTTCCTCCCCCTGCGGAGAAGACACCATGTCCGGTTTCTTCATGTATGAGCCCGGGACTTTCTTCAGAAAGGGCATCATTTTAGTCGTCTGATGCGCAGCGCATCGATCCGAAGGACTCCTCTCCCTTGATAAAACGTCCGAATCTCGGTTCGCCCGGATTGACGGATGGAAGCCACTCCGGAAATCACACCTTCTCCGTCCAGTTCGATTTTCCCTTTTTTGAGTATGATTTGCTCGTTTTCTGGAGTATGAAGGACAACATCCCAGGTCCCGACGGGAGAACCGTTGTTGGGCGATGCAAAATAAGCGATTTCGAATTGATAATCGCCGATCCACAAATTGAGATCGGGGCTTTTCGCCAGACAGCCTTTAGCACTGGACCCGGGGTCGGCAATCCGTCCGGATCCGATGATACGCCCGGTTTCGGATGACAGTTGAACAGCATCAAAGGAAAAATTGAACAATTGATGGAATTGCCTTTGAAACGCGGTATCTTCCGGACGGTTATAAACCAGGACGTTGAAATCATTGCATGAATTGCTGCTCGCTGGGTTTCCGAATTTTGCCCGGACTCGTTGGGCATTGATGCGCCATGCGTCCTTCATATCCGTGTCTGTAATTATGAACTCAAACAGATTGTTGTACATGTTCAGATTATTGATCCAATGCATGGGGTAAAGATTCGGCTTGGCTTGAACGATCAGCAGATTCTTCTTCGAGAGCATCGTGATTGGCCTCGCCCGCCAATATTGAGCGATCCCGTTATGAATGTGTTTTCTTGCGGCATAGCTGTCCAGGCATCTCACATTATCCGGATAAAAATCGCTTAGTTTCGATAATTGGGTTATTTGCGACAAATTCCCGAACAAGAAAAGGAGGACTATCAGAATTAGGATGACTCCGATTTGTCCCCCCGAATGATCCCACGCTTTTACGAATCGTTTCGAAGATGCCAGCAAGAACGGCCAGCCGAAAAACAGCGGAATCAGCAGCGCCGGCAAAAGATAGCGGGATAGGGATACCCCGGAAACCAAAGATGCACCCACCGTGGCAACCACCATCGATAAAAAATACGAAAAAAGATACAACGCACGGCCGTCCTCCCCCGATCCTTGGACGTCGCGTTTTCGTGAAACTCCCCATAAATAAGCGCTTGTCAGAACAAACGTCCCCCAGAAGATCCATCGATACCTGACGGTAAGAATCGGGAGGACCGTGCCGAACAGCCCGATCGTAAAAACGATCATCCTCAATCCCCTGAAACGGGATTGGGGCGCCTCTGAATTCCGGCGCATGCCGCGGCATAACAGCCGGAGAACCACGATCAAGGTCAGCACAACAAAACACGTACAGATGATTGTGAACGCCGGCATCCATGCTTTGGGAAACCAGGATCCCTGAGTCCATCCGGAAATCAACCCCTGCTTTGCCTGGACAATATTTTCGGCAATAATGCCCAGCGTTATTTTTTCCGGTGGCCGCGCCGTTCGATAAATCAACAGCGTGCGATTTAACCAGTATCCCAATGGAGCGGCAGGAATCAGGGCGAAATAAAAACGGAAGAGCTGCCTCAGGGAAATCTTGGATGCCAATAAAAGCAGCCAAAAGCCGAACAACGCCGGGACCAGGAATTGAATGAGGTATATTGCGTCTGAAGCAATCGTTAGGAGCGCAATAAGAAACAGGACGCCATAATGGGTGACGGACCCTGTAGAGGAATCCGGCCCGATTCGAAGAAGACGGATTATGAGTAATGAGGAAAAGATCGAACTCAACAGGGCTCCGAAGTGATAATTGCTGACAAAAATCGGCATCAAGGCCAAGAATTTCCCAGTTGAAAAGAGCAATCCCGTCACGATTCCGGCAATAAGGATCAGGAACTGGATGCGCTTGCGCGGGCCAAATACTTGGTTGCTGATCAGGATAAGGCCGATGATAAAGGCAAGAAATTGGATCACTCCGAACAGGACAATCGCTAGGTGAAAATTTCCCACGAGGAAATTGACCAGTAAAAAAAGCGGAATATCCGGAAAAAAATATGGAACGGGAGGCGGATTCCATCCCGAAAGCCTGTATCCGGACGCAAGCTCCCGATAGAGGGCCGGGATGTAAAGGGCATCCGCATTATAAAAAATATCATAGCGCGATAATTTCCCCTCGACAACGCTGATGTAAACGGCGGCCAGAGCCGCGAACAAAAGGCCCCAGGCGACGGCAACAATTATTTTCTTTCTCATCGATGCTACGACGAAAAAATCCCTTTTTTATCAAAGGGGAAGGCTATCGGCAGGGAAGGATAAGTATTTCCTTTTTTCGCGACGCGACGAATTCCTGCTCCGACCGATGAATCTCCCTGCTTGATCACATGGGTAATATACTTTCGGCCGCTCGGCGATGTCAATGACAACGAAAAATGCGAAAATCGAGCCCGAAAAGCTTATTTAGATGATAGAGTCCCGCGCCCCACTGATCATCAAATCTTAGAAATATTCCCCGCTCTCCTCGGCCGCCGGCAGGGCGACCTGCTCGAAAACAGGTGAAAGCGGAGGCCTATCGGCCACAAACCCAAGCTTCAGATGATCGATAAATGCGGACGTTCGCATAGAGCCGAAGTAACGGACCATCACTTGGCCCTTGTCGGGAATATGCGAGGTCACCCGGTCGATAAACTCAAGGTAATCCATCGTCTCCTGCTCGGCACCCTTCTCGCCATATCGGTAACCGACCTTGCCCTCGGGTTCCAGAAACGTCAGCCGCGCCAAGGCGAGTGCTGGCCGGAGCATGTACTTCCCCACGGCGGGGATCGGGCTCAGTACGGCCTTCGGTGCCTTCCGTAAGGTCGGGCTCAAGCTGCTTGTGGTCGGTTTTACCGGCGCCTTGGCCGTCGCCGCCTGCAGCATCCTGATGATCGGTTTGCTTTTGCGGCGGGGACATTCATTGCGGCGCCGGTCCGCATTCCGGGTAGCTAGAATGCTTACGAGCAAATTCGTTAGAAGCCTTTCTCAGGCCCGGATCCCCTGACCCAGTTTCAAAACAATGGGATCGGACGGACTACCCCTAGGCGCGTGAATTCAGGTACAATCTCCCCATGCCTTCCGATACCCAAGTCATCTTCTCCATGTCGCGGGTCGGCCGCATCCACCCGCCCAACCGCCAGGTCCTGAAGGATATCTCGCTGGGCTTCTACTATGGGGCCAAGATCGGGGTCCTCGGCCTCAACGGCTCGGGCAAGTCGACCCTGCTCGGCATCATCGCAGGACTAGACCAGGGTTACATCGGCGAAGTCGCCATGAGCAAGGGCTACACCGTCGGCCTGCTGGAGCAGGACCCGCAGCTCGATCCCGCCAAGACCGTCCTCGAGATCGTGCGCGAAGGCGCGCAGCCGATCGTCGACCTCCTGGCCCGCTATGACGCGGTTAACGAGAAGCTCGGCGACCCCGAGGCCGACATGGACGCCCTTCTGGCTGAGCAGGCCCGCCTGCTGGAGGAGATCGAGAAGCACGACGCCTGGAATCTCGACAATTATCTCGAGATCGCCATGGAGGCCCTCCGCTGCCCGCCGCCGGAAACGCCCGTAACGGTGCTGTCGGGCGGCGAGCGGCGCCGGGTCGCCCTGACCCGCCTCCTGCTCATGGAGCCCGACATCCTTCTTCTCGACGAGCCGACAAACCACCTGGACGCCGAGTCCGTCGGCTGGCTCGAGCGGCACCTGCAGAAATACAAGGGCACGGTCATCGCCGTGACCCATGACCGTTATTTCCTGGACAACGTGGCCGGTTGGATCTTGGAGCTCGACCGCGGCCAGGGCATCCCCTGGAAAGGCAATTACTCCTCCTGGCTGGAGCAGAAACGGGAGCGGCTGGCGAGCGAGGAGCGGACTGAATCCCGCCGTCAGCGGTCTCTGGCCCGCGAGCTCGAATGGGTCCGGCTATCTCCAAAGGCCCGTCAGGCCAAGGGCAAGGCGCGCGTCACCGCCTACGAAGAGCTCCTCAGCCAGGACTTCGAGCGCTACCGCGAAGAGCAGGAGCTCCCCATCCCGCCCGGCCCCCGGCTGGGTGACATGGTCATCGAACTCGAGGGCGTGGCCAAGGCCTACGGCGACCGGGTGATCTTCGACGGCCTGACGGCGAGCATCCCGCCCGGCTCGATCGTCGGCGTCATCGGCCCCAACGGGGCCGGGAAGACGACGCTGTTGCGGCTGATCACCGGGTCGGAGACGCCCGACGCCGGGCGTCTCCGGATCGGGGAGACGGTCAAGATCGCCTACGCCGACCAGTCGCGGACCCTCGATCCCGGCAAGACGGTCTTCGAGGAGATCTCGGGCGGGGAGGAGCTGATCACGGTCGGCGGCCGGTCCATGAGCACCCGGGCCTATTGCGCCTCGTTCGGGTTCGGCGGCGCCGACCAGCAGAAGAAGGGCTCGATGCTGTCGGGCGGGGAGCGGAACCGTGTCCACCTGGCCAAGGCCGTGTCCGAGGGCGGCAACGTGATCCTCCTGGACGAGCCGACCAACGACCTGGACGTCAACACCCTGCGGTCCCTGGAGGACGCGCTGGCCGGGTTCGCCGGCTGCGCCGTGGTCGTCAGCCACGACCGCTGGTTCCTGGACCGCGTTGCCACCCACATCCTGGCCTTCGAGGAGGACGGGGGCATCCGCTGGGTCTTCGGGAACTACTCGGAGTACCGGGAGGACCTGCGCAAGCGCAAGGGGAACGCCGCCGATCAGCCCCACCGGCTGAAGTACAAGACGCTCAAGCGGTGAGCGGGCTGGAGAAGGGAAAGTACAAGGTCATCACCCAGGTCTCGGACATGCATTCGACGAAGAAGGCCACGATCGAAAAGGGTTTTGCGATCGAGTAAACGCCGGGGCTGTATGGCATCTCCGTCCCATGCCCCTGGTCGGCCTAGTCTATGCCCTGGACGAACCGACCGTGGGGCTCCATATGGCCGATATCGAAAAGCTTCTGCGGATTGTCGAACGGCTCGTCGACGCGGGCAATACGGTCATCGTCATCGAGCACAACCTGGACGTCATCCGCAACGCCGACTGGGTCATCGACCTCGGCCCCGAGGGGGGCAAACGGGGCGGGGAGGTTGTCGCCCAGGGAACGCCGGAGGCGGTGGCCGGGGTGGGGGGGGGGTGGGGTCATATACCGGGAGATATTTGAAGAGAGTCTTGTAGCCCCAAATATCAGTCTGAAACGATGCCCTTCCTATTGGAAGTCTTCGGCTTGGCCTTTCTTGGGCTTCGCGACTGTTAAAATTCTTGACATCCCTCTGATCGGGAATGATAATCTACGATGATGTTAACAGGGGGATTTATTAGACAAAAGAGGAACTCCTCGATGCTCTTTGAGGTTGTCATTCCGCCGGATTGTCCGGCGTCTTTAATGGCACTTTATGCCATAGTTGGATTTTTTGATATGGGTCCATATAAACTTTGTTAGCCCTCAGCGACAAAAGACTTCAA
>Ga0315285_10005451_pt1 | contig 13110 bp, 8 predicted proteins | sample YL17G09_36_MG_FD_203698 | JGI IMG/M metagenome (GOLD analysis project Ga0315285, IMG submission 203698) | Sediment microbial communities from Yellowstone Lake, YNP, Wyoming, USA - YL17G09_36 | ecosystem: Environmental > Aquatic > Freshwater > Lake > Sediment | place: USA: Wyoming | collected... | reverse complement strand
TAGACTTCTATATTACCACTGCTGGATTGGTTTCGACTTTTGATCCGACGCGGATACAGGAGTTAATAGAGCTCCCTTATTTGTTTGATAATTACTCGCAGGCCTATGCCTTCATGGACACACCTTATGTGGCGAAGTTTTATGACCCGCTGAAGGCGAAGGGCATTCATTACCTGGTGACCTGGGACAATGGATTTCGTCATTTGACCAACAACGTCAGGCCGGTTTATACCCCGCAGGATATGAAGGGGCTCAAGATCCGCGTTGTACAGTCAGAGATGTCGATCAACATTCTTCAGGCGCTCGGAGCAAGTGCCGTCCCCATGTCTTATGCCGAACTCTACCAGGCCATGCAGCAAAAGGTGGTGGATGGACAGGAAAATCCTTTCATGAATATCTATGCTTCGAAATTCTACGAGGTTCAGAAATACATGTCCCTGACCAAGCATCAGTACAGCACCCTTCCCATCATCATCTCGGAGATGACCTGGAAGAGGCTCGATGCGAACCAGCAGAACGCCATTCTGAAGGCTGCTGAGGAAGCGGCCCCCATGTTCCGGAAGTTGGTCGGTGCCAATGAGGATGGTCAAGGAAAAGCCATGGAAAAAGCAGGGATGAAGATCAATGACGTTAAAGACTTGACACCCTTCCGTAAAGCCCAGGAACCGGTCTATGAATGGGCCAAGAAGAAATGGGGTGCGGATAAAGTGAGCGAGCTTTTGGCGGAGGTTGAAAAGGTAAGGAAAAAGTATCCTGTTGGTGGAAAGGTCTATTTTGGTCCTGAAGACAAATAAAGCAGCGCAAAGAAATGCTGGAAAGTCGGATGGGTTAGCGACCTTACGTCGCTGATTTGAAAGGGTAGCGGGGATCTTGATAAGGGGGATTACATCCCCCTTATCCCCGCTCCTTATTCATTCCTGTCCGCAGGACGGGTTATTCTGCGGAATGTTCTATAAAAGGTTCAGATGTCTAATTGCAGAGTAACAACTACGCAGCCGCGACAATGCCAAAGTGTTCAAGAGATCATGGGTTTGATTGAGACGATGTAAATCAAAACTTATGAAAGAAACTGACTAGGGAGGGGGAAATGACGGAAAGCACCGTTAAAGAGGAGCCCCAACGGACCGGAAAACCAACTAAATGGCTCGAATTCGCGGCGGCAATATTATTGATCTGCATTACGCTCGTTGTAACAATGCAGATCGTGTGCCGGTATATTTTGCAGGAATTGCCACCGTGGAGCGAAGAGCTTTCCCGGTACCTCTTTATCTGGGCGAATTTTGTGGGCGCAGGTGTTGCGCTCGCACGGAACTCTCACGTCAGCATTGACAGTCTGGTAGCCCGGTTGCCGGATTCGGTCCGTCGAAAACTCGAGAGTGTTGTTGTCATCCTGGTTACAACCTTCTCGCTATTCTTGGTGTACCAGGGAGTAGTAACCGCAGTTGCCATGAAGGGATCTTACTCCATAACCATGCATTTTTCCATGGCATGGGTGTTTGCAGCCCTTCCCACGGCGGGGCTTATTTTCGTGTTGTACCAATTGCAGAAGATTTTCAAACGAAAAGATTGGGCTTCGACTTGCGTCTCGGCTATTGGGGTCGTCGTTTTGACCACCATTTTGGTGGTCATCGGAGAGTATATGTCTGTACCTCCGGGCTTCCTTGTCATCACTCTTGTTTGCGTGGTTATCATCTTAATGGCGATTAACACGCCCATTTCGACCGCCATCGGCCTGGCTTGTCTTGTTTACCTTCTGGCCAGAGGCAATATACAACTTTTAATCGTTCCAATTATGATTATTGGCGGGATGGACTCGTTTGTCCTCCTTGCGGTCCCCCTCTTTATCCTTGTGGGCGAGTTGATGAATACCGGTGGTATCACGACTCGCCTCGTTACTTTCGCGCGCGCACTTGTTGGCCATATACGCGGAAGCCTTGGGATTTCCACAGTTCTAGGAGAATACATTTTTTCGGGGATTTCCGGCGCATCGGTAGCCGATGTCTCCGCAATGGGGTCAATTCTCATCCCCGCAATGAAGCGCGGAGGGTATCGTCCGGAACAGGCAGTGTCGATCGTTGCATCCGCATCTGCCATGGGCATGCTTGTTCCCCCATGCATTCCCATGGTTGTATTGGCAAATCTGACCAATCTCTCCGTGGCGGCTTTGTTCATAGCTGGATTCGTGCCGGCCGCTTGCATGGCATTGCCGTTGATCGGCCTCATCTATATCCAGGCTGTGCGGGAAAATATTCCTCGTGAGAGGCAGCAGTCCGCAAGGGAAGTACTGGTGGCGTTTCGCCGGGCAATCCTGCCGCTCATAACGCCCGTCATCATCCTGGGCGGCATTCTTGGAGGGATCGTGACACCGACCGAGGCCGGCATGATAGGCGTTGTTTACGCCCTGATCCTCGGGGTATTTGTCTATCGGGAGATTCATCTGCGCGATCTGATGCCTATTTTGGTGAATACGGCCTCATTGACTGGTATGATACTGCTCTTGGTGGGAACAGCATCGCTCCTCTCTTGGATTTTTGCGGCGGAAAGCGTTCCCGGTTTGCTTGCGAACCTGATCATAAAACTATCGAGCAGCTCAGCGCCGTTTCTGTTGATAACGATCGCCGTGTTCGTGGTGTTTGGCGCATTTCTCGAAGGACTCCCGGCCTTGATCATTTTTACGCCGATCCTTTTCCCGATTATGAGCCATTTCGCCGATATTGTCCCGCTGCACTACGGGATTATTATGATCACTGCCTTGGGAATCGGATTATTTCTACCTCCAATGGGGATCGGTTTTCTGATTGCCTGTGCGCTGGGTAAAGTCAATGTGGAGAAGGCCACACGTGCTTATGCACCTTACTTATTAGTGTTGTTGATTGGGGCATTGATCGTAGCATTTGTCCCTTGGTTTACCCTCGTGCTTCCACGCATCATGAGCCTCTAAAAGAGTGGGCAACCGCTCATAATTCCAATTTGGACCATGGGATTTCAGAGATTTGTTTTTAAAGAAAATGTTGAGGCGGAAAATCCGCAATTCCTCTTAAGGAAGATATTTTTAAAAGGTTTTTAAAAACCACCATGGAATGAGACATGAAGGAGATGAGCCAGAGGGTGGTTGAAAGAAAGATGAGAGGTTTTCCTCGCGAGAGAAGAGTTTCAGCTTGAGGATGTCCCCTATGGGGAGGGTATAAACGTAGCCAGGCCGCATGGAAGTTTTATGGTTCTTTGACAACTGAAGAGAAGTTACCCCTAGGCCGCGAGGGAAAGAACTTTCGCCCACTTGCCCTGCAGGGGCAAAAGTGAAATTTCGGGGAATCTTTTCGCAGCAAGTGAAAAAATTTCTTTGAATCTGTCATTTGGTGTTTGGGATTTTCAACTCATTGGAGGTAAAGGATGGCTAAGAAGACGATCGGTTTCATAGGCCTTGGGGCCATGGGCAAGCACATGGCCAAAAATTTAATCAAGGCGGGATATAACCTGACGGTCCATGATTTGAACTCTCAGCCCGTCAAAGAGCTTGTCGCCTCGGGGGCGAAAGAGGCGAAAAGCTGCGCCGAAGCGGCCAAGGGAGTGGAAGTGGTCATCACCATGCTCCCGGCGGACGATGAGGTCAAGGCGGTGTGCATGGATTCCGGAGGGGTTCTCGAAGGGGCCAAACCCGGGACGGTTCTCATTGACATGAGTTCCATCGCCCCCCACACTTCGAAGCAGGTGGCTGCCGAAGCGCAGAAGAAGGGGATCAAGTTTCTCGATGCTCCGGTTTCGGGAGGAACGACGGGCGCGGAAAAAGCGACGCTCACCATCATGGTGGGAGGGGACAAAGCCCTGCTGGATGAGCACATGGAGATCCTCCAGGTCATGGGAAAAACCATCTACCACGTGGGCGACGTGGGCATGGGAGAAACGGTCAAGATGGTCAACCAGATGCTGGTGGGGATTAATTTGGCGGGAATTGTCGAGGCCTTGGTGATGGGGACCAAGTTGGGAGTAGCCCCGGAGGTTCTCTACAAAATTATCCGGGCCAGCTCCGGCAATTCCTTCATGCTTGACAGCCGGGTCCCCAATTTTATTTTCACCGGCAACTTTACTCAGCCTGGTTTCGCCGTAGACCTACTGAGGAAAGACCTGGGGCTGGCCCTGGAGAGCGCCAAAGTAACCAAAGTCCCCCTCTTCATGACCGCCCAGGCCTACCAGTATTTCACCCGGGCCACGGCGGAAGGACTGGGAAAAAAGGACATGTCGGTTGTGATCGAGCTGCTGGAAAAGACGGCCGGGATTCAAGTCCGAGGGAAAGCAGAGTAGGGGCGATTCATGAATCGCCGCTACAGGGAGGCCCGGAAGGGGATTCGGTTCATCAAGTCCGGGTAAATCGGCAATAAACTGAATGTTCAGCTTTTCTGTCCAATTGTCTGTGTTTTCAAATATCATCACAAAAAGGAGGAGGCAATGAACAAGAAGATGTTGGTGAAAGGAATGGTTTTGACTTTTTGTTTGGCTCTGATCCCCTTTATGGCGGTTAGCGCTCATGCTCAAAAGCCCATTGAGCTGGCCTTCGCTCTCCACACGGCTCCGGGCGGACCGGACCACGCGGCCGTGCAGAAGTTCAAGGAGATGGTGGAGAGCCAGAGTAAGAACCGGCTTAAGGTCAATCTCTTTCCCGGAGCCCAGCTGGGCGGAGAAAGGGACAACCTGGAGCAGCTGAAGCAGGGAGAAGTGGCGCTGACCCAGTCCGGCGGCTTGGACATTTCCCTGCTGGCGCCGGAGTACGGCGCTCTCTCGACTCCCTATGTGTTTCCGAGCATTGAATCGGTTTTCAAGGCCTGGGAAGGGCCCATCGGAAAAGGGATCAAGGATGCCTTCCTAACCAAAGGCAAGGTCCATGTGCTCGGCTATCAGCGGCGGGGCGCTCGCATGTTGACCGCCAAAAAAGAAATTAAGACTCCCGACGCGTTAAAAGGTCTGAAACTCAGGCTGCCCGAAATCCCCGACTGGGTGGCGGTTTGGAAGGAATTGGGCGCTTTGCCCACTGTGGTGGCTTGGCCGGAAGTCTTTGGGGCCCTTCAAACCGGCGTCGTGGATGGCCAGGAAAACCCCCTTTACCTCATCTACACGACCAAGCTGTATGAGGTTCAGAGCCATGTCATGCTGACCTCCCACGTCCACAACTGTTTCGACTGGCTCATGAGCGATAAGGTCCTCTCCTCCCTTCCCAAAGACCTGAAGGACCTCGTACTGAAATCGGCCAAGGAGGCTTCCGCTTACGGAGATAAGCTTACGATGGAGCAGGAGGAGGATTACAAGAAAAAACTGGCGGAAAAGGGAATGAAAGTGGTTCAGGTGGACCTAAATGCTTTTATGGCCAAAACTAAGCCCGCCGTCGAGAAGCTTAGCCCGAAATGGGCCAAGGGTGTTTATGAAGAGGTCCAAAAGCTGACCGCAGCAAAATAATCCCTCTTTCCAGAGATACTGTGCCGTAATGATATGTAGAGCTTGTCCGTAAGTAGTATTTCCCCCCTTTGTAAAGGGGGGCAGGGGGGATTTCTGCGAGGCGTATCAAAGCAAATCCCCCTATTTCCCCCTTTTTCAAAGGGGGATTTAAAAGCGAGAACTTATTTAAGGATAAGCTTTTAGTCATTGCGAACCCGCCAGGGGCGGTACATGGCAGGAAAGCCTGGCAATCTCACCCCCTCCCCACCCTCCCCTATCGAGGGGGAGGGAGAGGGTGGGGGAAATGGTTTGAGGAGACGACTGGATGACCGGAAACGTGAATCATCGACTTGCTTCTTTCGAGAAAAAGTTCATGGGCGTACTGGACGGGGTCAACCTCTTCCTGTTTGTCCTTCTGATCATTCTGGCCTCCTTACAAGTCAGCTTCCGATATCTCTTCTTCGCTCCCCTACCCTGGACCGAAGAGCTCTCCCGTTTTTTTCTGGTGTGGGTCGCTTTCCTGGGAGCCGCCAGCGTCACCCGCCGGAAGATGCACATCCTGGTGGACTACCTGGTGTCCAAGATGCCCCTCCGGGCCAACCGGATCATCGGGAAAATCCTCTATCTCCTGGGCATCGCCTTCATGGCATCCGTCCTATGGGGCTCGATAAAAATGATGGAGGATACCTGGCCGGTTCATCTGGGGTCGATTCCCTGGCTCAGTGTTTCTTTCCTCTATCTCGGGGCGGTCATTGGCAGCGCCATCATGCTCTTCTACCTGATCCTCCACCTGAGGCGCGGAGTTTCTTTTCTTCCCCCCGAGCTCGAAACGGCTCGCCCGGAAAACGCCGGGCAGAGGGGGGAGGTGATCCTGACCTGGTTATTCCTGATCGTCCTTCTCCTGCTCATTTTTGTGGGTCTTCCCATTGCCCTCTCCATGGGTGCAACCACCATGATCGCTGTGGCGTTCAAACGGGGCATCGGCGACATCCCCCACACCATGATGGCCCAGCGCATGGTCTACGGGGTTAATTCCTTCCCCTTGCTGGCCATTCCTTTTTTCCTCCTCGTCGGACGGCTGATGAATATCGGAGGGATCACGGACCGGATCTATACCTTCTGCAGCGTGCTCATCGGACATGTGAGGGGCGGCCTGGCTCACGTCAATATCATGGGCAGCATGATCTTTGCCGGCATGACCGGTTCGGCCGTTTCCGATGCGGTGGGGCTGGGGCAGATGGAAATCAAGGCCATGACCGACCAGGGGTACGACCGGAAATTCGCCGCTGCCACCACCGCGGCCTCGGCCACCATCGGGCCGATTATTCCTCCGAGCATTCCCATGGTTCTCTACGGTGTGCTGGGAAACGTATCGGTCGGCGCTCTCTTCATCGGAGGAATCATTCCTGGAGTCCTGATGGGCCTCTTCATGATGGCCGTGGTGGCCACCGTCGCCAAGAGGAGGGGATTCCCCCTGCAAAAGCGCGCCACTCTCGGGCAGATCATCCGGGCCATCTATCGGGCCGTATTTCCTCTCCTCTCTCCGGTCATTCTCATCGGGGGCATCTGGGGGGGAATCTTCACTCCCACCGAGGCCGGTGTCGTGGCCGTTTTATACTCCATCCTCCTCGGCCTGGTCATATACCGGGAGATGAACTTCCACGGACTGCTCCGGATGCTCAAGGAGGCCCTCGACGACACATCGATTCTCCTGTTTATCATCGCCGCGGCTTCCGTGTACGGCTGGTTCATCGCCCGATACCAGATCTCCACCAGCATTGTGGAACAAATGCTCGCCATCTCCAAGGACCCTCTGGTCTTCCTGCTCATCGTAAATCTCCTGCTCCTGGTCGTGGGGTGCATCATGGAGAGCCTGGCGGCCATCAACATCCTGACCCCGATCCTGTTGCCCATCGCCGTCAGTCTGGGCATCGATCCGGTCCATTTCGGCCTGGTCATGGTGCTGAACCTCATGATTGGTTTGATCACTCCTCCTGTAGGGATGGTGTTGTATGCCGTTCAGCGCGTGGCCGGTATCCCCTTTGAAGACCTGGTTAAGGCCGTGGCCATTTATTATATCCCCTTGCTGTTGGTCCTTTTCCTGATCACATTCTACGCGCCCCTGGTCACCTGGTTGCCATCAACTATTCTTACGAAGTGAAAGGGGGCTCTTATTGACAAAACGAGAAGTGAATTTTAGACTGGATTTGTATGTAGGGGCACGATGCTTCGTGCCCCTACGATGAAGGATATCTCTTTGTTACCGACCTGTTGTTATTTGTTTGGTGATAAGCGCCAAAGGTTCGAAAAGAAATAAATATAAAATAGGAGGTCAGCCATGGCTGATGCGAAAATACCCGGGTATGTGGGAAAGCTGCTGCGGGTCGATCTGGGCGGCAAGAAAATGTCGGAAGAAAAACTGGATGAACCCACGCTGAAAAAATGGGTAGGCGGAGCCGGTTTGGCCGCCAAGTACCTCTATGACGAGGTGCCGCCGGGAGTGGAATGGAATGATCCCCGCAACCGCCTCATCTGGACCACAGGTCCCCTGGCCGGAAGCGGAGTCTCCGGTGCGGCCACGTTCAACGTGACCACCAAGGGCCCCATGACCAATCAGGCGGGCTGTTCCCAGGCTAATGGATATTTCGGGGCCTATCTGAAATTCTCCGGGTTTGACGGAATTATCTTCCAAGGAGCTTCTCCCAAACTGGTTTACCTGGTGGTCAAGGAAGGGAAAGCGGAAATCCGCGACGCAACCCATCTGGCCGGGAAAGATGTCTGGGAAGTGGAAGACCAAATCCGGAAAGAACTGGGGGTCAAAGAGCGCGAGGTCAGCGTTTATGCCATCGGCCCCGCGGGAGAGAACAAGGTGTACTACGCCACGATCACCGGGGACCGCGGCCACGTGGTGGCCCACAACGGCATGGGCGCGGTCATGGGATCAAAGAACCTGAAGGCGGTCGTGGCCTTCAGCGGCAAGAGAAACTTCGAGGTCCACAATCCCGAACTGCTGAAGGAAAAGAACAACGCCCTCTTTGAATTCGCCAAGACCTTCGGGACCATTTACCAGTGGGGCTCCGGAGGAGGCTTTTCCACGCTTTGCGCCAATGGCGCCCTGCCGGTCAAAAATTACACCACCAACCTCTATCCCGAGCATGAGAAGATGAACGGGCAGTACATGCGGACCCATTACAAGATGCGGCCGGTTCCCTGCTATCAGTGCCGCATCGCCCACGTAAAGGAAGTGGAGGTCACCGAAGGGCCTTACAAAGGATTCGTGGGGGAGGAACCGGAGTATGAGCTTCTGGCCGCCTGGGGCCCGCAGATCGGCAATGCCGAACTGGGCGCCGTGGTCATGCTGACCAAGGAAGTGGACAAGCTGGGAATGGACTGCAACGAAGGGTCCTGGGTCGTGGGCTGGGCCATGGAATGTTATGAAAAAGGCGTATTCACCAAGAAGGAAACCGACGGTCTCGACCTGAGCTGGGGTAACGCCGAAGCCGCAAAGGAACTTTTGAACCGCATCGCGCGGCGACAGGGGTATATCGGAAACCTACTGGCGGACGGGGTCATGCGGGCATCCAAGAAGGTCGGCGGACCGGCCGCGGACTGGGCCATCTACGGATGCAAGGGATCCGCGCCCCGCGGCCATGACCACCGCGGGACGACCCGCTGGTATGAACTCCTGGACACCTGCGTGACCAACACCAGCTCCCTGGACGCCACCTGGGGGGGAGTCCATCCCAAGCTGGTGGACCAGGAGGAGGCTACGGATCATTTCTCCCACGAGCAGGTTTCCACGATCAACGCCAAATTCAGCGGGATCCGGCTCTTCGACGACTGCCTGGGGACCTGCCGGTTCGCCTCCCCCCACCCCAAGCTGCAGCTGGAGTGCTTCAACGCGGTCACCGGGTGGAACTGGAAGCTCGAAGACGGGTTCACGGTGGGAAGGCGAATCACGAACCTGCTGCGGGTTTTTAACTTCCGCCACGGGGCGAAGATCGAGGACGAGAGGCCGTCCAAACGGTACGGCTCCATCCCCGTGGACGGCCCGGCCAAGGGCAGAAACATAATGGAGAAGTGGCCCATGATGGTGGAAAACTACTACCGCCTGATGGGTTGGGATCCCAAGACGGGCAAGCCCCTGTCGGAGACGCTGGAGAAGCTGGGGCTGAAGGAGATCATCAAAGACCTAAAATAAAATCCGAAGCACGAAATCCGAAACAAATTTGAATGACCAAAATTCAAAATTAGGCTTTGTTCGAAAAGTACGTAATTCGTCTCATGGCTGGTCAAAATGAAAAATCTTGAAATTTGCCAAGAAATCGCGTTTGGCCGGACCGTCTCTGAAATCCCCCCCAACCCCCCTTTAATAAAGGGGGGCAGGGGGGATTTCTGGCGGGGCCGTGGTCCTAGGGAAAATCCTGGCTACTGGTTGCGGCCCTGCCAATCTACGAACGACTTTTGAAAAGTGATTAATCACGTACTTTTCGAACAAAGCTCAAAATTAAAAACGCCTGTTTTGAAAATTCGGAATTCGGATTTGAAAATTTGTTTCGAGTTTCGATATTCGGATTTCGGATTTATGAAGGGTTATGCATATCCGCATTGAATTATGGATGTGGCTGGGGGAAAACCCGGGGTGCGGCTTTCAGTCCCTTTCGGAAATGCGGTCTTTCCGGGAAATGGATCTGGAGGAGGGGCTCACCGTCATCCAGCTCCTGGCCCGCCTGGCCGCTCAATCCCCAGTAATCGAAGAAAAGATCTTTAACCGGAAAAAACGGAAACTGTTTCCCAACCTCAGCGTGGTCGTGACCCACGAAGGATTGGTGGTCAGCCCCTTCAACATTGATGAAAGTGAAATGAAGGACGGGTATAAAATAACAATTTTGCCTCTCTATGTGGGAGGGTAAAGAAAGTGTCTGAAGAATCGTAAGGGCGATTCATGAATCGCCCTTATGGCTGGTGGATAATAGATGAGCGAGTATAAACACCGAAGAAGAGGGGAAAGAAATGAAGATTGACCTGGAGAAATGCATCGGATGTCGGAAGTGCGCCGACTATTGCCCGGTAGGCGCCATTTCCTACATACAGGATGAAAAGAACCCCAAGAAGAAAAAGGGCGCCATCGACCTGGAAGAGTGCGTGGAATGCGGCGTGTGCTTCCGCGCCGGGGTCTGCAAACCCGAGGCCATTTTCCGCCAGGAAATCGGCTGGCCGCGGAGTGTCCGCCTGGCCTTCAGCGACCCCATGATCGAGCACAAGAACACCGGCGTCCCGGGAAGGGGCACGGAGGAGATGAAGACCAACGAGGTCACGGGAAGGTTCAAGAGAGGGGCCTACGGGATGGCTGTTGAAGTGGGCCGCCCGGGTGTGGCCGGAAGGCTGGAAGACCTGGAGAAGATCGCCATGGCCTTGGCCAAAATCGGGGTGGAATTCGAACCGAAAAACCCGGTGACCTTCCTCTTCGAGGATGTGAAAACCGGAAAGCTGAAGCCTGAGGTACGCAAGGAAAAGGTTCTTTCGGCCATCATCGAGTTCGTGGTCAAGCCCGAGCAGATCAGGCCGGTGCTCCAGGCTTTGAAAGATATTTCCCCGAAGATCGACAGCGTCTTCTCCCTGGACCTGATCAGTTTCCCCGAGGAGTCGGAAAAAGCCCCGGCGCTGGAGGTGGTCAAAGAGATGGGCTTCCCGGTCTATCCCAACGGCAAAGTAAACCTGGGACTGGGCAAAATCTTAAACAAATAGGAAATTGTAGGGGCAACCCTGCGTGGTTGCCCTTCTTGCGGGCGGCCACACAGGGCCGCCCCTACAAAATCCTGCTTGGTTCCGGCTAACTCGAGTTAGGAACTTAAAGGAGATTTTTTATGACCCACACTTTACATCGCACTGGAGATTTGCAAAGTCTCAGAGAAGACTTCCCCATGCTGACCCACGTGGCCAGGGGTTTCAATGACCAAGGGGCCAGCGTCCGGCTGAAAAAAATTGCTCAGACCATGACCAAATATACGGACCTCCATTTCGGGGACTGCAAGGTGGGCAATAAATACCTGATGGAGTCCGCGGAAATTATGGACAAGCTCACTGTGGGCTGCCAGGTGGTATTCAAAGATAAAGAAAGCCTCATCGGCTGCATGAAGGAATTAAAGCAGATCGACCAGGGTATTTCCATCGTCGTATCGGGGATATTCGAGGAGGTTTTCGAGTGCTGTAATAAGGCCGGCCTTAAACCTCCGCTGATCGAGTTTGCCCTCGGAGTTCACGGCAATACCAAGAGGCTCTGGTCCCCCGAGATCCTCGAATTCGTGACCATGTGCGGCCACGGGCTGGTCTCCGGCCGCCTGGTGAAAAAGATGGTCGAGGATATCAAAAAGGACAAGATCACCGCGGAAAAGGCGGCCATCGAACTGGCCAAACCCTGCCTCTGCGGGATCTTCAACCCCGACCGGGCCGCCAAGCTATTAAAGAGAATGACCGGCCAGGTGTAGGGGCGGGTTTGAAACCCGCCCCTACTGGTGAGAACATGGCGATTCCCTCGCAGGGGCAATTAATGAATTGCCCCTACTTATTTTGCACTGCTATCTTATCCCCGCTGCTTTGATGCCCTTCAGCTTTTCCCTCTCCCCCGAATTTGGGGGAGAGGGCGGGGTGAGGGGGAGAGGAGTTGGTCCATTTTGAACCCCAATTTAAGTCAACGTCCCAGAGTCGCTGTGATCATGGGCGATGCCACGGGCATCGGTCCGGAGATCGTGGCCAAGTCCCTGAACACCGAAGAGACCCGCCGGATCTGTATTCCCGCGGTCATCGGAGATTCCCGGGTGATGGCCGAGGCCATCAAGCTCACCAAAGTCCCCTTGAAGATCGTCCCCCGAAAAAATTGGAAAGAGCTGACCGGAGAGCCCGGCCTCATGGAGATGTTTGACCTGGCAAACCTTGACCCAAAAGAGTTCAAGATTGGCGAAGTCAACGGGAAAGTCGGGAAGGCCTGTCTCGCGTACCTGGATTTTGCCATCTCCCAGGCCATGAGGGGCGAGGTCGAGGCCGTCATTTTCGCCCCCCTGAACAAGCTGGCCATGAGTCTGGGCGGCTCCGACTTCAAAGATGAGCACGGCTATTTTGCCAGACACACCAAGGCGGAACTCTACGGAGAGATCAATGCCCTGGACCCCTTCTTCACTTCCCGGGTCACGTCTCATATCGGCTTCCGGGACATCGTGAATCGTTTGACCCCCGAGCGGATCATAAAGGCGATCAAACTGCTCCACCAAACCATGCTCCGGGCCGGCATTCAAAATCCCAATATCGGGGTGGCCGCGCTCAATCCCCACGGGGGGGAGAAGGGTCTCTTCGGTCCGGAAGAAGACACGATCATCAAACCCGCGGTGGAAAAGGCCCGGGCGGAAGGGATGGACGTGGTCGGTCCTTACCCAGCGGATACGATCTTTGTGCGCGCCCGCCGGGGCGAGTTTTCCGGCATCGTGACCATGTATCACGACCAGGGCCAGATCGCCACTAAGCTGCTGGGATTCGATCGGGGGGTGACCATCGCCGGAGGTCATCCCATCGTAATCACCACCCCGGCCCACGGGACCGCTCATGATATCGCCGGGAAAGGAATCGCGGACATCGGAGCCTTCCAGGCCGCCCTGCGGATCGCCGTGCGAATGGCCCAACATTCTAAGAAAA
>Ga0315285_10005449_pt1 | contig 13114 bp, 12 predicted proteins | sample YL17G09_36_MG_FD_203698 | JGI IMG/M metagenome (GOLD analysis project Ga0315285, IMG submission 203698) | Sediment microbial communities from Yellowstone Lake, YNP, Wyoming, USA - YL17G09_36 | ecosystem: Environmental > Aquatic > Freshwater > Lake > Sediment | place: USA: Wyoming | collected... | reverse complement strand
GGGGAGGAAGAGGATAGAAGAAGAGGTTAGTTTTTTTTATCTTCTCTCTTCTCTCCGCGAGGTCGAGTGACGGAAGCATGTGAAAGAGAAGAAAAAAAGTCAATATCATTCTCACGTTCTTCTGCGCCAGCTTCTCCTCCCTGGCCAGGTCGCGGATCTGCCGCTCCATGCCCCTCTGCTCGCTCCGGAGCTCGGACTGCCACTTCCGGACCAAGTCCTTGGGGTCCGCAGGCTTCTTGAAGTGGTCAAAGACCGACGTGACTTTGCTGAACATTTTGGTTGAACGAAGGGATTTGCAGTTCGTTTCAGGCGGTTGCGTTTTGTTTCCTTTAGTGCTTTCGGTCTCCCCTTGTCAGCAACGATAGGCGTCGATGTGCTCGACGCTCTGGGAGTGAAGAAAATAGGAGATTCGATGACCGAGAGTGGAGGTTAAAGAAGCGTTTGTTTTCAATCGTTGTTGTCTGAAGAGAGAGACTCTGAAAACAGAGTCTCAGGAGCAGTGGAAAAAAAACTCGTTGTGCTTGCTCGCGCTGAAACAGAATTCAAAAAAACGTTTTCTCTCTCGCGTGCTCTCTCTCTCTCTCTTTCTCAGCGAGGGAGGGGAATGAGGAGAGCCGCTCTCGTTCATCATCATCATCATGACGGGCGGCACGAACAACCACAGCAGCAGTGGTAGCAGCAGCGCGCTCCCGCGCCTGCCCCCCTCGGCAGTGGCCTCTGCCGACGCCGCGGCCGCGGCAGGCAGGGCTCTGTGGGGACGACTCGGGGCAGCCGCTGGCGGGGTGCGCTCGCTGGCCGCGGAGCTCGCCGCGGACGTGATAGAGACGGCAGAGGACCTGGCCAAGGAGGTAAGGAGAGAGGGAGATTAGAGGGAGGGAGAGCAGCGAACGAGCGAATGCTTTTGATGCCATCGAAACTGAAAACAAAATCTCAACCTTGAGGACCAAACGACAAACCCAAAAATCTTTCCAACAGGCCCTCGGCGAAGGCACCGACTCCGGGGACGAGGGCAGCTACGACGGCGACGAACAAGAAGAAGAAGAACAAGAGAAGGAGGAAGATGACAGGCCGAGCGAAGAAGACTGCGGAGGGAGCGCAAGGGCAGCTGAGGCAAGGGCAGCGCCCTCGATGGCGGCGCCTCCTCCTCCGCCTCTGCCGACTGTACCTCAACAACAGCACCTCCGCCCCCCCTCCGCCGCCGCTCCGGCGGCGCCGCCGCCGCCGACGACGGCGACACTATCGACCCCGTCGGCGGGGGCCCAGCGCCTCGCCGCCCTGAAGGCCAAGATAGAGGCGGACAGGGCGGCACGCGCGGCGAGGACGGCCGCTGCAGCTGCTGCACCCGCAGCAGCACCTTGTTCTTCCTCTCCTCCGGCGCCGCCGCCTGCTGCCCCCATCGCTGGTGCTCCTGCTGCTGCTCCTCCTCTTCCTCGGGAGGCGTCACCGTCTGCGCCTGTGGTTCGAGCGGATGCCTCCAAAGCGGAATCCAAGACGAGTCGTTCTCCTCCCCCTCCTCCACCGCAGCAGCAGCAGCAGCAGCAGCAGCAGCAGCAGAGGCGAGAGACCCCTCCTGTGCCGCCGCTGCCGCCGCTGCCGGCTCCCGGGCCCGCAGAGGCGGCAGCACCTCGACCTCCTGTCCCCGCCGCTCCCTCTCCTTCTCCTTCTGCCCCTCCGCTCCCTTGCCCCGCCTGCGAGCGCTCCGAGTCCGAGGCCGCGACCTTCAGAGGGGAAGCCGCCCGCCTCAGGGCCCAGCTGCTGCGGCTGAAGGAGGCGACGCTCGGCGACCAGGACGACGAGGAGGCCCGTGTGCGCTGGCGCATCGACGCCGAAGTTCGCGCCGCCGTCGAGAGGGAGCGCGCCGCCGCCGGCGCGAGGGAGCGGAGCGGGTCGACGGCGCTCGCGGAGCTGGAGCGCAGGGAGGCCGCGGCCGCGGAGGCGGCGCGGCGCGCGGCCGCGGAGGCGTCGGCCGCGAGGTCTGCGCTCGAGAGCTCCGGCGCCGAAGTCCTCAACCTGAGGTCTGCCCTCGAGGGGCTGTCTCACGAGGCGTCCGTAGCGGCGAGGCTGAGGGAGCAGCTGCGGGTCGCCAAGGAGGCCGCGGCGAGCGCCGAGGGCGAGGCCGAGGCCGCCAGGGAGGCGGCGGAGGCCGCTCGCAGGGAGGCCGGAGAGGCGAAGGCCTCGGCGGCGGCGGAGGCCGAGTCCCGGGGCGGCCCGGGCGGAACCTCCGCCTCGGAGCTCAGGAGAAGGCTCGACGAGCTCGAGACGGAGGCCTCGACGCTGCGCCGCTCGCTGGCCGAGGCCCTGAGGCGCCTGGGCGCCGCCGAGAAAAAGGCGCGGGCGTCGGTCGACGGCGCCGCCGTCCGGGGGGCGCTCGCCGCGCTGCTGGGGCCCCGGGCCGGCGGCGGCGGCGGCCTCCCCGAGGCGCTCGAGGAGCTCTGCGTCGCCGCCGGCGTAGACGAGGAGACGAAGGAGAGCTACCTGCTGCGCTCCGCGAGGGGCCTGATGCTTTTATCGTCCCCGGGCGGCGCGGAGAGCGGGGGCGGCGGCGGGCCCGGAGGGGGGAGGAAGCGGGGGGCGCTGCGGGCGGCCGCGGCGGCGCCCGTCGCGCTCGCGCGCGGCGCCAGGCGGCTCGTCCTGGGAGCCGGAGGCAGGCCCGTCCCGCCGGCGAGGCCCCCTCCCGCCGGGGCGGGCCTGACGGACTCCTGGGTCGACTACCTCATAGCGCAGCAGGAGGACTCGCCGTCGAAGGTGCCCGCTGCTGCTGCCGCTGCTGCTGCGTTTGCGGGAGAGGAGGTCGAGCGGCGAGAGGGCAAACAGTAAAACATAAATGAGAACTGATAGAAGACAACACGAACAAGAGCATTGAATCCAACGTCTCTCTCTCTCTCTCTCTCTCTCTCTCTCTCGATTCTCTCTTCCGTACGCTCACTCGGAGAAAGGGAACTGCTTCGGGTTTCTTTCGTTGGGATTTGATACACTGGGGGAAAAAAGTGAGGAAAAAATATAAAAAAGTTTCTAAAACAAGTTCAGGCGAGGGGGAAAAAGCGAGAGACACGGCTTTCTCTTCTAGCTGCCCTCGCCCTCGTCCTCGTCGCTGTACGAGGCAGAAAAGCCACCATTTCCGTTGTTTTCTTCGTCGTCAGACTCGGAGTCCGAGTAGATGTAGTCGTCGGCGTCCTCGTCCGCCTCGGGCCTTGCGAGCGTCAACGGGCCCAGAGGAGCAGGAGTGGCTTCCTCTCTTCGCCTCCTCCGCCTCCTCCCGTTGAGCCCGCGCGGCGGGCCCAGCCGCGCAGTCGTGTACCTGACGTAGCCCACCCCGGAGCACGCCACGCAGGTGCTGTACGTCGTCGAGAAGGAAGACCGCGCGCGCCCTCGGCCCCTCGCGGCTCGGACGGCGCTGCCCGACCGCGCGCTGCCCGTCCCAGCGCAGGCGCCGCAGGGGCCCTCCCAGACGTGCATCGGGACCTGGCAGTTGCGCTCCATGGGGTCGCAGGCCTCCTCGGCGAGGGTCTGGGTCTGTGTGTTGTTGTTGTTGTTGTTGTGGAGTTTTTTTTTTCCCCAGGAAAGTTGGCTTCAGGTGAGAAAGAACAAAACGCCGCTTTTGTCTCTTGTTTCTTCTTCTTCTCTTCCTGCTCTGTCGGTCCTCCCTCTTACCCTCCCGTCGGCAGGCAAGTTTGCGTAGGGCGTGAAGATCGAGAGCGGCAAGGCAGAAAAGGCCCGGCGGAGGCGCCTGTGTGTGAGTTTTTTTGAAGTTGTGGAGTTTTTTTGTCAGAGAGAGAAGAAGCTCGAGGAAGACTTTGTTTGTCCCCCTCGCCTCGTTCTCTCTCTTTTTTATCAACGCACCTCCGCCACGGCCGCTCGGCCTCGAGAGCCTTGTTGGATGACACAGCCTGCTGCGAGCTCGCCGAAGGAGAAGGAGGGGAAGACGGAGAAGCAGAAGAAGATGCGGAGGCCTCGGGTCGTTCTGGCTCCCGCGGAGGAGGAGGAGGACTCGGCGGCGGCGAGGAAGCCGGCGATGGCCTCTCTGTTGCCGGTGCTGCTTGCTCCTGCCTGTCCGCCACGGAGCTGCTGCTCCCTCCGTTTGCCGGTGCGGCTCGGGCGACGTGTCGAGGGCGCGTGACCGGCTTTCCGCGAACGAGACATGGCCTCGCCTGCGCTGCTGGGAAGGGGAGGCGAAGAAGCATCGTCGGCGGCGGCATTGAAAACGCGTGTCTGATTGATTTGAAAGAGAGCGAAAGCTTTGACCGATGCTTCACCCCCTTTCTTCGCCGTATTCGTCTCTTTGTCCGCTTGCTGAGTGTCGCGGTTAAGTCAGAGGCACTGCAGAAGCAGAGAAAAAGGCAGAGAGGGCGTGACACGGGGAAACAAAGAGCAGAAAACGGTGTCGTTCTCTTGATTTGCTTCTTGCTGTTCGTTTTTTCTTTCCTTTCTTTTTTTCTGACTGTGGCTTCTCTTCTTTCTCTTTTTCTTTTTTTACAAAGCAAGCGCTCTCCTCCCGCGCTCGCTCGTCGCCACTAGCCCTTCCCCGGCGACCGCGACGGCGTCGAGCCCGACGTCGTGCCGCTCCACGGGGACGCCAGAGCCAGAGTTTGTTGCCGTCATCTGCTGCGAGAACGCGAGGCCGACGAGGAGCGGGCCCGCACTCGCGTCCTCGGCCTCGACCTCGACTTTGGTGCCTGAGGACTCTGCTTCTTCTTCTGCCGCCGCCGCCACTGCCTCCTTTTTCGCCCTCCGCGCGCGGTGGGCCCAGGCGTCGTAATATCCCAGTCCCCGACCAAGCCTCCTTCCTTCTCGGTCGAAGGCGACCCCGGGCAGGAAGAGGGCGTCGATGTGTGCTGTCAGAGCTGTTTTTTAATTTATTTTTCAAGGTGAGCAAGGGGGTGAGACGAGAGAGAAAGAGAGAGAGAGAGGAAGAGCAAGAGAGGAGGAGAAAAGAAAAAACTCGCACCGTCCTCCCGCGGCCTGCCGTCGCCGTAATCTCTCGAGGGCTCCCTGATACCAAAAGGGGGAACGGTCCTGAGGCCATCGAGTGAATCTGGACAAGGGAGAAAAAGACAGAAAGAGAAAGGAGAGAGAAAGGAACAACAAAGGAAGAGAGTTGAGTGGCAAAAGCAAGGAGAGTACGACCTTTTTCCTCCTCTCTCTCCCCTCCTTTTCTTGCGCTCCCGAATGCTTTCGAAATAGAAAACTCACCGAGGTGCACCAAGCTCATCTCCTGCGGTCCGTCTCCGACGATCGGAACAAAGAGGCGCTTCTTCTTCTCCTCCTCGCCCGCCAAGGTCGAGGTCGAGGACGAGGCGCCGACGTCGGCATTTTTGCTTTGAGCTGTGGCATTCTCCTCTCCGAGCGCGGCCCGGACGAGCAGTTCCGTGCCGACCTCCCTGAGTCTCGGCGCAGCGAGGTAGATGCCCACTTTCTTCGAGCTCTTCCAGATCGGCGACGCGAGGACGAAGTGCGCGATCTCGGCGCCTGGTTAAATAATATTTTTTTATTATATTATTGTTTTTTTTTGGAGGGGGTCGAGGTGAGAGGAGCACTCAGCAAAGAAATGAAAGAGTATTCTGCTCTCTCCCTCTCTCTCTCTCAGCCCTAGCAGATAGACAACCCTCACTCTGTCTGGCCATCTCCTCGTCCGGTAGCGCCATGAGCGTCGCCGAGATCGAGGAGCGCAGGGCCTTTTTGGAGGTGCGGATATCGGTGTCGGTGGAGGTCGAGGCCGAGGTCGTCGATCGTCTGTCGCCTTGCTCAGCTTCTCCGTTCCCCTGCTGTTGGGACATTGCGAAGAGCAGATTCCGGAGCGTCGAACGGCGATCGAGAGGCAAATACCGGAACCTCCTCGTCGCGCAGGAGGAGAGACTTCTGGCAGGAGCAGCGCTCGCGAAAACGCGGGACAGCATGAAGCGTTGGGCCCGAGCACGAAGAAGGGTCGATGGAAGAAGAGTGAACGAGCAAGCAAAAAAAAACTTCGGAAGAGCTGTCGGCAGCAGAATTCATTTATTTCTCTCTTCTCGCCCTTCTCGCGCGAGCTCGTATTCTCTTTCTCTGTCGCCGCACGCACGCTCGCACGCGCATTCTCTGCTGCTGACGCTACTCTTCGGGCGCTGCTCTCTGGCACCGTAGACACACACAGCTCACAGCTCAAAAGAGAAAAGATAGAGAGCAAAAAACTTGAGCTCCTCCATCGATGGCTTCATCAAATCCCCCCGAAGAGAGCGGGCGCCGCCCCAAGCGCTCGTGCGCCCGCCAGACTTTCGCCGGCCCATCCGAGGCCATGTACGTGGGCTATGTCGAGGACAACGAGACGCCCGAAATGATCATGAAGAAGTTTGAGGCCCTGGACAAGGTAAAGATTGAATCGGGGAGGTTGATTTGAAGCGTCGACGTTTTTTTCGAATCGAGAGGCGAACGCGACGGCGAGTGCCTCTCTCGTCTGTCTCTCTCTCTCCTTTCTGTCTCTTCTTTCAAAGAAGACCCGCGCATTGAGTCCATCGCATCCCCCGAGGCGCAGTGACGGGCTCGTTGCGTGCTCTCGAGGTGGAAGCAAAAAGGCGATACGGAAGACAAGAGAGAGAGAGAGGGAGAGAGAGGGAGCAAAAAGATGCGCTCCACCTCTCTCGATGCTCTTGGCCGACGAAACCGACGGAAAAAGAAGGGGAAAAACTCGACTCACTCCGCTCTCTCACTCTTGCTTCTGGTTTTTGCTCTCCCCCTTCTCAAAAAAAACAAAACAGGTCAAGCAGGCCATCCACGTCGCCGCCCAGCCCGCCGACGGCTGCGCCCAGGACCCGGACTCCGAGGCCGGCAGGCGCGAGCAGCAGCAGCAGGAAGACATGGACCGGAAAAGGGCCGCCGGCGAGGCGGACGAGGGGGGCATGACCGACGAGCAGCTGCGGGCGGTCTTCCGCGCGACGTCCTCGGCCCGCGTCGCCCGGGCCGTCGCCGGCGCGGCCGACCCGTGGGGCTTCTTCGACGACGATGGCTTCGGGGCCGCGTACTCGGCCTCGGCGAGCGGGTACTTTGACTCGGAGGACGGGGAGGACGAGGACGAGGACGAGGACGCGCTGGCTGGCTTCTGGGGGGACGGCGCTGGAGGAGCGGGAGGCGACGACGACGGCGACGACGGCGGCGAGCCGCGGCGGGGAGGAGCGGCGGCGGGGAGGAAGGGCAGCGGGGGTCGGGGCGGCGGCGCCGCGGCGAAGAAGCGCCCTCCATCCCGCCTCGGCGGCGGCGTCGGAGGAGGCGGCGGCGGGGGCCAGACCAACGCCTCGCGCGCCGCCATCCCGCGCACGCACCACGTTCTGACGACGGCGGGCGGCGGCGGCGGAGGGCAGCAGGCGCTCATCCGCCGTAAGGTCCGCGGCGGCGGCGGCCTCGGCGCGTCGTCGTCGTCGTCGCACGAGCTCTTCACGCTGCGGCTCCCTCCTCCTCCCATGCCTCTGTCCTGGGGCCGGACGGTCAGGCAGTGGGAGCCCTCTACCGCTCGCATTCCCCGCGGATGCGCCTCGACCGAGGAGGCCGTGTCCGAGGCGGCGAAAGAGGTCCAGCCCTTTGCCGCAGACGCGCCCCTCGTCATCGCCGGCGCTGCCGTGATGCCGCCGCACGCAGGCCACCTCCTCGCGTCGAGCGACGTCCCGGCGCTCGCCAAGAAGATAGTAAAGTCCTCTATCGAGGCCAACGGGGCGGGCGGGAGCTACAAGCGCGTGTTCCAGGCCGTGGTGGTGCACCCGGGGTGGGTCTCTTCCTCCTCCGACTCCGGGAACGAGGAGGGAGGGACCAAAGCTCCTTCTTCTTCTTCTTCGGCGGCGGCGGCGGCAAATGCGGCGGCGGTGCACCCCGCGGCGGCCGAGGCCTCGCTGCGCAGCTTCGCCTCGCTCGACCTGCACCGCCTCGTGCCCTCCGGGTACGCCTTCGTCTGGTGCCCCAAGGCCGCGATCCTGACCCTCACGAAGCAGATGTACGCCTGGGGGTTCGCGTACGTCGAGAACCTGACGTGGGTCCAGCTGGCGCCGTGCACCGCAATCGCCGCCGACGCGACGCCGCCGGCGACGCCGCCTCGGGACTCTTCTTCTCCATCGAGCAACGATACTACCTCTTCTTCTCCCTACCCTCCACCTCTGGTCGCCCGCTCGCACGAGACGCTGATGATCTACCGCAGGGGCGCCGAGGACGTCGAGCTGAGGCACCAGCGGTCCCCGGACGTTGTCTTCGACGCGGCCGACGCCGGCGGCGGCGGCGCGCGCGCGGGCGGCGCCTCGGGCTGCCGCGTCGGCTTCGGGATGCCGGCCGCTGTCTACGCGACGATCGAGACGATGCTGCCCCGGGCGCGAGGCGCTATGCTGGAGCTGTGGTGTGGCGGGCGGGCCGGGAAGAGGGCCGGGTGGACCCGCGTGGTGCAGTGCTGCGAGTGAAAGGGAAAGAGGAAGAGAGGAGGGAAAGAGTGCGAGAGGTGGGGAGAGAGAGAGAGAGAGAGAGAGAGAGAGAGAGAGAGAGAGAGAGAGAGCAGAACCAAGAATAACTTTCGAAAACTGCATTGCAGTCAAGAAGCGGGATTCTTCAGCCATTTTATTTGAGGGGTAGAGAGAGAGAGAGAAAGTCTACAGAGACGGAGAGAAACAGAGGGAAACAGAAAAGAGCACGGCGTGCTCAATAACTTGAAAGAAATGCAAATCAAAGTTTTCTTCTTCAGTTTTTTTCTATATTTATTTTCAACTACCTCCCTCCGCCTCCTCCCCCACGCCCCGCGACCCTCACCGTCAGGTAGAGGTGCACCTTCCTGTCAAGCAGCTTCTCCAGCTCCTTTCGGGCAGCGATCCCTATCTCTCCGATCACGCTGCCGCCGCGCCCGACGACCATCCGCCGCACCGGCTCCCGGGAGACCAGGAGATCGTACTCGGCGACGATCGACCCGGGGTTGCCAAACTCGATGAAGAGGTTGGCGTTTTCGGCGGCCTCTGCGCCCTCGTTCGAAGAAGAAGAAGAAGAAGAAGAAGAAGAAGAAGAAGCGGGACCCACGGCGGCGGAGGGGGGCGGAGGGGAGGTGTCGGAAAGCTCGTCGGGCGGGAAGGGAGCAGCACCGGGGACGCCGCCCGCCTTGCCTCTGCCTCCTCCGCCTCCTCCCCCGCCGCCGCCGCCCCGCACCCTGGTGCTCCTCCTCCCGTCCCCGGCCCCGCGCTCCCTCCACCCGCGCTCCACGACCTCGACGCTGTACGGAAGCTCGTCCCTGAGGCGCAAAAAAGCCTTCTCGCGGACGATCTCCGCCGCCAGGACGCGCGCGGGCCGGTCCGAGACGTCGGTCGGCAGCAGCGGCCAGGGCGCTCCGGCCCTGGCGCGCGAGGCGAGGTCGGCCGAAAGCGACCGGACGGCGCGGGAGCCCGCGCGCGTGGCCGAGAGGGCGTGGATGGCGTCGAAGAAGACGACGACGGGGAGAGGGAGAGGGGACGAGGGACGAGGCGCGGCACGAATGGGGGCTTCGTCGCTCTCGCTCCCCCCTCGTCCCTCTTTTTCTTCTTCTCCCCCCCCTGGCCAGAGGAGCTCCTCCTCATCGTCGTCGTCGGCGGCGGCGGCGGCGGCCCCGCCCGTCGCCGCCGCCCCGACCAGAGAGTCGGCGACCCGGCTCAGGGCCTCCTCCCTCCCGGAGCTCCCCCCGGGAGAAGAGATCGCGTCGACCTTGTTCAGCACCAGGATGGTCTCGCGGGGGGGCCGCCAGCCGGGCGGCGGCGAGGCGCCAAAGCCGCCGCTGGCTCTCGCCGCGGCCCCGGCCGCGACGGCGGCGGCGGCGGCCGCCGCGGCCGCCCTGGCCTCCGCGGCCTCGACGAGCCCGCCCCCTCCCCCTCTCGCTCGCGTCCTTTCGAGCTCCGCCGCCGCCCTCTCCGCCGCGTCCCGCGCCTCGGCGGCCCTCGCCGAGCTCGCCAGCGCCGCCGCGAGGGCGGTCACGCGCCCGTCGGGCCTGAGCGCCTGCCTCGCGGCGTCGACCACCAACAGCGCCGCGTCGCACCCCTCGCTGCTCGCCCACGCGGCCCTGATCCTCCGGGCGTGCGCCGGGCCCCGGGCCTGCCTCGCCGAGACGGCCCCCGGCGTGTCGAGCAGCAGCACCTGGGCCGAGCCGACCGTGAAGGCCCCCAGACAGGGCGTCGCCGTCGTGTTTGTCTTGGGCGAGACGGCAGAGACTTTCGCGCCCGTGAGGGCGTTGACCAGCGTCGACTTGCCGGCGTTGGGCACGCCCAGCACGGCGACGCGGAGGGTCCGCTGGCGGGACAGGGGCACGGGAGGAGGGGACGGAGAAAAGCAAGGGGAAGAGGAGGTCGAGGTTGGATTTCGACCTTCGCCGTCGTCGTCGTCGCTGCTGCTGCTGGCCGCCGACGAATGCGCCGCGAACGAGCGGCTCGTCCAGCTAGCTCTCGGCGCTTCTATTCGGCTGACAGGCAGCACACGGGAACGTGTCATTCTTCCAAAGGCGACAAGGGCAATCATGATAGTTTTTTCGCTGCGCACGTGCGCACGCGCGAGCGCGCGAGAGAGAGAGAGAGCGAGAGAGACAGGCAGATCGAATCCCAATGCCGGCGACGGCAGTTCTGAAACGAGAGGGAAGAAAGAAGGGGAAAAAACTCGGCATTTTTTTCTCTTTACAGAAACGGAAACTCCGGGCAGCCCGTGGGGCCAAACGCCCCGGCGTCCTCCGCGGCCTTCTTATAACTCTTCCTGTACGTCTTGTCGAACGATTTCCCCAATCCGTTGTGGAACTGGTGCCAGCGCTCGGCGGCGAAAAAGGGCAGCGAGGCGCTGTCGTAGACGAAGACCTTGCCGACCTCGTCGTCCTCGCTCGCCTTGCCGTCGCGGAAGTCGTTGCCTCTCCCTTCGACCAGCGTGATCGCCGACGCCAGCGCCGACTTCTCCTTCTCTTCCTCCAGGATCTTGAACAGAGGGCTCTTGGTACCTCCGGGGAGGCCCACGACGTTGCGGTACCCCGGCCCTGCGTCCTGAGGGTCCTGGCGCAGCGCAAACACCTTGCCGTCGCGGCCCTTCCGCGGCACGAACTGAGAAAAATACACCCGCGCGAACGCACGCATGGCCTTCTCCTGCTCCTCCGGAGTACTGGTACTGGTCCCGGGAGGAGCCAGGCCGACGCGGACGACCTCGGCGTGCCCTCGGCGCTCGTAGACAGACGCGTCGTTGGCGTAATAGTAGCAGACGCGGCCGTCGGGCGCCGCGCCCCTCGCGCCGCCTGCGTACCCCGTGACAGAGGTCAGCTGCTCTGGCTTCCTGCCGAGTTCCTTGGTCTCGGCCTCGACGAAATCGTGCTGGCGGCCCCAGAAGCAGCCGTTTCCGAAGTAGACAGTCGGGTAGGAAGGGGAAGCCGCCGAGGAAGAGGCGGAGACAGCGGAAGCGGCGGCAATGATGGCGGAAGCGCCGGAGGGTGCTGCTGCGGCTGCGGCTCTCGCCGGGCCAGCTGCGGCGATCGCGCTCAGGGCCCCGGAGAGCGCGAGCCCGCCGGCGGCGAGCAGGGCGGAGCGGCGGTCGAGCTGCTGGGCGGGGTTGGTCTTCTTGGTCGGCGCCGTCGGAGGAGTTTGTTTTTCGATTGCACCGCTGCTGTCAGCGTTCGATCTCTTCGCCGCCCTCGCGGCGTTGACGGCTTTCCAGGGCCCTCGTTTCGTCGCCGCGACGTGAGATGTTCCCAGAGGAGAGGATGCACGTGCTGAGAGCATTGGTCTATTGATCAGAGGGAGGAAAGAGGGTGGAACGGCGCGGGGGTCCGATCGACTTGATTCGTGCTTTTGATATTTTTTTTGCAAGTTTTGCCAGAGCCCCACTTCTTCGCTGTCTCTTCGAGGAGCGTCGAATCCTCTCTTGAGCTCTCCCTTCTCTCTTTCCGGCGCGGCCAAGTCGCTCCCCCCGCGGCTCGCGCACGTGTTCCAGTCCGTCGGTTGTGACTCGTTCCACCTGCAGCGCGTCAGCCGCGACGCGCCGAGGCCCCATCTCGCTCTTATTTCCACCCTCTCTCCCTCGAGGCCATGGCGACGACCTCGATAGCATCGCGACGTCTTCAGAGCGAGCTGAGGGAATGGCAGACCAACCCGCCCGAAGGCTGCTGCCTGTGCGCTGAGCCCGAGTCGCTGACGTCGTGGACGATAATAATGACGCCGCCCGACTGCGCTCGAATCTACGAGAACGAGGTCTTTCGGTAAGAGGGGAGAGAGAGGCGAGGGAGGAGAAAGAGATTAGGCATTGGCTTGAAACGACTCCTTAGTTTTCTCCTTCCTCGACCGCTTCTCTCCCTCTCCCTCACACACCACAACACTTTGCCGCCTCCTTCACCTTCAAAATAAACCGATCTAGCCTCCGCTTCCGCTTCGACGACCGCTACCCGCTGGAGCCCCCCGAGGTGAGGAGATGGAGATGATTTTCGAAAGAACGGGAAAACGGGAAAGAGGAAGAGAGAGAGAGAGAGAGAAACAACTCTCCCGTACCGCCCTTTTCTCTGTCTCGCTCTCTCCCGAGAAAAAAAAACTCTTTTCTGTCTTCTTTTCCTACCACTTGGGCTTGAGCGCCGGGCGTCCACGCTCACCACCCCCTCGAGCCCGTCCCTCTCGACCCTCAAATGAACAAAACTCCAAATCTAGGTCGTCTTCCTGCCCCCCGTGCCGGTCCACCCGCACATCTACTCCAACGGCCACATCTGCCTCTCGGTCCTGTCCTCGGGCCACGGCGGCGACTACTCGCCGGCGCTGACCGCGGCGTCGCTCGCGCTGTCGATCCGGTCGATGCTCGCGTCGTGCACCTCGAAGGAGCGGCCGCCGGGGGACAGGGAGTACTGCTCGCGGGCGACGGGCCGCAGCCCGAAGGAGACGAGGTGGGAGTTTCACGACGACAAGGTTTAGTTTCGAGGGAGCTTTGTTTTCCGTTTCCCGGTCCCCCCCCCCCCCCCCGCGCCCGCTCTGTAGTTTGAAAAGAAATAAAAAACTTGTTCTCAAGATGTGTGCATGTGCCTTCGGTTTGTTTTTTTGGTTATTACAGTGGATCCAGTGCTGCTGATGTTTTGCTGTCGTTTCTAACGAGGGAGAGTAGTACCTGTTGTGTATGCAGAAGAGAGAGAGAGGTTGCTTTGAAGTGAGCAAAAATC
>Ga0315285_10005448_pt1 | contig 13114 bp, 8 predicted proteins | sample YL17G09_36_MG_FD_203698 | JGI IMG/M metagenome (GOLD analysis project Ga0315285, IMG submission 203698) | Sediment microbial communities from Yellowstone Lake, YNP, Wyoming, USA - YL17G09_36 | ecosystem: Environmental > Aquatic > Freshwater > Lake > Sediment | place: USA: Wyoming | collected... | reverse complement strand
GACCCGAGTACTCTGGGAAGTCTTTCATAAGTGTATCTCCCCAGTCAAACACTATTGCTCTTATACTCAAGGGACATTCTCTCCTCTTTTTTGTTTTTCTTTGTCTTTTCGGCCCCTGGCGGTCGGAGCGCCGCCAGTGCCTCAGATGGCGGGCATGTCGGGTAACGTTTCCAGCATAAAAGAAGTTTTTGCGAAGCAAAAAATTGGGTGAGTGCCGCAAGGCACGAACCTTTTATGCTGTGTTAGGCGACCGCTTCGCTTGGTGATATCTTTCTTGTCTATGTAGCGATAAAAAGTAATTCCTCTTTCATTTTTGAGCTTAACACATAATGACAAGCCTTTGAAAAAACCCTTACCTTTTTTTTAAATCCTTTTAGTATAGAAAGAATTTCTTCTTTAGATGGAACACCTTCACTTTGATAGGATAAAATTATTATATTATTTTGAAAACGAGTTATTAGTTCTTTGAAAGTATTGTGAATTTCGCTTTTCTTAATCCATCTATGAACTTCAACGGGATCGCTAATTTTTTTAGTTTTACTGTTTGGAGAACCCATAATAATGGGCCAACTATCATACTGAGCTAATCCTTCCAAGAAATGATAGAAGGCTAAGTAATTAGTACCTTGAGTGGAAGATGCTGAGAAATAAGGCGGATCAAGATAAGCTAAATCAACACCGTTAGGGCAATTCAAAGCATCATAGCCCCCAATTACTCTGTTCTTCTTACCATTATCAAAGATAGCCTTGTTGTATTCACATACATATCTCTTTACTAAATCTTCAAAAGGGTGCTCCCATGTAGTCTTGTTACCGAAACTACGGTCTACTTTATTTGTCCTGATATAAAGATTTGACCTGTGAAACAGATTGAATGGCCTTTTTGCTAAACAGGCTTGAAAGAGGGCTGAAAGAAGGATGGCTCGTTTATACCGATTCTTGACTTGTGAAAAGTTTATGATTGCTTTATCCAACCAGGCATTTTCACTGTCAAGATAAAAGACTCCCTTGAACTCCTTTTGGATAAAATCGGGATAGTCTTTTCCATTAAAACTAAGAGCACTCTTGAGGTCATCATCGGTGACCATAGTGCTCTTGTTTTCAATAAGTGCCATTCCAATAATTTGATTAAACTTTAAAAGATCATTGTAATGAACTATCTTGCCATGCCTTTTAAATAAGAGACTGACACTTCCTGTCCCTCCAAAGACATCAAGCACTGATTCAAACTCTATTCCTTCAATATTCTGCCATATCCATTCAAGGAAGCGCCTCTTGCTTCCAGAATAACGGGTGGATGGATATTTAAAAGTTTGTCTTTCCATCAGAAAGAAGCCCTCTTTTCCTTTAACCGTCTGATAAACTCTGCTGTTGCCCTCTGTGAAAAATTAGAGGCCAATTCCTCACCCATCTTTTTGCTTAAGTCATGGGCAATCAAAATGGGCATCGGAATTAAGGTTCGGATAGGTTCCTCAGGCCCCCATAAATGGTCTTCGTCAACATCAAAAGTTGCAAGCCGCAAAGCTGAAAGTACCTTATGTATAATATTTTGCAATCCATCCGCAAAGAAATCCAATGGCGGCGCAAATTCATAGCGGGGAATATAGAGCTCATCTGTTCTAGAATGACCAGCAAAGAACATTACCACATTAATCTTTAAAGCCTCATTAACTATATCTCTTGCAGTGATGTCCCTACTGTGGTAAACTCTGGTCAAACTGTCTAAATCATTCTTCACCTGTTTTCGAGTTCGCCGATTTAGGTTAGATGCGGTTTCAAAGCGACGTACTATAGGACAACTGATATATAACTTGCTAAATGTGCTAGCTGAAAATTCATGCATGTAAAGAAGGTTTCTCATCATCTCTGAATCGCTGATAATCTGTCCTGTTGGATTCCATCTTTCCTTCCCCATAATTTTGGTAATATACCAATTAATCAGCGTGCTATAAACCTTTAACTCTACTTGCTTGGCAACCCCACAGTATAAAATCTTTAGTTTATTTGCATTACTAATAGTAGAGACCATCCTATATATGGCCTCTCTAGTTAACTGTCCGTGACGGTTTTCGATTTTACAGTTCATCAAATGATCTTGTGGAAAGATTCTCCCATCTCTAAAATGGACGTCTGGCTTTAAAGTGAGTCCCCCATGCTTAAAAATGAAAGTCTCCTCTACAAAGAATTCTCCAACATCCATTGAGGACTTTGCCGCCCATTCATAATCCCCTTCATCCATCCCAGCATAGTCATCCGGGCCTAATATCACCCAGTTTTCATACTCTCTGGTGTCTTTTGGAACTACTACATGCTTCCAATTAGGTTTCGTGCCCTGGCGTTCTTTAATAGTCCCCCCTGAATTATTAACCACCACAGGTGTGGCCCAGGTTTTGTTAAATGGCACTCTCAATTTAAAACGATGCTGGCTGGCATCACAGGCACTCATGCGTAATGGGAATTCATTTCCCCATAGTATACTATCAGAAGGGACACTGTATTCCTCGATGAAATAGTCACCAAGTACAATCTGATCAATATGCTCCTTAATGGTACTCCAGTTAGGTTCTCCAGTTATCTTTAAGGCATCTTTTCCTGCCGAGGTAAGACCCATATCTTCTTGCCATATGCCAAGCCCCATGATGGCTACATTATTGATCTGTTTTACAAATTTATACTGATGCGCCTTATCCGCTAATTTCAAGTCATTGACACAATCCTTAAGAAAGGATAGGTATAACTCTCTCGGATTCTCTCTTCTGAGTTTCCCAAGGGCTTCTTGCAAGACATCCTTCTCTTCGTCTAGTAAGCTGGCAGAAACAAGATAATCCGCTGCTCGTATAACAGCAGGATCAAGTCGCCTCTCTGCTTCAAGGCGAGAGAGAGTCTCTTCAAAAGTAAGAGGTCGTTCCTCTTGATTCTGGTTATCTATTTTTCCCATGTCTCCCTTATCTCCTTGAAAATATCAGGAGCTACCCCCCCTAGTCTTGTCTTCCTATCTGAGCGAATCTTTATAGGGATGGCATGTTTTATTGTTTCGTATGTTCCTGAAAGTAAGCAAGTGCCCCTTGGCATCTTTGGTAATCGCTTTAACATATCTTCAGTAGCATCTGCCCTGATACCTCGGAGAGAATCTAATTGATCAGGTTCAAGGGCAAAGATAAATCTGGTGTTGCACTGACGGATAGTCTTCTTATCTATGTCTACAGGGCTTTGAGTAATTAGTATCATACAGATACCATAGTGACGTCCTATACGGATGTTTTCCCTTATAACCTGCTTGCAAGGGCTATCTTCCCCTTCAGGAACAAGCAGATGTGCCTCATCAAGGACAATCACATACGGTGGAACTTCTTTTCTCAATCTAAGATTCGTTAGCTCTCGTAGGGTGGCACCAACCACTAACTGAAGTTGGCTTTGGTCAAGACGTCCACAATCAATATTAATCACAGAGCTATCTTTTAAGAGTTGTACCCAATTAGTTCGTTCACCAAGAAAATCGTGTCGTTGAATTGACGATTGGGTACGCATGAGACCAATCTGAAGGCTATTTGGTTTGACTTCAAGGGTTGGAGCATCCTCCTGCATTTTCTGCAAAAGGTGATTAAGTCCAAATTGACGTATTCGTCCTTCTATCATTCTGCGTTTAAGAGATAAGAAGGAAAAAGCCAGTAGATCATATCCCATAGTACCTCGCAAAGTAGGAACAAGGTCAAGAACTTCTGTCTCAGTAAGAGAAGAAAGTCTGACCGTGTAATCTGGCCCTGGCCTTAAAACTTTTCCACCCAAATCCTCTGCCAAGGCAATGTATTCATTTTGAGAATCTAGGATAATAATAGGTATGCCAAACTTATTAATCTCTTCAAGAATAATCCCTGTTGCGAAGGATTTCCCACTTCCAGTCGTTCCTCCAATAAAAATATGCCTCTGGATAATCTCTGGCTTTAATAAAACATTATTGTCGCTCTCTTTTTCTAAAGACAAAACGTCTTCCGCTGTAATTCTTGTTCTGCCTAAGCATAAAGCCTTCTCGGTTTCTTTCCCAAAACCCATTGCTTGAGCAATAACTTCTTCGCTAGGGAGAAACACTGCAGTTCCGGCCTTTGCCATATCAGAGGGTTCAGTAATCACTATTTGTGGTCTTTCTTTCTCGACTCTAATGAAGCCTTCCTCAATTATGTCTGCTTCGTATACCCTATAAATACTTGTAGATAGCCCCTCTTCGGGGTAATCGGGTTCAATATCCATTGCGTGTCTGACAGCGATTCTTGAGGGACTTTCGTGTGGATTTATCTCGATAGATGCTGATATTCTTCCAATTAGAAATTTATTTTCATCAAGCGCAGCCCCTACTAGAGTGCCTGGATGTACATATTCTTTAGCAAGGGCCTTAAATCTAAAAACATCAAAAGATGGTGAAACATCATCTGCAATGACAGACCCGATGTCCCTTAACCTAGCAAAATTCTCCATCGAAATCCTCCTTATTCCTTCTTTGTAAAAAGCCGCCAAGCAAAATGTTGCCTAACTTAAAATAATCGAATTACTTCGTTTATGCTCCCAAATTGATATATTTACAGAGTACTTAGTTTGTGTGCTACTATTGGGGAAGCTTTAATAGTATCATACGAAAAATTAACCACTAATTTTCCTTGTGGTATATCTTTATAGATTCTTATGCTTATTATAAACTAATTTTATTAATTCCGCAAATAATAATTGTTATATGTCTGTGTCAACCTTTTGGGGGTAGTTTTTTTTGGTAAAAAAATTCTTCTAGCTTTGGGTAGACTTGCCTTGATTATTAATTGGCTACCGGGGTCATATCTTTATTAGTGAAAAATTATAATTTATTCTTCTAATTAAATCCTGCAAACTAATATTGTGAAGCATTTTTCCCTAATCTTTTTCTTCCCGCGCTAACAATGCTATAATTCAACCTCATTAGTTCTCCAATTTCATAACCCTTTAACCAGCATAAGAATAATGGTATAACCTTTTCGTCAACTAAGATTACTTTATTATTCTCTCGAGAGGCAATACGGCATAATTTATCTTTAAATTTAATTCTTGATGCTCCTGGAATAACCCATAAAATAAAATGTAATATAAAAAATTCTTCAATTGTCAATGATAATTATAGACCCCTATTTTTTTCCATCTATATAAACCTTCCGTGAATATTTTTTTAGAATTTTTAAATTATATATCTATCTTCTCTTTTCTTTAATTCCTTTTCAACTTCTTCTTTGATGGCAACTTCGGTTAAAAGTTTATATTTTGAATCTTTCGGTCTTCGCACAGGTATCTGAGCATCAAATATGTCTCCTAAAAGTGAATTCATTAATTCTATCCGATAATCAAATAAATAACATTGAATAGCAAAAAGATCATCGCTTATTTTTTCGCATTTTTTATTAAATTCAAAAATACCTTCTTTGGTTAATAAATCTTCTATCGTTTTCTTAAATAAATATCTTTGGAAATCTAAAATAAAATCTTTAATATCTTCAACTCTAAATTGAATATATTTTTTAAAATGATCAAATTGAATTACTGCGATTTCATTTGATTCAATAATTAAGCTAAAATCTGATATACCTTTCAAAATGTTTACCACTCGTTGATTTATTTGAAAATCAATTTCAATTTTATCAAATTTGAATATTTCTGGATTCTTTCCGTGCGAATATAATTTATTCTTTATACCAAGATAATAGACCGAAATACTTCCTAATAAATGAGAAAAATTATAAATACATTTATTTATTTCTCGGAATGCGTCTATTTCTAAAGATTTTTTAAACTCTTCTTTTTTAGCAATTTGGTTATCTCTTCTATTTTTCTGTAAATAGTTTATTGCTATTAGTAATGCTATTAACCATCCAACGATATTACCAAAAGTAGTAAATCTTCCATGATAAAAATATTCCATTATCCCATAAGTTAATATAATTAATAAAGCTAAGAATATAAAAATATTATCTTTAAAAATTTTCATAATAACCTCTAATCTAATATATAAAAGATTTACAGATCAGGTTTATACAATTAATACAAATAATTATTTGCGTTTATCAAATGTGTAAATCACAACCTCTTTTATTTTCATTTTTCTGTAAAATCATTTATATACTCTCGTTCTATTATCCCTTTATCCGTATAAATATATTTTTTGTCTATTTGATCAAATAGATCCATTCCTCTTATTATAAAATTCCTTGGAAATAATTTTAATCCGAAACCAATCACCGAACCAGAAATAGTAGAATCAAATCCTATAGCACCCTTATGAGGGTTCTTTAAAAAGAGTAAAGACATATCATTAAAAAGTTTCAAAGCATGCATACTATTTGCAAGAGAACCAACGGTTATCCCAATTATTAAATCAGCTATTTGAATAAAAGGTAAATCTTTAGAAGAAGTTGTTAAAGGAGTTAAACAAATTTTATTAAATTTTTGAAACTCCGTTCCATGATTAATATAAAACTTACTTTGTTCTAGTAAATTAGATTCTTCTTTTCTATTGCTATAATGATCTGCAATGATTAAGCCTATATCATCATTTTCTTCAAGATATGGTTTTTCAAATCTTTCAACCAAATATTTGAACTGTTCCATTGTGGCCCATAAAATAGCTTGATTAATTTTCCAACCATATAACTTTATGCCATGGCATTCATTAATATCATGAACAGCACACAATATACTCGCATCATATTTAGAAAGTAATAATAGAATTTTCTTAAATAGTTCTTCCCTATTTCCCTTAAATTTTTTATTTAAAAAATGGTCTTTATCGGGAGACCATTTTAATTCAATATTTCTCGGTATATTATACTCTTCTCTTATTGTATAGAAATCAGCATTCAAAGATTTAACTTTAATAGCATCTATACAAAATCCACCGTAGCCTACATATTCTTTTTTTTCATTTTTTTGGTCTTTTTGTCTACTGTCATCAATAAATAAAAATCTCATTTATTTTTAATCCATATTAATTCTAAACTTTTAAAAATTTAATCCATAATTTGGGAAACTTTCTCTTTGAGTATAATCACTAAGGAGACATGGGGGACTGTTGGGGTATCAGGTCCCTTACGAGAAGTTAGAGAAAGTTACCGAATTATTGAGCTAGTACAACCGTCCCCTGTATTTACATATAAAAAGCTTCAAGCCCCTCTAGTCTGATGCATGTGCTATTGTTAGAAAGAATTAAAATAAAGTTTTTGTAATTTTGTCTACTCCATTAATTAATTCTTCAACTTCACCCATCAAAGGTTCTCTTTCTTTTTTATGACCGCATAAATTTCTGATATCACCTAATCTTTGAATAAAGCGCCACTTGGAAACATCAAATACATCATTCTTTTTTAAAATATCATTAAAATCACTTATTTTTGGATTTTTTTTCAGTATCGTTAAACCGTGGTTATCGCAGACTTGCAAGAGATGTGTTTCTAAAACAACTCCTGCAATGATACCAGAAGCACGTAAATAACCATTTTTCAGCAACTCCTTTGAAGAATCTAATTCTGAATCTAATAAATCCGCTTGTAATAATTGTTTTATTTCAAAAAGGCTACTTTTAAATCTTACTTTAATGGATTTTAATATTTCAAGTTGAGTGTTGAATCGCATAAAAACTGTGGCAAAATCATCAAAACTTTTTTTTAAGTTATATTCATCAACACTGGCTCTTACTCCCATTAACCAATCCTGAATTGTAAATGTAAGTATATTAATAGTTTTACGTTTTTGCTCACCTTTATAAAACATCTCAAATTCAGTTAATCGATCAGGCAATAAATACTTTATAATGAAAAATGATTCAGTATACCATTTTTGATATTCATTTTCGAAAGCACCATCAATTTTTTTAAATATTTCTTGTTTCTGTTCATTCAATTTTCCTTTTTGTTCTAATACTCGGAAGTTTAAATCCAAGACCATTTTATCACCTAAAGAAATAAGCTTATCTAAATCTGATTGATATCTTTCTAAATTGGATGTCATATCAGCATTCCTCCTAACATAGATTTATCTTTGTTGGTAAAATTACAATTACTACTATTTCTAGCCAAAGGGAAATGGTGTTTGATTCTTTAAACTTGACGCATTAATTTAACTTTAGCATTTTTTATTATTCTTTTAAATATTTTTTTATTTTTACAAGTCATTTATCTATTTAATAGATAAATGACTTATCGAAAATAAATTATTCGCTTACTTCCGCATTTTATTTCTATATTTTAGAAATTAATGCAATATTAACTTATTCTTCTGAGTAGAATATAGAATATGGTTTACCTTCAAGTAATAAATATATAAATAGCTATTTATTTTACCCTTTGCTTAAAATTCATGTTTCAAGAACCGAACCTGAAATTTTATAGTTTTATAATTTTCAACAATTACTCCCCCGCATTCAATATCATGCATTATGATAGGCAATACTAATATTATAAAATTTGTATTTTTCTCTTATTCAAGTTTTTCATCTTCAATGATTATATTTAATTGGTCAATTGTTTCTTTAATTTTATCTTCATAATCTGAAATCGTTATTTCACCTTCTTGAGCAGATATTTCAACTTTCACTTTCACTTGGTTAAATTTAGTTTTGAGGTAAGGTATCATTCTTACAATATCCGATAATTTGCCTGCAGGAACATTCAATTTGAGGTTAATCTCTTGGTATTTTTCTCTATGCGGTGGTGGAGTAACACCTGCTAATTCATCTCTTTTTCTCTTTATTTCACCTTCAATTATTTCCCTTTGGCTTGTAGATAAATTGTACGAAGAGAATTCTTCAGTGACTTTATTAAGTGATTCCATGGTTTGACCTTGCCGTATTTTCTTGATGTACAATTGAAGCTCCTCATCTGAAATCTCTTCTTCAGTTTTAGGCAGGCACAATTCCGCTTTAATTAAAATCTCTCCATCTACTATTTCAGGTGAAAACTCATCCTTGAAGTGACGGCAAATAGGCTTTTCGTTTTCTATATCTCCAACTCCAAATAATCCTTGCTTGATACCTTCTTTTATACAACCCTTCAGCACTTCATCTGAAATAACCCTGATTTCTCCTGGTGTCTTAAATAAAGACTCAAGGATATTCTTTGTTTCCACATAATCCCTGTCTTTAAGATATTTTTCCTTAAGGGATAGGGGCGCAAGTCTTTCAAGGATTTCGCATTCATTTTTCAGTCTTTCGTATATTTCCTTATCTATGGTAGCCTCTGCTCCATAAGTTGGAATTCCTAAATCAATCTCTTTAAAATCATCCTTTAAAAAAAGTAAAACAGTACGATAGAGACCCCTTATGCGATCTTTAGCTTCCATCTCGATTTTTTTCGTTCTATATCTTATTTCCTTTCTCTGTTCGTCCGTGATACGGAGAGTTTTATCCTTTTCTATAAGTTGCCAGGCAAGTTTTCTCTTAAGAAAACTTTCAAAGTTCATTCTCTCTGATTCCAAAGAACAAAGGAATATCAGAGTATTACGATAGACCCTGGGGCGTTCTCCACAATTTTCCAAAAATTCCTCACATCTGTCACGATTTCGTTGAATGACCAACTTCAATCTATTCGTATCAGCGATGTCCTTAGAATTATTGGGCCAGAGGAATATATCGAAATATTCTTTTGTGAGAGTCCCGGTCAAAAGATCTTTCTCTTCTGGTTCAAGGTCTACTATACCCTCCATCTTGGTTAAAAGTATGCGATTTAGATTTGGCTGGTTTGTAAAGAATAATCCTTCATCTGAAATATAGAAAAGGTTTTCCTTTAGTTTAGAGACTGCTTCTACAACTATACTGCTTGGTGAAGAAAGGTCAACACTTGAAAGTTTAACTTCGCTAATGGTTGCACCTCGCTCAGGTCCACCGGAAAATGAATAGAGGAAAATCGTAGTTGCTGCAACACTCCCAAAAGAAAAAGGTGCGTAAGCATCTCCAAGACTCCTATCCACCTTTTTAGCGCCTGCATCCCTTGAAGTTAAATCTTGAGCAATAATACCAGCATACTCAGGACCAATATGTTTTATTAGTTCCCTTTTAATCTCATCATTTTTTAAATCAAAATCGCCCAATCTGATAAATGGTTTTTGAGTATCCTTTAATGAATACACAACTAAGGAAAGTAGTCTGAGCACTCCTCTTGTCCTTTGAAAAGTTGGAAAACTACCCCATCGCTTATATAAAATATCTACAATCTCTGGTTGAAATGGATAACTCTTTATAAATCTTTCACGGTAATTTGATTTTTCCACACCTTCTGGAAATATCCTCTCTTTATCAGCATAATCAAGAAATTCTTCTATAACTTTCCTTCCCTCTTTTTCGTCTATACTGCTAAAAAGCCTTCTTTTAATCACATAGTCTATCTCTTCATCATGGACTGGCGTGTAAACCTTTTCCATTCTTCCTGTGATCTTTTGCAATTGTTGAAAGAGTCTTTCAGCATTTTCATCATAATGTTCAAGCACGCTTGAAGGGAGTGTAAGAATTAAAAAGGATTTTTCCAGACTTTTTACAGTACCTGTAAGTTCCTGAATAAAAGCAAGCACTTGAGAAGCTAAATTTGAGTCTCCCACCTTTATCCCAGAGGCCTTAGTGGTATATTCTAATATTTCGTCCATTAAAATCAGAAGGGGTTGGTGGGTATTAATAAGCTCTCTTAACTTTTCACGCCCAGGCGAAGTTCTGCCTCTTAATTTTTCAACCTTTCCAGTAAGTTGCCTTTCTATCTCCTCCCAGACAGTTATCTCTTTGGGGTCAAGAGCAGTTCCATCAATAACTACTGCCTTTGCTCCCCATTCCTTTGCCTTATGATACAAAGCAATTAAAGAATGAGTCTTTCCACCCCCAAATGGGGTTTGAAGTTGGATAATCGGATCTCCACCTTCGCCTTTGAGTTTCTTCTCTGCGATATTTAGGAGATTCTTTAATCCATCTGTTATATATGTTTTTCTAAAGAATATAGTAGGATCCTGGTACTCCTCTTGGGCTCTTTCTTTAAACACTTCCCACAGGTCAGCAGCAAACACATCCATGGTAAGCCTGCCCTCAAGTATATCCTTATGCGGTATCGCTATAGTTGAGAATGGTTTCATTCGAATAACCTCCTTTGTATAGGTTTATCTTTCATCTCACTTAATATCTTTTCTTTTCCAGAGAGAAAACCATCAAGAAATTTCTTCTCCCTGCTTTCAATAGGTAGGGTTTCTGATATTGCCTGAGCAACCCGGAAAAAAGCATCTCTGTTTCCCCAGCCACTATTAGCAAGAACCTTTTTCATTTCTTCTCTCTTCCCTTCCTTCCATAAAATTAGCGTTTGGTGAAGAACATCAATGAGTTCATTATTTTTAACTTCCTTTAAATCCCTTTCCTGTGGTCCTAAAATCCTTATGAACTCTTTTTCTTTCCTGATAAATCCTTTATTCCACTCCTTTGCTAAATCAATTCCTGTTGACTGAGCAAGTTTTCTTGCATCATCAAAATGCACCTTTGCCTCTTGATAAGTCCATCTGTGAAGAAGATAAAACTTTGTAAGAGGTGAGAGCTCTCCTGCTATACCGTTATGTAGGATTTGTCTTACTGTATAATCAGTTACCACATCTCTCATAAAGTCAAGGAGTTTATCAGCCCTTATTATGTTACCCTCGTAGTCCATAATCTTATCGTATTTGCCAAAGATTTCAATGGATGAGCCTATTGCTGCAATGAAGAAGTCCGCACCTGAGATGCCCTCTTGCCATAATCTTTCAAGTTTTTTATAGATATGTTTTTTTATTTCTTCTTTAACCTCATTGTACCAGCCAGTTTCTTTCCTTTTCATCTTGCGAGCAACGAAGTAAATCGAGGAGGCCAAAGCTGCAGATTCTCTTGCTCTTAATCTCGCTTTCATTTCAGTATCAATAGGCCATGAAGCCGTTACAACTAATCCAGAATCTAAAAGAGAGTTTATCAGAACTTCCCATCCAGAAGTTGATTTGTGAGTATAAACAATGGTAGTAATACCGTTTGGTTTTAAAACTCTGTAAATTTCCTGGAATGATTTTTTAAGATTTTCTTCAAAGAACACTTTTGCCTCTTCCCAAGTTCTATTGTTCGTGTATGCAACTATCTCCTTACTCTTTGGAGTAAGTGGAGTTGAAAATAACTCAGGATACAAATCTCCAACCGTTCTTTTTAACCAAACATAAAAGAAATCAGAAAGATAAGAATAAGGCACATTGTCATAATAAGGCGGGTCGGTGAAGACTGCATCAAAGTATTTATCGGGATAAAGAAGTTCGGTGGCGGAAGATTGGAAGACTGTGGACAGATTTGAAGAATCTATTTTTGAGAGAAATTCTATAACTTTCCATATTCTTCTAAAAGCCATGCTTTCCCAACTTCCGACTGTAGAAGATATAGGGTTTAACTCTGAGTAGTCCCATATCATTGGTAGAGCTTGTCTTCCAAAAACATGCACAGTTCTCTCCTGTCCATTGTCCCATAGACATAAAGTATTATAGTAATCTACCATACGAGATAATCCCAGCGCCAAATAACTCACCACTACCTTGGTATACTCCTTATCGTATCCTTCAGCAAGCATCTTCTCATACGCCTGTCTTACCTTCTTCACAAATGTAATCAAAGACAATTTCTGGCGGGAGTTGAAAAGGTCGCTCCATTTCAGAATTCCATATCTTTGAACACGAAAGCCCAGAGTTTCTTTTGGAGGTAAAGGTTCATCCGGCACAGGATCAATTCCCCATTCTTCCATCAATTTCGCTCTTTTCTCTTCAAGGTATATTTCTGTTTCTTTGAAAACTTCTAAATCCTTTTCTGTTGCAAGCCTGTATGCTTTTCCCTGTCTATTCGGATGATGCAGGACAACAGCAACCATTCTCTTTCCTGATTTTCCTTCCTGAAACAGCTTTCTTGTAGTATTGGCATCAACAGTTGAACCACAGACCAAACAGGTGGCGATTGCCCTACTTACAGTTCCTTTTGTAGGGTCAAAATCTGGATTCTCAACGATTTCAAATTCAACCTTTCCATCATTCACAAAAGGCTTTAGTGTCGCTTTTTTATTTTCCTTTTTATCAAGCCAGAACTGACGCA
>Ga0315285_10005443_pt1 | contig 13120 bp, 7 predicted proteins | sample YL17G09_36_MG_FD_203698 | JGI IMG/M metagenome (GOLD analysis project Ga0315285, IMG submission 203698) | Sediment microbial communities from Yellowstone Lake, YNP, Wyoming, USA - YL17G09_36 | ecosystem: Environmental > Aquatic > Freshwater > Lake > Sediment | place: USA: Wyoming | collected... | reverse complement strand
TTAACAGCATTCTCCTCAAAGTTAGAACGTGCTGCTAAAGCAGTTTTGAAGTCACGCTAAAGCGCGCTGTGGACAAAGGGTTAAGCCATGACCACCCCGTCTAAAGACGGGTGCAAAGGGGAGCCTGCTAAAGCAGGCTAAAACGAGGTGCGCAAGTGTGGGATATCTTAAATCAGTGCCATTCGGGACAGTCACCGTTTATTTGACTGCGCGGCACTCGGCAAGTGACACGTCTTCCGAGACGGGTTCGCCGGCGGCGCCGGCTACGCGCACCATGTAGAAGCCGGTGATGGCGGAGACGGCGAGGAACACGGCACCGGGCAGCGGCCGCGCCAAGCAGAGGTGGCCGACGCCGAACAGGCCGGTGTAGATGCAGGCGACGCCGGCCAGCCAGCCCAGCCAGTTACGGCGGACGGGCCTGACGACGATGTCCGGATTGGCGCGGGCGATGTGGGCCCACCAGCCGCCGGGGCGCACCTTGCGGAAGTAAGCGTTGAGGTGGGCGTCTGAAACGGGGCGTGTCAGGAAGGTGGCAATCAGCCACGCGGCCGTTGCCACGACCACGATGACGATGAAGCAGGCTGCGTAGGCCTCGCTCGAGTACAGCCATGTGATGTGCGGCATGTATCGGTCGGGCAGGAGGCCGATCCGGTTGAGCCAGGGCAGCCAGATGCCGCCGTTGGCCACGATGAACGAACTGACCAGGGCGCTGATTTCCGACCAGGGGTTGATGCGCCACCAGTACCAGCGCAGCATGCCCACCATGCCCGCACCCACGGTGATCTTGCCAAAATAGATCCATGCGCCCTGGATGCTGTTCATCTGCCAGGCGGTGAGGCCGGCCAGCACGGAAAGCAGCAGTACCGCGGCGCGGGACGCCGCCACGTAATGGCGCACCGACGCCTTTTTCATGATGAAGCGCTTGTAGATGTCGTTGACGAGGTACGACGCGCCCCAGTTGAGCTGGGTGTCCATGGTACTCATGAAGGCCGCCAGCAGCGAGGCGACCATCAGGCCGCGCAAGCCCACCGGCAGGAACATTTTGATCATCATGGGATACGCGGCTTCGGGATCTTCGCCGGGCGCAATGGGCAGGTAGACGAGCGAGGCGAGGCCGACGATGATCCACGGCCACGGCCGCAGCACGTAATGGGCGAAGTTGAACCACAGCGCGGCCAGCGCCGAATCGCGTTCGCTCGGGGTCGAGAACAGCCGCTGGGCGATGTAGCCGCCGCCCTGGCCGACGTTCCACCACATCAGCGTAAGCTGCACAGCGAATGTCAGGATGGCGAGGTTGGTGGCCGTGTGCCAGTCGGGCACGAAATGGAATACTTTCGGCTCAAATCCAGGCGTGGCCGAGATTTGCCGCACCATCTCGGCGGGGCCGCCCATCCGCCACAGAACAATGCCCGCCAGCGAAATCGAGCCCACCATCGCAATGATAAACTGAACAAAATCCGTTACGACCACGCCCCAAAAACCCGACAAGGTTGTGTAGCCAACGGTGATCGCGAGGCAGACGCCGATGCTGGTGAGTTTGTCCCAGCCGAGCATGACGTCGATGATTTTCATCATGGCCGTGATGACCCACCCCATCACGACGCAGTTGGTGATGATGCCCCCGTAGACGGCCAGGAACGCCCTGAGGGCTTTGGCGGGCCGGCCTTCGTAGCGCAATTCGATGAACTCGACATCCGTGATCACGCCAGCCCGCCGCCAAAGCCGGGCGAAGAAAAACACCGTGATCATCCCGCCCAGCAGGACGCTCCACCAGAACCAGTTGCCGTAGATGCCGTCGATGCGGGCAAACTTTGAGACGACCAGCGGGGTGTCGGCGGCGAAACTGGTGGCGACTATCGAGGTGCCGGCCATCCACCACTTGAACGAACGCCCGCCGACGAAGTACTCGTCAATGTTTCTGCTCGCCCGGCCCGAAAACCTCACCCCAACCCACAACGCAAAGGCGCAGTACGCGACAATGACGGCCCAATCGACGAGATTAAGCTGCATGAACGACTCCAGATTTCGCGTTTGGATTATAGGCACGAAGGCAGGGAGCGTCAATCAAAACAGACAGGACCTAAATGAGTTTGTTCGAATTTTCCATAGAAAAAAGCGAATTATGGATAAGTGTGTTCAAGTCACCCATGTCATGAACCTTTCCGAGGCTAAAGCGGAACCCGGCTCAAAAGCTAAACTGCGGTTCGACAGGAACTAACCCAGCGCGTGGTTAAACCCCACCGACTACCCCCAGACGTGGCCCCTGTATGACTGTAACATTACACGCAATTATGAAAACGTCTTTACGAGCAGTAGAATCAAACCCTGCCAAGGCCCATATGTATGGCGTAGGCAGGTTAACAGGAAGTGCTTTTTCGCCGTCGGAGACGACGCACCAATAGTGCGAAAGCAGCGATTATGAACGCTGCCGCACCGGCGACTAACCAGATAACCCATTGTTTCCCAGGTGTAGAAGATGCGTCATCTGGTTTCTCCAGCCCTCGCACCCCCGCGGCCGATGCCGACGTGGTGTTGCCGCTTCCTCTGACTTGTTCTTCGACTGAATCCAAAGTATCGGCAATAGCGGCATCCAGGTTACGCTCCCGGCGGTTCACCTGGTATACCGCGCCCGCCACCTCATCACAAACGGTCATGCCTTCGGGAAACTGAAGCACGAAATCCGCATCCGTAAGCTCGGCATTCACGCGCTTCCAATCCAGGGAACACTCGCTGTAGGGTTGGCGGGTGTAGTATCTGATCCCAAAATGAGTCGGCACCCACAAGCCGTCTCGCTCTTCAAGTTGCAGGTCGGCCAGTTCGTCGAATGCCCCCCCTTCCTTCGGGTAGTCGTGCCATCTTTGGAGTTGGACGATGTTGCCACCGCGGGAAAAATCAAGCACGGCTACGTAGCCAATCTTATTGGCATAGTCATCTTCCGGGAACCAGATTTTGACGAGACCGCCTGGTTCGGCTTCCAGTATTTTCCACTCCGGGGTCTCTTTTGGCGCCTCCTCCAAAAAATGGGACAATCCAACCCCTCGAAAAGCGGGGAGCGTATACTCCAACGTACCAAAAAGAGTTTTGACGTACCATTCATCCCCATAGGATCTTTCCAAGATGCGTCCCATTCCCGTTGCCGGTTTCCTTAGGGAATCACCGCGATCGTCTTTGTCGAAATAGTTTATTGTCCTCACATACTCGCCATTGTCGGACCCGCTCCACCAGCCCCAGCCGGAACTAGTGACTTTTGGTCCTCCAGCCCAAGGCGCATTGCCAAAAGTTGTCGCTTTGTACTTTGGTTTCTGCCCGAATTTCATCAGGACATTGCCCTTTCTCATCGAGAAAGGGTCGACTTTTCCCACATCTTCTTTCTTCCGATACTGCCCAAACTGGAATTCCACCTCAGCATTGTCAAATTTGTTCTCAGCCTCTTTTATCCAACCTAAGACGTCTTCACGTGTTTGGGCATGGCTGGCAAATCCTCCGCACAGCATTGCCATCACGCACAAAATCACAGCCATGATTGGTTTTTGCATTGCCTGCGTCCTCTTTCTCAGTTCAATCCTAACTGCCACCTATGCGCGGACACTATTACAACGTAGTATAGCAAGGCACCCCGAAACTATCAAGCCGTTTTCGCCGTTCGAGAAGTAGATGGCCGGCTGCCTGTCAACTATTTCCTTTCCACCGCCGACCAGCCGGGTCTGAACTGCTTGGTAATCGGACACTTCGCCTCCGTGTGGGCCCCGATGTCCCCGCCGTCACATGCACGTAAGAAGACCAGCGTTTTGCACCCATTTCTGGAAGAAGGAACCTGAAGAGACGTTTCTGCTCTTTCGCAAGTCCTGTGCCATTAACGGCTTGCCTTTTTCGCTCGTTTGGTTCAGCAAGTATGGCCAAGGGGCTTATTACGACAAATTACGAACGCCCCGATGAATTCTCCCCGGCTTTTCAAGGGCGAATACGGTGGCGACCGCTGCCTTATTCAGAAGAAGAATCTGAAAAAGGTTTGGCACGGTATACTTCGGGATTTCAAGTTGCCCAGCAGTAATCCGTATTGTCTCCTTGTCTCTGACACATATGTCTCTGACACCTATCTTGACAGTGCTGGTCTGTAGGTATATCATAAGGCCCGCTAGTTTCACAGCCGCTGGGGGAAGAACCGTTAGATGCCAAGATTGTCGAGGGAGGCTTTATGTTGAGGATTACGACGATGTACATCGCCTTTTTTATGGTTTCTATTTGTTCGTGGGCAATGCCGGCGGTTTCGGCGTAGGACGAATAAGACCCATAGCGGGTTGTGCGAAAACAGGGACAGAGGAACTGGTGAAAAAAGCCGAGCAGCTACTTCACGGCCGCGAAAAGCAGGGACAGACACGATTTTCAAACCGCCTGCGGGCCTAAAATCGAGTCAGTCCCTGTTTTTCGCCTGCTTTTTGTGCGCCAGAAGCAACAGACTACGCGCCGAAAGGTCTGTCGTATCTGCCGATGATTCTTGGGCCGTCGATGGTAACCATCCAGGGGGTGGCGTCGGGATAGGAGTGGAACGTGACGTGGCCGTCCATGTAGAGGACGTTCATTCCGCCGGGGATGTGGCATGAGCCGATGATCTGCGGGGTGAGATGGTCCCACATGACGGGGATGTCGCTCTGTGCGACGGCGGAAGCGGCTGGGTTGTTGATGTCGGTGATGACGAACCGCTCGATGCCTTCGCGGAGCCTGTAGATGGTGTCGCCGCCGCCGGCCTGGGTGCCGGCAAACTGATCCGAGACGGTGTAATCCTGATCGGACGCGGCGCCGCCGCTGAGGACATTTTGGGCGGCGAGTTCGCCGAGCGGGGTGTCGAGGTAGTCGCTGATTTCGTAGCGGCCGCCGGGCCCGCTGCCGGGTGTGCCGACTTTGTCGCCGAGGAAATTGACGGCGTCGAGGAACATCCAGCCGGTGTAGTTGTAGGGGGACTTGATCAGTTCGAGCGGTTCGATGATGCCGTTTTGGTTGCCGGTGGTCCTGCTGCCGATGCGGGTGCCGGTATCGTATCGTTCGAGGGGGCTGGTGCTGGCGACGGAGGGGCACCATACGACGGTCAGGTCGGACAGGTACTCGGGGAACATGGCGGGGCCGTTGAACATCATGGTGTCGGACAGACCACCCCAGATGTTGAACACCTGGCGTTGGGGAAATTTGTTGCCGCGGGACTCGCTGGCGTACATCTTGAATGCGACGCCCAGTTGCTTGAGATTGCTGGCGCACGCGGCCCTGCGCCCGGCCTCGCGGGCGCGTGCCAGTGCCGGCAGCAGGATGGCCGCCAGAATGCCGATGATGGCGATCACCACCAGCAGTTCGATCAGCGTAAAACCACGAACAGAGTTCTTGTATCGCATTTCAATTACTCCATAAGCTTTGCCATTTTGCCCACGGTGTCTTCGCGGACAACTTCAATGCCGTTAATAACCGGCAATTGGTTGTCAGAAAGTTCGCCCTTCCGGGGAACAAACTCGAGCCGCAGGCCCGTTTCGACCTTTACGCCCTTGAACTCTTTTACGACGGCGGTGTTTGGCGCGCCCGCTTCGGCGATTATATCAAAATCATCGAGCCGCTTTTTATCCTGGATTTTTATGGAGAAAACGCGCTGGCCGGGGCCGGTGTTCTCGGTATCGGCGAAATACAGGCGCACGGTGTACGTGCCCGGCCCCTCCTCGGGCTTGAGCAGCGGAACTTCAAACCCGGCGATGCCGCGACAGCCCGAGGAAAACACCCATGGGATTTCGGTGTTGGCGATACCGGCGCCTTCCGCGCTCCTGCAGAAATAATCGGGCCTGCCGGCAAAACTCTCGTTGAGCGCGAAATTGAGGCCGTACGTCTGGAAGGCGCTGTTGGGCGGGTGCGGATACGCGGCCCACAGCGTGCCGGCATCGTCGCGCCGGTCGCCGGGTGCGCCCAAATTGATGGCCATGTGCCGGACCGGCGTCATCTCGCCATGCTCGACCATGAACGGGAACACGCGCTCCGTCTTGGCTTTGGGTTTGAGGGCGACGGTGGTCCGGATCGGATATGAGCACGTGCAGCCCGCGCTGGCTTCCGGGAACAGGACGAGGCCGTTCGCAGGCACCACATTGATCCAGCAGCCGGGCCGGATCGCGCCGTACGGCATCATGCCCTCGTCCTTTTTCAGGTCGTAATACCACAGAAAATACCCGCGCAGGAAAAACATGTTCGGGCAGGCGCTGGTAATGCTGCAGCAATGGCCGGGCCGGACGTATTCCCACGTCGTGTCGTTGCCGGTGAACGGGTGCTCGCGCGTGATGATGTTTCCGGTGTGAAGCTCGCAGGCGCGCGGTTCGATCAAGATCGTATCGCCGATAATAACGGGCCGGCGCAGGTAGTTGAGCGGCTTCGACCAGAGGTCGGCGCCGTCTTTTGTATTGAGAGCGGTGATTCGGCGCCAGGATAGCGAGCCCATCTTGTAAAGATCCCTGTCATGGTTTGAGAAGCAGCCGAAGAAACACAAGACGCCGTCGCTCGAGGCCAGGCCCATCCGGTCGCCGCCGCACCCCGTCAGGTCGATGACGCGCTGCCATTTTACTTCACCGGTTTCAGAATCGAGCGCGACGACCTTGCGGACATCGGCGTCGGCCTCGGTATAAGACTGTTTTTCCTTTTCCCACACGCCTTTCTCGACCAGCGCGGCCCGCTCGGCGATCGCGGCCGTTTTCTGTTCAGGCGTGACGTCGCAGTCGGCCAGGAACACCAGCCCGTCGCCGATTGCGATGGTGGGATGCGCGATTGATTTGCCGCGGTACGCCCAGCGAACCTTGCCGGTGGGCGCGTCAATGGCGAAAAACGAGTCGCTGTCCATGATCCTTTCCGTGACGGCGCCGACGGGCGTCCGTACACTGCCCCAGGCGGGGAAGTCGAACATGGTGCGCCACATGTAGCCGCCCTGCTGGGCCGTCCAGAAGGCGCGTGTGTCGGGCTTGGGGAATTCGGCCATCATGGTCTTGACGCGGTCGAGGTACAGGGGCTGCTTGGGCAGGGGCGTGTCCTCGAGCGGCCGCCAAGTCCCATCCTCCGCCACGAGCTGGTCCCAGACGGCTCCGTAGGGGAACTGGTGGGGCCGGCCTGTCGAGCCGAACACGGTGTTGCCTGCGGCGGCGAGGAAACCCCAGCGTGAGGGCGAGCCGTCGTTCCGTTTGGGTGCGGCGTACGTCATGAGGGTTTCGCCGGTGGCGGGATCGAGGCGCAGGCATTCGCCGTCGGTGGCGACGTAGAGGCCGTTCTCGGTGAGCGCGAGGTTGCCCATGTCGGAGTCGACCCTGACGCGCAACGCCCCGGGGATGTGGCGTTCCCACAGCAGCACGCCGTTGTAAGAGTCGTAGGCCATGATGACGTTCTCGCCCTGGACGAACATCCGGCCGTCCATGGCGACGGGCGCATTGGCCCTGGCGTGCCGCTCGACCATCAAGTCCGGTCCGGGGCGCCCGAACCACAGCGTGCTCAGCGGGCCTTGAACCAGTTGATCGTCGGAGCAGGCCGTATTGCCGGGGTCGGCATAGAGGTGAGTCCATTTGCCGGCGCCTTCGAGGGGGCCGCGTTCGACCACCAGCCACCAGCCGTTCTTTTCGTCGATCTTCATATTAAATTTGCCGCGGGACGCCAGCCACGCCTCGATGCCATCGGAGTTGCGTTCCGCGGCGGGCACGTCCACACCGGCCGGCCAGCCGAAGCAGCCCACGCCGCCGCAGGGTTTGGCGACGCGCACCAGTTCTTCGGGGCTGTCGATGGTCCAGTTGGCCCCCAGGAAATTCTCCGACACGATCAGGTTGGCGAAATAATCCGCGTATGGCAGCGCGCCCAAATCGACCTGCTCGACCAGCACTCTGGAGCCCAACAGGCCTGCGTCGTCGAGCAACTTACGGGCCGCGGCAACGTTGGCGGCGTCGGAATCGACCGCGATGATTTGGAGGTCGGTCCGGTTTGCGAGTTCCAGCGCGAGCCGGCCCGTGCCGCAGCCGTAAACCAAGCCATAGCCGCGCTTGATCTTAGTAGCGGCAACGATCGCGTCCGCGGCGTCGGCGCAGACTTTTGCGGCTTGCGCATCGCCGGCCGCGGGCCCTGCCGGTTTTTGCTCGACAACCCAGGCAGCGGCGCCGGCGTCCTTGGCGAAACAGTAGATGCGGCCGTTATCGGCGCTGACGAACATCCGGCCGTCGGCAATGGCAATGCCGCAGGCTTTGCCTTCGATGCTGGATTGCCAAAGATCCGCGCCGGTCTGTGCCGAGGCGGCCGCCACAGCGCCGTTGCCGCCGACATAAAGAGTGTCGCCCGAGAGGACGAGGCAATCGGTAAGCGTACAAGGCCGACGCCAGCGGTGGACCGCATCTTCAATCCGCTTGATTTCATCTTCGAGATCTTTGGCCTGTGCGCGGACGACGTCGATTTGCTGTTTGAGCGCGGGTTGTTCGGCCACGGGCGCCTCTTCAAACTGATCAATCAGCCCATCGAGTTGTTCGCGGACCGGTTTCAACTCCTCTTCGATTCGGCCGCGCCACTGGGCGGCCTGCTGAAACGATTGGCGGTCGAGCGCGGCAAGTTCCGAGGGCGTTATCATGTAGGCGAGCTTTTGGGTGACGACGAGCTGCTGGCCGGGAAACCACGCATAGGCGGTATCATGCACCGCCACGCCCTTTTCCGCGTCGTAGACGCGCTTGCCGTCGAGCCCCGCGATCAGCCGGTCGCCCGTGAGCAGCGCCCACGTCCCGCCAACCTTGCCGCCGGGGGAGAGGTAGTAGAGGAAGCCGCCGTCGTCTCTGCGGAACGCGGCGGGCATCGCCCGGCCAGACGTGATGAACAGGGTCGAGTCCGACGCCAGCATGGGTCCCTGCGGCGAAATCCCGCCGAACTCCTGCTTGTAGCCGATTTCGCCGGTCGTGTCGTTGCGCCAGATGATATCGCCGGTATCGGCGTTGGCTGCGCAGATGAATATGCCTTCGTGGGGGAATACGCCCGCGCCGAAATACGCGGTGCCCTTGTCCACCAGCACGCCCGTCCGCACCGGCCACAGCGAAATCATCTTGCCGTTGCCGATGATTTCGTCTGACGCATACGACCCGCGCGCCCGCCACACCTGGGAGCCTTCGGCGGCGTTCACGCAGTAGGCATAGCCGTCGTCGGAACCGAAATAGACTCTGCCATTCGCCAGCGTCGGCGCAACCCGAACAGGGCCGCCCGCGATAAACGACCACCGGATCTCGCCGGTCGCCGCATCGAGGCAGTAGACTTTGCTGTCACCCGACGAGCCAAAGAACACGGCCCCGCCGTCGGACACGACTTGGAAGGCCTCGTCGAATCGGGCGCGGTCTTTTTCCTTGCCTTCTTGCGGCCATGCGGGCTGGGGCTGATGAAGCGGGACGAACGTCCACTGCAACGCCAGCGGGGGCGCGATGACGTCCTCGGCGATATTGCTGCGGGCGGCATCGTGGCGAAACGCCGGCCAACCCGCGGCGCCGCATGGAAGCGGCCAGACTGTCGTGATGACAACAAGCAAAAAAAGGGCCCCGGCTGAACGGCAAGCACTCATAACTCCTCCCTTTCCACCCGTTTCTTCGGCTGACGCATACTAACATGCTGCCGCCCCCGCGACAAGCCTTCTGTGGGCACTCGGCTGGTCGTTGGGCAACGGGCGACAACCGCAGTTTGAGGCGTTGATCCACCCGACTTCAGCGAAGTCGGGCTACTGATTTGGGCGAAGAGGGGCTACTGCGGCCGGTGACGTTGAAAGAAGCCCGTTTAGAATGAAAGAATACGGCCATTAACAGAGGAGATTTTTCCATGGCACCCGAATTAACACGCGCATTGATCGAGAAGCTGATGTCGGTTGACAGCCCGACCATTTCCAATGCCATCGAGTTGTTGAAGGTGCGGCCGCCCCGCGAGGGGTTTATGGGGCCGCAAATCGTTTGCCGGTTTCCCGACCTTGGCCGGGTCGTGGGTTATGCGACCACGTGCACGATCGTGGAATATGACGAGCATTTCACGCCCGATCCCGCCGAACGGTTCAAATGGGTCGAGTCGATCGCCAACAGCCCAAAACCGGCCGTCTGTGTCGTCAAAGACACGTGCCACCGCAAAGGGTGGTATTCGCATTGGGGCGAAATCGTCGGCACCCAAGTGCAGGTGCTTGGCGCGCAGGCCATCATCACCGACGGCTCCGTCAGGGATCTCGAGGCGCTGCACGCGATGGGGATGAAAGTCTGGAGCGAGTACGTGGTGGTGTCGCACGGGCATATCGACGTCGGGCAGGCGAATATTCCCATCGAGGTAGGCGGGCTGGTGGTCCACCCGGGGGACATCCTCCACGCGGACTGCAACGGCGTCGTTTCAATTCCGGCGGAGGGACTGAACGACTTGCCAAAAGCCATCAACCAAGTGCTCGAAAATGAGCGCAAGGTTATCAACCATCTGCGCGAGCACGGTTACGATCTCGAAGCCCACCGGCGGGAAATAAAACATTAGGCTGGGGGCTGGAGGCACTGTTAAGCAAATAGGGACACCCCCTACAACGGCCAGGCGGCGTCCCGACGGCCAGGGAGCGTCCCGACGGTATCTATTCGACGCCCGCGGGTTTTCGGAGTTTTGCGTCGAGCGTGAGTGATTCGAGGCCTGGGGCGAGCAGCTTGGAAATGGGGCAGCCGTTCTTGGCGTTTTCCGCGGCGCGCATGAACTGTTCTTCGGTGGCGTTTTCGACCTCGCACTCGGTTTTGAGATGCGAACTGGTGACGGCATAGCCGGTGTCGGTCTTGATGAGGGTGACGGTTGCGGTAGTTTCGATGATGGCGGGCTCGAACCCTTCCTGGCCAAGTTGCGCCGACATGGCCATGCTGAAACAAGCCGCATGGGCGGCGGCAATAAGCTCTTCGGGGTTGCTGCCCGCGTTGTTTTCGAACCGGGTGCGATAGGTTACGGCGAGGTCGCGGAACGCGCCGCTCTGGACGGAAACGGCGCCGCGGCCGTGCTTGAATGATCCCTTCCAGGTTGTTGAGGCTGAACGTTCGATTGGCATGGTGGATCTCCTTCCTGCAGCATTAAGCGGCTATTTCGGGCGATCCGATCGAGGGGCGTGAGGCGCACACCGTATAGGATCTATACAGGAGCCGCTGTGGAAACTCGATACAGTACCGCGCCGGTGCGCGCCTTTTTGTGATTTTTCCTCTGGGCAAATCGGTGACGTGTACGGAACATCGTGCCTTTACGGCGCATTCCCTGCCCCCGCCGAGCATTGGCATATGACTTGCACTGGTCAAACAAAACACCGGAAAGGCAAAAAGGTGACCTGACATGAATCCAACAAGACTCCACGGGGAAAGACCTGGGGGCGGAGTATCCTCTTGAATACTATAATAGAAGAACCGCCGGTGCGGTCAAAGGAATATGAGCAGCGCGTACTGGGCCTTCTCGAATGCCTCTACGACGTTGCATTCTCGCTCACACACAACGCGGCCGACGCCCAGAAGGTCACACAGGCGACGGTCGTCAGAGCCCTGCAGAATCACGAACTCTACCAGGACAACCACCTCAAGGCAGGCCTGCTCTCGCTGCTGCGCCAGATCTACCAGGAGCAGTTTGCGCGGGCCGCCGAAGAATCCATGTTCGGCACGCTTGCGGCGGCCGAAGACTTTTTTGCCGCGGAACGGTCCCGGCGGCACCCGGGTGCGTTTTCGACGCTGCTGGAACTGGTGGACGACGAGGCCAAGCAGGCCGTGGAATCCCTGCCGGACGAGTTTCGGCGGGCGGTCATCATGGCGGACCTGGAAAGCAAAACGTACAAGGAAATCGCCGAGGCCATGGATTGCCCGCTGGGGACGGTTCGCTCGCGCCTGTTCCGCGGTAGAAGGCTCTTGCAGGACCGCCTGGAGTAGCGACTCCGGCCGAGGTATCAGATGGCGCATTATGCTTACGTAATCGCGGGCGGGGGCGCGGCTGCGGCGTACGCGGCGCGCGAACTCGTGGCGCGGGGCGCCCGGCCCGGCGCGGTGGCGTTGGTGTCGGAGGAATCGGCCCTCCCCTACCACCGCTACCCGTTGTCCAAAGCGTACCTCACGCAGCGGGTCCCGCTCGATGCATTCTTTGTGAACCGCCCGTATTTCTATGAAGACAGCGGGATCGAAACCCGGTTAGGAGCCGGGATTTCAGAGCTGGACACGGAACGGGCTGCGCTCCGGCTGGAAAGTGATGATACCATCACGTATGAGAAGTTGCTGATCGCTACCGGCGCAAAACCCGTCAAGCTCACCTGCGAAGGGGCCGGCTCGCCCAATCTGTTCTACTTGCGCGACATCAACGACGCCCAGTCCATACGCACAAGGGCCGAAACATCAGAGACCGCCGTTCTGATAGGCGGGGGTTTTACGGGCCTTGAACTGGGAGCGAGCCTTTGCCGGATAGGCTTGAAGGTAACGCTCGTGTACATGGAAAACCGGCTTATGCCGTTCCTGTTTACGGAGCGGATGCACGAATTTTTTGCGCGCCTGTACGAGGAGCGCGGGGTGACGCTGGTTCCATCCCAGACGGTAAACCGGTTTGCCGACCCCGCGGACGGCGGGATCGAAGTGCAGCTAGAATCCGGCGACGAATTGAAGGGAGATTTTGCCGTAGCGGGCATTGGGGTAGAGCCCGCGGTTGAGATTGCGCGCGGTACGCCGATCCATATAGACGACGGCATTTACGTCAATGAGTTTTTAGAAACGGGTGCGCCGGGCGTTTGGGCCGCCGGCGACGTGGCAAACTATCCCGACCTGATTTATGGAGGGCGCCGGCGTGGCGAACATATGCAGAACGCGCGCGATCAGGGCATCTGCGCCTCGCGGAGCATGACGGGCCTGCGCCCCGAATACCGCGGGGTTCCCTATTATTTCTCGGAGTTCTTCGAGTACAAATGGGAATTCTGGGGCGATGGATCCGACTGCGATGAGGTGTTGTACGTGGGAGACCTGGAATACGGCACATTCAGCACATGGTGGACATGCCACGACGCCGTGCGGGCCGCGTTCGTAATGGGGCGCGTCGACGAGGAACGTACGCGGGCGCGCCTTTGCGTGCAGGAACAACGCGAGGTGCCGCGGGA
>Ga0315285_10005442_pt1 | contig 13121 bp, 12 predicted proteins | sample YL17G09_36_MG_FD_203698 | JGI IMG/M metagenome (GOLD analysis project Ga0315285, IMG submission 203698) | Sediment microbial communities from Yellowstone Lake, YNP, Wyoming, USA - YL17G09_36 | ecosystem: Environmental > Aquatic > Freshwater > Lake > Sediment | place: USA: Wyoming | collected... | reverse complement strand
CCTACAATGATTGCCTTTCAAAACGTTTCCAAGGTATATAATCACAACTCCATCGCGTTGGAGGATGTTAATTTTAAGGTAAACCCCGGCGAGTTTATTTCTTTGGTCGGGCGTTCCGGGGCGGGTAAATCCACCGCTATCAAGCTTTTGATTGGCGAGGAAAAACCTACCCGCGGCAGAGTTTTCTTCGGACAATATGAAGTTAATAAGCTTAAAGACAGGGAGTTGCCGACCCTGCGCCGGCACATTGGCATCGTGTTTCAGGATTTCCGCCTCCTGCCGGCAAAAAATGCTTACGAGAATGTGGCGTTCGCCCTGGAAGTCGCAGGACGTCCGCAGAGGGAAATTATTGAACTTGTCCCGCAAGTGCTTGATATGGTGGGGCTTTCAGATAAAGCAAAAAATTTTCCGCACGAACTCTCTGGCGGAGAAAAACAGCGGGTGGCGATCGCCCGGGCAATGGTGCACCGGCCAGAGGTGATTATCGCCGATGAGCCGACCGGCAATCTAGATCCGTTTCACACCGCGGAGATTGTGAGCTTGCTCCAAAAAATCAATCAGCTGGGGACAACGCTCATTTTAGCCACCCACGATCGGGAAGTTATAAACGCCATAGGGAAACGGGTGATTACATTGGAGCGAGGCCGGGTCATCCGCGACGAAGAAAACGGGAAGTTTATACTTGTATAATCGCTAATCTGCACTAATATGGTCACTAATAACACGAATGAATTGTTTATTTGTGAGATTAGTGCTTAAATTTGTATATATTAGCGAACCATCATGTTCACAGTCATTTCACGCATAATTCATTACGGGTTCAAAAATTTCTGGCGCCACGGCTGGCCGTCAGCGGCAACAGTGGCAATTATGATTCTGGCGCTCCTTGTTTTTATCGGGCTAATATTTTTTAACGTCACCACCGACCGCGCAGTAGCCTCCATCCAGGACAAGATTGATATCAGCGTTTATTTTAAGAGCGACACTCCGGAAGATGAAATTTTGAATGTCAAGCAATCGCTAGAGAGTCTTTCAGAGGTTAAAGCCATTGAGTACATCTCGCGCGACAAGGCATTCGAAATTTTTAAAGAAACTCACAAGGATGAAAAAACGATAACGCAGGCGCTTGTTGAACTCGGCGCCAATCCGCTCGTGGCTTCATTAAACATCAAAGCTCGACGACCGGATCAATATGCTTCTATTGCTCAATATCTAAATGCTCCTAACCTTAGCCAATACGTAGAGAATATGAGCTATTCAAAAAACCAAGTAGTGATTGATCGGCTCACGGCTATTATTCAAAATGTGAATCGCGGGGGATTGGTGCTCACCCTCGTTTTGGCTTTGGTTGCCGGCTTGGTTGTTTTCAACACCATTCGCCTTGCGATTTATTCCAATCGCGACGAGATCGGCGTAATGAGGGTAGTTGGCGCCTCTAATGCCTTGGTGCGGGGGCCCTACGTGGTGGGAGGGGTTATCGCCGGCGTCGCGGCGGCAGTCGCGAGCATCATCATAGCCGCCCCTATTGCCTATTTCGTCTCGCCATACCTTAAAGTTTTTATCCCGGGATTGGATATTTTCAATTATTTCTACGCGAATATTTTTAGACTTCTGGGTTATCAGGTTCTTTTCGGCATCGGCATCGCGAGTTTGTCCAGTTTTATCGCAGTCAGGAGGTATTTGAGGAATTGAAACCGCTTCCGCCATAAAATTTCTTAACCAAGACTGCGCTTAATAAATCTAGTTAAAGAGGATACGTTGGGGCATACTGTTCTTACCTATGGCTAGAAAAATTTTCTATTTTGATTACGCCGCCACAACGCCGGTTGACCCAAGGGTTTTTCGGATTATGCAGCCGTATTTTGCGAAGGATTTCGGCAATCCTTCCAATTTATACGAATTGGGCAGGCACGCAAAGCAGGCGATAGAAAATGCGTTGCAGAAAATCACAGGAGCATTGAATTGCCGGCTGGACGAATTTATTTTTACCGGCTCGGCTACTGAAGCGGACAATTTGGCGATTTTGGGCGTTGCGCGAGCTAATCGTAAATTCGGCAACAAAATAATTGTTTCAGCAGTTGAGCATAAGGGCATTTTGTCGGCATGCGAGGCGTTGCGGAAGGAGGGATTTGAAATAGTTGAACTGCCGGTTGGCGAGGATGGGCTTACAAATCCGCAGCAGCTTAAAAAATTACTGGATAAAAGAACAATCTTGGTTTCAATAACTTGCGCTGATTCGGAGACAGGAACTATTCAACCCATCAATGCAATTAGCAAGCTAATTGCAGAATTTAGAAAACAGAAAATAGAAAATAGAAGCAACAAAAATTCTACTTTCTACTTTCTAGATTCTAGATTTCCGTTTTTTCACACCGACGCCAGTCAGGCTGTCCTGTATTGCGATATAGACGTTCAAAAGCTCGGCGTGGATTTAATGACGCTTTCCAGCCATAAAATTTACGGGCCAAAAGGCATAGGCGGCTTGTATGTGCAGCAAGGAATTGATATCCAGCCGATAATTTACGGAGGCGGCCAGCAGTCACGATTGCGTTCAGGCACGGAAAATGTGCCTGGGATTATTGGTTTCGCTGAGGCATTGGTTCTGGCGCAAAAACATAAAAAAACCGAAGCCAGCCGCGTAAAAAAACTCCGGGATAAACTTGAAAAAGGAATTATGAAAACGATTCCGAAAGTAGTTTTGAACGGCCATCCCACAAAGCGCCTGCCGAATTTTTTGAATATCTCAATTTTGGACATTGAAGGCGAGGCATTGCTTTTGTATCTGGACGAAAGGGGGATTGCGGTTGGAACCGGCTCTGCCTGCAATTCCGAGAGTTTGGAGCCGTCTTATGTTTTAACCGCGCTCGGCAGGCCGTATGAATACATTCATGGGAGTTTGAGATTCACGCTTGGCAAATATACGAAAATTTCTGATATAAACTATGTTTTGAAAGTTTTGCCGGAAATCGTGATAAAACTCCGTAAAATTTCGCCGCTTAATTTAAGATTAGATAAAAAAGAAAAAATTTCATTGCCCAAGGCGTTCGTTGGAGGCCAGACCCCGCATTTTTTAAGAAAGAGACATGCCAAATAAGATTCCAAGACGACTACAAAACATTTTTAACGCTTTTGACAAATGTGAAACCTGCGGAAATTCCAAAAACCCGCTGCGGCATGTTTTGGGCGGCGGCAAATTCAGCCGGCCCAGATTTATGTTTATTTTTATAAATCCTACGCACCTTAATATTTCCAGCCGTAAAAAATACAAGGGAGAAAGAAGATTCCCGTTTTTGGGCGTCCGGCATTTTTATAAATTTTTGTCCGATGCAGGGTTTTTGGACAGAAAAATAATTGAGTTGATGTACAAGCGTGGCTGGAGAATTGAAGACGAAAAGAAAATAGAAGAAAGTTTAAGAAAACACGGGGTATATCTCACAAATCTCGTAAAATGCAGCCAGCCGCACCCGCTTCCTCCCAGCAAAAAAGCAATACAGGAGCAATTGCCATTGTTAAAAAGAGAAATTCAAGCAGTTTCTCCGCGGCATATCGTGACTTTCGGAAAAATTCCTTTTGAAACGCTTACTGGCCAGAAAATTCTTCTCCGGGACTATTTAAAGAAAGTGCGAAATAACACTTATAAGCCGCATAAATCCATTGACATTTTAGGAAAGCAATATGACGTATTGCCAAGTTTCTTCCCTCTTGGCCACGGCAATACTCCCAAGGCAATAGAAATTTTAAAATATATAAAAAAACATTACAGATAACCCCCCAAAAAACCTTACTATTGTTATAGCACAATTGTAGTATAATCGTAGTAATTTAAAAATATAACAATGAACAAAATAAGATAATGAATGGCAGAAAAAATAATTTAATAATAGATGTGGCAATTATTGCGTTGAGCGCCGCAGCCGCAGTTATTCTTGCAAAAACAGGGATATTCAGGGACGTGCTTACTTCTACTCGAGAAATAGAATTCTTGGGAAGTTTTATCGCCGGGATGTTTTTTGCGTCTATTTTTACCGTTGCCCCGGCGACCGTAGTTCTTGGAGAAATAGCTCGGTCAAACTCGGTTTTTTTTACGGCATTGGTGGGCGGCGCAGGGGCATTGTTCGGTGATTTTTTAATATACCGCTTTGTAAAAGACAGATTGTCGGAAGATTTTATGTATTTGATTAATAAATCAGGATCCGAAAGATTAATCTCTGTTTTCCGATTAAGGCTTTTTAAGCGCCTCGTTCCTTTTATTGGCGCTTTGATTGTGGCTTCGCCCCTGCCGGATGAGTTGGGCCTTATAATGATGGGTTTTTCCAAAATGAAGACAGGATTGTTTGTGCCGATTTCATTTTTGTTAAATTCCGCTGGGATTTTGATAATTGGATTAATTGCAAGAACCATTTAATCAGGTCTTATTTAGGGAGCGCGTTAAGTTATTATGAAAAAAATAAAGAAAACAAAAACCACTAAAACCAAGCCGGATATCGTAAATAAATTCACCGGAGGCAGATGGGTGTATTCTAAAATCGTAAAAAGCCACTTTTTCAAGCCGCGGAATTTTTTACCGCGAGATCCGAAAAAAGGCGAATTTGACGCGGAAGGGATTGTAGGTTCGCCCGCTTGCGGAGATGTCATAAGAGCGTGGCTCAAAATAAATCCAAAAACCGAGCGCATCAAGAAATTTAAATGGCGGACATTCGGCTGCGCTTCGGCAATTGCCGCAACTTCAATGCTTTCAGTAATGGCAACTGAAAAAGGCGGAATGAAAATTGATAAAACGTTGAAGATTAAACCGCAGGACATTACAAAGCGGCTTGGCGGTTTGCCGAACCGCAAAATCCATTGTTCGGTTTTGGGGGACAAGGCGTTGCGTTCGGCAATAAACAACTGGTTCAAAAAAACAGGGCAATACGAAAGAATAGTCGTTGAGGGCTCGCGAATTCTGGACCCGAACACCAAAACCACCGAAGCGGACATTGAAGAAGCAGTAATTGACGGCGCGACCACGCTTGAAGCTGTCCAGAAAAGAACCAAGGTCGGCATCGGCTACCCAAAATGCATCCCGGAGGTGGAGGAACTCATCCGCTTTTATCGGGAAAAATATTTTGGCAAGGACGGCAGCAAGGACGGCAGATAGCGAAGGTAGATAGCGGCCGGCAATTGGCAATTAATAACCAGCAGTTTGTTGTAAAATTTACAACAAAAACAGAAAGATAAATACAGAAAAATACAGAAAGGTGAATAAAGATGAATCTTGTGAGATGAACCTTGTGAATTGGCCTGCGCGCATTTTTCCGTTGTTGTAAAATTTGCAACAAATGTTTATAATGCAGGTATTATAATGCCGTCGTTGCGGCATAAAACACAAAGAAGCATAAGACATAAGATATGATTAACTTGCGTTCAGGGCTTCATAGATCGTTATTGGGATATTATTTTGCGAATCCCGAGGCGGAGCATTACCTAAGGGAGCTTTCACGGCTGCTTTCGCATGATGTGGCGAATTTATCGCGCGAGTTGAATCGGTTGACTCGAAACGGCATCTTCATTGCTAGTTTGCGCGGAAGGCAAAAATTTTTCCGCCTAAACCGAGCCCATCCACTTTTTCGGAAATTCCACGACCTTGTATTAAAAATGATCGATCTGGAAAAAGAGGAAAAGCACCGCATCCGCATTCGCCGGCGGTGAGAAGTTTTTATGTCCTGGTCTATACTATAGTTGCGGTTGTGTCTATGTTGTTGTAAGATTTACAACAAAAACAGAAAGATGAATAAAGATAAATCTTATGAATTGACCCACGCGGCATTTCTGGTATACATTTCTATGTTGTTGTAAAATCTACAACAAAGAAAAATGGGGAAAAACATTGTGGTCCAGACAAAAAATAAAAATAGTATTAAAGCAGTAATCTTTGATATCGATGGGACGTTATCGCCGGATATTTCCTGGACTAAGTTAACGTTGCAGTTGGGGTATTCTGTTCCGAATCATATGGAGATTTATGAAAAGTTTAAAAATGGCAAATTGGAATACAATGAGGCTAAGAAGGCATTGTTATCGCTTTGGACGGCATCGGGGCCCCTAAGTAAATCACGATTGGAAGAAATGTTTAAAAGTTGGGCTCTCAAAGACGACGCAATTCCCATTTTTCAATATCTTAAATCCAAAAATTATATTATCTGTCTCATAACCGGCTCAATGGATTTATTTGCGCAAGTAATAACGCAGAGAGTAGGCGCAGATTTTTGGTATGCAAACACAGATTTGATCTGGGACAGCGACAACTATTTGAAAGATTTTATCTATGAAATAAATGCTTCGGAGAAAAAACTGCGGCAGCTTCAAGAGTTTTGCAAGCGAAATTCACTTGAGCTTAATGAATGTGCTACCGTTGGAGACGATAAGAATGATATCGGCTTGTTCCGGGCCACCAAAAATGGGATTGTAATTAAATCACCGACATCAAAAGCGTTAGAGCCTTTTTCTTGGCGAAAAATAGAGACCTTAATTGATTTAAAAAAGCTTCTATGAAAACACATAAATCTAAAATTGAAGAAATTTTAGACAAGGTGCGGCCGTATATAAAGATGCACGGCGGGGACGTGCGATTGGTGGATGTTAAAAACGGCATAGTATCGCTTAAAATTTCCGGCGCGTGCGCGGATTGTCCTTTGGCTGAATTGACTTATAATAAGATGGTGGGCGGGCTTATAAAACAAGAAGTGCCGAAAATTAAAAAGGTCATAATAGTTTAATATCTCGCTAATTTACGCAAATATAAATTCGCGAATATTCGCGAATAAAATTAGTGAAGATTAGCGAATTATCATGCCAAACACCAAAGAATATCCCCGTAAAAAAGAAGGGTCGAAAATCGCGAAAATAGTGATTGACCGCGACTTGTGCATTGGCGCGGCGTCGTGCATCGCGGTAACCGGCGCGACGTTTGAACTGGATAATGAAAACAAAGTAATCGTAATTGATCCGAACGCGGTTGACGACGAAACTCTTGTGATGGCCGCAGAATCCTGTCCGACAAAAGCGATAATACTTTTTGATAAAAATAATAAACAAATATATCCGAAGTAAAAACAAGAAATAAATAGAAATTATTGCACTATCACGCGTGATAGTGCCAGCGGGAAGTAGATATAAATGGATATAAATAGATATAAGTATTTGATAGTTGGCGGAGGGGTCGCGGGGACGACTGCCGCGGAAACCATACAGCAAAGGGATTCTGCCGGAACGATTGCGGTTGTAAGCGACGAACCGTACGGCCTGTATTCCCGCGTGATGCTTTCCAAGCCAAATTTTTTTCTGGGCAAAATTCCTTTTGACGAGGTGTGGCTCAAAGGTAATGAGTGGTATCAAAAAAACAACATTGCGTTTCTCGGCGGCAAAAAAGCTACTGCGATTGACGCGAAAAATAAGATTGTTTCGCTCGCGGATGGCTCGCAGATCAGCTATGAAAAATTGCTTTTGGCAACCGGCGTTTGCGCCCGGCATTTGGAAGTTCCGGGAGCGGACAAAAAAGGAATCTATTATCTGCGGACTTTGGAAGACGGAAAAGCCATTATGGCCGCCATAAAATCAGCTAAGGCCGCGGCAATCGTAGGCGGCGGATTCATTGGTTTTGAAATGGCAGAGTTGCTCAAAATGGCCGGACTGGATACAACAATAATAATCCGCGAATCGTATTTCTGGGAGCCGGCTTTGGACGAGGATTCGGGCAGAATGATTGAAAAAGCGTTAAAAGACGCGGGCGTGAAAATTATCTATAAAGCAGAAGTCGCGGAAATTATCGGCAAAGATTCGGTTGAGGCGGTTGTTTTAAAAGACGGTTCAAGGATTGAATGCGATATGATTATTTGTGGAATCGGCGCGGGATGTGACCTCGATTCGCTCAAGGATTCCGGTTTTAACGTGAATCGCGGGATTTTAACGAACGAATATCTGGAAACGAATCTTTCGGATGTCTGGGCAGCGGGCGACGCCGCGGAATTCAAAGATCTTATTTTAGACGAGACAATTCAGCTCGGAAACTGGGTGAATGCGCACGAGCAGGGGAGAATCGCGGGGTTAAATATGGTTGATAAAAAAACGCCCTTTAAGTTTGTATCTTTTTACACAACAAGCGGATTCGGGCTTTCAATCGCGTTTGTGGGAGATGTGCGGCTCGGCCCGGATAGAATTGTCGTAAAGCGTGGGAGTCCCGAAATAAATTCTTATGCCAGAATTATTGTTTTAGATAAAGGCAATCGTAAAGAAGTGGAAGGCGCGACTTTAATAAACCGAACTTCGGAAATGTCCGCAATCGCGAAACTAATAGAATCAAACATAGACGTTTCGCAGAAATTAAACGAATTAGGAGACCCAAATTTTGATTTAAAGATGCTTTAACCCGTTGCAATAAAATATGCAAAAATTAAGCAATACATCTTTAAAATTACCCGAGACCGACAATGCGCCAGTCGATAGTTGGCATTATGTAGAATTTCGTGATGGGAAACATGATCAAAATTATGTGGAGTGGAAATATTTTAATTTTAATCAAAAAGGATTAGCCGGTTATATCGTCTATTACATTTTAGATCCAGAACATAGAACAAAAATTGGCGGCGGCCGCCTCTTGGCGCGAATGTTTAGACAGGATGAATTGTTGGGATCGATGCGCAAAATACCAATCAGCAGAATACAATTTGATGCTTTGTCGGCGGGAATTGACATGGACGGCTCAAAAATCGTTGAAAGTGATCCACATAATTATCGCATTACTGGCGTTGTAGGGAATCTATCCTGGGATCTTCAGTATAAACAGAAAGCTTTGTCGATCGAGGCGTTTGCGAATATCAACCCCGGCCTGTTGCGCTGGGAAAAAGCAAATTGGTTTATAAAAATGCCCAGGGCTCAGGTTGAGGGGATAATCAAAATAAATAGCAAGACCGTCCCAATAAATACAATTGGCTATACGGACGCCAACTGGGGTGAGATTATGCCGCTTTTTTCTCGATTCGAATGGGGACAATATAGCGATGAGCAGCTCTCTTTTATTTTTGGTGCGGTATATAAACTGTGGAAAGTACAAAATACGTATTTCTATCTCATTCTTGGTAATCAAATCTTTCAATTAAATAAGCCGAGATTTGCAATTAAGCATAAGAAGTGGATGGAGGGCGGTAATTCCACCCTAAAAGTGCCAAGCGAAAGTGAATTTATTATGCGCGATGAGCAGTTTTTGATTAAATTTTCGTCAAAGCTAATACATAGCGATCTTATGGCATTGAAAATTTCTGCTCTACTGCCTAAACCGATGATATCCAAACAAATCGTTCAATATAAAGGGATTATAGAAAAAAACGGAAGGCCTCTTTATAAATTTGAAGGGATGGGATTTAAAGAATGGTCTACGAAAAGCTGGAAGGGGAGCCCCATTGATTTTTAAACGGAATTTTGAGCTGAAAAAGATTAGTCAATAATTATCCTCGCGTCCGCTGCGGATGCCTTTTTATTACCAAATTGTTGCCCAAAATATTGTTTTTTCGTCAATTTACCATACAAATGGGCTAAATAATGAAGAAATTAAGGTGGTAGAGCGTAATAATTAAGTTCCTTGACCGTTATGATATAATAAAGATAATATATCAAATTGGGATATGGCCAAAATCAACCCAAGTAAATATAAGAACGTCATTTTGTTCTTTGCGAATAAGATACAAAATGGCACCCTCGGAAAGCTTAAATTGATGAAGTTGTTATACTTCCTAGATTTTGATTTCTTTGAAAAATATCATAAGTCCGTAACCGGGGATGAGTATTTGAGATTTGAGAAAGGGCCAATACCGAAAACGGCTAATAAAATTTTAGAGAAAATGAATGGAAAGGATGTAAAAATTTCTAATGTCAAAATGCCAAAGGGGTACATTGATAAGCAGCTTATTCAACCCCTCAAAAATTTTGACATAAATTTATTTACTAAAGAAGAATTATTAATGATGGAAGAGGTCGCCGACAAATGGGAAAAATTTACCGGCACCGAAATGAAAAATGCCAGCCACGGCGAAGCTCCATGGATTGCCACCAAGCCGAACGAGGTGATTGATTACAATTTGGCGTATTATCGGAATAAATATTGCGAAATGTCGAAAATTTAGAGGATTGGCTGGATTAAGCGATGGAGATTATTCGACACGAAAGCATTGAAAAGGATTTAAAGAAATTGAAGCACTTTGCGGCTCCTAAAGAGTCATTAGAAGCATAGGAACGATTTTTTATTTTTAAAGGTTTAGCTGAAACTCCGGGCATAGACCAGTTTCCGGGTTTTGGCGAGAGAAAGATTTACAAGGCAAGAGTCGTGCCGCTAAAGGAAAATCTCGGTAAATCAAAAGGATACAGATTGGTTTTTCAGATTTTAGACGGCGATATTTGCAAAATTTTAGTATTTTCGCGCCACGGCGTTTATCATAACGAGCAAGATTTAATAAATTTAGTTAAGGAGAGAATTTCTGCATAGGAATTATAATCGCAATCACCGGATTCAAGTCAATTTCTTTTATTTCCGGATTTTTGAAAGAATTTAATCTTCAATGCCTCTTTTGCGAGCATCGGGTGTTTGAGTAGAACAGAAAATTTATAATGAAAGAAAAGTTCAAAAGCATCTTCCGCGGACAGTTGCTGGGCGGCGGAAATGGCAGTATCCCATTGTTTGTCGTTAAAAGTAAGCGCATGGCGCATGAATAGATGCGATAATCGCCACGCGGTTCCGAATATTTCATTCCACTTTTTTTCATATTTTTCTTTCAGTCCATTTTCTGTCGCATTCGGTTTATTTAACCATTCGTTTATAACTTCAGCCGATATTCTTCCGGCTTGAAGGGCGTGCCGGATGCCCTCGCCGGCCATCGGGTTTAGCTGGCGCGCGGAATCGCCCACGAGCACTATATTTTTATAGACGTGATGTTTAACTCCTCCGTCAGCGCGGGCTGCGCCAGCATGAATTTCAATAGGCTCCATATTCTTGAAATAAGGGAGAGCGTCAATAAATTTTTCCTGAAGATTTTCCAGATTTACGCCTTCTGGCGACTGCTCAAACACACCGCCAGTGCCCACCTTAGCATCACGGTTGCTATTCATTGGAAATATCCAGGAATATCCATGATAGCTATATTCGGAACCTAAATAGCAGGACAGAGTAGTTTTCAATTCTTCTGGGATGCCAGTCATTACATATTCAATCCCATTGACGATCCATTCTTCGGTTATCGGATTTATTTTTAGTTTTACATTAGCCAATTCATTATGTCCGGTTGCGTCAATAATTATTTTAGCTCGCGCTTCCCCATCTCCTAATATGCCATGGTAACGCACTCCGACTAATTTCCCATTTTCTTCAACAAAATCTTCCACAGAAGTGCCAACCATTATTTCCGCGCCGTGATAAGCCGCATCCTCAGCCAGAAATTTTCGTAATTTGGCAAAATCAAATACATATCCAACTGTTTGCGGATATTCATAGATGGTTTGGACTCGGGGCGTGGCAAATAGGATTCTATCCCAAGTCGCCGAGATGACTTCTTTCGGCAGGCCAAAATCTTCTATGGTTTCTTTTGGCGTCCCGGCAGTGGAATAATTCGGTTCGCCGATCTCCTGCGACCGTTCAATAAGCAAAACTTTTTTCCCGCGTTTGGCGAGCTCCCGCGTCGCAGAGCCGCCGGCCGGGCCCGCGCCGATTACAATAACGTCTAAATTTAGAGAATCAATTTTTTGGGACATTTCCGCTTGCTAATATTTTTTTGATTTCTTCCACGCTTTCTGGATTAGACAGGGTGCTTAAGTCCCCTAATTCTCCGCCGCTAAGCAGGTTTCTTAAAATTCTCCGCATTATTTTTCCGGAACGGGTTTTGGGCAAGTCCTTGACCAGATAGACCTCTTTTGGCAGGGCAATGGGGCCTATGCCTTTTCTTATTAACTCAATAACTTTTTCCTTAATTTCTTCCTGCGTGGTTTCGGTTTTCACAACCACGAAAGCCACCGGCACCTCGCCTTTTATCTCGTCCGCCACCCCGATTACCGCGCATTCAATTATTTCTTCCGGAGCGTCAATAATGTTTTCCAACTCTCCGGTGGACACCCTGTGGCCCGCCACTTTTATGACGTCATCCACTCTGCCAACAATCCGGATTAATCCATTTTCATCTTTGTAAGCGCCGTCGCTCGTGAAATAAATTTTCCCAGCTTGCTGTGAGTTTATCGAACCAGCTTGCGGTGAGCCTGCCGAACCGTACTGGCTCCAATATGTCTCCAGATATTTTTTGGGATTTTTGTAAATATCCCGCAAAAGGCCCGGAGCATAGGGAGGCAGAATCACCAAGTTGCCGGTTTTTCCGGCTGGCAGCGAATTGCCTTTATCGTCCAAAATGTCCACTTTTAAGCCGGGGAAGGGGAGTCCCGCGAATGCCGGTTTGAATGGGCCGATTCCCGGCAAAGAAGTTATAAGAATCCCGCCGGTTTCTGTCTGCCACCAAGTATCCACCAAAGGACAATTTTCCTTGCCGACTTCTTTGAAATACCACAGCCACGAATCCTCGTCTATCGGCTCGCCAACCGACCCCAAAAGCTGCAAAGTGTCCAGTTTGTGTTTTCGGACAATCTCCGCTCCGTATTTTTCAAACATTCTGATGGCTGTGGGCGCGGTGTAAAAAGTTGTTACTCCGTATTTTTCAATAATCTCGCACCACCTGTCGGGGGATGGCCAGTCCGGGCTTCCTTCGTAAATCACGAAAGTAACTCCTGCGAGGAGCGGGCCGTAACAGCTGTAAGTGTGGCCGGTAATCCACCCGACATCCGCGGTGGACCAGAAAATATCATCGTCTTTCAAGTCAAAAATCCATTTGGCGGTAAAATTCGCCTGAACCGCGTATCCGCCGCAGACATGGCAGCATCCTTTGGGTTTGCCGGTGCTTCCAGAAGTGTAGAGAATAAACATCAAATCTTCGCTGTCCATTGCTTCGGCTTCGCAAGAGTCGCTTTCTTCTTTTATTAAATCGCTCCACCACAAGTTCTTTCCCTCGGCCATTTTAATTTCGTTTCCGGCTCTTTTGACCACCACCACTTTTTTCACG
>Ga0315285_10005441_pt1 | contig 13122 bp, 9 predicted proteins | sample YL17G09_36_MG_FD_203698 | JGI IMG/M metagenome (GOLD analysis project Ga0315285, IMG submission 203698) | Sediment microbial communities from Yellowstone Lake, YNP, Wyoming, USA - YL17G09_36 | ecosystem: Environmental > Aquatic > Freshwater > Lake > Sediment | place: USA: Wyoming | collected... | reverse complement strand
TGCTATAATTACGTTCCGTTGTTCCGGGTTATTCGGATAGGCTCTTAGAGTCCAACATCGATGATTTCACATCGAAAATTCTTGAAATTTTCTCCCAACAGCGTAACTTGGGGTAGAGTAATAGGCTCCACAGCAGGTACGCCCGGAAGGGATAGCGGACTCGCGGTTTTGCAGGATTATCCTCTTGACTCGGTAGCACGGATGAGCTATTCTTATGCGCATCATCGGAACTGTCGCTTCGATACCAAGAGCAGTTGAATATGAGCAGAAAAAGAGTTACGGCGTCCATTGCAGCGTTTCTTGCTTTGACAGGGATCTGTCGCGGTGCCGGTGAGCAAGCCGTTGGCGAAGGCACCCGTTGCGGCATCTGGAAGAGGCAGACCCTGACTAACGGCTTCTGCGGCCTCAATGACAGCCTTGGCGACACCGGGATAGAGTTCGGCCTTGGCGCCACGAGCATTTACCAGCAGAATGTCCGAGGCGGCAGCAGCAAGCATCGCCAACCCGGGCGGTAGCAGCACAGTCAGTGACGCCGTGGTGCTGGGCGTGCGTGCGCAGATGTTGTTTTAGCTGTCGGAATTTTATACAGGAGGATTCTACTATGCACATGGCTAATGAATTGTTGTCGATCCCGGTGGCCACGGGGACGCTCGCAATAGCTGCCGCCGGCCTGGGCTTCATCTGCAGAAGGGTCAGGCATATTCTGGCCGCCGACAAGCTCGCCCTGATGGGCATCCTCGGCGCCTTTGTCTTTGCAGGCCAGATGGTCAACTTCCAATTGCCCGCGATGCCCGGAACAAGCGGGCACATGGTCGGAGCGGTATTGCTGGCTATCGTATTGGGCCCGCACCTCGCCGCAATCGTAATGTCCTCGGTGGTCATTGTTCAGTGTCTCATCTTCCAGGATGGCGGCCTGCTCGCCCTTGGCTGCAACATCATCAATATGGCCCTGGTCCCCACGTACCTCGGCTACTTTCTGTACAGGATCGTTACGGTCGGGCCTTCCTCCAGCGCGCGGGTGTACATCGGGGCGATGCTGGCCTGCGTGGTTTCCATTGAGGCCGGCGCGATTCTCGTCCCGGTGCAGGCGGCCCTGGCGGGCGTGCTGGCCGTCCCCTTCTTGACCTTCCTGATAACGATGATTGGCGTCCATTTCCTGGTCGGCTTTGTCGAGGGGCTGGTCACCGTGGCCGTATTGGGCTACCTCCAGCAGGTCAGGCCCGACATCGTCGTCGATTCTCTGCCCGGCAGGGCCAGATTGAGCAGAAAGGCCGTGCTGGCGACCCTGGTCGTCTTTACTGTCGTTATCGCCGCAGGATTGTCCCTGCTTGCCTCAGACCTGCCCGACGGGCTGGAGTGGAGCTACGCCGACCGCCCCGACCAGCCGGCCTTTGAATCCGCCGTCTCCAACGACGATTCAAGAGTAGCCGCCGTTGACGACTTCCATTCTAAGTACGCCCCGATGCCTGATTACTCGGCCAGGGCGTCAAAATTGGGCAAGCTGCCGCACGGAGAGGCCGACGTCGCAGCGGGTTGGACCAGCTTCGCAGGCGTGGTCGGTTCGGCGATAACAATGGCGGCAATCTGGTTCGCAGCCGCACTTCTAAAAAAGAGGAAAGTCCCCCCAGACATTGGCACGACACTCCAATAATAATCAGTAATCAATATCGAAGATCCGCCTGTGGCGGAATCAATTGTAATGCACCACGCACATATAGACAAGTTTGCGTATCAGGATTCGCCCATACATCGGCTCGACAGCAGGGTGAAGTTCGTAGTTGTCCTTGTCTTTACCGCGGTCGTCATCTCTTTGCCGCGCACCTCGCTGAGCATCCTGGCCTGCTACGCCGTTGGCCCCTTTGCAATTCTCGTATTGGCCGGGATTCCACTGCGGTTCACCTTCAAGCAGATATTGCTGGTCAGCCCGTTTGTATTAGTCCTGGCGCTGAGTTGCCCGCTGTATGACAGGACCCCCGTTGAGGCGCCCTTCGGACCCTGGGTCTTGCGGCTCACGCTCGGCTGGATGCGAGGCTTCACCATTCTCGCAAAGTTCGTTGTCACAATGCTTGCCCTTATAGCCCTGGTCTCGACGACGCGATTCAACGATTTGCTGACCGGCCTTCAAAGGCTTGGCCTGTCGAAAGTATTGGTCATCCAGCTTGGCTTCCTGTACCGCTATATCTTTGTCCTCATTGACAGGGCGCATCATATCCTGCAGGCCAGGGCAGGCAGAAAACTGCGAAGTCTCGGTTTCAAAACGGAGCTGCGAGTCGCAGCGGCTATGGTCGGGTCCCTGTTCATCCGCAGTATCGACACCGCCGAGCACATAAACATCGCTATGCAGGCACGCGGCTTCGACGGAAAATGGAACACCATCTCGAAGCTTCGGATTCACACGGCGGACTTTGTCTTCATCCTGAGCGCCGCATTCTTTGTCCTGGGACTCTACTTATGTGTAAGGCCGGCCCTGCAGTGAACACTATGGCAAGAGCAGTTGAGATAGAGAATTTCTCATATAAATATCCCGACGGCACCGCCGCCCTGGACGGGGTCAACCTTGGCATTGACCACGGCGAGAAGGTCGTCCTGATAGGCCCCAACGGTGCGGGCAAATCTACTTTGCTGCTGGCGATGGCGGGCTTTGTCAAAGGAACCGGGAAAGTTGTCATCGACGGCCTGGAAATCACAAGGGGCAATCTCAAAAAGATTCGCGCCTGCCTCTGCTCGTGTCTGGAGAACCCCGACGATCAGTTGTTTATGCCCACCTTATTCGATGATGTGGCGTTCGGCCCGCTCAATATGGGCCTGACGCCCGAAGAAATTAAGATGCGCGTCGCCGACGCGCTGAGGACCGTCGGCTTGGCGGAAATGGCCGACAAGGCCCCTCATCATCTCTCAGCCGGCCAGAAACGCGCCGCCGCTATCGCCACCGTCTTGTCTATGGCGCCCAAGATAATCACAATGGATGAGCCCGACGGCAGCCTCGACCCGAGGAACTGCGGCAAACTTCTAAAACTGCTCGGCAGCCTCCCTCAGACCCTGATAATAGCGACCTGTAATATGAATTTCGCCGCCGCCCTTGCCGACAGGGCCATCCTCGTCGATGGCGGACGCATAATCGCCGACGGCCACGCCAAAGAAATAATGGCCGATGCAAAACTAATGGCCGAACACGGCCTCGAAGTGCCGGGCACGATCCGACAGGTCCCCCTCAAGGATTGAACCCATTCGGTCTTTAGCGGTGAGGATTCATTTCTTCTTGACATTTCCCCGGCCCGTCTGTATTTGTCCAATTCTAAACGTTATTGGCCAAATCGCCGATAACTACGGGTACGTGTCCTCAGAACGAGCAAGTCCCCGGCCAAGACCGGGGTTAATATTGATGGGTAAGCGTTATTTATGGCAAAGTCGCGTTCGTCAAACGGCACATCTTTGGTGATAGTCGAATCACCCGCAAAGGCCAAGACTATAAACAGGTACCTCGGGCCTGGCTACGATGTCCAGGCCTCGGGAGGCCATGTCCGTGATTTGCCGTCGAAGGGCCTCAACGTCGATATAGAAAACGACTTCGAACCGACCTACGATATTATGCCCGGCAAGAAGCGCACCATCTCGGCGCTCAAGGCCGCTGCAAAGAAATGCGATAAGCTCTACCTGGCTACCGACCTCGACCGTGAGGGCGAGGCGATTGCCTGGCATCTCGCGCAGGTGCTCGGCGTGCCGGAGAATAAAACCTTCCGTGTGGTATTCAACGCGATAACGCAATCGACCATAAAACAGGCGTTCGCCGAGCCGGGCAAGCTCGATATGGACAAGGTTATGGCCCAGCAGGCCCGCCGGATTCTCGACCGGATCGTCGGCTACGAGATAAGCCCCCTGCTCTGGAAGAAGGTCACGCGAGGTCTTTCGGCAGGACGCGTCCAGTCCGTTGCCGTCAAGATTATCGTCCAGAGGGAAAGGGAGATTCGCACATTCGAGCAGGTCGAGTACTGGCTCATCCCCGCCGTTTTCACCACCGACCTCCAGGCCGATTACGGCGCCGACTGGCTCGACTTTCTTACGCCGAAAAAAGAAGGCGATGACCCGCCCACGCTTGCGGCGCAGCATAAATGGCTCACCGAGCACAACGCCTTTAAGGCCGAGCTATATACGGTGGACGGCCGGAAATTCGAAGCCCCGAACGCAGAGCAGGCAGGGCGCGTATTTGATGCGATTAAAGGCGCAAAATTCAAGATCGCCGATATCGAAGCGAAAGAGTCGCTTTCCCGCCCCTCGGCTCCTTTCATAACCTCCACTTTGCAGCAGGCGGCGGCAAATCGCCTGGGCTTCGCGGCCAAAAGAACTATGAGAGTCGCCCAGCAGTTGTACGAGGGCATCGACTTGGGGTCGATGGGGTCGCTCGGTCTTATAACGTATATGAGAACCGACAGCACGCACGTCTCCCCCGAGGCCGTCAAACATACGCGAAATTACGTCGGTATGCACCTCGGAGCTGAGTATCTGCCTGAAAAGCCGAACGTCTATGCGTCGAGCAAGAGCGCCCAGCAGGCCCACGAGGCGATCCGCCCGACCGACATCGACCTGACTCCGGCGGACATCAAGTCGTTCCTCACCGATGAGCAGTTCAAGCTCTACGACCTTGTATGGCGCCGTTTCGTGGCCTCTGCGATGAAGCCAGCCAGGTGGAAGGTCACGAACCTGCAGATAGCCGCCGATACGTCGGTCGGTCAATGCGTCTATAAGGCGTCGGGCCGGATATTGGCCTTCGACGGATATACGAGGATCTGGCCCACCGGCCCAGAAGGCCAGCAGTTGCCGCCGGTGGAGGTCGGCCGGGACCTCAATGCAGTTGACATCAAGGCCGAGCGGCATTTTACCAAGCCGCCGCCCAGGTACACCGAAGGCTCGCTCGTTAAGGCCCTCGAGAAGGAGGGCATCGGCAGGCCCAGCACCTACGCCGCTATAATCAGCACGATACAGGAGCGGGGCTACGTCGAGCAAGAAGATAAGAAGTTCTCTGCAACCGACATCGGCGAAGTGGTCACCGACAAGCTCAACGAGTACTTCCCGAAAATTATGGACATCGCCTTTACTCGCTATATGGAGGAGCAACTCGACAAGATCGAAGAGCAGCACCTCGACTGGCTCGGTGTCCTGAGAGATTTTTACGGCCCGTTCAAGGAGAGTCTTGAGACGGCCAAGACGGAAATGAAACACGCTAAAGCGGAGGTGACTCCGAGCGAATATCAATGTCCGCAGTGCGGCAAGGGCCTGGTCTATAGACTCGGCAGGAACGGAAAGTTCCTGAGCTGCTCTGCATATCCCAAGTGCACGTTTGCGTGCCCTTGTGACAAGGAAGGCAAAATGGTCGAAGAAAAAGTCAGCGAGCACAAGTGCCCGGTTTGCGGCAAGCCGATGATTGAAAGGAACGGGCGATTCGGTCCGTTCCTGGGGTGCAGCGATTATCCGAGCTGCAAGACGACGCTCAGGCTGGATAAGGACGGCAACGTCCTGCCGCCCAAGCCGCCCGCCGAGCCGACAGGCGTCAAGTGCCACAACTGCAAGGAAGGTGAATTGGTGGTTCGCCAGGGCAACAAAGGACCGTTCCTGGGCTGCGGAAGGTTCCCAAAGTGCAAAACCATTGTCGCCATAAAACTGCTCGACCGCCTCAAAGAGCTTCAATCGGCAGGTAAGTGGCCCCCGGAAACGCCCGAACAGGCGGACGAGATCCTCGGAAAAAACAAGGCAAGAACCGGGAAAAAGACCTCGAAGGCCTCGCAGTAGTTGCCCGGTTTGCGGCGGCCCGAGGGCGGAAACGGCGGACGGTAGATAGGGGTGCGTAAGAGCACGAGGGCACAGGGTTCGTATAAGGGACTCATTTTTGGGCGAAAAAGGAGGATTTGGGGGCGGGGGAATTGGGGTTGATTGGGTTTGTTTTGAATAACGTTCGTTGCTCATTGTTCGTTGTTCATTGGCATAAGCCTTTGGTGTTGCTGTTCTTATGGTCATTTTACCCATTTTGACATCGGGTTCGTTTGGGTTTGATTGGCTTTGTTTTTTCGAGTGGGGCGGGGGTGGTTTGTTTGCATAAACCCTTGTGGTAAAGCAGGTTGCATTATTTCTGCCCTCAAAAGAATTGGGTTTGTTTTGCATAATTAACTCTGCGCCACAAAGGCACTGAGGCACGAAGGAAAAGAGTGATAGAGGAAATCTCAAGAGGTTTGTGCCTGGGTGGTGCTGTCCTTTGGTTTTTCTGTCTGGCATCTTTTGTTTTCTGGCCTTTTACTGACACGATTCCATTATGTTAGTTTGATGAGTATTATACTATATCTGAAGTTAGATGTCAAGTGAAAATGTATTAGACACTGGTGAACACGGATTGTTGAGGCGATTGTGGAAATGGGTGCTTGATTGGCGGGTGAAGGGGCAATATACTCAATGAAGGCTTTTGAAATCGATGAATGAATTAGAATGGTAATGCAGCTATCGGCTGCGGGATACCTTTTTCTTTGATATCCTTAACGGACCGTCATTCGTGAGTGTCCCTACTTTCAAGCCCCTAAGAATCGCGACAGCCCAATAAGGGTACCACGAACAGAAGGCGTGTCCCCAGAAGACTTATGACTGAATGTGCGAAAGATTCCTTGCGCTGCCCTTCGCATCCCTATTCTTCAGCCAATACTATGCCAGCAAGATTCCGAGCAAATTCTTTATCATTCATGAGGTCATCCAAAAAACCACTTGAGAAATATTGCGTGAACCTCAGACTCTCGGTATTCGGATCACGAATTATGAATTGACGCAAAGGTGACGTCCTCCCCTCTTCTTTGTACATGACGATGTAGAGCGGATTTGCATCTATGACAAAGCGAACTATACGCTTGCGCTTTGTTACATCTTCTAAGAGATTGGAATACCATTGATTATATTCTTCAGGCTTTGCCTTTCGCTTTTGAAGATGCTCAATGTACTTTTCACGACTTCTCTCTGTATAGAGTGCGGCAACCTCTTCCAAGGGCGACTTGCCTGCTATCAATAAGTACTTTCTCTGGGAAAAAGCCACCACCTCATCTGTAGTGCCTTTCTTGGGGAAAATATCCGCCTTTACAACATCGAAATCGTAATGACTTCCATTAAATTGTACATAAGCAACATGCCTGGTGTTCTTTGTCCATGGAATTGGGATTCTGTACTTACATGCCTTATCTTCTACTGCGATGTAGTCCTCTGGGTGCGACGCCTGGTGGCGTGCCATCTCACCAAGCAGAGATTCGAGCGCGTCAGGCGGTTGAACATTCCACAAATAACTTCCAGTTGCGTCGGGCAAAAAGCTAAATTGTAACCGAAAAGGTTGCGGGTCAGCCGGATCACCCCACATGCCGCCAACAAGAAAGAGCACTTTTTCCCCTAAGTAGAACTGGCTTAGAACCTTCAATTTCCCCAAATCCTTGCCGACTACAGCTTCATTTATATATGCTGAATGCCAGGATAAAGCCCAGGATTCTGCTCTATCGGCAAGGCTTTTCTGCAATTCTAAAGGTACACCTTCCTTTCCCAATGTCTTCTCCGAGCACTTCTTCAGATCTCCGGTATGCATTGATTTCAAAAGCTCACTGAATTGAGATTCCGCGGGCTCATTGTTACTAAAATCCAATTTCGTAAACGGTAGATTGTATTCGTTAACATCACATCTAACATATAGTGATGTTGACACGTAATGCCTAAGGTCAACATGAAAGGGTATAGCATAGCTTTTTGTTTCAGTTTGCAATCCTACCGCAGGCATATTGAAAAAGACACAAACCAAAAGACAAGCCAGGATAGTGCAGATCCCGTCATGCGTATTCTGAGCAAACCAGCATCTTTTATTTTGTAATTCAGTGTACACGATGCGCTCCTTTCTATGCATTCATAGCTCATACTAAATACTCAAAAACACCGTCACGGATCCCCCGATCCCTGTTCATAGATAGTTATTGAGAGTGAACCACTCCAAATACCAATCTTAATGGTACCTGTTAATACTATGTCATCAAGCGAAATCGAACCATTAAGACCATCGCAATTACCACATTCGTTATTACGAATAGAACCAGTCCAAGAAATATTTGCAGAACCGGTTACGGTAGCTGCACCACAATGGTCAACCCCCCATATCCTGACGCAAGCTCGCGCTTCAAGACCGAGTGTTGGATTGATCGATGAGCCAATACTCGCACCACCATAGAAGCAACCTGTGCCACAATCATTATCATATTTACCCGCTGTACCTCCAGCTGATATTGTTCCGGTTATCCAGCCTCCTACGTATATTTCGATTCTCGCCCCCCAACTTCCAAAATTGATCTCCTTCTCGTAGGAATAACCGAAAATCGGCTGGTGATCAAGCTCAACACTAAAAGTCAGGTTGCCGTCGCAACAAATCTCATGCCCCATTTCTCCATTAGAAGCACCGCAGCATTCCCGCATCTTTCCAGTTAAGGAAAACGACCCTTCAGTGAAACTGATACCACTAAGACCTGGTATCCCATTTACAGCGTCATTCAGCTTCTCAACAATTGTATCATCTACTTCAAAGGATATACTTGCGGTAGGAGTCCAGTCTGTATCTGGTGTCCTACATGTACCACTATCACAACACTCGTTTCCAGAACACTGATTGACGCATTCACAACTTTCACATTTGTAACACGGACTTTGAGTACAGCCAAAACAGTCCCCACAGTCTGCGCCTTCGTTTCGTGTGCAATAGCCCTCTGAGGAGCCGCTGGGGGGGACCTGATCTGACCCCAGATTATGTACCACACGTCATTAGAGAGTTCTCTACGTTCTGTGTCGTGTATTGCGCAGGTCGAGGCGTAGCCGAGACTTATCGTATGAGGCAGTCCCGTGAAGTCTTCAATATGGCTGGCCGCCCACCCGCCACTATGTATCTTAGCTTCTTTCGTGTCATGGCTGTATTCAAAAGCCCTGATGTCGCCAGCCGCACCTTTTCCCAAATCCACAGAACTGCTTTCAAATGGAGTATTGGGCCCGAGCAAGACATCCGGCTTCCTCGCATACGCTATATCGTGGCGCTCTCGACCACTTGAAATCCTAATCCGCATCTTCATTCGCCTTGGCGTCTTTTGCTCTTTGATCAATCTCTCGACGTTCATCTCTATTGTGGCATTCAACTCATCAAGCATTATCGTCCGAGCGCGCGAGTCAGGCTCATATTTCTGTAGTATCCGACTTCTGTCCTTGGCGAAGACGTCTTCGACCGTCTCCCGGATTTGCTGGTCCGACTTGGGAGGTCTCGTTATTGTCTCATACACGGTGGCATCAATGCTCTTAGGCTTGTCCTTCCACACAGCAGCCACCAATTTGGCTGTTTGCTCGGCATCAGGCAGGCTTTCGGATAGAGCGGTATGGGCAGAACAGCATACTACAAGAACCATTAATAACAACTTGCCAACCCCATCCCTGTTTAATGATCGACTCATCGTAAAACCCCTTTCACTCATATATAATATCAGCATCAGCCAACGATAACACTACATACTTAGAAACTGTAAGATAATAAAGTAAATTATTGGACGTGCTTCTGCCGATAGAAGGAGCATGGTCGATGAAGCCGTGATCCAACGCAAGTACATCGCACTCAAAGGTTCGCTCAACGAGCGAAGCCGTCGGCTGTGGGCCGCCGCCGAGGCCCGAGAAGCCGGTCGAGGCGGGTTTGCCGCCGTTCTGCGGGCGACCGGGATGTCGTCGCGAACCTTGGCGAAGGGTCTGCGGGAACTGCAGTCGCCTTCTGATCTGCCCCCGGATCGGATTCGTCGTCCCGGCGGTGGACGCAAACCCGTCAAGGTCTTGGAGCCGGGGCTGGTGGATGCGTTGGACCAACTGGTGGATCCCTCCACGCGGGGAGATCCGGAGTCTCCCTTGCGATGGACGTGCAAGGGGACCCGTCGGTTGGCCGGCGAACTCCGCAAGCAGGGCTATCAGGTGAGTCATACGCTGGTGGCCGAACTGCTGGCGGAGGCCGGCTACAGCCTGCAAGCCAATCGCAAGAATCGGGAAGGGAGCCATCATCCCGATCGCAATGCCCAGTTCGAGTACATCAGCCGACAGGTCACCGCCCAGATCACCAGAGGGCGCCCGGCCATCTCGGTGGACACCAAGAAAAAGGAGTTGGTGGGCGATTTCAAGAATGGAGGCCAGGAATGGCAGCCGAAGGGCCGGCCCGAACAGGTGCGGGTCCATGACTTTGTGGATCGTCAGTTGGGCAAGGCCATTCCTTACGGGGTATACGACCTCAGAGGCAATCTCGGCTGGGTGAGTGTCGGGGTCACGCACGACACGGCGTCCTTTGCCGTGGCCACGATCCGGCGGTGGTGGCGATACATGGGCCGAAAAGCCTATTCTCACGCACGCTCGCTGTTGATTACCGCCGACAGTGGGGGCAGCAACGGAGCCAGGGTGCGATTGTGGAAGTGGGAGTTGCAGCGTTTTGCCAACGATAGCGGGCTGACGATCCATGTCTGTCATTTGCCGCCGGGGACCAGCAAATGGAACAAGATTGAGCATCGGTTGTTCTCGTTCATCAGCAAGAACTGGCGAGGCCGTCCCTTGTTGACGCTGGCGACGATCGTGCATCTCATCGGCTCGACACAAACGCAAGCGGGTCTGAGGGTGCGGTGTATGCCCGACCGGCGAAACTATCCAACGAAGGTCGTGATCAGCGATGCCCAGATGCATACCCTCAACCTTACACCTGATGCCTTCCATGGCGAGTGGAACTACACCATTTGCCCGAAGCACCATTGATGCACTTTATTTCCTTACAGTCTCTAAGCTCGCCCTCAAGCTCGGTGAAGAAAGAAACCTCAAGCGTTCGGAAATTGCCGACTGGCAGCCCCTCCTCGACTACTGCGCCGGCAACCCGCTCACCCTGCGCGTCCTCGTCGGCCAGGCCGTCAAAGCATCTCTGCGCAGCAGAAAGCAAATCGAGGACTTCGTCCAAGCCATCCGCACCGGCGAGCAGACCATCGAGGACGCCGACGAAAACCAGGGCCGAGACAAATCCCTCGGTGCCTCCCTCGACTATGGATTCCGTAATGCCTTCAAGGGCGATGATCTCCCCATCATCGCCCTACTGCACCTCTTCGAGGGCACTGTGGATGTTGATATCCTTCACTTCATGGGCGAAGTCGGCGAGCACGCCCTGCCCGAGTTGAAGGGCAAGAGCAAGAAGCATCTCTCCGGCCTGCTCGACCGTGCCAAGGACACCGGTCTCCTCACCCATCTGCACGCCACCTGGTTCACCATCCACCCCGCCCTGCCGTGGTTCCTCCGCCAGCTCTTCGCCCGCCACTACGACGGACAAAAGGGCCGCTCCGCCTCCCAGGCCGCCATCCGCGCATGGGTCGAGGCGGTCGGCGCTCTGGGCAACTATTATCACGGCCAGTTCAACGAAGGCAACCGGGGCGTCACTGACATCCTCGAACTGGAGGAAGCCAACCTCCTCCACGCCCGCCGCCTCGCCCGCCGAAACCAGTGGTGGGACCCTGTCACTTCCTGCATGCAGGGCCTGCGCAGCCTCTACGAATACCAGGGCCGGACGGCGGAATGGGCAAGACTGGTAGAGGAAATCGTCTCTGACTACTGCACCGCCGACGATGAACCCATCTCTGACCGTGAAGACGCCTACACTCTGGTCATGGATTACCGCGTCCGTCTCGCACGCCACCATAAGCGTGACCTTGCCAAAGCCGCCGCACTCCAGGAAAAGCGTGTCGAATCCGACCGCCGGCAAGCCGCTACCGTCCTGGCCCTGCCTGCGGATGCCCCACTCGACAAGAAGCAGCGCAACCGGCTGCGAACACTGGCTATGTCACATGGGCCACTGGGCCAAATCCTGCAGGAAGCAGGCAATACTGAGTGCCTTCAACATTACCAGGAGGCCATCCGCATACTTCGCCGAATCGCTGACAAGCCGGCCGAGGCCGTTGCCGAATTCAACCTCGGCCATGCCTACATGCAGCTCCCATCCATCCGCGACCTCGACGCGGCCGAGGCCGCCTACAGGCGCAGCCTGGATTTGTGCGACCCGAACGACGCCTTGGGCCGTTCCAAGTGCATCAAGCAAATCGGCATGGTGCATCACGAACGCTTCCGCGATGCCCGCGAGCACGAAGACCCGCCCGATACCCTCCTGCGTCACGTCCAGGCCGCGCAAAATCACTACCTTGATGGCCTGCGACTCTGCCCCAAGGACGCCTTGACTGTCCTCGCGCCGATCCACGGCCAACTGGGGACCCTTTATGCAGAACTCCGCCAAATCGAGGACGCCCGCGACCACTACGAACAAGCCACACAGTATTTTGAGAAGATGGGCGACCATCTCAGCGCCGGAAGCGTGCGCTTCAACATAGCCCTCATGTATGCTCAGGCGTCGCAAAGCCAAACCCGCCCGTCCCACCAGCGTGACTATCTCCTCCGCGCGAGGGCCTATGCCCAGGCCGCCTTGCGCGACTTCCAGCACTACCAGGGCCGCGCCGCCGAGAAAGAGGCTAATACCCAAGCCCTCCTCGACAAGATCAACAAAGACCTGGCGAACCTGCCCCAGTGACCGGACCAAAGCGCGCGCGCCCCGACTGCCAAATCACCTTCGAGGCCCAACGCCTCGACCCAATAACCGTGACCTGGCGAACCTGCCCCAGTGACCGGACCAAAGCCCGCGCGCCCACCCTGCCAAATCACCTTCGAGGCCCAACGCCTCGACCCAATAACCGTCCGCAGCCGCCTGCACAAAGCCCCCCCAAAGACTCGCCCTAAAGCCCCCCGCCCCCGCCTCAACCCCTCACTCAAAAACCTTCCACACTTGGCGCACTCCATAAGTACATACGCATACACTTATATACTCTTATGCCCAAATCGCTATAATCTGCGAAACCTGTCCTGAGCTTGCCCGCCGCGGCGGGCTTGTCGAACGGATCAGTGTCTAATAACTTTTCGTGCCAATTCGTGTGAATTCGTGGTTAATCCTTTCTCCGTGCCTAAAAATTCACTTGACACCCAACTTCCAATTGTGTATAATATACATCTAACAAAATATCGAAGATACCGATCCATGTGGAG
>Ga0315285_10005438_pt1 | contig 13126 bp, 10 predicted proteins | sample YL17G09_36_MG_FD_203698 | JGI IMG/M metagenome (GOLD analysis project Ga0315285, IMG submission 203698) | Sediment microbial communities from Yellowstone Lake, YNP, Wyoming, USA - YL17G09_36 | ecosystem: Environmental > Aquatic > Freshwater > Lake > Sediment | place: USA: Wyoming | collected... | reverse complement strand
TGGGGGTACGATGGGCGCTTCCTTGGCCCCAGGCTCCCGACGTTCTTGAGCGGCGCTCATCGGCCGATCTTGCCCCGCTCCTCCATGATCTTCTTCTGCAACTGGATGAAGGCGTCCATCAGGGCCTCCGGCCGCGGCGGGCAGCCGGAGACGTAGACATCGACCGGGATGATCTTGTCGACCCCCTGGAGGACGCGGTCATAGCGAGTGTAGGGGCCGCCGTTGTTAGCGCAGGCACCCATGGAGATGACCCACTTGGGGCTGGGCATCTGCTCATACAGCAGCTTGACGGCCGGGGCCATCTTCTTGGTCACCGTCCCGGACACCACCATGACGTCGGCCTGGCGGGGCGATGGCCAGGGCAGGATGCCGAATCGGTCCAGGTCGTGCTTGGCCATGTGGGCGGCGATCATCTCGATGGCGCAGCAGGCCAGGCCAAAAGTCAGAGGCCACAGGGACGACTTGCGAGCCAGAGCAATAACGGTGTCCGCCGGCACCTGGAGGACCCCCGGCAGGATCTGCCGGTAGAGGGCCTTCCCCTGGCCGGGGTGCGCCTCCACCGGGCTCAGCTCCTTGATGCGCTTCCGCAGCTCCGGCGGCACCACGTCGGAAATCGCCCACGCGGGGTCGTCGCGGACCTCGTGCACTTGTTCGACCCTCGTCTCGTCAGCCACCGTCTACCTCCACCGCAACACGCCCTTTTTCCAGGCATACAAGAGGCCGAACCCCAGGATGAAGATGAACACCACCATCTCGAACAAGGCGGCCTGCCCCACCCTCAGAAACGTCACCGCCCAGGGGAAGAGGAAGACCGTCTCCACATCGAAAACCAGGAACAGGATGGCGAACAGATAATAGCGAAAGTGCACCTGGGTGACGTTGCGCCCGATGGGCAGCATCCCGCACTCGTAGTTGAGGCTCTTGGGTCGGGAGGGCAGACGCGGGGCGAAGAGGAAATTGGCGAAGAGCGCGCCTCCCACGATGAGGACGCCCACGACGGCGCCGACCAGGACGGCTACGTAGTTATCGTAGAGCTGCTCCAAGGGTAGTCAGGCTCCTGTTGAGCATACGCCCGTCAATAACAGCACCGGCTGCCAGTGCCAGTTCCATAATAAAACGCAAATAAAATGTGATCTATTATTGGAAAGCTCCCGCCCCTTGAGGGGCCGCTAGCCCAGCTCCCGCAGCCGCGCTTGCAGGCCCTCTAGGCGAGCGCGCGCTGCGGCCAGCTTCCCTTCCTCCTTGGCCACCACCTCCTGCGGCGCCCGCGAGCGGAACTGCTCGTTGGCCAGCTTGGCTTCGAGGCGCTGCACCTCCGCTTCCGCCTCCGCCACCTGCCCGCGCAGGCGGGCCCGCTCGGCCTCGATGTGAACGGAGCGAGGTATCAGCAGTTCGAACCGGCCGGGCACGTAGGTCGATTTCTCCGAGACTTCCGGAGGTACGTCCTCTTTGAACTTCCCGACGTTTACGGGACGAGCACGGCCAAGCGCGGATATAATGTCTTGGCTCTGCGAAAGAAGCTTGTGGCGACGATCGAGTGCCTGCAAATCGAGCCGCACATACGCATCGGCCAGCCCGCGCACGTCATCTTCGACGGCCTCCACTAACCTCCCTGCCTTCGCAACCCTCTCCAGGGTCTCGTATGGCGGAAGTACCCAAACCTCAATCCATGTGGCTGGATCTAACCCCCTCTCGCGACGCCAGGACCTGATGCGTGTGATAACGTCCTGCAAGTCCGGCATGTCCTCCTCCGCCTCACTGTCCAACCACCGCTGGTCGGCCTGCGGCCAGCGGGCGACAATGAGCGCTTCGGCCTCGGGCGAGGGAAGGTGACGCTTCAGGTGCTGCCACACCTCTTCCGTCACGAAGGGCATGAAGGGGTGCAGCAGGCGCAGGCTGGCATCGAGCACGTGGGCCAGAACAGGCAGCGGTGACTGATCGCCCGCCTTCAGGCGCACCTTGGCCATCTCGATGTACCAGTCGCAGAACTCACCCCAGAAGAAATCGTGGAGGCGGCGACCGGCCTCGCCCACTTGGAAGTCCGCCAGCAGCTTCTCCACCTCGCCCGCCGTGCGCTGGAGGCGGGACATGATCCAGCGGTCCTCCAGCGGCATCGCCTCTCGCTGGGCGAGCTGGGGCCGGTCCACCACCGCGTCTCCCAGGGAAGAGATGACGAAGCGGGCGGCGTTCCACAGTTTGTTGGCGAAGTTGCGGCCGCCCTCCAGCCGCTCGTCCGAGATGCGCATGTCGTTGCCAGGCGCGCCGCCGGTGGCCAGCGCGAAGCGCAGGGCGTCAGTGCCGTAGCGCTCCAAGACGTCGATGGGGTCGATTACGTTGCCCAGGCTCTTGGTCATCTTGCGGCCGTCGTGGTCGCGGATGAGGCCGTGCAGGTACACAGTGCGGAAGGGCACGTCGCCGGTGTTGTAGAGGCCCATCATGATCATGCGGGCCACCCAGAAGAAGAGAATGTCGTAGGCCGTCTCCAGGACGGAGGTGGGGTAGAAGTAACGCAAGTCCTCGGTGTCATCCGGCCAGCCCAGCGTAGAGTGAGGCCACAGGGCCGAGGAGAACCAGGTGTCCAGAACGTCGGGGTCCTGCCAGATCTTGGCCGAGCCACAGTGCTGGCAGCGGTCCGGGTCCGCCAGAGGGTTCGCCTCCGACGGAAGCGTCAGCTCATGGCAGTCGTCGCAGTACCAGACGGGGATGCGGTGCCCCCACCAGAGCTGGCGGGAGATGCACCAGTCGCGGATGTTCTCCATCCAGTGCAGGTAGACGCGGCCGAAGCGACGGGGCAGGATCCGGATACGCCCGTCCTTCACCGCCGCCGTGGCTGGCTCGGCCAGAGGCTGCATGCGCACGAACCACTGCTGGCTGACGATGGGCTCGACGATGGTGTCGCAGCGCTCGCAGTGGCCGATGGAGGAGCCGTAGGGCTCGATCTTCTCCAGGTAGCCCTGGTCCCGCAGGTCGTGCACGATGGCCTCGCGGCAGGCGAAGCGGTCCTGGCCAGCGTATGGGCCGGCCTCCTCGTTCATCGTGCCGTCGGGCCCGATGGCCACGATGGTGTGCAGCCCGTGGCGTTCGCTCACCTCGAAGTCCGTCTGGTCGTGGCCAGGCGTGATCTTCAGAGCGCCGGTGCCGAAGGAGGGGTCCACCGCCGCGTCGGCGACGACAGGGATGCGCCGCCCCATGATGGGCAGCAGCGCCGTCCGGCCGACGATGTCGCGGTAGCGGGGGTCGTCGGGGTTCACCGCCACCGCCACGTCAGCCACGATGGTCTCCGGTCGGGTGGTTGCAATGGTAATGTGCCCGCCAGTGGCCTCGCCTTTGTCGTCGAGCAGGGGATAGCGCACGTACCAGAGGTGGATGGCGTGCGCCTTGTGCTCCACCTCCAGGTCGGAGAGGGCCGTCTGGCAGCGGGGACACCAGTTGATGATGCGTTCGCCGCGGTAGATGAGGCCATCGCGGTAGAGCTTGACGAAGGTGGTGCGTACCGCCCGCTGGGGGCCCTCGTCCATAGTGAAGCGTTCGCGCGTCCAGTCGCAGGAGGCGCCGAGGCGCTGGTGCTGGCGGCCGATAATGTGGCGGTACTTGCGCACCCACTCCCACACCCGCTCCAGGAAGGCTTCGCGCCCCAGGTCGTGCCGGCTCAGGCCCTCCTTCCTCAGCTCCCTCTCCACCACGTTCTGGGTGGCGATGCCGGCGTGGTCCACGCCGGGCAGCCAGAGGGAGGGCACGCCCTTCATCCGATGCCAGCGGATGAGCAGGTCCTCGATGGTGGCGGTGAGGGCATGACCCAGGTGCAGCTCGCCGGTGAGGTTGGGCGGCGGCATGATGATGACGAAGGGTTGTCGGCCGGGCTCAATACGAGGCGTGAAGTAGCCGCCCTCCAGCCAGCGCCGGTAGAGGCCCTCCTCCACCTGTTGGGGGGCGTAGGCCTTGGCCATCTCCATGTGCGAGCTGTTACCGCCCTTCATCCTCGACCTGCGGCTGAGCAACCCTGCCCGGGCCGAAGGTCGGCCGACCTGGCGGCCCCGGTAGGCGGGCCTGTCTACCGGCAGGCAGGCGACACAAAGGCGGCGGATGCTCCCCGACCGCGGTCGAGGGGTTCGCCGCCTTAGTGGTAGCATTCTAGCGTCCCCACCTGCTTGCGTCAACGCAAAGGGGCTGCGCGCGCAGGGCGTTTTGGCGACAATGACAAAGTTGTTTTGCCTGACTGCTTGCTCTTAGGAGGAAAACAGTTTATATATTCCCATGCCACCACTGGCCGTTTTGCGGGTAGCTTCAGTGTAAGGCTTTCCCTGGGAGCCATGACCGGACTGCAGGTAAGCAACCTTAGCAAGTCCTTCGGCGGCATCGTCGCCCTGGACGGTGTCTCCTTTGAGGTGAAGCCGGGCGAGATCATGGGCCTCATTGGGCCCAACGGCGCCGGCAAGACCACCGTCTTCAACTGCATCAGCCGCCTATATGACCCCGACCGCGGCTCTATCAAGTTCGATGACCACGAACTGGTGAGGCTGAGCGCTCCAGAAGTGGTGACCGTGGGTATAGCCCGCACCTTCCAGAACGTGGAGCTCTTCCGCACCATGAGCGTCCTAGAAAACCTGCTAGTGGGCCAGCACAACCGCCTGGGGCCCACTTGGGCCCGCCAGCCAGTGGACGAGTTCAAGCGCAGGCAAGCCCCCCTGTTCATGGGTTTCTACTTCGGATGGCTGGAGTGGTTAGTCTTGAGAGCGGGCTTCCGGGCCGTGCGAGGAGTTGTGCGCACGCTACCGTTTGTGGGGGAAGCGCTGGTGTACGGCATCCATCCGCCCTCGATCGCCAGAGAGGACCGTCTTGCCCGCGACAGGGCGCTGGAGGTCCTGGACTTTCTGGGCCTGGGCCAGTACGCAGAGACGCACGCGGGCGACCTCTCCTTCGGCATTCAGAAGCGCGTGGAACTGGCGCGGGCCCTGGTGGCCAACCCCCGTCTCATCCTCCTGGACGAGCCGGCGGGCGGCCTCAGCCACCAGGAGCTGGGGCAACTGGGCGCCGTCATCCGCCGCATCCGCGACGAACTCCGGATGACGGTGCTGGTGGTGGAGCACCACATGGAGCTCATTATGTCCATATCGGACCGCGTGTGTGTCCTGAACTTCGGCCGCAAGATCGCCGAGGGAACGCCGGCCGAAGTCTCGAAGGACCCACAGGTCATCGAGGCCTATCTGGGAGAATAGCAGGCATGCTGCGCATCACCGATGTCCACGCCGCCTACGGCCCCATCTTGGCCCTACACGGCGTCACTCTGGAGGTAGCCGCGGGGAGCATCGTGACCCTGCTGGGGCCCAATGGTGCCGGCAAGTCCACCACGCTGCGAGTGGTCTCCGGCCTGCTGCACCCCACCACCGGCACCATCGAGTTCGAGGGACGGCGCATCGACCGCCTGGCGCCGGAGCGGATCGTCTCCCTGGGCATCTCCCACGTGCCGGAGAACCGCCAGCTCTTTGCCGAACTCACGGTGCTGGAGAACCTGCGCCTGGGAGCCTACATCCGTCACGACCGCAACGGCATCAAAGAGGACATCGAGCAGGTGTTCCACTATTTCCCCATCCTCAACGAGCGCCAGAAGCAGGTGGCGGGCACCCTCAGCGGCGGCGAGCAGCAGATGCTGGCCATCGGCCGCGGGTTGATGGCCCGCCCCCGCCTCCTCCTCCTGGACGAGCCGTCCCTGGGATTGGCCCCGTTGGTGACGCGAGAGATCTTCCAGATCATCAAGAGCATTAACCATAAGCAGAAGGTGACCATCCTTCTGGTGGAGCAGAACGCCAACCTGGCCCTGGAGATCGCTCAGCACGGCTATGTGCTGGAGACAGGCCGCGTGGCCCTGGCCGATACCTCCGCCAACCTTCAGCGCAGCGAAAGCGTCCGCCGGAGCTACCTGGGCTACTGAGCATCGCAGGAGGCAACTGTGGAACTGTTCTTGCAGCAGGTGATGACCGGCCTGGCCACGGGCTCCGTCTACGGTCTGGTAGCCCTCGCCATCGTACTTATCTATCGCTCCACTGACGTCATTAACTTCGCCCAGGGCGAGATGGCGATGTTCACAACGTTCTTCGCCTGGATGCTTATCGACGGCAGCTTCCTGGGCTTCCACATCCACCCGTTGCACTTCTGGATCGCGTTTGCCTTGACCCTGGTCTTCGCCGCGACCATGGGCGCCCTCCTCGAGCGGATAGTCATCCGTCCGGTAGAGGGGAGACCGATCCTGACCATTGTCATCGTCACCCTGGGGCTGTTCTCCATCTTCAACAACCTGGCCACCTGGAGCTGGGGTGGCATACCTAAAGCCTTCCCGGCCCCTCCTGAGATCCACGTCACCGGGATCACCTTCTTCGGCGACGGCGCCCTCGACATCGGGCCCACCGTCATTAGCTACCATGACCTGACCATCATGGTGGTGGCCGTCGGGATCATGCTCGCCCTCTATGTCTTCTTCCAGTACACCCCCATTGGGCTGGCGATGCGCGGCACTGCCCAGAACCCGGTGGCCGCCCGCCTCATGGGTATCCACGTGGGCAACATACTCACCCTCGGTTGGGCGCTCTCCGCCCTCGTGGGGGCAGTGGGCGGCATGATGATCGCTCCCCTGGTCCTCCTCCAGCCGCCGATGATGATGGGCGTCCTGCTCTACGCTTTCGCCGCCGCCGTGCTGGGGGGCATGGACAGCCCGCCGGGGGCGGTGGTGGGAGGCCTTACCCTGGGCATTGTGGAGAACCTGGTCGGAACCTACACGACGGAGGAGTATCTCCACGTTGACTGGTTCGGTCCGGAGATGAAGCTGACGGCCGCCCTGGTCGTCATCGTGCTCGTCCTCCTGATCAGGCCCACGGGGCTGTTCGGCAGGCGCGCCCTGAGGCGAGTGTGATGCTGCGGCCCATTATCGCCCGGCGGAAGCTGCTAGCCTTCGCCCTTCTGGCGTTCTTCCTCTTCTACTGGATCCCCTTCAGCCACGTCTTCCCCGGCTGGGGACCGTTTCCGCTGCAGTTCGGCAGCTACCGTGTCTTCCAGGCTACCACCATCGCCATGTGGGCTATCGTCGCCTTGGGCCTGAACCTGCTGACGGGCTATAACGGTCAGATCTCCCTGGGTCACGGCGCCTTCGTAGCCGTGGGGGGCTACACCGCTGCTATCCTCATGTTCGACCACGGCTGGCCCTTCTGGGCGACGATCCCGGTAGCCGGGTTCATGACGGGCACTGTCGGCTTTCTTGTGGGTGTGCCGGCCCTGCGGCTCACCGGCCCCTACCTGGCCATCGCCACCCTGGCCCTGGCCATCTCCACCCCCCAGATCCTCCTAAAATACGAAGGCCTCACTCACGGCAGTCAGGGGATCAACGTCAACTCGCCGCCGCCGCCGGCCGTTCTAGACGGCGTGTTGAACCAAACGCAATGGCTATACTTCCTGGCTCTGGTGATAGCCATCATCATGACCATTATCGCCTGGAACATTGTGCGCAGCCGGGTGGGACGGGCCTTCGTGGCCATCCGCGACAGCGAGATCGCCGCCCAGGCCATGGGCATCAGCGTGCCGCGCTTCAAGACCATGGCCTTTGCCATCAGCGCTTTCTTCGCCGGGGTCTGCGGCGCCGTTTACGTCCAAGTCATCGGCTTTGTGAGCCCACGAAGCTTCGATGTCCTCCAGTCCATCAACTACCTCACCACTGTCGTGGTGGGCGGCCTGGCCTCCATCCTGGGCTCCATCCTGGGCGCTGCTGCCTTTGTACTGGTGCCGGAGATCAACGGCCTCTTGGATCAACTTCATCTCCCCGCTGCCAATCAAGCTCCCGGCGTCATCTACGGCGCCTCCCTTATCCTGGTGATGATCCTCATGCCCTACGGCCTCGCCGGTTTCATCCACCGGCTGACGCGGCTGCAGCCGCCCCTGGTAAGGCAAAGCCTGATCGACTTCGCGCAGCAGATCGGCCTCCGCGTGCGGACCGCCCGCTCTGCACCGGACCGCGGCAGCGGCGCTGCCCCAACGCCGCCCAAAGATGTGCGTACCCCCCGCCCCCCCGATGGAGACAAAGGGAGCAGTTCCTCCTAGTGCGCCAGGGTATGATCAGGAACCCGCAACGCCTGGCGCCGGAGTGCTCGCGAGGTGTGAGCAAGGGCAGCCAGCAGCGACTAGAAGCTACTTCAAGACTCCGGCGGCACCGCAGGCTGAAGGCTGCGGCATAGATGTCACCGCCTCCAGACAGGAGTGGGAAACGATTCTCTAAGCTGCGTCTACTCCTGTTAAGCGTGACGGCGGCCCTATCGGTGCTGGCGGTGGCCTGCGGGGGGGATGAGGCAGAAGTGCCGGGAGTCACTGACTCGGAGATCGTCTTGGGGCAGCACACCCCCCTCAGCGGTAGCTACGCTGCCGTGTACGAGCCCATAGCCTCCGCCCAGAGGGCATACTTCGACTACGTCAACTCGCAGGGGGGCGTCTGCGGACGGAGCATCGACCTGAGAGTGGAGGACGACATGTACGACCCGGCCCGTACACTGGACGTCACCAAGAAGCTGGTAGAGCAAGACAAGGTGCTAGCCATCGTGGGCGGGTTGGGCACGGCGTCCCACTCTGCCGTCTACGAGTACCTTAACCGGAACAGGGTGCCGGACCTGTTCGTCTCGTCGGGGGCGCGCAAGTGGGGAAGCGACCCTGAGCGCTTTCCTTACACCATCGGCTTCATCATCGACTACACCAGCGAGGGCGCCATCATCGGCAAGTATATTTCCGCCCACTTCCCTGGCCAGAAGGTGGGGGTGTTGTACCAGAACGACGACTTCGGCAAGGACGGTCTGGCGGGCCTGAAGGCCACCCTCGACCCCCAGAAGAGTGAGCTGGCGGTCACCCAGAGCTACGAACCCAGCGACACTGACATTCGTTCCCAAGCCATCAACCTGCGGGACGCGGGGGCCGAGGTCGTGGTGGCCTACTCCTTGCCCGGTTTCTCGGCCCAACTCATCAGCGGGGCCAACCGCATGGGCTGGAAGCCCCAGATCATCCTTAGCTACGTCAACACCGACCCGGTGATGTTTGAATACGTACCGCCGGAAGTAATGGAGGGCGTGCTGGCCACCGGCTACCTGACACCACCTGACCGCACCGGCGACCCCGCCATCGCCCGCCACCGCCAGGTCATGGCCGACCACGATGGTCCCCAACCCAGCAACTACTCCCTCTACGGCCAGGCCCTGGCGGAGACAGTAGTGAAGGTGCTCAGCGACACCTGCGGCGATCTAACGCGAGAGGGCCTGATTCGCGCGGCGGAATCGCTGCGCGGCTTCCACCCCTCGGTGTTGCTGGAAGGCATCGACGTCAATCTCAGCCCCAGCGACCACTACGCAGTGCAAGCGCTCCAGATGCACCGGGCGGTAGGCGGCCGCTGGGAGCCCTTCGGGGATATCGTCTCGCTGGACTAGAGTGCTAGACTAGCGAGTGGAAGGCCAAGGAAGGAGGTCGATGAGCATGCTCAAGCTTAGTAGGGTATGGCTGCTCTTGGTGGGGGCCGTGGCGCTGCTGGCCCTGGTGGCCGTAGCCTGCGGCGGCGGGGAGGAAGAGAAGGAAGGCACCCGGACGCCGGCCGCCACCGGCACCGCCGCCGGCACGCCGCGGCCCACGGGGACAAGGACCGCCACCGCCACGCCGCGAGCCACGGGGACAGCGGCCGCCACCGCCACGCCGCGAGCCACGGCGACAGCGGCCGCCACCGCCACACCGCAGCCCACGGAGACAGCGGCCGCTACCGCCACGCCGGTTGTTGAACAGGAGGACGGCATAACCGACACGGAGATCATCCTGGGCTCCCACTTCGCCCAGAGCGGGACGTACGGGGCATCCTTCGCCCCCGTCCTGAACGGCTTCAAGGCATACATCAACTACATCAACGCCGAAAAGGGCGGCGTCTGCGGCCGCAAGATCAACTTTACGGCGATAGACGACCAATACGACCCAGCCCTGGCCGTGGATGCCGTCCGCAAGCTGGTGGAGCAGGACAAGATCTTCGCCTTGGTCATCGGCCTGGGCACCGCCGCCCACTCCGCCGTCTGGGACTACCTGAACGAGAACGGCATCCCCGACCTGTGGGCCATGACCGGCGCCCACAAGTGGGGCGCCGACCCCACGACCCACCCCTGGACGGTGGGCATCCTGCCCGACTACTTCGTCGAGGGCACCATCTTCGGCAAATACATCTCCGAGAACTATGCCGGCAAGAAGGTGGCCGTCCTCTACCAGAACGACGACTACGGCCGCGACGAACTGGCCGGCGTGAAGAACGGCCTCGACCCCACCAAGAACGAGGTGGCCTCCGAGCAGAGCTACGAGACCACTGCCGTGGACATCCGCTCACAGGTGACCAACATGAAGCAGACAGGGGCCGAGGTGGTGGTCTGCGGCTGCATCCCCGGCTACACCGCTCAGGCGATCAAGGCCGCCAACAACATGGGCTGGAAGCCCCAGTGGTTCATCGGCTACGTCAACTCGGACCCGGTGATGTTCTCCTACGCCACGCCCGCGGACATGGAGGGCACCCTCACCCTTCAGGCCAACAAGCTCAGCACCTTTGACGACCCGGCCGTAGTCGCGCACAAAGAGATCTTGAAGAAGTACGGACAGGGCGCCCCTGGCAACTTCACCATCGTGGGGCAGGTGGCAGCTGAGCTCGTGGAGAGGGTGCTGAGCGACAGCTGCGACAACCTCACCCGCCGTGGCCTCATGGACGCCGTGGAGTCTCTGCGGGACTTCCAGTCAGACCTGAGCCTGCCCGGTTCCACCCTCACCATCACCCCCGACGACCACGTGGGCTTTGAGGCCATGCGATTGCTGCGCGCCAAGGTCGTAAACGGTAAAGGAATATGGGAGTACGAAGGAGAGCTGATCTCCTTCCGCTAACGGCCTAACAACGAGGACCGTCCTCCAATCGCGGTAGGCCCTGCGCCGACTTCTGCCTCTGTGGACGGGCGCAGAAGAAGGCCTGGCCAGGCGCCAGGTTCCGGAAGGAGGTCGAGAGCATGCTCAGGCTTAACAAGGTGTCGCTGCTCTTGGTAGGAGCCGTGGCGCTACTGGCCCTGGTGGCCGTAGCCTGCGGCGGCGGAGAGGAGGAAGGCACCCGGACGCCGGCCGCCTCCGGCACCGCTGCCGGCACCCCGCGAGCCACGGGGACAGCGGCCACCACCGCCACGCCGGCCGGCGGAACGCCAACTGCAGCGGCCCCGGGCATCACCCCCACGGAGATCATCCTGGGCTCCCACTTCGTCCAGAGCGGGACGTGGGGCGCCGCCTTCGCCCCCGTGCTCAAGGGCCTGCAGGCGTATTTCAACTACGTGAATGCCGAGAAGGGTGGCGTCTGCGGCCGCAAGATCAACTTCATTGCGGAGGACGACCAATACGACCCGGCGCTGGCCGTGGAGGCCACCCGCAAGCTGGTGGAGCAGGACCATATTTTCGCCATGGTCGCCGGCCTGGGCACCGCCGCCCACTCCGCCGTCTGGGACTATCTGAACGAGAAGGGCATCCCCGACCTGTGGGTGATGGCCGGGGAACACATATTCAACGCCGACCCCCACGGCCACCCCTGGACGGTGCCCCTCCTGCCCGACTACTTCGTTGAGGGCACCATCTTCGGCAAGTACATCTCCGAGAACCTTCCCGGCAAGAAGGTGGGCGTCCTCTACCAAAACGATGACTTCGGCCGCAACGTCCTGGACGGCGTCAAGAACGGCCTCGACCCCGCCAAGAACGAGTTGATCTCGCAGCAGAGCTACGAGTCTACCGCCGTGGACATCCGCTCCCAGCTAGCCAACATAAAGCAAGCGGGGGCCGAGGTGGTGGTCTGCGGCTGCATCCCCGGCCCCGCCGCCCAGGCCATCAAGGGCGCCAACCGCATGGGCTGGAAGCCCCAGTGGCTCATCGACTACGTCAACTCGGACCCGATAATGTTCCTGTACGCCTCGCCCCAGGACATGGAGGGCACCCTCACCCTCCAGGCCAACAAGCTCATCAGCTCGACGGACGACCCGGCTGTAGCCAAGCACATCGAGATCATGAAGAAGTACGGAACGATGGCCGCCGGCAACTACACCATCGTGGGGCAGGTGGCGGGGCAACTCATGGAGGAGGTCCTGAACCGCAGCTGCGATAACCTGACCCGCCGTGGCTTGATGGACGCCGTAGAGTCCCTGCGGGACTTCACGGCAGATCCCTCCGTGAACCTTGCCCTGCCGGGGGTCGCCATCACCCTCACCCCCGACGACCATATGGCCACGGAGAAAATGCGATTGCTGCGCGCCAAGATCGTAGACGGCAAGGGGGTATGGGAGTACGAGGGAGAGTTCATCTCCTTCCGCTAGCGGCCTGACAACGAGGACCGTCCCTCAATCGCGGTAGGCCCTGCGCCGACTTCTGCCTCTCTGGACGGGCACAGATGAAGGCCTGGCCAGGTGCCAGGTTCCGACAAGGAGGCTGTGGGAGCGTGCGTAGCTCGGGCAAGGCGTTTGTGTTAGTGGTGGCAGCCTTGGTGTCATTGGCGCTGCTGGCAGCAGCCTGCGGTGGGGGGGAAGAGGAGGAAGGCACCCGCACGCCGGCCGCCACCGGGACCGCTGCCGGCACGCCGCGGCCCACGGGGACACCGGCCGCCTCCAGCACACCGCCTGGCGGAACGCCGGCTGCAGCGGCCCCGGGCATCACTGCCACCGAGATCACCCTGGGCTCGCACTTCGCCCAGAGCGGAACGTACGGGGCGGTCTACGCCCCAGTGCTTGAGGGTCTGCGAGCGTACTTCAACTACGTGAACGCCGAGAAGGGCGGCGTCTGCGGCCGCAAGATCGTCCTCAAGGCGGATGACGACCAGTTCGACCCGGCCCGGGCTATGGAGGTCACCCGCAAGCTGGTGGAGCAGGACAAGATCTTCGCCATGGTCGCCGGCGTGGGCACCGCCGCCCACTCCGCCGTCTGGGACTACCTGAACGAGAAGGGCATCCCCGACCTCTGGGTGGTCAGCGGGGCCCACAAGTGGGGCGCCGACCCCAAGACCCACCCGTGGACGGTGGCCATCCTGCCCGACTACTTCGTCGAAGCCACCATCTTCGGCAAGTACATCTCC
>Ga0315285_10005437_pt1 | contig 13127 bp, 13 predicted proteins | sample YL17G09_36_MG_FD_203698 | JGI IMG/M metagenome (GOLD analysis project Ga0315285, IMG submission 203698) | Sediment microbial communities from Yellowstone Lake, YNP, Wyoming, USA - YL17G09_36 | ecosystem: Environmental > Aquatic > Freshwater > Lake > Sediment | place: USA: Wyoming | collected... | reverse complement strand
GCCAGGTTGTCCCGGAGCTCGATGTCGGTAACCTGGAGATGCAGGCGATCCGCCTCCGTCAGGATCAACTCCCGGTTGATCAGGAAGTTCAGGGCCTGCTGTTTCAGGTGGAGGCGCTGGGCCAGCTCCTCGCTGAATTGTTCTCCCAGTTTTTGCCGGAAGCGGTCCTCGAGGTTCTGGTAGCTTTTTTCCAGGCGGTCGGTGGGGATCCGCTTGCCATTGACGACGGCGGCGTATTCACCGCTCTTGAAACCTCCCCGGCGGAAGTATCCGAGCATCGCCCAGCCGCTGAAGAAAGTGACCGCCACGGCCACCAGCATCGCCTTGATGACCCAGGATCCAGAGTATTTTCGGATGACACTCAGCATTTTCCCTCCTCAATTACGATCACTGGAAATTATAAATTATCTTGTTTTTTCGGATAAATGCAACCTCAACAAATAATTGACGATTGACGATTGCGGATTGACGATTTAAACACCCCCCAATAAATATTGTCGATTGACGATTGTGGATTGAAGAAAAAAATCATCTGAATTCTCTGCTCTTAATTCGTTCATTGTAATTTACAGTCATTATTTTTTTTGGTTTTCAATCGTCAATCGTCAATCTGCAATCGTCAATTTATTTTGAGATGTTCCCGGACCTGTTTGACCTTGGCTTCCAGGTTGAGCATAAAAGCCCGGTAAGGCTGGCTGATTTTCTTGTTCTCGAAGTATCTCTCCTTCAGGGTTTGGACCACCTCGCGGGTTTCCTGTCCTTTCCGGAAAAGATCCGTAATTTCGTCCTGGAAGGCCCGGGTGGATTCGAGGGAACGGAGGAAGTAGGATCGGGCCTCGTCCCCGGGAAGGTAAAAAGAGAGCGAACAACGGGTGTGCCCCGGGGTAGCGAAAACCTGGATTTCCGTTCCCAGACCGAGATCGAGGATTTCCCCGTCCCGCAGAATCCGGTCAACCGTGATTCCGGTGAAAGCGACGTCTTCTTCGAGGTGCGCGGCCCGTTCCAGATCCTGATTGAGGGAGCGGATCAGCTCCACCGCCCGGGGATTTTGAAAGATTTGACTGGCCACCTCGGAGGCCCCGATTTTCAAACCGGGAATCTTCCTTTGCGGATAGGGGGTGGAACCGGCATGATCGAAATGGGAATGGGTCAAAAGATTCCAGCGCAGCCGTTTTTCGTCCCCCAGGGACTGTTTCAGGTCGGAAAGGATAATGGGCCCACCGATGGACATGCCCGCGTCGATCAGGGCGTTTTCCCGGCCCCGGATGAGGAAAACCTGCTGGACCAGGTTGCCCAGGAAGAAAAAGCGGGGGGTAATCTCTCCCGTTGAGCTGATTAACATTTTTTCCCCTCTGCTTGTCCCCGGCGGAAGAAAATCGTCAGGAATAAGGCGAAAAGACAGAAAGCGGCGGTACCCAGGTAAGCCGGGTGATAAGAGCCCAGCCGGTCGAAGGCGAACCCGTAGGCCCAGGCTCCCAGTCCGCCCGCGAGACCGCCGGACATGATCAGACCTCCATAGAGCGAGCCGGTGAGCCTGCGCCCGAAGAGGTCTCCCACGAACACCGGGAAAACCGCCAGGGGTAATCCGTAAGCGATCCCGAAAATCACCGCAAAGCCGTAAAGTTCGGCGCGGCTCTGGGTATAAACCCCGAGGATCATGGCCAGGGCCAGACCGAAGAGCGCCAGGGCGATGAAAGGAAGCCGGCCCCAGCGGTCCGAAAGCCAGCCTCCCAGAAGCCGGGATCCGGAGGCGCACAGGGTTTGCAGGGAAAGGGCCAGGGCGACCAGTCCACCGTCCAATTTTAAATCCTTGGTTCCCCAGAGAAAGAAATGGGTCAGGACCCCGCAGACGGCCAGGGACCAGGCGAAGTAGAAGATGAAGAGCAGGATAAAGTTAAGGGAGAAGAAAGAAGAGAGCAGTTCCGAAAAGGGTGGATGCGGTTCGGGCGCGAACGGAGCAGCCCCTTCCCGGTTGATCCCGTCGGGGTGAAGACCGATGGATTCCGGGCTATTGCGGATCAGAAGGGCGGCCAGGGGGACAACCAGGACCCAGACGAAAATCCCGATGACCTTGGCCCCGGTCTGCCAGTTGAAAGCTTGAATGAGATGGTTGGCGGCCGGGGCGACGACCGCCAGGCCCAGTCCGGAGCCGAAGGCGACAATCCCGGTCGCCAGGCCGGCTTGACTCTGAAACCATTTCCGGGCCAGGGCCAGGTTGGGACCCAGGTAGGCAAAAGCCAGGCCGACCGAGGTAATGGTGCCGAAGGTCAGATAAAGCCCGAACAGGCTTTGGGTGGAGGCGAACAGCCAGAGCCCCAGCCCCATCAGCAATCCCCCGATGCTGAGAACAATCCTGGCCCCCACCCGGTCCAGGAGAATCCCCACCAGGGGGGAGATAAAGGCGTAAAGGATATTATTCAGGCTCATAACCCCTCCCAGCTGGGAGCGGCTGAACCCGAATTCCTCGGAGAGGGGTTTCATGAAGATGGGGAAGGAGTAGCGGGAGGCGGTGGCCATGAAAATAGCCACGAAGGAGCAGGCCACTACCACCCAGCCGTAATAAATGCCGCGTTTCATTATAAACAAAATTGACGATTGACGATTGATGATTGTAGATTGGAGAAAATATAAAATCCGTATTCTCTGTTATTAATTCGTTTTATTATAATTTATATTTCTTTTTATTTTTGGTTTTCATTTGTCAATCTATTTATCCCGAGTTATCACGAGGGACAATCGTCAATCGTCAATTCTTTTTCATTCGTCAATTCTATGTTGGTTTTCACTCGTAATTCGTCAATCTGCAATCGTCAATTCTTTTTGGGTCTGACCAGGTAGTAACCGGCTCCGAGGATCAGGGCGGCACCGAAGACGGTATTTTTCCCGATCGGCTCGGAGAGCAGGAAAAAAGCGAGCAAGACCCCTCCGATGGGTTCCATGTAACTCAGGATCCCGGCGTGGTGGGCCGGGACATCCTTGAGCCCGGAAATATAAAGCATCGGGATAAGCCCGGATAAGATAATCCCGATGATGATCAGCGCGATGATCTTCCCGGGTTCGAGGAGGAGGTGAACCTGCCCAACGACCAGGGGCAGGAGCAGGAGCGAAGAGGCCAGGTTGGCGAAAAGGTTCAGGGAAAGGGGGGAATACCTGTGGGATAACTTCCGGAACATGATCACGACCAGGGCATAAAAAAAGGCGGAGGCCAGACCGAGGGTGATGCCGGTGAGATCATCGGGGGTGATTTTCAGGCCCGGGCCGCTGATCACCAGATAGAGGCCCAAGAGGGAGAGGAAAAGGGAGATAAAGGCGCGGCCTTCGAGCTTTTCCCGGAGGAAAAGGGGACCGAGGATGAAGATCAGGACCGGGGCCAGGTAATGGGAGAAGACGCTGTTGGCCACGGTGGTGAAGAGGAAGGCCTGGAAGTAAAGGACATTGTTGAGCGAGACGAAGGCCCCGAGCAGGAGGAAGATGCCGATCGTCTTGATTCCCCGGTAACCGGCGCGGATCTCTTCCCCTTTCCGGAGTCCGAGGGCGAGGAAAGCCAGGAAGATCCAGCCGAAAAGATTGGCGCTGAAGGAAATGAGCGGGGGGGGGAGCTTGAGCCAGTGGATAATAACACCCCACGAGCTCCAGATCAGAACTGCCAGGACGATTTTGAGATAACCGGGATTCAACCGGGATGGGGAAGGATTATTTGCCAAAATAACGCATGCTCAGTGGGTATTTACGATTGACGATTGTAGATTGCGGATTGAAAAAATAAAAAAGCATCAATATTCATTGTTCCTGGTTCATTGCCCATAAATTAACTTGTAATTCCCCGTGGTCTTGCCACGGGGTTACCTTATTTCTGTCATTCCCGCGGAAGCGGGAATCCAGTTTTTTCGGAAATTCCTGGATCCCTGCTCCCCGATTAAACACTTCGAGGACAGGTTTCGCAGAGCCTGCCCCGGACTTGATCCGGGGGATGACGGACGACTTAAGAACATTTCTTAGATACCCCGCGGTCTTGCCGCGGGGAGCTTCATTTTCGCTTTTGACTTGGATTCTCATTCGTCAATCGTCATTCGTAAATCGTCAATTTCGATAAGCCCGAAACTATTATTCCGGTTGCCGGCGGTGTTGCTTCTCAGCTTTCCGGAGATTCGGCCCTTGATAGAGGTCGGCTTTAAAACGCTTGACCTGGCGGATGATTTCCTCCCGGCACTCGGTGATGGGGGTCCGGATATCGTCATAACTGGAATCAGTGGCGGTCAGGATTTTATCCGGCAGGTGGAGAGAAAAAGTGGAGAAAAATTGCTTCCGATGGGGGTTGCTCTCGAGGTTGATTTTTAAATGAATGGAATCAGCGGGAAACTTGGAAAGCATCCGGCTGATTTTGTCCGCCACCCGCTGGCAGGAATCCTCGGTTTTGGGATTGGATTCCAGATTCTTGTAATTGATCGCAACTTTCATCTTCACCTCCTCCTCTGGCTCATTAACTGGACAATTGATAATTGACGATTGCAGATTGACGATTGTAGATTGAAGAAAAAAACATTTGAATTTTCTGCTCTTAATTTTGCCATTTATAAATCCAATTAATATTATTTTTGCCTTTTACTCATCCGTCCTTCTTAGATTTTCACTCGTTACTCGTCAATCGTAAATCGTCAATTGTTATGATCCGTATTTTTCATAAACCTCTCCGGGATCGGCATGGGGGTAATGCAGGTTCCAGGTATTGTTCAAGGAGACCAGCCGGGTCAGGATGGGCGTGGCCACCGCTTGTTTTTGCTGGACTGGTTTTAAAAGCCTTTTCAGGAAGGGTAGAACCTCGCGGGGATGGTAACAGAACGCCCCGGTGAAATAGATGTTTCCCTGGAAGGGGATCAGGCGGCAGTCGCACAGGTCGCCCTCCTGGATATTCAGGCTCCGGCGCTCAAAAACCGCATAAACTTGCTGGTCCACCAGATCCTGAATCTTAATTTCCGGGGTATTGATCTGCTTGACGTGGAAGATGCTGTGAAGGTGATTGAGAAAATTCCTGAAGATTTCATTTTCTTCCGGGTTGAGCCGGGAGGCGTGGACTTCGTAATAGTACTGGACCGCGGTCTGGCCGTTCCGGTATTTCCGGTCGAAAATGAACCAGTCCAAGAACAGGGCCAAGCGGCTTTCGTAAAGGGGACCATCCGGGGGGAACGGGTTGATCAGGGAAAAATACTCGCCCCGGGCCTGGGTGAGATCGGGGGAAGATTCCTCGGTGGAAAAAAAAGCGATAAGTTTTTCGAAGTAAAATAAGAAGCTATCCTGGTCCGGATTCATTCCCTGAATATAATCTCTCCCCGGGTTAGAGTAATAACCGCCTTCCCCTTAAGTTGCAACCCCGCGAAGATGGTGTTGCGGCTCAGGGAGAAAAATTTGTCCGGGTTGACCACGAATTCCCGGTTCGGGTTGATAATGGTGATATCCGCGTCCGCTCCGATCGCCAGCGTGCCTTTCTTCAGGTTCAGGACGCGGGCGGGGTTGACGGAGAGCAGGGCGATGGCCCGGGCGAGGGGGATGATTCCCTGCTGGACCAGCTTCAAGGTCAGGGAGAGGGTGGTTTCCAATCCGACAATTCCGGAGCTGGCCTGGGAGAATTCCAGGTCTTTTTCCACCGTGCTGTGGGGGGCGTGGTCGGAAGCGATGCAGTCGATGGTCCCGTCACGGAGGCCGTTCTGGACCGCTTCCCGGTCGGCCGCGGAGCGCAGGGGGGGATTAACCTTGGCCCCGGTATTAAAATTCAGAACCGCTTCCTCGGTGAGGGTGAAGTAATGAGGGGCGGTTTCGGCGGTGACCTGCAACCCCTGGGCCTTGGCGGCCCGGATTGCCTCCACCGCCCGGGCGGTGGAGATATGAGCCAGGTGCAGCTTTCCCCCGGTCAGGCGGGCCAGGAGAAGGTCGCGCGCGACCATGGAAACCTCGGCCTCCGCGGGGATGCCGGCCAAACCGGTGCGCAGGGAGGCCAGGCCTTCGTTTACCTGCCCGCCCCGGGAAAGCCCCAGGTCCTCGCAGTGGGAGATCACCGGGATCCCGAAAATCTGGGTGTATTCCAGGGCGGTGCGCATCAGGCCGCTGTTCATCACCGGGTGACCGTCGTCGGAAACCGCGACGATCCCGGAATCGACCATCGCCCCGATTTCCGCCAGGCTTTCGCCTTTTAATTCCTTGGAAACAGCCCCCACGGGGTAAACATTGATGAGCCCGGCTTCCCGGGCGCGCTCCCGGATAAATTCCGTGACCGAGTGGTTGTCGTTGGGAGGGTCGGTGTTGGCCATGCAGGCCACGCCGGTGAAACCGCCGGCGGCCGCCGCCCTTGAGCCGGAAAGGATGGTTTCCTTGTATTCGTATCCCGGCTCGCGCAGATGGGTGTGGATATCGATCAGGCCCGGGACCACCAGGTGCTCCGCCGCCTCAATCGTCTCGGTATCCGGCGGGAGAGAAGCGATCCGGGGCTCGATCCGGGCGATTTTTCCGTCTTGAATCAGGAGGTCGAAAATCCCGTCCCGGCCGGAGGACGGATCCACGATTCTCCCCCCGCGAATGAGCCTAGGCATCGACGCTCCTTCCCGAGAGCAGGTAGAGCACGGCCATCCGCACCGCCACCCCGTTTTCCACCTGATCGAGGATAACCGAGTGGGAACCGTAGGCCGCCTCGGGAGAAATTTCCACCCCCCGGTTGATCGGTCCCGGGTGCATGATCAGCGTATCCGGTTTCAACCGGCGGAGTCTCTCGAGGTTGATCCCGAAAAGCTTGGAGTATTCTCTCAGGGTGGGGAAAGGAGGAGTGCCCTGACGTTCGAGCTGGATCCTCAAGACCATCACCACGTCCGCGCCTTCCAGGGCGGGTTCCAGGCGGTGGAATTTTTGGACGCCGAGGGACTCGATCCCGGGAGGAATCAGGGTGGGCGGGCCGCAGACCCTGACCCGGGCCCCCATTTTTTGAAAACCGTAGATATCGGAACGGGCCACCCGGCTGTGAGTGATATCCCCGATAATGGCCAGGGTCAAACCGTCAATTTTTCCCCTTTTCTCCCGGACGGTGAAAAGGTCGAGCAGGCCCTGGGTCGGGTGTTCATGGGTGCCGTCACCGGCATTGATGATGGGGAGGTCCACCCAGCGGGATAAAAGCTCCGGGGCGCCGGAGGCGGGGTGCCGGATCACCACCAGGTCGGGCCGCATGGCCTCGATATTTTTCGCGGTGTCGATCAGGGTCTCCCCCTTGGTTACGCTCGAGGTTGAGGCGCTGATATTGATCGTGTCGGCGGAAAGGCGCTTGGCGGCGATCTCGAAGGAGGTGCGGGTGCGGGTGGAGGCCTCGAAGAAAAGATTGATGACGGTTTTGCCCCGGAGGGTGGGGACTTTTTTGATGTCCCGGGAGGATATTTCCTTCAGGGAACCCGCGGTATCGAGAAAATATTCAATTTCGGCCCGGGTCAGGTTCTCCAGTCCCAGCAGGTGTCGGGATTTTAGGGTCATAAATTTATCGGGTCAGAATGGGTTTTTCGCCTGGTTTCTTTTCCTGCACGATTACTTCATCCATTCCGTCGGTTTCCCGGAGACGGACCTCGATCTCTTCGCTGCCGGTGGGGGTGACCAGCTTCCCGGTGTAATCGGCCTGGATCGGAAGCTCCCGGCCGCCCCGGTCGATCAGGACGGCGAGCTGGATGTTCTTCGGTCGGCCCAGGTCGGTAATGGCGTCCAGGGCGGCCCGGATGGTACGCCCGGTCTGGAGGACGTCGTCGATCAGGATTACCCGGTGGTCATTCAGGTCAAAGGGGATGTCCGTTCGTTTCAAGCGGAAAATCGGGCCTTTCAGGGGGAGATCATCCCGGTAAAGGGTAGTGTCCAATTCCCCGGTTTTGACCTGGTTGCCCTCCATTTCCTTGATGATGCGGGCCAGGCGGTGGGCCAGGTGCACGCCCCCGGTGGGGATCCCCACCAGGGCCAGGTTCCGGGTGCCCTGGTTTCGTTCGGAGATTTCGTGCGCGATCCGGCGCAGGATCCTTTCGATCCCTTCCGCGTCAATTATTTTTTTCGGCATCATGCGGGTTCCGGGCGGAAAAAAGCGATTTCACTATTTATCCGCCGAGATTTCGGAATAAACTTCCGGGGTAAAGCTCAGGGTGACTTCGTATTTTCCCACTAAATGGACGGTGGCCTGGTATTCCGAGGTGATGGAGATGAAGTCCTTGCCCCGTTCTATCAGAGCATAGGGTTCATCTTCCAGGCCTTTTTTCTTCTGTTCGATCATGACCACGTTGACCGGTTCAATGGGGAGATTCAATTCATTAATTTTATTGGCAATGTCCCGGATGATTTCTTCGTTGCTCAACTTGGGGGAATCATTGGCTTCGCTATTAAGAAAATATCTGAATTGCATGTAACGGATGTACGGAGGGCCGAATTTTAGCCCGGCGAAAATCACCAGGGCGAACAGAATCAAAATAATCCAGGTTGAACGTTTGAGATGCATTGGCGATTACCTCCTTAGCTGAACTTACTAACGGATTACATCTCCCATCCGGCCCAGCCGGGGCAAAGTTTTTTCCCGGTTCCAGGACCAGTAAATGATCAGGGCCTTTCCCTCGACGGCTTTCTGGCCCACGAACCCCCAGAAACGGCTGTCGAGGCTGGAATCGCGGTTATCTCCCATCACGAAGTAGGATTGGGGGGGAATCCGGACCGGCCCGTAATTATCCCGGGGAGAAATATCCCGGGGCAGGATAACCAGGTCGCGATGGGTTCCGTGCTGGTCTTCCATTAGCTGGTTATTAATGTAAATTTTTTTCTCCCGGATTTCAACTGTGTCACCGGGAATTCCGATTATCCTTTTAATGAAATCCTTGCTGGGGTCTTCCGGGTATTTGAACACGATGATCTCTCCCCGCTGGGGTTCCTTGAATTCCAGGAGCTTAATCCGGGTGAAAGGGATGCGGAAGCCGTAGATGAAACGGTTGACCAGGATGTGGTCGCCGATGAGAAGGGTGGGCTCCATCGAGCCGGAAGGAATCTTAAAGGCCTGGACGAAGAAAGACCGGATGAAGAGCGCGAGGACAATGGCGACCGCGAAGGAATGCGCATATTCGCGGAAAACCTGCATCCGGGTTTTCGGGGCCGGCTGGTCAGCCCGGGCCGGGGTGCCGTTTTCCGGTCGTTCTTGGGCGGGATTGTGGTGGTTGGATTTCATCTGCGAACCTAAGCGCTGGAGGTTAAGTTAATACCCAAATCTCAGATCCCAAATCCCAAACAAATCCCAAATCCCAATACTACCAATCAAAAACCGCGAGAAAGCCTAAATGCTGAAACGCCAAACATTTATAACAGTTTTTAAGCCTTCCTGCCTTCCAACCTTCAAGCTTTCCAGCGTCAGCCTCTCTTTGGGATTTGGAAATTGGGATTTACTTGGGATTTGGTTGTTGGTCATTGGGATTTGATTGTATTATTGTCCGGTTTTCAGGACGGCCAGGAAAGCTTCCTGCGGGATGTCCACCACCCCGATCCGTTTCATTCTTTTTTTCCCTTCTTTCTGCTTGGCCCAGAGTTTTCGCTTCCGGGTGATGTCGCCGCCGTAGCACTTGGCGGTCACAGCCTTTTTCTTGGCCTTGATGTTTTCCCGGGCGATGATCCGGGAGCCGACGGCCGCCTGGATGGCGATGTCGAAGAGCTGGCGGGGGATAAGCTCCTTGAGCTTCTGGATCAGATCCCGGCCTTTGAAATCGGCCTGTTCCCGGTGCACGATGATGGAGAGGGGATCCACCGGTTCGCCGTTGACCAGCACCTGGAGTTTCACCAGGTTTCCCGGGCGAAAACCAATCGGTTCATAATCCAGGGAGGCCAGTCCGCGGCTCAGCGATTTTAAACGGTCATAGAAATCCACCATGATCTCACTCAAGGGCAGTTCGTATCCTAACAATATCCGGTTCGGGGTGGGATAATCCAGTCTTTTCTGAATCCCCTGTTTTTCCTCGCAGAGGGAGAGAAGCGCCCCCAGGAACTGGGTCGGGCTGTGGATCGTGGCCAGGACGATCGGCTCCTCTATCCCCTGGAAAAGATGGTCCTCGGGGAGGAGGTTGGGATTTTCGATCATCTCGAGTTCCCCGGAATTCCGGGTCACCCGGTAGGCCACCGTGGGCGCGGTGCTGATCAGGTTCAGGTTGAACTCCCTTTCCAGGCGTTCCTGGACGATCTCGGAGTGGAGGGGGCCGAGATAGCCGCAGCGAAAACCGTACCCCAGGGCCTGGGAGGTTTCCGGTTCATAGGTCAAGGCCGGGTCGTTCAGGTGGAGCTTGCCCAGGGCTTCGCGCAGGAGCTGGTACTGGGAGGCGTCCTGGGGATAAAGCCCGGTGAACACCATCGGCTTCAGGGGCCGGAAGCCGGGCAAGGCAGCGGGGGCGGGGAAATCCGGGTTCGTAACGGTATCTCCCACCTGGGCTTCCCGGATTTCCTTGATCCCAGCGATGATGTAACCCACCTCCCCCAGCCCGAGGGATTCCACCGGCTGGGGGTTGGGAGTGAAAATTCCCAGCTCGGAAACGAGATATTCCTTGCCGGTGCTGAAAAGTCTGATCGACATTCCCCGGGTGAGCTGCCCGGAAAAAACCCGGATCATGATAATCACGCCCTGGAAGGAGTCATACCAGCTGTCGAAGATCAGGGCCCTGAGGGGTTCCTGCGCCGACCCGCCCGGAGGCGGAACCTCCCGGATTACCGCTTCCAGGATTTCCTCGGTCCCCCAGCCCTCCTTGGCGCTGGCCAGAATGGTTTTGCTGGTGTCCAGACCGATGATCTCCTCGATTTCCTTTTTCACCCGGTCGGGGTCGGCGCTGGGGAGGTCGGTTTTGTTGATCACGGTGAGGATCTTGAGGTTCTGGTCGGAGCAGAGGTAGGCGTGGGCGATGGTCTGGGCCTGCACGCCGTCCACCGCGTCCACCAGGAGCACCACCCCCTCGCAGGCGGCAATCGAGCGGGAAACCTCGTAGGAAAAGTCCACGTGGCCGGGGGTGTCAATCAGGTTCAAGCAGTAAGTCCGGCCGTCCCGGGCGCGGTAGTTGATCCGCACCGGGTGGGACTTGATCGTGATTCCCCGTTCCCGTTCGAGGTCCATCTGGTCCAGGAACTGTTCCCGGCGTTCCCGGACGGAGATGGTCCCGGTCGTTTCCAGGATGCGATCGGCCAGGGTGGACTTGCCGTGATCGATGTGGGCAACGATGGAAAAATTTCGAATGAGCTCAGGATTCATCATAAAAATTGACGATTGACGAATAATAAATCAGTTCAAAGTTTATGGTTCAAAGTTCAAAGTTTGTAGGGCAAGGCTTTAGCCTTGCGAATAGTTTCGAGTTAACGAGAGACTCGAAGCTCGAAACTATGTTTTCATTCGTCAATCATCAACTTGAAGTATGAGTCTTGCCGCTCCCAGGATCCCGGCGTCTTCTCCCAGGAGGGGCGGCACCACCGGCGTTTCCTTGCCTTTCCGGGAGAAGGCCCGGAGCTTGATCTCTTCGACCATCGGCGGGTTGAAAAGTTCTCGCGCCGCCGCCACCCCTCCGCCGAGGATGATGATTTCCGGGTTGAGAATATTAATCAGCGCGGAGATCCCGATTCCCAGGGCGCGGCCGACCCGGTCCAGGACGAGCAGGGCGACCTGGTCGCCATTCTGCGCGGCCCGGAAGACATTCAGCGCGGAAAGCGGCTGGAATTCTTCGGACTGCGAAAGCAGGCTCGATTTTCCCTGGGCCAGCAATTCCTGGGCCAGGCGGATGAAGCCCTTGGCCGCGGCGATGGTTTCCAGGCAGCCCCGGCCCCCGCAGGCGCAGGGCGAGCCCTCCGGCTCAATGGTAATGTGTCCGATCTCGCCGGCGATGCCGGAGTGCCCGACATAGATCCGGCCGTTGATTATGATTCCCCCGCCCACGCCGGTCCCCAGGGTGATCAGGACGAAGTTTTTCCGGTCGCGCCCGGCGCCGATCCAGCCCTCCCCGTAAGCCCAGATGTTGGCGTCATTCCCCAGGCGGATCCGGCGTTGGACCTTTTCTTCCAGGAGCCGGCGCATGGGAAAATCGCGCCCGCTGGGAAAGTTGGTCAGGAAGTAGACGATTTCTCCAGCCGGGTCTACCCCTCCCGGGACCCCGATTCCCGCGCCCAGGACCCGGGCGCCGGTGCTTTCCGCTTCCTGGATCAGCATTTGCGCTTCCCGGGCGATCCCGGCGATCAGATCCGAAGTAGAAGCAAAACTGGTGGTTTTAACCTGGCGGCGGGAAGAGATCCGGCCTTCCGGGTCCACCAGGGCGAGCCGGAGATTGGTTCCTCCGAGATCAATGCCGATGGCATAATCCATAATTGAGGATTGACGATTGTAGATTGTCCCCCGAAGGGGATAAAACGATTGACGAATGAAAATCTAAAAAGAATTGACGATTGACGAATGACGATTTACGAATGAAAAGCAAAGACACCAAGGAATATAAATTATTAAAAAACGAATTAATAACAGAGAATACAGATTTTATTTTTTTCTCCAATCCACAATCATCAGTCGTAAATTCATTGGGTTTGATATTGAATCGTCAATCGACACTCGTCAATCGTCAATATGTTCATTCTTCTATTTCTTTCAGCGTGGGCAGGTGGGAAAGGTCCTTCAGGCCGAAGATTTCCAGGAACTCCGGGGTGGTGCCGTAAATCAGGGGACGGCCGACCGTGTCCTTCCGGCCCAGGATCCGGACCAGGTTCTTCTCGCACAAGGTCTGGATCACGCCTCCGCTTTCCACTCCCCGGATGGCGTCCACCTCGCTTTTCATCACCGGCTGGCGGTAGGCGATGATCGCCAGGGTCTCGAGGGAGGCCCGGGAGAGACGGGCGGGCTTCTGCAGGTTCAGGCGCTGGACCCAGGGGGCGAACTCGGCCTTGGTCCGGAATTGGTAGCCGCCGGCGACCTCGATCAGGCTGAGCCCCCGGTCCGGGTGGCACTGATATTCCTGGATAAGTTCTCCCAGGACGATGCGGATATCCTCGGGAGGGATATCCGGCATGGCCTGGATGAGTTCTTTCCAGCTCACCGGGTTCCCGGCGGTGAAGATTAAGGCTTCAAGGATTCCCGC
>Ga0315285_10005436_pt1 | contig 13127 bp, 5 predicted proteins | sample YL17G09_36_MG_FD_203698 | JGI IMG/M metagenome (GOLD analysis project Ga0315285, IMG submission 203698) | Sediment microbial communities from Yellowstone Lake, YNP, Wyoming, USA - YL17G09_36 | ecosystem: Environmental > Aquatic > Freshwater > Lake > Sediment | place: USA: Wyoming | collected... | reverse complement strand
CAGGGTCCTTGGGTCGTGACCCTGAAGGAACTGTGTGCCTCCCGGCCCCGCAAAAAACCTCCCTCTAAAGTAAATGTGTGACACGGAAGTCTACACAGTCCGTGTCGACTCTGCATTCGCAACTTCGAACGTGAGTTTCGTAGGGTACCTCAATATCCCCCTACGCAACGTCGTCAAGGCTGAGCTCCTGTGTGTGAGTCTCCACGGTAACGCCACTGCACCCACGACGACGAGCTCTTACTATGTACACGTGGATGAACTCAAGAGCAAGTTTCTGGACCGCACGGACCTGAAATACTCCGTGTCCGTGGCTGGTCAGACGGGCAACGTCGGCTCTTCGACCTCGACCGTCTCGAACGTCGGCTACTTGTCTCAGTCGCTGGTGTGCATCCCGGTCAGTGACGGTGCGAGCGAACACCGTACGACTTTCACTACTGGCAACTATTTTCCAGTCGAAGTCGAGTACCTGGAGCCTATCCGTCAGCTCACCAAGCTGACCGTGAGCATCTTCAACGCTGCAGGCGTCCCACCGAACATAACTCTCGGGCCGACCTTCATGACCTTCCGCTTCACCTGCGCGAAGAACAATCCGTGTTTGTACCCTAATTAATCCGGTGAAAAACAATGTTTTTCTTTAGTAGATGGACTACGTCGTGTACGTAGATTCCAACAACAGAAATCAGACACTATTTCCCAACTCAAATTCGTACACGTTGCACTTGGCGACTCCGATCAAGAATATCGTCAGGGCTGAGCTCGTCTCGGCTATGCTCCCAAGTATCAACGTGTCCCAGTTTGTCTGTCTCGACATCCTAGAGCTCAGGTCGCCTCAGAACCAGACGGCTGACGCCCTGGCCCGCTCGACCCGCTCGAACGTCATGACCGTCACGTCCAACTCTTTCAACGGCGCTTTTGCCGTCTTGCCCATCAAGGTTTCAGGAACGTACGAATTTTACAATCAAAATTATCGCATAGGAACCAAGTACCCTTACCCTATAGACACTTTGGACCGCCTGACCATCACATGGCGCCAACCCAACTCGGGCGCACCTTACTACGACCCGACGTGGAACCTGGATCTCGGTCGGAACATGTTCCTTTTGAGATTCGAAACGATCGTGGAGGATCTGAAACCCATGAGACCCATGGGCCTTCCAGACCCGGTCGAATGGGACTATTCAGGTGAAAAGAACCGCCTTTGGATCATAGCTTTCGTGGCGGTCGCAGGTCTCTTGGTCATCATGTCTATGCAGAGGGGGAAAAAGGCGGCTCTAGAGGCTTCACTTAAATCTGTGTAAAAATTAGAATGTGCGATTCGTCGATCGCCAATGGTTCCAACAGGTCTTCTCCTTCTTCTCCACAAACTCCGGTGTACACCCAACTCGCTAATGTTCAGTCGACGAGCAAGTACCGGATGAAAGTTTCGACATATAGCACGGGATTTTTCAACACATTTCAACATGGCAAGTCGGACGATATATGGGACGAATCACTGACTTCCAATGCGACCGTCACGTGGGATTCGAATCTGAGCTCCGTTCAGTGTCTGGTGAAGAGCACGCCGGGTTCCAAAGCGATTCGCCAAACGAAAAATGTTATGGGCTACATTCCAGGCCGTCCGGCTGAGTTTTCAACCGCATACTTCTGGGGAACGCCCGTGAGCGGGATCAGGAAGAGAATCGGGCAATTTGATGAAAACGATGGGTTTTTCCTCGAACAGGACGCTACGGGTGAATACAATTGCGTGATTCGAAGCTCGACGACCGGATTTGTAGTTGAAAATCGTGTAGCTCGTTCGAGCTGGAACGGCGATAAGCTCGATGGAAGCGGTCCGAGTGGTGTCATTCTGAATAAGAATGCGACGCAGGTGATCGTCGTCGACTACGAATGGTATGGCGCCGGTGCCGTAAAATTCAGTTTCGTCATCGGCGATAAGACGATCATCCTGCACACGTTCTATTCTGCAAACATTCTCACGACGCCTTGGTGTTCAACACCGTTCATTCCCATGCGCGTGGAGATTGAAAATGTGTCGTCAGTCCTGGGTGATTCCATGTTTCATTTTTCACAGTGTCATTCCAGTGAGGGCGCGTCCAACAATCTCGGAATACCCGCGAGTATATCGACGCCGATCACGGGTATCACACTGACAACCGCTAACACTTTTTACCCGGTTCTTTCGATTCGACTCAAGTCGACGAACGGGGGCCTACACGCTGTCGTCGTTCCTCAAACTCTCCAGGCGGGTACGCTCGACAACACGTTCGTGTTTTTTAAACTCGTGTTGAATACTACGTTGACCGGAGCCAACTGGACCAACCACCCCACGGCCGATAGCAGTGTTCAGTACGACGTATCATCGTCGGCATACACGGGTGGAAGAATCATCGAAGAGGGGTTTACAACCCCCGGAACCAACAACATTTCGCTCCTGAACAGAGACGCCACTGGAAATTTTCAGCTCGGCCGAACGGCGCTCGGTACAGCCAGTGACATTTTGACGCTCGTCATGGCGGCTACAAACGCAAACAAGGCGGCCATCGCCGCCCTGGGTTGGATCGAACAACGATGAAACAAAATCGAGGGCTTTAGTAGTGGATGGCGGCCAATACGGTGACGTATTTTGGTGACGTCACGACCGTCGGGAACACCACCTTGTTCCAAAACTCGACTTCCCAGGGAAATTACTCAATTTTCTCTGGAAATGTGAATCCAGCAGTGACTCAGAAGAGCAACCTCGTGGGGTTTTCGGCCATTTTCAGTTCGAACCTGAACGTCTCGACCCTGAATACGACGTCGATTTTTGGAACGGCCGGATCGGTCGGCGTCGGAACCACGTCATCTGGGTACAGTCTCGACGTCTTTGGTAACTTCTGGGCCTCGAATGCCATGACGGCCCCGAATGTCTTTGCGACCACTTCGGCCAACGTAGGCACCCTTAACACCGCGTCCATCTTTGCGACGTCTGGTCCCGGTCGCGTGGGTGTGGGGCTTTCGACACCAAGCGCGAACCTCCATGTCCAGGGTAACGTCTTTGGTTCGAACTCTCTTTCGGCGCCTGTGATCATCGCAAGCAATTCGGCCAACGTGGGCACCCTAAATACAGCGTCCATCTTTGCAACTTCAGGACCTGGTTTGGTGGGCGTAGGGCTTTTGACCCCCGGCTCGAACCTCCACGTGGCCGGAAACCTCTTCGGCTCGAATGCTCTGACGGCCCCTGTCGTCAACGCGAGCACCTCGGCCAACATTTCAGCCCTAAATACAGCGTCCATCTTTGCAACTTCGGGCCCCGGTTTGGTGGGCGTAGGGCTTTTGACCCCCGGCTCGAACCTCCACGTGGCCGGAAACATCTATGCCTCGAACGCCCTGACGACCCCCGTCGTCCTTGCGAACGTGGCCAATGTGGCAACCATGAACGTCTCACAGATTTGGCGCGCGTTCGGAAACACCGTGGGGTTCGGTACGTCTGTCCAGGGTGCAAACGTCCAAATCGGCGGAAACCTCTGGGCCTCGAACGCTCTTCAGACCCCCGTGGTCATCGTGAGCACATCGGCCAACGTAGGCGCCCTTAACACCGCGTCCATCTTTGCAACTTCAGGCCCTGGTTTGGTGGGCGTAGGGCTTTTGACCCCCGGCTCGAACCTCCACGTGGCCGGAAACGTCTTTGGATCGAACGCCCTGACGACTCCCGTCGTTCTGGCCAATGTAGCGAACGTGGCGACCATGAACGTCTCGCAGATTTGGCGCGCGTTCGGAAACACCGTGGGGTTCGGTACGTCTGTCCAGGGTGCGAACGTCCAAATCGCCGGAAATCTCTGGGCCTCGAATGCGATCTCGGCCCCGGTCGTCACCGTGAGCACCTCAGCTAATGCTCCTGTTCTGATTACTAATTCAGTCTTTGGAACGAGTGGCGGCGTGTTGGGCGTCGGAACGTCCACAGGTCTCGGTGCGAATCTTCACATCCAGGGTAACGTATGGGTTTCAAACTCCATGACGGGCGTCCTCCAGTTCACGAACGCCACGTTCGCTCAGGCTACGTACCTGGCTGGAACTCCCAGAATTTTCACACCCGGTTCAGTTCTCGGCGTGGGGACTATTCCAGCGGCGGCCGGAGCGTCGCTCCAGGTCGGCGGGAACCTCTGGTCATCGAACGCGCTCCAATCACCCAACGTCTTCGCCCTGACTTCTGCGAACACGCCACTGATCAACACGGCAACTTTCGCGGGCAGCTTGGGCGTCGGAACCGTCCCGGGTGGCTGGACCCTGAACGTCATGGGTGATCTCCAGATTTCAAACGCCCTGACTGGTGTGGGCTTGACGCCCGGTGTCCTCAACGTCTCTACGATCAACGTCACGACAATTTCAAATCTAAATCCGATTCTAACCCTGAGTGTCTCGAACTCCATATCGTGCCCAATCAACGGCGCGTCACTCGCCAACTTGTCTGTAACCTTGAATACGAGTTTCATAAACTCGAACGTAGGGTTCGGAACCGCGCCGGGTGGCTCAAACTTGGCCTTGCCGCTCGGTGCGACCCTCTTTGCGGCGAACGCAATCACGGCTGACGTGAGAGGTCTCGTCCAGGCTAATATTTCCTCGGTCCTGAATACGAGTTTCATAAACTCGAACGTGGGGTTCGGGACCGCCTACGTTGCGGGCGGTCCGACCCTGACCCTGGCCTCGGGCGCAAATCTCTTTGCGGCGAACGCAATCACGGCTGACGTGAGAGGTCTCATCCAGGCTAACATTTCATCGGTCCTGAACACGAGTTTCATAAACTCGAACGTGGGGTTCGGGACCGCCTACGTTGCGGGTGGTCCGACCCTGACCCTAGCCTCGGGTGCAAACCTCTTTGCGTCGAATTCAATCTCGAGTTCTTTCGCGGGAGTGCTCGTGGCGAATGCAGTGACCCTCAATTTGACCTCTTTGGGATTCACCGGAGGCGTGTTCCAACCAGTGACGGGTAACATCTACGCTTCAAACTCCGTCCAGACGAACAATGTCCTGGCGTCAGGGACCATGAACATTGCGGGCCTGGCGAACATCCTCTCATTTTCGGGCAGAAATGTAGGCGTGGGGACCTCGACGAACCTCGGGGCGAATCTACAGGTCCAGGGTAATATCTGGGTCTCCAACTTGACTGGAACTTACTTGGCGATAGACAACACGACAGCCAATTTTGCAACCATAAATACGACAACCATATGGACACAGACAAATCCGGCCGTCATCCAGAGTTCCGTATTGGTGTCGGGTGACGTTCCGCTGACCAATAGCACTTTGTCTGCTGAGGTCTACGCGGGGTCTCTTCAGTACACTCTCGACATTTCGAATGTTTTCGTTCGAAACTTTCAGCTGAGCGCGCTCAGAACAGCCACGTGCGTCTACTCGAACGTCGTGAACGGCCCTCAGGCAGGACCAGACTACCGCGGCTCGGCGTACATGAACGACGGGCGCGTGGTCTTTGCGCCCTGGTCAGCGAGTAACATTGGCGTCTATTCGCCAGCCCTGAGCACCTTCTCGGCCGTCGTACCTTCTGGCTTTCCGAGCGGCTCCGGTAAGTTTTCGGGGGCCGTAGCCGTCCCTTCCGGGAACGTGGTGTTCGTGCCGAGCGGAGCGTCCAACGTGGGCCTCTGGAACCCACAGAGCCGTAGCTGGTCCAACGTGTCTGCGGGCGCGTCTGGATTCGAAGGGGGGATCCTGGCGCCCACCGGCCGCGTCGTGTGCGTTCCGGGCCCCTCGTCCGCCAATCTGGGCGTCTTCGATCCGGTGACCCTGGGTTTCACGAACGTGACTGCGATCCCTGGATACTCTGGGGCTGTTCTGGCGCCGAACGGGAACGTTATTTTCGTTCCAAATACGGCACCGAACGTCGGAATCTTCAATCCTGTGACTCTGGGGTGGAGTCTGGGGCCGCCTGCAACTCCCGGTGGTTTCACTGGGGGCGTGCTCTCTGTTCCTTCTGGGAACGTCGTATTCGTCCCCGGGACGTCTCAGAACGTCGGTGTGCTGAGCGCCGACCTGGGGACTTTGTCCCTGGTTCCTGGATCGGCCGGTTTTTCTGGGGGCGTTCTTTTGCCAACCGGAAACATCATGTTCGTGCCCCTGACAGCCTCTAACGTCGGACTCTTCGATCCGGTCGCACTGACCTTTTCAAATGCGGCCGACTGTCCGGGTGGATTTTCAGGAGGAAGTCTGTTGCCCGACGGTCGGGTCGTCATGTGTCCGTGGACGTCTTCAAATGTAGGAGTGGCTCAGACGCTCGCTCCGGCGCCTTCAAAGGACTTCTGTTTGGCGCCTTATTTTAATCACTGCTAGTGGTAGTACTAGATGTCGAAACTCGTCACGAATTTCGGCGACATGGTCACGACAGGAAACACGACCCTTCAACAGAATTTGTTCGTCCAGGGAGCCTACTCGACGTTTTCAGGTAATTTACTCGCCGGAACGTCCGCTTCGACGGTTGGTAACGTGACGACCAAATTCAATTCTGTGTTCGCCACGAGTGCAAACGTCACCACGACTAATGTGACTTCGATTTATGGTCCTGCATTTTTGGTCGGAATTGGAAATGCTACACCCACTTCGAACCTCCACGTCCAGGGTAACGTCTTTGCATCGAACGCACTCGTGTCCCCGGTCGTATTTGCTTCCACGTCACTCAACGCCTCAACCTCCAACATTCTGGGAATCTTCGGACCGGTGGGACTCACCGGCGTCGGGACCTTGACCCCCGGGTCGACCTTGCACGTCGTGGGCAACGTATTTGCGTCGAACGCCCTTTCGGCGCCGAACGTCTTTGCGTCCGTCTCTATGAATGCCGGGACCGCCAACATTCTAGGAATCTTCGGACCGGTGGGACTCACGGGCGTTGGGACCTTGACGCCCGGCTCGACCCTCCATGTCGTGGGCAACGTCTACGCCTCGAACGCACTTACGGCCCCCGTGGTGTTTGCGACCGTCTCTATGAATGCCGCCACGTCCAACATTCTAGGAATCTTCGGCCCTGCGGGTCTCACCGGCGTCGGGACCTTGACGCCCGGCTCGACCCTGCACGTCCAAGGCAACATCTACGCCTCGAACGCCCTCACGACCCCCAACATCTTTGCGACGACGTCCGTTAACGTCGGCTCCGTGGCAAACGTCACGAACATTTACGGAACTTCGGGTGTCGTAGGTATCGGGGCCGTGCCGGGAGTGGGCGGCGCGACCCTCCAAATAGGCGGAAACCTCTTTGCGTCGAACGCCCTTTCAGCCCCGAACGTGTTTGCGACCGTCTCTATGAATGCCGGGACCGCCAACATTCTAGGAATCTTCGGACCTGTGGGACTCACGGGCGTTGGGACCTTGACGCCCGGCTCGACCCTTCACGTCCAGGGCAACATCTACGCCTCGAACGCCCTCACGACCCCGAACATCTTTGCGACGACGTCTGTGAACGTCGGCTCCGTGGCAAACGTCACGAACATCTACGGAACTTCGGGCGTCGTAGGTATCGGGACCGTGCCGGGAGTGGGCGGCGCGACCCTCCAAATAGGCGGCAACTTGTGGGCGTCGAACGCCCTATCAGCTCCGAACGTCTTTGGTACGGTGTCCGTCAATGCGGCAGTCATGAATACCACAGCCATATTTGCAGCCACCGGATTTTCAGTCGGAATTGGAACCTCCACGTCCCTAGGCGCCAATCTTCAGATTCAGGGTAACTTGTGGGCATCGAACGCAGTCACCGCGCCGATCGGAAACGCCACGTCAGTCACCGTGGGCACGACCCTCACGACCCTTTCGATCTGGGGGCCCGCAGGTCTCTTGGGCGTGGGAACTGCGACGCCTGGAGCGAATCTCCACGTCCAGGGTAACGTCTATGCGTCGAACGCTCTCTCGGCTCCGGTGGTTTCGGCGCAAACTTCTCTCAATGCGGCTGTCGCGAACGTCACGAGCATATTTGGCCCTGCGGGACTCACGGGCGTCGGTACCCTGACCCCTGGGGCGACCCTCGATGTCGCCGGCAACGTCAATATTTCCAATACGATTTTCGTTCCGAATGTCCGCATGACAACCATGAACGTCACGACCCTGAACGTCGGGTCGTTTTACGGGACTCAGAGCGTCGTGGGTGTCGGGCAGACCCCGGTGGTCGGCGGCGCGACCCTCCAAGTCAACGGTAACTTGTACGCGTCCAATTCGGTCCAGACGACTAACATCATTGCGGCTGTGATGAACGTCCCGACGATCAACACCACCTCTATTTACTCACCGGCTGGTCTTTTGGGCATTGGTACGGCCTCGCCCGGGGCGACCCTCCACGTCCAGGGTAACGTCTACGTCTCGAACGCAATTCAGACTCCGAATGTGTTCACGGCTGTCATGAACGTCTCGGGAACTACAAACACCGCATCCATCTACTCGCCGACTGGGCTTTTGGGCATTGGTACGGCGACTGCAGGGGCGACTCTTCAGGTCCAAGGCAACGTCTACGTCTCGAACGCGATCCAGACTCCGAATGTGTTCACGGCTGTCATGAACGTCTCTGGAACGACAAACACCGCATCCATCTACTCACCCGCTGGGCTTTTGGGCATTGGAACTTTGACTCCGGGTGCGACGCTGCATGTGGATGGAAACGTCTACGTCTCGAACGCAATTCAGACGCCAAATATCTTTGCGACGACGATGAACGTCCCTACGATGAACGTCACCAGCCTCTTTGGAACTTCTGGGGGGCTCGTAGGGGTTGGGACCGGCACACCCACTGCGAACCTGCACGTCGTGGGCAACGTCTACGCGTCCAACTCGGTCCAGACTGGGAACGTCTACGCGACCGGGACGGCCAATGTGCCCATTCTGAATGTCCTCGCAATTTACGGTCTTTATTCTAACGTGGGTATCGGTACCTCGACGAACCTCGGCGCGACCCTTCAGGTCCAAGGCAACATCTACGCCTCGAACGGAATTACAGCCGCAAATTACTTTGTGACTTCGGCCAACATCGCCACGATCAACGTCGGCAACATCAGCGGAACGAACAGTCTCGTCACCTTCCAGTCAAATCTACTCGTCCAGGGTGGTAATCTCGTCGCGACTGGAAACATTTCGGCCCAGAACGTCTTTACGACGAACCTCTCGTACGGCGTCGATCTGGTCAAACAGGCTGCGTGGATCCAGCCCAACCCGACCAATGCGACTGCGATCCAGAATTGGATAGGGTCAGTCTCTAATGCGACTTCAGGGTCCTGGTGGTCCCAGAGTGCCCAGCCGGTCTATGCAAACGCGTCACCCGTGGCCACCCCCGGCTATTCCAATTCGGGTGTTTTGCTTCCGGATGGGCGCGTCATGTTCACACCGAGCGCCACGGGCAACGTGGGGTATTGGAACCCCTCGACGGGCCTCTACTCCGTCTCGACCTTGAAGGTCCCTGGGGGTGGTTTTTCAGTTGTTGTTCCTTCAGGAAATGTGGTGATCGTGGGGTCGTCGAACATTTCGGCCCTGAATCCTCTGTCGGGCGCCTTTTCCAACTTGGTGGCGCACGGCAACGTCTTTGCGGGTGCGACCCTCGACCCCTACGGAAACGTCGTGGGAATCCCGGCCGGTTCGGGCAACTTGATATCGTTCAGCCCGCTGACCGGGACATTTACAAACGTGGCGACTCGACCGGGCGGGCCCACGACCCTGAACTTTTCGGGAGGTCTTTTGCTGCCGAACGGCAACGTGGTGTGCGTGCCCTTGACCAACGCCAATGTGGTCCAGTTCAATCCGGCGGTCGGGACCGTCTCGAACGTTAATTTTGCACTGGGAACTTCGGCCAAGTTTAGCGGGGCCGTGATCACTCCCAACGGAAACGTGGTGTTCACACCCGTCTCTTCGAACGTAGGTATCTGGAACCCGAGCGCGGGAACATTCTCGAACGTCCAGACCGGCGCCGGACTCTCGTCTTTCCGCGGGGGCGTGCTTCTGCCAAACGGAAATGTGGTCCTCGTGCCTCAGACGTCAGCGAACGTCGGCCTGGTGAATGGGACGACCAGAGCTTACTCGAACGTGACGGGAACTTCTGGCGGGTTCAGTGGGGGCGTTCTGGTTCCGGACGGGCGGGTCGTTTTCGTATCCAACACGGCTGCGAACGTGGGTGTGCTGGACACGATGACGCCGGCCCCAATCGAGTTTTGCACAGGGCCCTATTTTAATAAATTCTGAGTCGCCCTGGAACTTTGCGGCCCCGGCGGCGAGACGAGACCCTACGGGTCTCGCCGTCATATCTTAATTTCTCGACCCTTAATAGAACATGGCCTCAGAGACTGTATATTGGGGTCAGAGGGCCCTGGCCGAGATCAGTTCGGTCGGCACGGGCCTGGCCAACGTATCAGGCGCGGTCGGTCAAACGTCCCTGAACGTCACGGGCAATATTTATTCTTCAAATTCCGTGACCACGGGCAACCTCATCACGAACAACATCATCATGTCCTCGAACATGTCGTCCGGTACGGGTCTCGGGAACGTCTATTTCAGTGGAAATCTCGTCGTCACGGGCAACATCTTTTCGTCGGGCGGTTCGGTCGGTTCCGGCTCCGGCACTTCGCAGGGTATATTGTTTAGCCTCGGCTCTGGCGGGTACACTTTGCCCTCGGCCTTTTCTACAGGTACCGCCGGCCCGGGCATCTCGGGCTATCACGTGAACTTGTCGTCTTTCGCACAAGAGGCGGCCCAGGCCGTCACGCAGTTCGGGGCCGGAACGGGTCTCCTCAAGTTCTTGACGGCCGGTCTGTACCAGGTGACCTGTGTCATCGTCGGCGATCAGCCCGTCGCAAAGGTGGCCATCGGCAAGACGACATCTTTGACGTCATGGACCGCGCTTCAAGCTTCGGGCCAAGCCGCAACGACCGGTTACGACTACGTGTACAATTACCCCGTGGGCTCTTCGCCCTCTGAGATTGTAACCTTGCCCTTGACCGTCACGGACATCACACAGTACTATTACTTGGACGTGTTCTTCTCGACGGCCGTGGCGGCTCCGACCGTTCTGTACCCCACACGCTCGACGACCGCCGCAGGTTCGAACTTTGGCACCTACGTCCAGGTTGCGCCATTCGGCAACTACCTGACGAGTGCGACCGGCGTTGCCGCCGCCCTCCTGTGTAATTGTGCGCCGACGTCGAACTTGTCTGGCGTTTACTCGTCCAACGCCTACCGCATCACTCTGACCAGTGCGAACGGCTGGACCGTCAACGGCGTCTCGACCTCTTTGGCGGTCACTGCGAACGGCAACTTCCAGGTTAATCAGTCTGGAATTTACGAAGTGAATTTGTGTCTCAATACCGTCGGTAACACGCCCGTTCAGTTTCAGGTTGGGTCTTTGGCCTCTGATACTTTGTCCCCTACGGGGACAACGGCTAGCTATCTCTATTCTTACAGTCCCATGTATACCCAAGACCCCACGACCGCCATTCAATTGCCCTTGAACATCACCAACATCTCCAACATCTACTTCGTCGAGTGCTCGTTCCCCGGAACTTTGACCGGAAATGTCGCTCTCATACAGGCGTCGACATTCGTATCGATCAAACCCATCGGCGGCTACATAAACTCGGGCACGAACCCTTGGACCCAACAGGGTACCAGTGTGTACTATAACGACGGGCCCGTCGGTATCGGTGGCGTCGTGCCCACCGCGCTCACCGAGACCCTGACGGTCAACGGGAACACCGCATTCGTCGGCAACGTGACCGTGACGTCTGACGCGGCCGGATCGGCGTACGTGAACGCCCGGCGCGTGCCCGCCGGCTCTTTGTCCGTCTCGAACTACGTGACCGGGTCCGTGCCCTTGACCACGACCACAAATTTGATCCAGAATTACTTGAGTAATGCGGCGAGCGTTTCAACACCGAATATTGGTGGGTACACTGGACAGGCGCTGAACTTGCCCGGAACTGCGTATTCTGGTGTGATTTGGCAAAACGGCGGCCATTCAGGGAACTTCTCCAACTGCGCGCTTTCTAACATTTTCATCGAAGCGTGGGTGTACCGCACGGGCGCTACAACGTCGGGTGTGATCTATGAACGCGCTTTGGGTACTGGTATTGATATAGTTCTTTACGTAACGGCCGCAAATCCTGGCGCGGTAACATTCTATCTGTTGAATACCAGTGGTACACAAATAGGCACCACAATTTCTTCAGCCATTATCAATCTGAACGACTGGGTTCATATATCCGCCTCGTATGTCAGGACCTCGGCGACGACGGGTCAGCCATACGTTTTTATCAATGGTTCAGTGGTGGTGACTGGTACGGCCGTCGCGACCCAGCCCCGACTTCAACCAACCGCCAACGTTCTCATAGGAACTGACAACTTCAACGGCAATTGGCAGGGATATATTGCCGACGTCCGCGTCATGACCGGCTCCATCGTTCCCATTGCGACGTTCACGGCCCAAGCCGCCCCCTTCACGACCGCCCCGACCTACGTGACCGGCATGAGTACCGGCTACACCTCTAATCTGACCCTCGCGCTCAACAGCCAGTACTTCCCGGGCGCCTCGACCTCGCCCTATGGACCTTGCTTGACCTTGCCGGGGACGGTGGGGTCTTATTATTCGCAGAGCACGACGGCGTTGAACACACCCCTCAACTCGGGATTCACAATCGAGGCTTGGGTCAATTATGCGAGTTTTGCGAGTGCGAACGCAACAGCCACATCTAGCTTTGGGCAGCCGTGCATGATAGCCAAAGGATACCCCACAAATGGCAACGGTGACTGGATGGCGGGTGCGTTCACCACTGGACAGGTCGGAATCAACTGGTTCAATAACTCGCAGAACTCGGCGCTTGTTACTGCAGGGACCATCACGACCGGTTCATGGAATCACCTGGTTATTCAGGGCAACACCGCCGGCTACGTCAACATGTTCATCAATGGACAAATCCAGACACTAACTGCATACAACTATTCTGGTTCCGGAACTGCTGTGGCCCTGAATGGAACGGCAACAACCACATTTGGTCCTCTCATAACCGTAGGGCAGTTCAATAACGTCACGCCCAACTTCGCCATCGCCAAAGCCCGTGTCCTCTTCGGCGCCAATACATACACCACCACGACCTTCACACCGAACCCCAACCTCGGCCCCGTCCCCGCAG
>Ga0315285_10005435_pt1 | contig 13129 bp, 8 predicted proteins | sample YL17G09_36_MG_FD_203698 | JGI IMG/M metagenome (GOLD analysis project Ga0315285, IMG submission 203698) | Sediment microbial communities from Yellowstone Lake, YNP, Wyoming, USA - YL17G09_36 | ecosystem: Environmental > Aquatic > Freshwater > Lake > Sediment | place: USA: Wyoming | collected... | reverse complement strand
CGAGCCCTGCGACAAAGAGCCATTTCGAGCGGATCCAAAGGGTGGCGAGAGTGGCCAGGGTGAACGCGATGATTCCGCCGCGGGAATTCGCCAGCGTCATCGCCCGCCCACACAGAAGAAAGGGAATCAGCAGAAGCCAGTAGCGGCGGTCGCGCCAGTTGCACAGGAAGAATCCCAGGAAAATCAGAGTGTAGTAAACGAAGAACGCTCCGGTGCTGTTGGGATCGCCCAGAACGCCGCGAATGCGGATCTTGTCCCACGAGCCTCCCGGACCGATGTCGAAGGACTCTTTCATGGTGAGGATCGCGATGGCGGTCAGCGCCGTGCAAAGGGCGACAATGAGGTAGCGCACCCCCTTTTCGTTGCGGGCGATATTGACGTAGATGAAGTAGATGAGAAACGGCAGCAGCCATCGCTTGAGGCGGACGAACTGCTCGAAGAAGTCGCTGTTGCCCTCCTCCATTCCGACCCGAAGAACGGAGATGCTGCTCAGAACGCAGAAGAGGATGAGAGACAGGTCGGGCGCGTGGCGGCGGACGAGGGGTTCATTGAGGTAGGGCCGTTGCATCGCCCATTGAAGGACGAGCGGGATCATGAGGATGTTGGTGAAGTTGATCCCGAGGATGAGCTGGCCGAAGTCGCCCGGGTACAGCCCGCTGAAAGGGATGTAAATGCAGAAGGCGATGCTGGCCCAATAGTACTGGGGCCTTAGCAGCGAAACGGCGGTAAGGCTGACAACGCACAGAAACCCAATGGCGGCCAGAATGCCCGACGGAATGCGGATGTCGCGGTATGGGTACGTGACAATGAAGAGGAGAAACACTCCGGTGAAGATGGCGGTGTAGAAAACGCGGTCGTCCGGACGTCTGAACGCGTCCGCCTCGCCCATCTCGGCGACCGTGTAGTTATGGATTCGGATCGTTGCGTTGCTCACGACGCCTCTTTTCCCGCGCGCGGGCATGGTCCCCCGTCGGGGACCCGGACCCGTCTAACGATGAACCGGCTGCGCGCTCCAAGGCGCTTGCGCGCGGCGGAAGAAAAAGCGGCAGATCCCCCAGAGGGCGGCCACATTGATCATCGCGAAATAGTAAGGCAAAGCCACCAGCTTGCTTGTGTGGCCTTTCTGCTTTCGCGTCAGGCAGCCGGCCAGAGCCAGCGCGTAGAAAAGGACCTGCAGGCCGAACGCTCCCCGGTACAGGAAGCGCAGCCACTCCGGAGAGGGCTCGGCGGCAAGAAGCGCTGCGTTGCTCGCCGCCAAGCCCGCCAGCCAGAAAGGAGAGATCACGCGCAGGAACTTGTGGCAGAAAAGGAGGAAAGCCGTGCGCCACAGCCGCGGGCGAAGGGCCAAGCGGCGAAACAACCAAAGGTGCTGGCAGTTGCCCGCCATGATGCGAACGCGGCGGCTGAACTCCAAGTCCGTCTGCGAGGCGTCCTCGATCGCCTGCGCGCCCGGCTCGTACACCGAACGGTAGCCTTGGGCCGTCACGTTCATGGGAACGACGAAGTCGTCGTTGATCAGGTCGGCGTCTAAAGGGAGGTAGAGCCGCTTTCGCACGGCGTACAACCCGCCCGAAGCTCCCAGGAGCCCTCCCATGTGGCTCTCCTTGAGACGCAAGTAGTTCTCGTAGCGCCAGTACAAGCCGAGGCCGCGAGCGTTTCGCCCGCGAGCGCCGCCGGGGACGTAACGTCCCGCCACGCAACCCACGCTCGGGTCTGCGAATGGCGCCATGAGGGACCGCATGCTCGCGGGCGAGACCCGCGTGTCTGCGTCCGAGAAGACGAGAATCTCTCCGCCGGCCTCGCCGGCGCCCCGATTCACGGCGGTCGCTTTGCCCAACCGGTTGCCCAGAGAAATCGCCCGAAGCCGTCGCCCGTTCTTCTCGACTTCCTGCCGCGCCGCCTCGACGCGCTCCAGGGTGTCGTCCGCGCTGCCGTCATCAATCACGAGGATCTCGATCTTCTCCGGCGGGTAGTCGATCTGGGCGCAGTTGCGGAGTTTTGCCTCGGCGTGACTCGACTCGTCGCGTACGGGGATGATGATGCTGACGGCAGGCTCAATCGCCGCCGGACCGCAGACGGGGCCTTTTCTCCGGAGGGGGGCAAGCAGCATCAGCAGGAGGGGATAGCCGAGATAAGTGAAGAACAGAACGGAGAGGGAAACCCAAAACGCCGCGTGAAACAACATGGTTGACGACCGTTCCGCGCAGAGCTCCCCGACGCCGCCCCAAGCTTTAGTAGTTTCCGTAGTAGTAACGGCTCCAGATTCGCGGAAGGAAGCTCTTCACGTTGTTGATGACGTAGCCGACGAGGCGGATGTCGAGACGGGCGATGCGTTGCCGCGCCTCCTGGATCTGCTCGCGCTGGGTCTTGCGGGCGCGCAGCAGAAACAGCATGCCGTCGCTCCTGCTGCCGATGGTGAGGGCGTCCGTGGCCAGCAGGATCGGCGGCGTGTCGACGACGATCAGCGCGTAGCGCTCCCGCAGAAGATCGAGCACGCGGGTCATGCGGTCGCTATCGAGCAGGGGCGAGGGGTTCTTTGCGCTGGGCGTGGTGAGCAGGAGGTGCAGGCCGAAGTCGGTTCTCAGTATGCAGTCCTCCAGAACGGACGCCGGATCGCTTGACGTGAGGAGGTCGTTGAACCCCGCACCGACGGGCACGCCGACGTAATAATGAATCCGGGGATGGCGCAAGTCGCCGTCGATGAGGAGAATGCGGTCGCCCAGGTCCTGAGCCAGCGTTACGGCCAGATTGACACAGGTGAGCGTCTTCCCCTCCCCGCGGACCGAGCTGCTCAAGGTGAGGACTTGCCCTCGCCGCGAGGGCTGCTGGCCCGTGGCGAAGGTGTGCAGCACATTCTTGCCAAGGAGGCGGTACTCCTCGCAGACGTGGTGCTTGGGGTCGTAGAAGCTGAGCACGCGCGGGTCGGGACGGGGCGCGATCTTGGCTATCCGCTTGACGTACTCCGGGTCCAGTTCCGGCCCCAACACTGCGATCTCTTGTTGGACCTTCCGCTGGCCTCGCCGCGCGCGTCGCACCGGGCCCGCCGCGCCCACTTTCCTCGCCTGCACGGGCTCCGTTTCCTCGGTTGGGAAAAAGACCGGCTCCGATTCCTCGACTTCCGGTTCCGCCTCGGTTTCCGCCGTTTCCGTTCCAAGCCGGCTTTCAAGCTCGGTTGGGAAAAGCGGCCTCTTCGCGCTTGCCGGCGTCTGCGACACGCCGAATGCGGAGTGCGCGACTGCAACTCTCTCTTCCGCTTCGACATCGACCGCCGGGCGGGGACTCGGAGGCGCGGCGGGTCTCGCCTCGCCGAGATCTTCCGGCATCGGCGCCGGCTTCGGGCGGATGTCCCTCAGCGTGTCGACGTCCGCTGGGGAGCGCCTTTGGTCGGCAATCTCTTTCGGGACCAAGGCCGGTTCGCCCGGAATTCTTCTCGCCGTCTTCGCCGTGGGCCGGATGGCTTGCTTATCCGAGAGATCCTCGGGCGCCAGAGCCGGCGTCTCACGCTCCTTTCCCGCAAGCGGGGCCGGCACAGGAGAAGACCAGTCCATCTCCCTTGGGAAGAGGAGGGGTCTGGGCGGCGCAGGTTTCTCGGGAGCGCGGGCTTTGGGCTCACCCGCCTCGATGGGCACGAGATCGGGCGGGGGCGGCTCCTCGGGCTTCACTCTGGGCGGCGCCCCCTCTTCGATCCCTGCGGGGTAGAGTGCGGGGAGGTTGGGGAGCGGCGCTGCCCTGCTGGCGGGCCCTTCCTTTTCCCGCTTCTGGTCTAGGTCGCTGGGATAGAGCGGGGGCGTCTCCGGGGGGCGTGTTGTCGCGAAGGAGGGCCCCTTCTCCTCCATCCTCTTATCCAGATCGCTGGGGTAGAGGAGCGGCTCGCCCGCTTTCGGCGGCGAGGGGGCGGCGTCTCGCGCTTTGCCAGTCTGGAGGCGGCTGCTCTCCAGATCGTCCGGAAAAAGCGTCGCCTGCGGCCTGGCCCCCGTCCCACCCGGCGCGGACGCGCCGGGTCCTTCCCCGGGGGCGGCTGGTTTGGCGGCTGAGGAGGAGGGTCCTTCAGCCGCGCCTGGGGGCCCGGCGCCCGCGGCCTGAGCCGCGCGCTCGAGCGCCTCGCGGCGGGCTTTCTTCTTCGCGTTTCTGATCTGGTCGAGGAATCGGCTCAAAAGGGTCCTCCCGACGACGGCGCCTGACGGGCTGCGGCGGCGCGGCTCCGGCGAGGCACAAGAGCAATCCTTCTGACTTCTCTCATCGGCCGGTCCATCGCCTGTGTTTAGGGCGGTTCGCTGCTGCATTCCGCCTGGGGCGCCCCCGGCGGCGAGAGATCCCGGAACCGCCCTTCGCCGGGACCGCAACGAGACCTAGCGCCCAACGGCGACCGCTCTTCTCCCTGAAGCGCTGAACGGCTCCTCTCCCTGCAATCGGCTGAACTCCATCACGACCGACTGGGCCGTTTCGGACGTGACCTTTCCGGAGCGTTTGGCGTACTCCGCCAGGAGGCAGCGATCGCACGCGGCGTTGATGATGCGCGGCACGCCCCCGGAGAATTCGTGAATGTGCTGGATCGCGTCGAGATCGAACAGGTCGACGCCCGGCAGTCCGGCCACATCGATGCGATGCTGGATGTACTCGCACGTGTCATTGAAGGAGAAAGGCTCGAGGTTGCAGTTGACGACGACGCGCTGGCGCAGCTGACGCAGGTCGTCGGTCGCCATTTTCTCGCGCAGCTCCTCTTGACCGACGAGGATGATCTGGAGAATCTTCTCCTTCTCGGTCTCCATGTTCGACAACATGCGGATCTCCTCGAGCACGGCGGAGTCGAGATGCTGCGCCTCGTCGATGATGAGGACGACGTTCTGACCGAGATTCAGCTGCTCGATGAGGTACTGCTGAATCCTGTCGATCTGGGCATAGGTCCCTTTGGCCCTCTCGCCCGGGATCTCGAGCTCGTCCATGACGGCCTGCAGCAACTCGCGGCGTTTGCGGGGGGGATGAACGACGAGCGCCGTCTGTGTGTCCGGCCCCAGACGAGACAAGAGGATGCGGCACAGCATGGTCTTGCCCGTTCCGATGCCTCCCGTCAGGATTCCGAATCCTTTGCGGAACTCCACCAGGTAGATCAGTCCCGCAATGGCGGCGCGATGCTGTTTGCTGGGGAAGAAGAACGCCGGGTCGGGCGTCATGCGAAAGGGCTCTTCGCGTAGTCCAAAGTGCTCGAGGTACATGGGTCTGCCTTTCTGCGGGAGATTCGGCGGCCGCTCTATGCGACCCGCTGCTTGACGCGTCGCGATTGGCGCCGCTTAACGGCGCCCGACAATTCGGGGATCACGCCCAGAACGGGCAAGTCCAGGTAGCGACTGGCATCGTCCAGATTGCGGAAGGACGTGTCGGTGAACTCGCGCAGGAAACTCAGGGTGGCGCCGAGGATCATCCCGAGGAAAACGCCCATGGCCACAACGAACGTCCGTTTGGGGCGGATGCACTGGGGGTTGTAAGAGGCCTGGCTTAGGACCTCGAAACGGGCGTCCTTGTCCGCCCGCTCCAGTTTGTTCGTCAACAGAGCGTCCTCGTAGCGTTTGCGGATCTCGGTGTACATGGCGGCCTGGATCCCCATTTCCCGCTTATACTGGGCTTTCTCGAGTTCCTTTGCGGGGATCTGCTGGATGCGCTCGGCCAGGGCCCGCGCCTTCTCTTCCAACTGCGCGCGCTCGGTCTCTTGGGCGGCGATCTCGAGGCTGAGCCCGCTGGCCTTCATTTCCAATTGGGCCAAGACGGGGTTGACCGATTTCTGCTCCTCCGTGACGACCGGGCCCGCTCCTTCCTCCAACTGCTTCCTGAATCGCGCGATGTCCTCCTGCTTTTCGATGACCAAGGGGTGGCTCGAGGTCTTGTCGTCCATCAGGACCGCCAGTTCCGCCGAGGTCCGCGCGATCATGCTCTCGAGGCGCTTGGCCAGCTCCGAGCGCTCGGTCGTCTGCTGAGTCACGCGGAAAGGCGGCTCCGTCTCAATCTGGGCCTGGACGCCGTCGAGTTCGGCGCCCAGCGATTTCAGTTTGATCTCCGCGTCGTTCTGCCGCTGCAGGAAATCGAGGAACTGGGCGATCAGTCCTTTGGGACCTTTGGATTCCATGTCCAAGTAGTTGGCTTCCCTCAGCAGATCGCCGGAGCCAAGACTCACGTCTATGTCCATGCTGGCGAAGTCCTTCAGAACCCTCTCGGACTTCTCCAGCTGTTGCGTATACTGATTCAGAAGCTCCTCGAGGATAACCAGTGTTTCGCCGATCTGGTTTTCGCGAACGTTGTCGAGTTCCTCCTGGAGTTTCTTCACCACGTAGTCGACGATCACCTGGGCCTCCCTGGGATCTCTGCGCTCTGCGCGCACGAAAATGCTCCCGCGCGAAACGCCCATGTCGATCGTGCTCGCCAAGTCACGGACGCCTTCATCGGTGTTCTTGCTGAGGTAGCGCAGGTTCTTGTCGGCCAAATCCTTCACCATCTTGTCAAGCTGGATTGGCGAGAGAATGCGGCGGCGAACGGAGTTGAAGCGCTGGTTCACGGTCGTGGTCACACTCAGCCCCTTGAGCAGGGGTTCATCCGTGTTGCGTTCGATGACTTCAATGTCCGCCTGCGATTCATACCATTTGTCGGACTGCTCGACCACAAACCAAGCCAGAAGGCCCCCCAGAAACGTGCAGAGCAAGAACAGCCACTTGTTCTGGAAGACCATCTCCAGCAACTCGTGGACGCTGATCTGGTTGGGTTGCACGGGCATGATTCCGATTCCTTAGAGCCGGAAGGCCGTTCGATTGGGTTCGGCCCTCCCGGCGATGGCGAGGAGGAGCGGCGTTGCCCACTCCCCTTCAGGGCCACTGCTGGCTGGCGCGGCTCCTGTAGTAGTAGGCATCCTCGTGACTCGGAGCGTCATGCTTCTTGCGCTCCTCATGGCGCACCGAGGGCAGGTCGTAGAACTCGGTGACCATGGAATCGTAGCCGAGCAGCACGGCAAAGGGTTGCAGCCACTGGCTGGCGTGCCAGACAAAGGCCGACGCAAAGGAACGCGGCACGACGACAATGTCGCCGGGCCTCAGCTCGTAGTTCTCCGTGAGGTCGCCGTCCAGCAGAATGCGCTTGAGGTCGACCTTGCGGGCATCGTGTCTGTCGGGAGTGGAGCTGACCAGTCTGGCTCGTCCCAGCGCGGCCGTACGTTTCGGCCAGCTGGCGCGGACAACGGCCTCGCGCACGTAAATGCGTTCGTCGCCCATCGGGTACTTGCCCGGTTCATTCACGTCGCCCAGCACGTAGAAGAAACGGCTCCCAGAGTCGGCCAATTCGACGCGGACCTGAGGGGACCGCAGCACGTAGGGCTTGATCGCCTCCGCCAGCCTCTCCTCGACCTCGGTCAGCGTCAGGCCCGCCACGCCAATGCGTTCGTAAGTCAGAGGGAGGACAATCGCGCCTGTCGTGTCCACGGTCACTTCACCCCCGAACTCGACGTGGCGCCAGACCATCACACGCAACGTGTCGCCCACGCCAACGCGGTAGGGCTCCTCGCCTTTCTGGGGAGTGCCGGGGTAAAGATCGTGGGGACGCCCCTCAAAGGGGACAAGGGGAAGGTTCTGACTGCAGCCCGCCAACACCAGGGCCAGGGCAAGAGGTAGGAAGTGTCGCCTCATCGCAGCAGCTCCTTGGTTGTTCCGCAAAGCAGGCCGGCCGTGCCGGAAGTCCGGCTGCTTAAGTCATTGGAGTAGCGGTTTCTGGAACGGGCATGGGCCGAACGCGCGGCAGGATGTTGCCCGCGTTGCGGACGCGGCCTCCCGCTGCACAGGTCCGGCCCGGGCACTTGCCGCTGCTTCTTCTCCCGTCGCACACCGTGTCAAAACTTGCCGCGCTCGCCGTCACCGCGCAGCAGCCCACTCGGGAGTCAAGCAAATTGCAAGCCAGGTCTCGGCCCCTCTGTTCCGAGGCAATCGAGATGCGTTCTGGATCGACTCTCTCCTTTCCAAAAGCGCCATCCGCAGTCTGAGTGAAAGCCCGATACGAGCCACACGCTGTGCGCTCGCGTTCGCCGCGGGCGCCAGCACAGGAGGATTATATGCGACCGGCCCTTGCCCTCCAAGCGAAAAATGAGGCTACCCGAAATAAAATCAGCCTTGTACGTTCCGCCCGGAATCGACTCCGCGGCCGCCAATTCGGACTTCCCCGCAGAACGGAAACACCCAACGCAAACAGCCGAAGGCGGCGGCGTCACTCGAGCCATTCGGTCCACCCCCACGCAACCGGAGCCCTCAAGCGCCAAAACCTCATCACACCAGCGGTGCAGCGCGAGGGCGCGGGAAGGCCGCCAGCCGCTGACAACAGATCGCACGGGCTGAAGTGGGCTCCTCGCGCCGCCAAAATCATGACGTGCCGGGGAGCATGACGGGGCCTCGGTCCCTCGGACACGATGGCCGAACCCAGGCTGTCTGGGGAGGGGGGCTGAGAGCCGCCTCTCTCTCTGGAAGGCCATTGGCTCAGACATCAGATTTCGGGAGAGCGTCTGGAAGGCGCCGCTTTGGGGGATTGTAAGGCTTCCATCCGGCAAAAATTTCCGCCTTCGTGGGGGATTGCCGCCAGTTTGGGGCGCCGGTGCGGTCCAAACCCCTTGCGCGGCGGCGGCGGGGCTCAGCAAGTGGCGCGGAAAAAGGCTTGGGAGAGGCGACAGACGGCTTAGAACAAGACACTCAGGTCCCGGATCACCAGGGGGCTTGTCGCGCGGTAGGGCTCGCCGTACCGCACGCCGACCAGACCGCCGAAGTGGCGGGCGCGGACCTCGATCTGCTCGAAGTACTCGGGCGAGCTGATGTAAGTCTCCGTCCCCGGGTAGTCGGGGTTATAGAGTTGGGACTCGTAGGCGCGCAGGGCTTGGATCTTCTGCTGAAAAGTCTCGGTCACGTCGACCACAAAGGAGGGACTCTCGTCGGGAATCGTGTTGTTGAAGAAAAGCAGGCGGCTCGAAGGCCGGTGCGGCGGCTGCCCGGTCTCGATCTGGCTGAGACCCGCGTAGAAGAACGCGTCGGCAACGAGAACGCTGCTCTTGCGATGGTCGGGATGGCGGTCGTGGGGATGATGGTGCAAGACGATGCGCGGCCGCCATTGCCGCAGCACACGGACAACCTCGAGACGGTTCGCCGGCGTGTTCTCGAGCAGCGTGTCGCCCAGGTCGAGGATCGTCACGCGCTCGGCCCCGACGCCCAAACGCCCGGCCGCCTCGAGGGCCTCCTTTCGCCGTTCTTCGGGGTTTCCGCGCGTCGCCCGCTCGCCGCGGGTCATGTGAACGATCCCGACCTCGCGTCCTTGCCTGACGCTCAACGCCAGCAGCCCGCCGGCCAGAATCTCCACGTCGTCAGGATGGGCGCCGAAGGCGACAATATCCACGGAGCCGTCACCTCGCGCCGGTGGGAAGACGCGCCGGCAAGCGATCAGCGCCTCAAGGAGCGGACAAAGAGGGCGGGGTCGAGGGGATCGCCGTTCTTGAAAATGCCGAAGTGCAGGTGGGGGCCGGTGGACGTTCCCGTATTGCCCTCCGTGCCGATCACCTGGTTCTGGCGAACCGTGTTCCCCACTTCCACGAAAATCTGCGAAAGATGGTAGTAGTGCGTCTCGTACCCCCCGCCGTGGCGAATCACCACGTGGCGCCCGCGGTCGTCCGAGCGCGAGCGCACCGCTTGCGCAACGATCCCGCTCGCCGCTGCGTGGACGCGCGTGCCGTGCGGGGCGGCGATGTCAACCCCCAGGTGCTCTCCGCTCCCCCAACCGTTGCGCGTCCAGGGACGCAGACGCCGTCCGAACCCTGACGAGACGTACCCGCCGCGCAGCGGGCGGATGAATCTCGGCGCCCCTCGCCGCCCGTATGTCCTGGTCGCGGCCTGGGAGGCCGACCGCTCGCCAAACTGGGAGGGGACGCCCTTCACGTCTCGTATGGGATGAAAGGAGTTGGGACCGGAGTAGACGTGGGTGTAAGTCTTGATGGTCAGATCCGCGACAAGCCGCTTCCTGTCCTTCATGACCACCGTGCGCGTTTCCTCGCCCCGGCTCAGCTCGATCTCGCCGCTTCGAATCTGACTCAAGGTGAAACCTTGGATCAGGTCTCCTACGGCGACCAAGGCAATGCCTTCCAATCCAGCCCCGGCGATCAGCGCGCGCGTCTCCCCTTTCAGATCGACCACGCCGACGAGTTCCAAGGCTGTTTGCTCAGCGGGTTTGGGAGAGTCGGCCGCCCGGACGGGAGGCGTCGAGGATGCCCAGCAAGCCGCGGCGGCTGCTGCCAACGCAATCGGGAAAAGGCGGCACTGGGACAGAAGGCTGCGCATCAGACTGTCAGAAAACGACTCCACCCTCCAAAGCCCGGTCCATGCGAGCTCGCTCGTGTGCTTCACCCCCCTCTGGGGGCATCCGTCCGTCGCGGTGGGCGCGAACAGGGACCGATGTGCGGTCCCCGCCCGATTCGGTTCCCTGTTCACGAGGTCCAGAGAGTACCGGGCCTTTCGGGCACGGTCAAGCTAAATCGTACGTTATCCTGGCAATCCGATAGACTATCTGATCCCGGGCCTTCCCGCCCGGGAAGCCGAACTGCGGAAGAACCGGTGGGAACTCGCCCAGGTTTCCTGCCCACGAGGGGAATGGAGGATGCTTCCAGAGCCCCGGGCTTTACGGACTTACTCCTCGGCGGAGGGCTCGGCCTCCTCGGCGGAGGGCTCGGCCTCCTCGGCGGAAGGCTCGGCCTCCTCGGCGCTGGATCTCCCGTCGGCGTCTTTCGGGAGGTCGCTCCCGTCTTCCGGGCCTTGGGTCTGTGGTCCCTCGGCGGTCTCTTCCGCAGTTTTCTCATCCTGTTGTTGCTCGGCCGAAGCGGTTTGCTTTTCGTCGCTTGCCTCAGCCTCTTCAGCGTTGGCCTCAGCCACGGACTCCTCAAACTCGGAGGGGATGAAGAAGCCCGGGGCAAGCCCGCGTCGTTTCCGTTCTTGCTGCATTTCGCGAAGCGCCTCGACGTACTCGGCGGCCCCGCTGACCAACTGCTCGGCCAAAGCGAGGTCGTCGTTCGTGAAGGCCAGAAGGTCGGCGGGATTGGACGCCGCGATCTTGTCCACACCATTGAGCGGGGATCGCAGGAGGGCGTCGCGGGCCAGATTCGAGAGGCCCGTAATCTGAAGGAGGAAGTCCTCGAGGTATCGAACCTGGATCTCCGCGTAGGTGAGGCCTTCCTCCTCCTCAGAGCGGATGTCGATGCGCCATCCGGTCAAGCGGGCGGCGAGTTTCGTGTTCTGCCCCTTGCGGCCGATCGCGATGGCGAGGTTTCCTTGCGCGACGATGACCTCGGCGCGTTTCTCGTTTTCGTTGAGGTGAATTCCCAGGATTTTCGCCGGGTTGAGGGAGGAGGTGATGAAGCGCACCGGGTCAATGCTATGGGGCACAATGTCGATCTTCTCGTTGTCCAGTTCGCGGACGACCATCTGCACGCGGGACCCCTTCATCCCCACGCACGCGCCCACCGGGTCGACGTCGGAGCTCGAGCTGGTGACCGCGATCTTCGTTCGAACCCCCGCCTCGCGAGCCACGCCGATGATCTTGATGGTTCCATCGGCGATCTCGGGCACCTCCTGTTCGAACAGCTTCACGACCAGGTTGGGGCTCTTGCGCGACAGAAGGATCAAAGGTCCTTTGGGGGTTTCCCGCACCTCCTGGATGAGAACTCGCAGGCGGTCGTTGTGCTTGTAGTGGGAACCCATCGGCTGCTCGTAGAGCGGCAGGACGCCCTCGGCGCGACCGATATTGAGAATCACGTCGCGCCGCTCGAAGCGCTGCACGGTGCCCGTGACGACGGTCCCCACACGGTGGGAGAACTCCTCGAAGATCTTCTGGCGCTCCGCGTCGCGGATGCGCTGCATGACGATCTGGCGCGCCGATTGGGCGGCGATACGGCCAAAGGCGGACGGATCGATGGGCACCTCCACCTTGTCGCCCGTCTGGACGGTCTTGTCTTTCAGGACTTTCCTGGCGTCGCGCCGCGTCACTTGGGTCCGCTCGTTGTCCACCTTGTCGACAACGGTCTTGGTGACCAGCAGACTCAAGGCCCCGGTTTCCATGTCGACGTTGACGCGGGCCCCCTCATACTGGGACAGGTTCTTCTTTGAGGCCGCCACCAGGGCGTATTCGATCGCTTCTTTGACGACGGCGACATCGAGGTCCTTCTCCTTGGCCACCGCGTTGACGTAGGCTTTCAGATTGGCGAAATCCATGGTTTTCCTGCCTTCCCCCAGGTGTCGAGGACAGGGGGGGCGCGCAAAATAAAAAGCGGGCAACCGCCCACGAGAAAGCGGGCATAAGGCCCACCCGGAGAACTGAGAGATAGGCTCCAGAGCGGGAATATGCAAGGAGAAAATTCCGCAAAAAACCGCGGCAAGGGGAACGGAACGAGGGATCTGGGTCAACGTTCGGGCGTGCTGTAGAGGTCCCGAGCCTCTCGCCCGGAGGTCCCCCCGGCTGAACCGCGATCCTGCGGCAAGACAGTTCCTGAAAAGATGTTGACGCGAGCGGCGCACCTGGTGTACTTCCCGTGTAAGGCAGGAGAAGAACTAATTCCCAGAGACGCGGAAGCATTATGAGTCTCGGATAGGAGGGTCGGAACATGAGAATCCCAGGTTTCCCCCGACACGCGGCGTTTACGCTGATCGAGTTGCTGATCGTCGTGGCGATTATCGCGATTCTGGCGGCTATCGCGGTGCCGAATTTTCTCGAGGCGCAAGTGAGATCGAAGGTGTCCCGCGCCCACACCGACATGCGCGCCGTGGCCGTGGCGCTCGAAGCGTATCGGACGGACAACAACAGCTATCCCAGCGCCGCGTATGGTCAGTCTCTTCCGGGCAACATCCTCTCGAACCGGCTGAAACCCCTGACCTCGCCGATCGCCTACATTACCTCCATTCCGGCGGACCCGTTCCCGCCCGTGCAGGTCATCGGAACCGGTTTCCCCACGCTCGAGGCCCAGAACACCTTCGACTATTGGAGCCATGAGGGACAGGGAGAGCCCACGGACCGCTCGCTGTTCGGTCGCCTCTGGCGACTGGCCTCGGCGGGTCCCGACCTGCTGCAAGAGTACGGTTACTAT
>Ga0315285_10005434_pt1 | contig 13130 bp, 9 predicted proteins | sample YL17G09_36_MG_FD_203698 | JGI IMG/M metagenome (GOLD analysis project Ga0315285, IMG submission 203698) | Sediment microbial communities from Yellowstone Lake, YNP, Wyoming, USA - YL17G09_36 | ecosystem: Environmental > Aquatic > Freshwater > Lake > Sediment | place: USA: Wyoming | collected... | reverse complement strand
GCCTGCTCCTATCATCGCCAACTTAATCATAATCTGCTCCGTTAACTAAACTTTAATTCTATAATCTCCGCCCTTATGCGCAAGGCCAAGAGCGCTCAATTCAGCCTCTTCTACCCCAAACATACCGCTAAATGACAAAGCCGAATGGCCGAATCCGCCAATACTGACAACTCCCAATGCCAATATCAGAAAAATCCTATATTTAATACTTTTGTTTAGCCGCATCGTCAATCAAAATCCCTGCTTTTCCACTATGCTCTCCTCTGAATTGCTATAAATCAAATCGCATCTAACTACCCTCAAAATAACATCTTAAAAAATTAAAAATTCCTGCCGAAAAATAACAAAAATTCCCTTGACTTTTGATGAACTATTATTCATAATATGAATATATATTATTACATACGAGTTATAACTCAAAGTAGAAAATCAGGGGCTATAACGGTGAATATAGTTTCTATACATAAAATCAGATAGCAAACTTAGAACTTATGTTCAGGCCTGCAGCAAATTAGCCGAAAACAATACCAATCCACAGAGAACTGTTCCAAAAAATAGTGAATCTGGAGACTTAATATGGTTAATGTGGCACCAACAAGAAAAGAAAGAGAAAAGCTTGTACATAGAACGGAAATCTTACAGGCCGCACTGAATCTTTTTTCCAGCAAAGGTTTTCATAATGTTTCCATGCAGGATATCGCTCTGGAATCAGAGTTTGCTGTTGGTACTCTTTATAACTTTTTCCAGAGTAAAGAGCAGCTTTTTACTGAATTATTAAATGACTGCGCAGAAAAAATCTATCAGACTCTTTCCCCTATTCTTCAAAGCAACCTGCCGGAGAACGAAAAAATCAGAACTTACATAAGAGTTCACGGCAAACTGGCGGAGGATAATATCGAATTTATTAAACTCTATGTCTCGGAGTACGGCACCTTAACAACTGTTCCAGGAACTGCTACGGAAAAAGCAGAGAAAATCAAGGCTGAATTACTTATAGAACTTGAAAACACAATAAAAGCCGGAATAAGAAAAAATATCCTGCGCTGCGTAGCTGCAAGGATTACCACACAATCGCTATCAGCAACTCTTCAGTCTTTTATTCTCGAATCCTCAAAGGACTTCGAAAAAGCCAAGGTGGAAAAAGAACTGGCGGAAATAGAAAAACTATTTCTTGATGTTTTATTGATGCCGGAAAAACACACTAATGTTTAAAGCAATAAGAAAAACATTGTTAATTGTTGTTTCGTCTGCGATTTTTCTGACAGGCTGCAGCAGTTTTAACGGTCGGACAGTCAGGGAAAAACATGCCAAAGATTATCAGCGCGACCTGGCTGCAGAAACAAACGATGTATTATCAAAGAAAGCGGTTTTTGACCTCAACGACTGCATCCAGATTGCACTGGAAAACAACCTGCAGATAAAAGCCTCGAAAATTCAACGGCAGCTCGCAAAACTCGAAAGAAAAATCGCCTTCTCAAGTTTTCTGCCTACGGTAAACCTTGATTATGAGTACACAAAATGGAACAAACAACCGAAAATCAAAACGGCCACATCCACAATGGCTATGCACGACCAAGCCATAAAGGAAATTACATGGCAAATCCAGCTGTCTGTATTTGACCCGTCCACGTGGTTTCTGTATGCGATGCATAAAAGAGGCGAGGAGGTTGCAGAACTGGTCACCAAATACACTGCACAGATGACTATCCTCGAAGTTACTGTCAATTATTATCACTGCCTGGCGCTGCAACAGGCGATACCGGCTCTGCAGAGCCAGCTCAACGCGGCTAATGAACTGGAAAAAGAAATCGGTGAACTATTTCAGGAAGGACTCGTCACTCAATGGCAATATCAGCAGGCTCAGGTAATTACACTGGCACGCAAAACCGAACTGGACAGAACAGAATACGCGATTAAACAGGCAAATGGCGATTTGCTCGTTTCGATGGGCATCTCGCCATTAGCTGATATTACACTGAATACTGAACAGCTGCTGAAGGAGCCAAATGAATCTCTGGAAGACTTGGTATATAAAGCTTTGATTGAAAACCCTCAGCTTCATATTGCTGACCGCCAGGTTGCCATTGAAGAAGAAAAAGTCAAGGTTGCGCTGGCTGCGTTCCTGCCAAAATTGACCGTATTTGCAAACCGCACAAATACTTCAGACTCGTTTCAACTGTACAGCGACCTCTGGACTTATGGCTTATCCGGAACTTTAGCAGTATTCAATGGATTTGCAAATATCAACGAGTATAAAGCGGCCAAAGAAAGAAAAAAGGCGGCATTTATCGAAAGAGAACAGCAAACTCTTGTCTTAATGCTCGAAGTATTAAAGGCATATCTGAACCTCGAAAACGCAAAAAATGAAACACTGCTCACACAGAAATCATTCGATACTGCTTCAAAACATTTCGATGAAGTAAACGAAAAATGGAAGGAAGGCCTCGTCCAAAGCTCCGAGATGCTTACCGTCTTGTCTGAAAAAGACAATGCCCAAACGGAATTAATGGTCAGCAACTTTAATTTACAGGTAAGTATAGCTACGCTTCAGAACGTGATGGGAACTACAGAAGTACCGAACAAGGGAAAATAAGCATGAAAAACATCACCACTAAACAAATAATCGGTCTTGTCATACTGATTGCAGTTACAGTGCTGATTACCCTGTATTTTGCAAAAAAGATAACTAAACCTGTGCCGATACAGACGCAGGATATCGAACAGAAAACTCCTGTGGTTGCAGCTACTGTAAAAACAAGAACTTTTGAAAGATTTGTAGAGGTGCAGGCAAATCTCGAATCTAAAAATTTCGCCATAGTTTCATCAAGAATCGACGGAACTATTGAACAATTCTTTGTAGATGAAGGCAATACCGTCATCGCAAACGAAAGCAAACTATTCAGAACTGATTCGGTAAAACTTGAGCAAACGGTCGAAATCCAGAAACGCCTGCTGGCTGTGGCCGAGTCCACAAAACAACAGGCTGCTGCAGATCTTGAAAGGGCGCAAGCTGATTTCCAAAAGGTCGAACTCGATTTTAATCGCTTTAAAAGATTATACGAAAAAAAGGCTGTTACCGCTGACGCCTTCGAACAGCAACAATCACGATACAATCAGCTCGAAGCGGTTGTGAAATCAGCAAAAGCCAGTGTTGAGCTGACCCAGGCAAATATAGAAAAAACAAAGGCAGACTTTGCTATATCAGAAAAGAATCTTGAAGATACAATTATATATGCACCAATCAGCGGAAAAATAAGTCAACGCTTCAAAGAACCTGGAGAGATGGGAAGGCCGGGTGAACCCGCCGTCCGTATCGACGACCCGAATCTGATTGAAGTAAGTGCATACATTCCTGCGCAATACTACGCAGAGGTTATGCCGGGCCAGACCAAAATCCGGGTCAACGTCTCAGGTGAAAACTTAGGAGAACATGAAGTATACTACAAAAGTCCTACAATAAATCCAAAGCTCCGCACCTTTGAGGTTAAATGCCTGCTCGATAATCCCTCTCAGACCATCGCAGCAGGCGATATGGCTGAAATCAGGGTAATTCTCGAAACAAAAGAAGGCCTGGCTGTGCCGACAGAGGCTATTCAAAGCCGTGATAATCAATTTGTCATTTTTGTCGTCAGCGGCGAAAAGGCACATAAAGTTCCTGTCGAAAAAGGCCTTGATAATGACGGCTGGACAGAGGTTATCAGCAGCGAACTGAATGAGCAAAGTGTAGTTGTAACAATGGGACAAAATATGCTTGAAGAGGGTAAAACGGTTTCCGTTCAGAAGGAGAATAAATAATGTTTCTTTCTGACGCTTCCATAAAAAGACCGGTAGCAATGAGCTGCCTGATTATAGCCTTGTCGCTGCTGGGGTTTAATGCCTATCGCAAGATGGGCCTGGAACTGATGCCCAAAATCGATATCCCTTATATCACAGTAACTACGGTCTATCCGGGGGCAAGCCCGGAACAAATCGAAACAGATGTCGCAAAGAGAATTGAAGACCAGGTTGTTACTATCGACGGTCTTAAGCATGTCAGTTCCTCCTGTATGGAAAACGTCTGTCAAACCATGCTCGAATTCAATCTTAACGTCGATGTAGACATCGCTGCGACAGATGTGCGTGAAAAACTCGATTTGATTAAGGCTGATTTTCCTGAAGACGTCGAAGACCCCAAAATCCTTAAATTCGACATCAACGCAAAACCGATTATTTATCTGGCTCTGACAGGCGAATCGCCGCTCGATGAACTGTATGATTACGCTGACAACGAATTGAGGGATCGGCTGACCGTCATATCCGGCGTAGCTGATGCGGAGCTCATCGGCGGAAACATACGACAGGTGCATATCGTTCTTGACAGAGACAAACTTGCCGCAAAAAGCCTGTCCAGCCTCGACGTTATAAAGGCTGTCAGAGAAAGCATAAAACTAATTCCATCCGGACGCATCCAGGAAAGAGGCACCGAATACGATGTCAAGGTTGATGCTGACTACTATAATATAGCTGACATCGAATCACTGCAGATAACAGGCGAAAACAGACAACGCTGCTATATCAGGGACGTCGGAAAAGTCGAAATGGGCACTAAAGAAGTTCGCCAAAAGGCCTTCATCGATGGAAAGCCGGCAATATACATAAAAATCATTAAAAAAGCTGAGGCAAATGCTGTAAGAGTCGTGGACCAGGTCAGGGCGGCAGTCGACAAACTCAACAAAGAGCTACCGGGAGGAATGAGGCTTGTCTGGTTTAATGATGATGGTACCTTTATTAAAGCAAGCATCGAAAGCACCTGGAGCAGTATATGGCAGGGTATAGTCCTCACCGCCCTGATTTTGTTCTTTTTCCTTTATAATATTCGTTCAACATTTATTATTGCCGTAACGATGCCGCTTACCATTATAATCGGCCTGTTCTTTATGCAATTTTTAGGTTATACTCTCAATACACCGACACTGTTGGCGATAGGCCTGTCGATAGGTATTCTGGTTACCAACTCCATCATCGTTATGGAGGCGATTGTTGACAGGCTCAATCAAACAAAAGACCCCAAGGAGGCCGCCCGCCTCGGAACCGCAGAGGTCCTTATAGCTGTTGCAGCCAGTGCAGGCACAAACGTTGTTGTGCTTTTCCCAATCGCAATGATGGGCAGCAGAATCGGACTCTTTATGAAACCGCTGGCTCTGACGATGCTCATTATGAATATCGTTTCTTTGTTCATATCTTTTACACTGACCCCGCTGCTCTGTTCCATAATTCTCAAGCCGGCACAGCCGGAAAAGAAGACCGTCCTTACAAAAATGGAAAACGGCTTTAACCGTTTTCTGAATGCTGTAATTGAAGCTTATAGAAAACTGCTTGTTTTCAATGAAGAACATCGACCCGTGGCGATTATTATTGTCCTGGTCACGATAGCCATGTTCGTTCATTCATTAAAACTGGCAAAGAAAGTCGGCTTCGGCTTTTTCGCAAACTCCGACCAGGGCCAGATATATGTTAAACTTGAATATCCGACAAGATACGACCTGGGCCTGACGACAAAACGCGTTAATGATATTGAGCAAAGACTGAAGGACCTGCCGGAATTGAAGCACACTCTTACAGCCATCGGCAGAGTCGAAGGCCACATCGGCCAGGCATCAGAAGGCGTTTATCTTGCGCAACTACTGCTGAAATTCTCCGAGCGGACTGAACGAAAGATGACGATACAGCAGCTTATGGAACTAACAAGGCAAAAACTGGCAAACTATCCGGAATGTATTATTACAGTTACTCAAGCTACAATCATCGGCGGACAGTCGCAGGATATAGAACTTGAAATTTCAGGACCAAGTCTGGCTGAACTCGACCAACTGGCTCTATTTGCAAAGAATATTGCGGATTCTGACAAAGGTTATCTCGATACCGATACTACTGTTCGAGCCGGCAAACCGGAGCTGAGGGTTTTGCCGAAAAGAGCGGTACTTTCCGACCTTGGCTTTCCTGCTACCAGTCTTGGCACTGCTCTTAGGGCTAATATCGAAGGAATTGAATGCGGCACATTTAAAAAGGGCGCTCGAAATTACGACATTGTCGTCAAATTTGAGAAAAAACAGGGAAAAGAGCAGGTCGAGCAATTTATGTTTCCCGGCGATGCAGGAAAACCTCTGCTGCTGACAACGCTTGGTGATATTCAACAGAAAATTTCTCCTATTCAGATTACAAGAAAGGACAAACAGCGCATCTCTAAACTGCTGGCAAGTCCTGCTGCCACAAAACCGCTCGGTATCGCGGTTGCTGAACTGAGTAAACAGCTTGACGAAAGCGGGAAATTACCTCCCGGCTACGATTATTTCTTCTCAGGCGTTGCCGAGGTTATGGGTGAGGCAGTAGTTGCATTTGGCGAAGCCGGCATTATCGCAGCTTTACTTTGTTTCCTCACATTGGCGGCTATGCTCGAGTCATTCAAACAGCCGTGGCTGATTCTTGTAACCCTGCCGTTGGGTTTAATTGGAACTATATGGGCACTGGCAATCACAGGAGAAAGTATGTCGATGTTCGTTCTGATGGGAATGGTTATGCTTATCGGCATCGTTGTCAATATCGCTATTTTGATTATGGACCAGTTTAATGTTCACGTCAAAGAAGGCGTTCCAATTCATAAAGCGATGATTACCGCGGCCTGCGAAAGATTCAGACCTGTGGCAATGGTTACCCTCGCTGCCGTTTTGGGAATGCTGCCGCTGGCAACCGGAAGAGGAATAGGCTCTGAGATGCGAAACGGCGTCGGCATTGCTTCAGTCGGCGGCTTACTTGTCTCTGGCATACTAACCCTTATCATAATACCGATACTGTATGATTTATTTACTCGAAAAAAGGTGTAAATCATTTGTGAAGCTCCACGGCTTTACATATTTAGAGCAACAAGAACATCGGGGCAACAGTCCGAAACTGTGCTCTGTAAGTGCTTGTGAAGCTCCACGGCTTTACAGCCGTGGCATCTTCACTTTTCAATTTTGAGTATTATTGGATGGGCAAGGTTTTTGGCAAAGGTATTAAGATATTTTACCCAATCATCTTGTTTAGCAAAATCACCACTTTTGTCCCAGCAGGCACCGGTATAATATACCAGTTTTTTGTCCGCTGGCAGATTTACAATCGCGCCGTAATGACCATCAAAGAACCGAAACTCTTTCTTGACCTTCTGGTTTATCACAATTCCACAGCCAATAGTCCCTTTGCCTTCGCTGGTTGGTTCCCAATATCCAATCCAGCTATCTCCAGTTGAACATGCACCCTTTTCTTTAACATCACGAAGAACAATACCAATAGCCACCTGTAATTGCTGGTTACCATCAACTTTGAATTGGCTTTCTACACGATTCAGATTCGAGCCAATATCGAGAGATATACGTTTGACTTCACTAACTTTAACACCGGCAACATCCCAGGGATTGAATGTCAATTCGAATATTGTCCTGATGGGACCGTTTGCGATGATTTTCCAATTGGAATAATTTTTGGAAAGATACAGCTTGTCATTTTTCCAAATTCCAATTCCACCACAACCACGAGTAGGCCCGACCTCGTAATAATCCATTCCCTCGCCGTGATCTTTATGATAATCGCCGGATTTGTACCATTTTTCGAGGATTGGATATCGAACGCTTTTAACCCAGACATCAGCTTCCCGGAGCCGGGTGATGCCGAAAATCACTGAAAAACTTGGTTTTTTGACGGGGATGATGGTTGAGGTCTGCAAAAAATCACGCCTCAACAGTATCTTTAAGGCCAATAGTTTGGATTTTGGTGGATTTGCCAACAAAATTCTAAAAAAATACTTCAGATTATTCTAATTCGAGGAAAATTTTGGTATTATCGTGGAATCGGAAGGCTTGGTTGTGTAGCCGAGCGTTTAATGGCGCCAGCCATCCCAGCGATATGGGAAATGTCAGATAATATTATCAAAATGTTATTTCACGTTTAGTTTATATAAATGACAACCGGCTCAGAAAAAAAAATTCAAGTCCTGCTCGCCCCGTTAGAAAGCTGCAAGTCAGCAGTGAGATACATATCGTCATCTTTTCTAACGGGGCTCGGCAGACGACAGTCAGGTCTGGTCATTGTAATTCTGCTCCTTGTTGTAATCCTGACCGCCCTCGCCGGCTCGCACATCGACAGAACAACCGGCAAAACCGTAAATAACTTTTTTAATTCTTACACTCTTATGCAGACCGCCACCGACGCGAGTTTCTTTGCTGTTATGGCGGTCGGCGCTACGATGGTAATTATCTCCGGCGGCATTGACTTAAGCGTCGGCTCTATATATGCTCTTTGCGGTGTGCTCACTGCGGCAATGCTCAGATACCTCAATGCCGATTCGGCATTGGCGGTTATACTGGGAATCTTTGCATCTCTCGGACTCGGTATCATCTGCGGATTGCTTAATGGGTTGATGGTTGTCGGACTTGAAGTGCATCCGTTTATTATTACTCCGGGCACGATGTGGATATTCAGAGGCATCGCATTTGCTATAAGCAAGGCTGAAAGTATTCTTGTGCCGGGGGCACTGACGGCTTTTGCCAAGGCAAATTTGGGTTTAAGTGCGGCTCTTTATCCTGTTGCGATGCTGGTAATGATAGCTGTTACCGCGGCAGGAGCTTTTTATCTTTCCAAAACCATTATTGGCAGACATATTTACGCTGTCGGCGAGAAGTGCGTAACGGGATTCTTTCAGTCCATAAAGCAGAGTTAGGAGCCTTTACTTAGTGAAATGATTTTTTAAGGAGAACCCCCATGATTGATGTTATTGTGTTCGTAGTGTTTGTGGCTTCGGTTGTCGGTGTTGGCTTATATAAGAGCCGAAAAGAAAAGACGAGCGAAGACTACTTTTTAGCGGGTCGCGGGCTACAGTGGTGGCTGATCGGGTTTTCATTGATCGCAGCCAATATCTCGTCTGAGCAGTTTGTAGGAATGAGCGGGAACGCAGCCAGTCATGTAGGCTTGGCCATTGCCAGTTACGAATGGATGGCCGCTATCACCCTGGTTATTGTTGCATTTGGTTTTCTGCCGTACTTTCTTCGGGCAGGTATCTTCACAATGCCTGAGTTCCTTGAATATCGGTACAACGCAGCAGCCCGGACTATCATGGCAGTGGCCACTATTTTCATTTATATGTTGCTGCTGGGGTCAGTTACTTACTCCGGAGCTTTGACGATGTCGATGCTGGCTCAGAAGTACAATTTACAGGTTGGCATGAGCACTGCCTGCATAATCATCGGTGTTATCGCGATGTTATATGTAGCAGCCGGCGGATTGAAAGCCTGTGCCTGGGCGGATCTGATCCAGGGAAGCGCTCTTATTATCGGCGGAGCGATAATAATGATTTTCGCGTTCAAAATGCTCGGCAGTGTCAATGAGGCGTCTCGCGTTTTGGATGTTAAGAGTGGAACTGTTGAGGTTGTTCGTTTAGCTAAGGAAACCGGAGCAGTAGGCCGCTTTTGGGAATTAAACAAAGTCCGTATGAATATGCTTCTTCCTAAAGATGATATGATACTTCCATGGACAGCGTTGCTGTTGGGATTGTGGATTCCTAACTTTTATTACTGGGGTCTAAATCAATACATCACGCAGCGCACTTTGGGGGCGGCATCGTTAGCCCAGGGACAGAAGGGCATAGTCTTTGCGGCATTTATGAAGCTGCTAATACCATTTGCGATTGTAATACCGGGGATTATCGCATTCAACCTGTTTGCCAGGCAAATGCAAGAACAGGCAGCGTTGGATAACGCACCGGTGATCGCAAAATATAAAATAGCCAATGAAGAAACACTATTGGTTGAGGTGGTTAATTCTCCCAACGAGGAACAACTGGCCAACTGGCCGGCCGGAAAATTCATGATTGCGGTTTATCCGGATGATTCTACAATGAACTCAAGGCAAATAAAGAACCCATTTGTGCTGCCGTTAACTCAGGCAAAGTATGATAGTCTTAAGGTAAGGCCGTATACAATATTTAGATCAGACGACAGATCGTGGAAGGCGACTTTTCCCGCTTTGGCGGCGGAGCTTGCAGCATACAACAAAGTCACAGAAGAAGCAGCTACTGTAGCAGGTGCTACAACTTCGGTGGAAAAATTCGTCGCATACAAATATGATACGGCTTTAGGACAATTGCTCGGAAATGTATTACCGCAGAAGGTCGGAATTGTTGGATTTGTGTTGGCGGCACTGATGGGAGCTATTGTCAGTTCGTTAGCTGCGATGCTTAATGCCGCTTCAACCATATTTACTATGGATGTTTATAAGAAATACCTAAAACCTGATGCTTCGCAAGATATGATTGTTTTGTTGGGTCGCATCAGTGTAGTAGTCTTTTCAGTAATTTCTGTGTTGTTGGCTCCACAACTGGGTAATCCCAAAATCAGTAATAGTATATTTACGATTATTCAGGAAGGCCAAGGGTTCATTTCGCCAGGTATTCTGGCGGTATTTGTTTTCGGCTTATTAATTCGAAGGGCCCCGGCAATTTGCGGCGTGATTGGTTTATTAACCAATATTGTGGCGTATGGCGTGCTGAAGTTTGCGGCCACTGGGGTGCAGTTCCTTAATCGTATGGCGATATGCTTTGCATTATGTCTGGTCGTAATGACTGTGATCACAATAGCAAAGCCGTTAGCTCAGCCGATAGAGTTTAAACATAATACAACGATCGACCTTAAGGGTTCTATGGGTGCTGCGATAGCGGGATTGGTTGTAATTATAGTTACCTTGGCTCTATATGTTCTGTTTAGCCCTATCGGACTGTTAAAATAAGAGAGAAAAATTATATGAAAGTAACAACCGATAAACAAGCATTCGAGTTGCTAAAAAAGGTTGCCTCAGAGAAGGGGCTGGATGTGACTGGCCCCAAAGGGAGGGTTTGTCGATCGTCCTCTCGCTTTTGCCTGGGTGTTGAGCACGGTGACTATAACGGAACAGAACTGTTTGGAGTTGGAACAGACAGATATATCTGGTTTGCGTATCGGCCCAACGGCAGTAAGCAAACGAGACTCTTCAGTGCAAACTTTCCAGACGATGGTGTCGTCGAATTCGAATCCGGTAATGTTCCAGAGCCAAAATCTGAATCCATAGTGAATACATGGGCCAGATTTCCTTACGGTGTGGATTATATATTGCGGCGCGAAGGTATTGAACTCAATCAGGGTATTGATGGCGCCGTTTATGGCAATATCCCAGGAGGTGGGATGAGCAGGTCGGCATCACTAACGCTAAATCTTATATTATCGACGCTGGATGCTAATTGTATTAAGTTGGATGACAAATTCAAGATCGTAGATATGGCTCAAGCAGTGGAAAATGACTATATTGGTTCGCCCTGCGGTCAGCTCGACCAGATTATGATACTGTTTGCTCGCGAAGGAATGGGGACTTATTATAATCCGGGCAGCAGGACCGTAAATTATGTGCCGCTGGGCGCATCGGCGGGCGATTTCCGCATTATGGTTATGGACACGGGAACGGTCAGAGCAGGACTTGAAAAGTCGACTTATAAGATACGCAGGGCGGAATGCGAAAAATTTGTTTCGATTCTCAATAAAGCCGGCTGCCGGATTAAGTGCTTAGCTGACATTAAAGACAAGGCCGTTTATGACAAGATTTTAGCCCAGTTTACCGGCAAATATCCTGATTTGTGCGACCGGCTCAAGTATATCTTTTTCGCCCAACAGAGGTTTTACAGGATGCTCGATGCCTGGAAAGCGGGGGATATTGAAACTGTCGGCGGTATATTCCGGCAGGATGGCACGGGGTTGCGGGACGATTATAAAATCTCAGGCCCGGAGCTGGAAACGATGTGCGACATTGCCCGGACTGTGCCGGGTGTTTTGGGTGAAAGGATGCTTGGCGGCGGCGACAAAGGTGCTGCGGGTGCTCTTGTGCGTCCTGACAGCGATGATGTTCTAAAACAAGCCGTCGATGTTGCTTATCCACGCAGCTACCCTCAGTATTGCGACAAATACGCCATTCATATCTGCAAGATGGTTGAAGGCGTGAGAGTTTATGATGATTTGTTAAAAGTGGATGATCAAAATTGCAAATACGTAAGTTGAACCCTCTAAACAATTTTTAACAAGGAGACTTTTAAAATGTGCAAGATTTATTTTATCACAAGTATCGTAGCTTTTGCAGCATTTACAGGCCAAATCTCTGCAAAATCGGTTTCGGACAATAAACCCGTGACAGATTCAAATAATCAGAAATTTGTGACGGTGCCGAATGACTTGGCTGACGGCGACTTGATAACAACACCAAAAGCCATAAAGCAAACCATCACGGTCGGCGGGGCTGATTCAGATGTATCTGGTTTTACCTCGGCTGCTATTCAGATAGCAGTTGATGCGTTAAAACTGCGAGGGGGCGGCACGGTTGAATTAAAGCCCGGCACATACAAAATATCTGCTCCGATAAGACTGGCAAGCAACATATCATTGACCGGGGCCGGAGACTCTACCATTTTGCGCAAAGTTGATGGGTATCATAGCCTGGTGGCTGTTGACGCAGACTACGGGATGTTGAAGGTAACTGTACAAGACGCTCACGGTTTCAGCCCCGGCATGGGTGTGCAACTTTCTGATTCTCGATACCCCGGTGACTGGGATGTGACTGTCGCGACGATTGTTGCTATCGAAGGCAACACAATATTCTTAGACAGGCCTACATTAAGAGACTACAGTTGTGACAGTAATGCCGTATTGTCAAACACATGCTCGATCGTCGAGAGCGTTGGAGTTGAAAACGTTCATGTTGCCAATCTTGTTGTGGAAGGCAACAAGGCAACAAACGATTTCCTCGGCGGCTGCCGCGGCGGCGCGATATACTTCCAGCAGGCTGTCGGGTGTTCGATAGAGAACGCGAAAGTAAAGAATTTTAACGGCGACGCTTTCGACTGGCAAATCACAAGAGATATAACCGCGCGAAATTGCGAAGCTTCATATTGCACCGACATCGGGTTTCATCCGGGTACGGGGTCCGAAAACACACTTATCGAAGGCTGCAGCTCTCATGACAACGACCATGACGGTATCTTTCTATGCTGGAGAGTTAAAAAGAGCACGCTAAGGAACAACACTTTGTACAGCAACGGCCGCGACGGA
>Ga0315285_10005432_pt1 | contig 13136 bp, 12 predicted proteins | sample YL17G09_36_MG_FD_203698 | JGI IMG/M metagenome (GOLD analysis project Ga0315285, IMG submission 203698) | Sediment microbial communities from Yellowstone Lake, YNP, Wyoming, USA - YL17G09_36 | ecosystem: Environmental > Aquatic > Freshwater > Lake > Sediment | place: USA: Wyoming | collected... | reverse complement strand
CACGGGATTGCATATTCATATTGGTAAAGATGCGCTTTGCTATAATTGTTTGGGTGTGCTGCTCGTCAATCTTCATCAACTCGTCGAGTAGTATCTCACTAGCCTCTGCGTCTGCTACTGCTGCCTTCTCCTGCTGTCCTTCAGCGCGGAGGTAATCGGCGTATGTGCCGTGTGCCATGTACTCAAACCATTCCTCTGGGATTAGCGACGATGACGTTAGCGACGATGACGTTGCACCTGCTGCTGTGGAAAAACTAATCGCACTTTTGTATACTACAAATGCAGACGTTGGTATTACATTCCCAGAAACCAATTCAGCACCACTTTGCCCAACTGCATATTGATATTCTTGACTACCATTTGTTCTGTATGGTGCATATGCAAAAATTCGCAAAAACGAGTCAATGGTATTTTTGCCTGCTTGGAAAAACGGAATACATCCCCCATAAACGGTACGCTCCTCACCAATCTTGATAAAGCGTGTCCAGTAGTTGCTGGACTTAAACGCCCGTACTGCCCTGCGGTTCATCAACGCGCGGATACGAGGTTCTTCTATAGTTGCAAAGGTGACCCCGCAGAGTGCTGATACTAGCTCGAATAGGTCTGCGTAGGTTCTCGTCTGCATTATGCTTTATTTGGCGAAAGTTCTGGATGAAATTTTTGGAAATTCTTAATGAACCCACGGTCATGCCATGCGTCTTCTCCGTACTTGTTACGGATTAAAAAATACTCATGCGAAGGAATTACTGCAACTACTTTTCCAAGTGCTGCTGTAGTAGTCCCACGCAATGATTCTGCTTCTTTTGCACAAGAAAGCTCTCGTACATATTGTTTTGTTTCCATGAGTTGACGGCCAGAACAAAGTTCCTTAATCAACGCATTGTTCATTGCCTCATTAGAAATCATAAAAAATAAAGCAGGGGGCAGCATTACTACCCCCCGCTAATTTTAATTAGATAGTAGCTCCAATTGGATCAATGATGTCCAGAGTGATAACAATTTGACCATCAAGTGACGAGTAATTTCCAGCGGCAACCGTCAAGATAACTGGGATTGCAGCAGTGGTAGGAATATCAATTGCACCACCAGCAACATAAGTAGCAAATCCAGTACCAGTGCTAAATCGAGCAGCAGTATCAACAGTTGCAGGAGGAACAGCAGAAGCAATGTGTTTTGCAGTAGTGCCAGTAATTCCTACCGACACAGCACCAGTTGCAGCAACGGCAGTTGTAGTGCCAGCGGTAACAAATGTTTTGCTAGTTGAGATGCTTGCACCACGGATACCGCCACCTTTAGGGATAATCCCAATAGTTTTAGTACCACCAACAGCAATTGCAGCAAGGTCAGCAGCAGTAAGCACAATTACATCTGTATATCCTCGTCCAGCTTCGTTATTAGTAACTTTCATATTTTTTTTAGTTTTATTGGTTAAGGATTAGTAGGAAATCTTGCCGTGTGCGCCTGGATGCTTACAAACAAGCGTACCAACCATATCAACAAATCCACGCTCGCCGCCACCTTGGTTTTCCAAACGAGTGGAACCCATAGGAATAAGCGAGTTGAATCCAAGATACTTAGGATTAATTACAAATCCCTTGTTGCCAGATAGGCAAGATGGGTTTGCATTAATGACGTTGACGATACCAAAATCGGAATCGTAAACTTGAACGGAATGAGTAACTTTTTTAGATGCTGCATCTTGCATGACGTTGTAAACAGCTTCAGAACTTGCAGCAGCAGAGCTACGAGTAAAGTTTGCAACAACCTTGCGAAGAGCAACACTTGCAAGCAACGTTAGATTATTAGCCTCTCCATTTACTGTGAAGATGGAAGCAATAATATCGTTAAACGTAGTTTCCGTAGGAGAAGCAGTCAAGATGCTGCCAGTAGGTGTACGGTATGCAGAAGGAACATCAGCAGGGCTAGCAGAAGCTAACCAGTTGCCAAGACCACGCAGTTTGTAAGGAGTTCCAGCACCATTCTCAACAGAACGATCATTATCCGAACAGATTGCGGCCTCTACATCACGTTTGAGTTCTCTCATGCTTTTGGCTTCCGCCTGGGCTACGTTTGCAGGGCCAACGGAGGTAACAGCTTGTTGCAAATTAGAAACAAGGAAGTCACGGCGAAAGATTTGCGTGTAGTTACCAAGACGAGCGCGGTTTGCAAACTTGTCATCAAACGAACTTACATCCACACCTTCGGAAATTCCTTCGGTAGATGGTGCGGCAAGTCCGTCCACAGTCCATTCGCAAAAAGTGCTGGTGGCTTTACCTTTAGAGCAAAGGCTAAGTAGTGGAGTTTCTTCTGGTGCAAGGAGGGTCAACTCGTTGCTAAGATCCTCACGGTTTGACACTGCGGAGCCAGTGCTGGTTTTGCCCGTTGGGGCATTTGGTTGATAAGTATTTGAAATGGACATAATATTATTTCGGTAAATTATTTCATTCTAGCAATTCTGGAAGCAACCCAATCTTCAACAGATCCTGTTGATTCAAACTTGTGGTACGCATCTTTTGTCTTTGCCTTTAAGCTAGAGTTAATCTTTAACGAACCAGAACCAACTGGGGAAGCGGGTGGCGACACCTTCAACTTATTCCCAGCTCCAGTTTGTATAGACTTTGCTTTTCCTCCAAAGATAGACTTTGATGCGTGTGCAAGGATGTATTCTATTTGTATCCCAATTTCTGGGATGTCTCGTTTGATTTTAGAAATTAGCGGGTCAGAAATTAGTGCTTTGTAGTTCTTTCCAATTTCGGATGTTTCGTCCGTAATGTCTGGAACTTCTTTTTGTGCTGCTGCCAAGTATTGCTGTTCCATCGCTCCGTACTCAGCAACCTTTGCAATCTCCTGCTGTCTAGCGGGGATGTACTTGGTAATTGCCTTTTTGGAATTTCGGTTAGCTAGACGAATTTTAGACTTGGGGAACTCTTTGTCACCAACAACGATAATATCGTCATCAGCATAATCTTGGTGTTCGTCAAGAATGTCATCCGTCATCTCCAACGTCCTTGCCATTTCATCATGGAATGATTTTAGTGCATTTAGATCTCCAATTGCTTGGATGTCGTCTGGCATTCTATCACCATTCGCTAGCGGTGCTGGCAGGGGTTGAGCAGCAAGCTTTTCCTCTAGGCTCCGCTTTTGGGCGGTAAGCTCTCCAATTCGTTGAAGTAGTCGGCTTTTACCTTTTTTGGCAAGTTCTTGAATCTGCTCTGTTGAGAGACTTAGCAGGTCTATTTCTTCATGCTCCTCTGGAGTTTCTTCCGATTCGTCATCAGATTCTTCAGTAGATTCCTCTGCGTCATCTCCGTCTTCTAGACTGGCAAGTTCAGCGTCATCAGTATCTACTGCCTCCTCATCGGACTCCTCTTCCGTCTCTGGTGCAACTTCTTTCCCGATTCTACGAGCTACAAGCTCTTCAAATGAGATGTTATCTGACACTGATTGTGTAGCCTCAGCGGTGGCTTGATTGGTGCTATTAGTCATAAACGCTAGTTTTACGCCTTGCGTTGGCGATGCACGAAGTCAATCATTAAATCATTAGTGTGTCAAGTAGTTTAGTAATGTATCACAATACGCAAAAACCCCTAGATGGATTTACTCATCTAGGGGTTTAACACAACAACAATGAAACACACGAACAACCGTGCATGACTTTGTTATAACATGATTACAATGATGTCAAGACAAGACTGAAAGTAGTTCGTCAAGTGCTGCAATTGAACCAGCAATCTTCATAACGTCATTGGATGACTCTGCTGACCTAAGATCACCAAAGAACTTTTCACGTTCCTCGCGGACAAATGTTACAATTACTTTGAACTCGTCACGGTCACTAATGCCGTCGATTGCTTGTTGCAGCGTTGGTTTTGGTATTGGTGTCATATTATTTCATTGATTTGTCTCCCTTACATTTCCACTTGCGGCGTGACAGGTTATTTGGCGAGTTTTTATCGCTACGCCAGTCGCCTTTGATAGCATTAGATCTAGCACAGTATGAATCGCCTTTGGCTGTGCCAGGACGTATGCGATCACCACCGTCTGCCGCCTTACCTGCTTGACCAAACTTCACAGTTCTCTTGCGGCCCGTAGTGGGATTGGTTACTACTTTGGAAAACCGCTTTTCCATCACTTCTTGGGCTTGGGCTTAGTATGCGTCAATGGCTTGCTAGATGCTGTATGCTTTGCACCGCTGTGGACTTTACCGTCCATTTTGTGTACAGCACCAGTATGCAGCTTACCACTTTTAGTGTAGTGTTTGGAACCAGCACTCATTTTTTCTTAGCAGTTTTAGCTGAGTTTTTAAAGTCTTGAGCAGTAGGTGCTTTCTTGCTGCCAACTTTGTTCATTTTCTCTCCGCTACCTGCTGCAATACGTTTGCGTTTAGCTGCGATATTTGAATATAGTCCTTGTTTCATGGTGATTGTAAAAGTTTTTTGATTTCGGAAGCCACTTCATCGGAGTTCAAGTTACGGAGCTTATCATCGCCCCATTTGTCAATGTAATCCTCAGAAAGAATTCTCCAAGACCCGTTAGGGCATTGATAAATTTTTAACGTAAATTCCTTTCCTAGTTCTGCGGTTGCGTTCATGTGGCAAGAACTTTGGAGATTGTTCCAAGAATTGCAAGTTTTTTATTGTTCCATTCCTTGAGTTGTCATCCCACCCATTTGAGCGGGTGCAGTTCCAATGCGTCCGATCTGAGCGTTCTCCATTTGTTGAAGCTGGAATTGATATTGGCTGGCGTACTTCTGGAGACGTTGACCAAATGCTTCGTCAGACTGTGCGCGTTGTGCAATGTCTGGTTGCTCCACATATGATTGGATCATCTGCATTGCCATCTGCGCTCCGTTAGCTTGTGCAGGAACCTCGATACCAGCAAAGATTTTAGCAAGGTCATCTGTGACGTTCTTAGCTACCTTCTGCTGTGCTTCTTCAACTGGTTGCAACACATAGTCAGCAAAAATCGGATTGATGCTTGCTGCTGTAAACTCAAGTAGCTTATTGATGTCGATAACGCCATTCCTATCCATTTGCACCAACGATATCATGTTCTTCAGTTGCTCGGATGCCGTTTCTGGGTCACTCGACTGCGAGTCAAAGTTGACTACGATTGAGAAGTTTTCATCGGGACTTCCTTTCGTCATGGTCTGCGGGTTAGGATTACCCGTAACTTGGAAGAATACTTCATCTGGCCCCATACGTTGGTAGAGCTTCCATGACATTGTTAAAACGTCACGCACATGGTCTAGAAAACGTGATACATAAAACTGCTGCCTTGATGCTGAGATAGGATTGTCAAGGTCAAGACCAACAGCGCGATCCGCTTGCCTTGTCATTGATAGCTCGATTTCTATTGAGTTGTTATCATTTGGCGGGATCGGCCCCCAAGCAATTTCACCAAGGCGACGATATGGTACACGGACACCTGGCCCCCAGTCACTAGGAGGTCGTCCAGCAGGGTGCATTAAAGGTGGCAAGGTGGACATTGACGCACGATCAATACGAGAGTCTCGTTCTGTCTTAACTTGCATCTGTGCGCCCCTTAAAACGTCTGAGAACGTCTGTGTGTCGTACATCCGCTTCTGATCGTTTGACAACCTAGTCACAACAAACGGATAATCGTCATAACCATTCAGCAACTCATGCTTTGCGTAGTCCTCAGTCATCGGGTGGAACACGGTGCAGTAGATGCCTTCGCTTCCGTCTTCCTCGTCGATCAACCGCTGATATGCGTAAACTACCATCACAAGATCGTTGTCGTCTGTGATTGGTAGTCGCGTATTTTGCTTGATCTTCTCCCCATCGAGGTACATCGAGTCTTTGCCGCGAAGGTTGGAGATTGCGTTCTCAACCCAGTCTTTGTCCCATCCATCACTTGTGACCTTCTTTTCAAGTTCTTGGGCGGTAAGGAATGTCCTCCAGAAGACGTATGGTGACCTTTGTGGATCGGTAACGTATGCTGGGAATAAGACTTCGCCATCTGGGGCGCAAGAATGCACCATTGGGCAATCTACCGTTGTGCGAGGGATAGACACAGATGCAGTGCCTTTTTTCCGTAGGTCTTTGATAACCCTCGTTGCACGTTTCTTGGACAAGTCAGGGAATGCCGTAGCCAGCATATCCATAACCATCATATCATCAACGCCAGAGCTAATAAGTTCCGCTAGATCAGGGGAGACTTGCGCTATTTCTTGTATGGATACTTGTTGTAAGTATGTTCTTTTTTCTCGTTTCCAACCAACGTAAGATACCATCAACCCCTTCTCTAGCAGATAATTTGAACCCAGTTCCATCTCTTGACGGAAATTAGGTATGTATGAAGACCTCATCCATTTAAGGAAGCTCGAAACCATGCCAGCGCGGGACATGGATGCCATACTTGTTGGGAAAGCCTTAATGTGGGATCGTTGTAGTGCTTGGTCTAGGATAGCTACAAAAGCATTGATCCTTTCGCCAACAATATTAACCTCGGTATCACTAGCACCCGTCCAAGGGAAGGCATTGCTATCGTTTTTTCGTAGATCGTCAGTCTTCCCAGGCCATATGTTGCGTCGATCATTGTATGAACGCAGGCAAATCTCAAAGTATTCCTCAAGATTGAGCAAACAAGTATTATAAGCATCTGTCAAAGCGTTGATATTAGGCTCGTCCTCGGCGTAAATCATTGCTTCTTCGTCTTCGTGGGTCATGTCGCTCATAAAATATGTTCGTAATAATCTTCTGCGTCTTGTGACTTGATGATACCTACTTTAATGGTTTTGCCAAGTAGTTTATCTGATCGGTTTGCGTGACACCTTACAAGCACCTTTTCTCCATCCATCCGTACCGCTACCCAGCTTTTGTTTGGGCATAACATAATAACCAAGAATGAACCAACATAGTTGTCATCCAATGTAATTGTTTCCTCGGTTGTTGGCAATGGTTCTGATACCTTCACCTTAAATGGTCGTCCACGTTTCTTTGCTTGTTTTGTATTCATGTATTAGTATCCTCCAGAACCTTGCCTTGTGCAGTAAGACCTTGATTCATCAACATGGTCAACACCAGCAATAGCAGCATATCGCAATACGTCAATCGGATCTTTCCACGCTTCCTTTAATCCACCTTCGCCAGTGTACTCAGAAAGTGCTTGTATGATATTCTCGCAGTCAGAACTGACGTAGAAATGTGGTCTGTTTACTGAATCTATGGGTTTGGTTGTATCCCATGACATTTTTGAGATTAACGCCTGTAATCCGTCATCAATCTCCATCCCAGGTGCAGGTATGCAAATAATCTCCTGCTCGTTTAAATCCTCAATGATGCTCGATGAACTATCTGCTGCTTGGTATTTCGCAGCACCAAGCCTTGGGTCAATGAGTCGCTCAAATATTTCTTCACCTTCCTCAAGTTCTAGGATTGTGTCAACGTAGTCTTTTATGCCGAATCCTTGTCCTTTTGATCCTGCTCCACCAACCCACTTGCCTCCACGCCACTCAGCCCAGTCGCCAACGTCAACCCCAGGCCATTCACGGTACACCCAGTATGTATTTGACTCATCAACGGCAATCCAGCACATGAACCAGTTTTTAGCACCAGCGGGGTCGATAACGTGATACCTTGTGACATTGGTTGTTGGTATTTCTTGAGGTTTGACAACATTGACTTCCTTGTTGAATCGAGGAAACTTGGTAGCGTGTGATTTTACTGGTACTCCGTATGCTCGGATAAGTATTTCTTCCCTTGATCTGCCCATCAAAGTTTCCTTGATACGTTCGTAGCCACCAAACGGGTTGTCCTTAGAGTGGAAGTAATGGACGCTAGCATTACGCTTCTTGCTGCGTTGGACATACGGAACAATCTCATCGTTTAGCAACTCAGCTTTGACGTTCTCGATGGTTGTAGCACCGTCTAAATACTCTTTGATCACCTCCGTCCATCCGTCAATCGGTGTAAAAGTAAGTAGCAACTTTGAATTTCTAGTCGCAAGTCGAAATCGAAGTGTGTCAATTAGCTCGTTTCCTAATAAATATTCGTCGAGCCATACTCCGATATTGTGCCATTTAGGATCTTTGCTGCCAAGTTCAGCACCTTCTAGGATCGTCGGATTATTCTGATACTGTGAGTACGTCTTGAAGATGATCTGTGAACCATTAGGGAAAATCAACGAATTGTCAGTAAATCCGTTCTTCTTGGTGTACGAGATGTATGCGTTTGCTGATGTTTGCTTTGTACGCAACTCGTTTGGAATCCAGTTCCATACGGCACTTTGTTGCTGGCGTATGCTAACCTCCGACGTTTGTGAGAAGCAAAAGATTTCAGACTTAGGGTTTTCGATTGCAGCTTTGACCACGCAATAGGAACCCCATGCGGTTTTCCCACTGCGATTGCCACCAAGTGCCAGAACCTCAGAGACTTGTGAGAGTTGCTCTTCTGCCTTTTCCCAGTGTGGTAATCTAAATCCATATCTGTACGGATCTCTTTCGGCGTTATCAATAGCTTCGTGATAAACCTTATGGATGTCCATAAGCTCATCTGGTTCCATTGCACAAATCTCGTCGTCTGACGGAGGTTGCAATATTGCATGATTACGCCATTGCATTATTCAACAACTTCAACGTCAATTGCTTGTTCCTTGATTTTATTAGCAATGCGAGATTTTGCCTCAGCAATCATCTTGGCAGCATCGTCAATACTTGCACCCTTACGATGTTCTACGATTGTGCTTGCCATACCAGAAAGTTGCCCAGCTTTGTCTGTCATGATACCGATGGTCAAAGCAAGACGGTCTGGCGAGATCATCTTTAATTGCTCTGGGTCATTAGACAATTGTTCTGCTTTCTCGAACAAAAGATCCGTGTACTCAGCCGCAGCAATAGCGTAGCGTTTAGAGAACTCCTTACGCTTTGACTCAAGAGTGTCGTTATGCCGCCATTCTAGCGACCTTACTAACTCATGCGATACTTTGCACTTCTTAGCAATGACGCTAATACGTCCACCCTGTGCAAGCATCCAGAGAATCTGTGCTGCTACGTTTGGATTGTAATGCTCAATTGAGTTGCGCGGGAATAACTTCGCACGTTCCTTGACTTCAAGAAAGAACTCCTTAATTGCCTGTTTACTGTCAATCTCAAGAAGTTCGTTGTCGCTCATGTTGTTTTTACTTGTTGCTTAAAGAACTACTTATAGCTGACGATATGCTTCTGGCAAGAGCGGGATTGTTGTATTTCTAATTAAGGTTTTTTAACAGGCTTTTTATCAATCTCGTTTTGTGCGTTGGATTCGCTCTGTTTAATTTCGCTAATCATTTTAGTCATTGCTCCAGCAAAAGCTGGATCGTTACCCATGCCGTCAGTAATTGCAGAAACTCCAGCTTTAGTAGTCAACATTTTTGAAATCATACTTGAATATGCTTTCTCTGTTGCTGCTGACCCAACATCTCTAGCAAGGATGTCTAGAAAAGGTTCTAATGCTCCAATACCATATGCTGCTGACATAAGACGATTATTGACAAACGATCCAAGTCCTTGAGCAACATATGCTGAAACTCCACCAGCACCAACAACTGCTCTAACCTCATCTTTGCCCATTTTTTGTCCAGATACTTGTGATGCTTGAATCATTTTTTGTGCGGAGATGAATTTGTTAGTGGTATTCTCTCCAAGAACTAACTTCATCTTCTTTAATAATTCCCTGCCTTCTTGAGTAGATGCTTGTCCCGCAACTTGACCAACATCTTTAAGAAATCTGTCTGCATCAGGCATTGTTATGTATGGTGCTTTTGCAAGAGGTTTACCAGTTCCAGAATAAGAACCAAGAAGTTCATACATGAAGTCTTTAGAAAATGTTTTCCTTTCTCCAATCGGCATTGAATACCATACTTTGGAAACGCTTCCAGATGACACATCCGAAGAAATTGCAGAAGAGGCGAGTTCTCCATTTGAAAGTTTATCCCATCTGTTTTCCATTGCTAACCCAATGATTTTGTCATCAGCTAGCTTTGCAGATTCTTTTTCAAGTGCTTTTTTCTGAGCAATCGCAGAAATAACCTTTCTTGTTTCTGTGTCTCCAAGAGCAGATGACAACATAGAAACGTCTTCTTTGGTAAGGTTATCCAAATTTAATTTTTGGACTTGGAATGTTTTATTAAGTTCATCTAATTTTTTAACCATCCCAGCACCTTTTACATCTCCCCACAAGGTTGTTACCATTTCTGGGTTATATTTTATGCTTGTTGGCGAAATACCCGCTTTTGAAGTAAGTCCGATTTGTGAGAAATAAGCTTGTTGGAGTTGATCTCGTATTGCTGGTTCTGCTGAATTACCATTAGCATCTACTTTAAGACTTACGGCACGAAGAACATCTCTTACGTTTCTAGGATCAGAAATAGCGTTATCAACTATTTGTGAAGGAGTGAATCTAGCATCTCCCAGTGATTGTTTTAATATTGCTCCAGGCGAAGATCTTTCATAAAGCAATCTATCTTGAACATGAGATGCGTTTACACGACTCCATTCATCAGTCATTCCATTTTTCTTGGCAAGTTGATCAACATACTCACCAAAGTCTCTAGAGATTTTAGAAGCAAGATTCTTAGCTGGATCTCCTTTTCCTGCCGCTCCACCTTCTGGAACTGCTTCTGCCAATTGTTGCCTTAATGAAGAAATATCCTCAAATGTAAAAGCATCACCAGCAGTTGAAAGCCTGTCCAATTGATCTTGAATTTCAGGTGTCAGTTTTATTTCTCCACTTTGCAGTTTGTTTTTTAATTCTTTTGCTAAAGCAGAGTTTTGTTTCTGAGTATCAATTCTTCCAATCAAAGCATAAATGCCTTTATCATCAACTGTTTTAAAACCTTGTTCTTTAGCTGCATAAAGCAACGATGAGATTTTTCGTTTTGCTTCATCAAAAGAAACACTTACGCCTTTTTTATCCATTTCATCGTAGAAACCTCGATAATTTTTCTCGTTTATCTGTATTTCAGTTTGTTCGGCCTCCTTGAGAAACTGACTTAAAGTATTTCCTACTGGTTCTTTTTCAAAAGTAGGAACCTGCATTTGCTGCAACCTCCTATCAAAATGTTCAGTTAAAATTCTTTTTGCCCGTTCATCTTTACCAGTAATTTCGTCAATAAGACTTGATTGTTGTTGTTTTAATCTAGCAATACCAATTTGTGATACTTGTTCTGGGTTTCCTGATTCTTTCCACGCTTGCGTCATGAAAGCAAGTTGCTCCATATTTTTGTTTAACCTTGCAGCATTCTTGCTGTTTGGATACATCTGAGCAAGAGTTCTTTGTGCTTCTAGTGCTGACTCTCCAAATTTTGCTCCAACAGGAACTTTTATGTCATATCCTGACTTTGCAAATTCTTGTTCTGCTGAAATAAGTGTTCTATTTAACTCATTTGCAATTGGTCTACCCATTCTCCTAGATAAGAACTTTGCTGTTCCCGCTGTTGCAATATCAATAGGAAATGAAATTGCAGCAGTAAGACCTTGCCTGCCTAGAACCTCTAACGGTTGGGCATCAATACCCATTGCTTTTCTGATTGCCATGTCTTGCAATCCAGATGTTGCTGCGTAACCACCAGTACTTAATGCCGCTGCTCCAAGAATGCTTGGCGCACCAGCAATCGCACCTCCGATTGCGGCAACTGTAGGCAATACTTCTTTTGCGGCAGTCGATATAAGTGATGCAGCATCTGCTAACGAATTACCAAATTCGTCAACTTTTACAAGTTTTTCTCCTTTTTTAACAAATAGTTCATTCTTACCATTGATTACAACTGGTTCAATATCTGGATATTTACTAGCTAGGAATGTTATACGATCTTGATCTGTTGGTAATGCAGAAAGCGCAAATCTTTCTTTCCCGCTTAATCCCGAATCAACATCAATATTTTGTGGATCAACACCAAAAACCTTACTTGCATTTTCAATTAAGTTTGAACGTGTTTGTTCTAGATTTACCTTAGCTGGTTGTGCAAAAGCAGCAAACGATGTTGCATTAACAGGGACTGGTTGGAATTCTGTTGATACATATGACCCTTCAGAAAGTTGTTTTGCTGATTCTTCTTTAGATAGTTTTAACTGATTTTGCTCATTTAAATTACTATCTGAGTATGCTTTTTCAAGCGTTGTCTTGGCTTGGTTAAGCATGACGAGATCATCCAAAAATTCCTTTCTTTGCGATTCGTCTGTTGCTGATTCTAAAGCAGACGATGCACCATTGATAGCATCAGTAATGTCTTTTGCTTGCTTTTGGAAATCAATATTTTGAGCCATTATCTTGGTTGTAAATGCTTTTGAATTGTTGCTTCGGTTTCTGGACTGAAAAGCGGTGATTGACTTGTGGCAGGAGCAGTTGGTGTAGCAATATTAAGATCTGATAACATCTGGTTATATTGATCTTCTACTATTTTGTTGTTTTCACTTGTAATTGTTCCATTTTTTAGTGCTGCTGCCCTTTGCTCTGGAGTTCCATTAACTCTGTTGAATAGCTTAACCGAAGCGTTTTTAAGTCTTGCTTCTAGATCCTGCTTATTTTCAGCCACATCAAGTGAACCAAACTCTTGCATGAATAATGGCCATTCTTTTTCTGTCATGTTACCTGCTGAACCACCTGTTGGTGACGCTTCACGCAATTGATTTATTTTATCTAATGCTAAATTGGCTTTCAATGTTCCAAGCCTTGAGACAACTCTTCCAGTTTCTGTTCCAGGCAATACGTTTCCTAATATGCTTCCAAGTTTAGCACCAATTGGGCTATCGGGAAGATTAGGAATCATTTTAAGAGTTTCAGAAGCGGTCTTAACAAACTCATTAACAAAACTACCTTGTTGTTGTTTCCTTGCTTCTGTTGCTTTTTCAGTTTTTTGACTTACTCCTACTCCACTAATATATTCAACGCTTCCGTCTGGGTTTGTTTTAAAAGATGTTCCAGAAGGCGGAGTTATTGGATATGCTCTATTTGTGGATGTATCAACTTGTCCTTGTGAACCATACAATTTAGATTCTTCGGCATTAAATGGTCTGAATTTTTCTTGTGCAACATAAGAAGATCCAGCAGGCATAATAATTTCGTTGCTAACAATGTTTTCATTTGCCATGTCAGGTGAAACAACAGGTTGTGGAATAGAAACGTCACCAGAAATTG
>Ga0315285_10005430_pt1 | contig 13137 bp, 11 predicted proteins | sample YL17G09_36_MG_FD_203698 | JGI IMG/M metagenome (GOLD analysis project Ga0315285, IMG submission 203698) | Sediment microbial communities from Yellowstone Lake, YNP, Wyoming, USA - YL17G09_36 | ecosystem: Environmental > Aquatic > Freshwater > Lake > Sediment | place: USA: Wyoming | collected... | reverse complement strand
AGTCAAGTCAAGCTGAAAATTGCCCGAGGACGGTTCTAAAGGATGCAGATATGGAGAGCGATTCGCATTGAAAAATATGGAATGTTCTTATGACAGCTTGGGCCTGGTACGGCCTTTGAGAAAAACCAAGGATGCTAAAAAAATAATCCCCTGCTACTTGCACCCCTCTTTCTAATTCCCCGACTTACCCAAAAATGTTTTGAAACCATGGTCATAAATAGATATTCAGCCGCCGGCGCCGTTTCCTTTTTCTTCCCCCTCTTCGACTTGCCAAAGATGTTTTAAAACTACGTCTATAAATTTATGATCAGCCGCCGACCAGTTGCGCGAGTTCATTTGCCCAGCCAGCATAACGCTGAATCCTTTGCCGGTGAGCCGCGTAATCAGATGACGCGTGATGGGCGTCGTCTGTCGTAGAGAAAGTCTGAGTAATGCGGTCAATAAGCCCAGTATCAACGCCGCATTCGACCAAGATCTTGCGGGCCTTGTCGGAGTTTATGTCGTGAGGACTCTTCTCAACTCCCCGTCTCTTGCGATAAAGATCAACGGACAACTGCGCGACCACAATGCGAATTTCTTCTTCCGCCTGCTGCAGCTTCACGTTGTCAGCGTTCTGATCCTTCAGGATCGCATCAACTTCATTCAAGCGTTGCTTCCATGAGGCCCATGGCCGCTCTGCAATGTGCGGGCCGGCAACTGAATAGCCAGTAATTTCGTAGAAACAGCCGTTAATGCTCCGACAACCAGCGCGCACTTGATCTATCCACTTTCGGTTGTGCGAAAGCAGAATCACCTGTTTGCCTCGTTCAACCAACTTGCGGATTACCTCAATGAACTGGATTTCGTGCTCGGCGTCCCATGACTGGATCGGATCATCAACAATCAAGAATCCAAAAGGGGTTTCTCCTTTCAGGTTCGTTGCAATGCTAACGCAGAGACCCAAGGCATTCAGTTTCGATTCACTGAGAGAAGAGGCGGCGCTGATCAGGTCTTTCCCATACGAGGTTGCCTTTATCTGGACGCGACGAGCCTTGAGATCGCCTTTGGCCGTCCGTTCCATATCGAATCCGCTGAAATGCACGTCCGGGTCGCCTGTCGTCCGAATCTGGCCATACCATTCCATCACATCTGCCGTCAGTTCGCTGGAAACCGCGTTGAGCATCTTGTTTCCGACGAACTGGTCGACAACCTTTCGAAAGCCTTTGAGCCCTTCAAGCACATCTTCAATTTGAAACTTCTTTTCGATCTCCTTACGGTGTTCAAGCAAGTCGATGAGTACCCCTATGTCTTCTGTTCCAGCCAAAATGTCCAACTCATGCTTCAAGATCGCATCCGCTTCGGACACTGGGGTCGCGTGGTCAGAAACCAATTTTCTGAGTTGGCGGGCCTCGGCAATACAAGACGTGAGGCATTCGCCGAGTGTTCTGACGAATGCTGCATCTTCCTTCGATTCCGCAATGGAGCTTTTGACTTTGTCTAGCGCGTTGGTGAATACACCGTAGGCAGTGTCCAAACTCGCTTTCGCGGGGCGGAGTTCATCGAAGGCCTTTTGAACAGCCGCCCAGTGTGTATCGTACTTGGGCAAGAAAATAGGCTTGAGCTTCGGGATGGACTTCTCGACTTCCAGAAAATCCGCGACCTTGGTTTGTTGTCTTTTGTGGTAGGCCTCAATACGGGTGCTCAAATCTGTAAGCGACTGGAGAACGTCCCCCTGTTCCTTCTCCAAGCCCGCGTGAAGTTTTCTTTCAGCCTCAAAACTCTCGTGTGTTAGCTTGATATGCACACCAAGTGGTTCGCTGACCGTCTGGCCGCAGAATGGACAAAGTCCCTCCGTTTCCTTCAGGAACTTCAAACCCAGACCAAAGAACCGAGCTTTGTCCAGCACACTCTGGACGAGGCCGAGAGCGATTAGCTTGACGTACTTCTCGATGAATGGATCGGTGATGACGCTCAAGAGGAATTGCTCGTCAGCATTGCTTAGCGTGGTTTCCCTATCCGAATATGTCGCAAGCGTCAAGCGCTCCTTAAGAATCTTGCCAACTGCCTCTTCGCGAATCTTGAGCAACTGAGGAAGTACCGATTCTTTCGGTGTCCCATAGGGCACACGCTGGGTACATTCCAGGGCAACCGCTTGGTACGTTTGCTTCAGAGCTTTGCTGCCCTTCTTGAGGAACTTGGCGATTGCCGAGAGCGACGGTCTCGCTTCAAGACGCGCCTCTAAAGCGTCAACGTCATTCACTAACTTCTGCACCTCTTGAGGAATGGCGGCCTCGGGTTTTGTGCAAAGCGAAACAACGTTTGTCTGTATCCGGTCAAGGTCTACAAGGCCCAGCAAACGAGCAAATCCTTTGAACCGTTCATCCGGTCCTACCAACAACAGATACTTGAGAGCGTGCTGCAAGATGAACGGCTTCGTCGCTGATACCATGCGCTGCGCGAAAGGCCACTGGGGTACTTCAGCTCCATTCGCGAATTTCCTGAACGAATCATCGGCAGCTATTTCGACACGAAGCTGGATTTCACTGCCTGCGTCAAGGAATGTCGCCTCTACGAAAGCGGGCGACGACTGAGTCAGGTGCCGGTTCCGATACGAGCCCTTGTATTCTTCCTTGGAGAAGGTCGCCGATTCCACCTTGGAAGTAACGCCGTACAAAAGCAATTCGAATGCTTCCGATATGCTGGTCTTGCCGTAGCTGTTCGGCGCGGCGATCAAGGTTAAACGATCATCAAAATGAAGAGTTCGCTCTTCGCTGAACCCTCTGATTCCGCAGATAGTTACGCCCCTAATCTTCACGTTGCAGAATCTCCAGCAGGATCGCTTTCAATTCAGACTCCATTGAGGTCGTCGGGTCATTCCCTTGATAGGCTTTAATCAGTCGCTTATGAACCGGATCGGAGATGCCCGCTTCCAACTCAGCTAAGAACTCATCATGCCTCGATCTCTGGGTCGAGTGCTGGTCGGTCATGACACTGGCCTTTGGAGTCGCGTCTTCCATCGTTAAATCTCGCTAAAACTCCAATGGATAAGGGTATAAGGATTTGCTTTTTCGCGTGGCACGAATTTTCCCCATTAAGCTCGGAATCAGTACCGCCCTTTATGTGAAAAGTATATTCCCGGCGCGTTTCGATGTCAAGAACGAGAAATGGCCGCAATTCACGCCCTCCGGCCGTATCATCGTTCCGAACGACTATGAAATCCTCTTAAAAACGATAGACTTCCCGCCTATCTCGACATCACCCATCATAAAAAGTATTCCATCCGCTGCTCGGCCGCCATCAGGGCGACCTCGGTCAAGACGCGCGACGGCGGCGGCTTCTCCGATACAAACGTCAGCTTGAGGTGGTCGATGATCCGGTCCACTGCCTGATAATCCGTGATGAAAGCGATGACCTTCATCTGACCGCCGCCTCCCGATTCGCTCCATCCATCCTCGGGATAGAGGGGTTCAATCGAATAATGTACGACGGCCAGATAAATATTTACTTGACAATCACGAATATTGTATTATATATGTAATACGCATTACAAGGAGCCTGATATGGTCAGAATCAATGTTGATCTAGCTTCGTCGGTTCCCGCTTACCAGCAGGTTATTCAGGCCCTTAAAATCGAGATCCTATCTGGACGCTTAAAGGACGGCGACCGCCTGATCCCTATCCGGGAGTTGGCTAAGATCCTCAAGTTGAACCCCAACACCGTCGCAAAAGCTTATTACACTTTGGAGGATGAGGGCTTTGTCGAAAGCCGGCAGGGAAGTGGGAACTGGGTCAAGCGACGGGCGCCAGACCTAGACGGTTTGAGGCGGAGCATGCTTGAGGGCGAGGCCAAAGCCTTCCTGGAAAAGGCTTTTTCTCTGGGAGCCACAATTGAGGACGTCCGCCGAACCATCGAAAGGATCGCCAGCCATGAGTGATACAATTTTGGAAGCAAGAGAATTGACGGTCCGGTTCGGCCGAAAGGCCGCCGTCCACGACGTCAGCGTCGCTTTCGCCACGGGCGAGACTACGTTCATTGCAGGGTCGAACGGAGCAGGGAAAAGCACGCTTCTGCGATGCCTGGCCGGAGTGATCGTCCCGGATCAAGGCGAGGTCGCTCTCGGCCCTGGTCTGACCCGGGGTAAGATCGGATTCATCTCCGACCGTTTGAGCCTCTACGAAAACTGGACCCTTCAGGAGGCATGGCGGTTCCACAAAAACGAATTCCGGATTGAGACGCGAGAAATGCCACGGATCGAAGGCTTCGAGCTCGAGGCCGGGCGGAAGATAAAAAGTCTCTCGGTCGGCGAACGCACGCTTTTTCATCTCTCGCTCCTTCTAGCCCAGAGGCCGGCCGTCCTGCTCGTGGACGAGGTGGTCCACGGGCTCGACCCGTTCCTGCGCGAGAAGTTTCTAGAGACCGTCATCGAGGCCATGGACGAGCTCAAAACCGCCGTGATCATGGTCAACCACACGCTTTCAGACACGGCCCAGATCCCGGAGCGCGTCCTGATTATGGACGACGGCCGGTTCATCTTGGACGAGCGACGAGAAGAGTTGGAACGGAAGGTCAAGAAGGTCTCGGGCGAAGGGGATCTGCCGCCCTACATCCCCTGCCTTTTTGCAGCTTCCTCGGAGTTCCGCAAGGACCGCTATATCTACCCCTTTCGCGAGGATTGGCGACGGAATTCCGCCATAAACTTCGAGGACATCGGTTTGGACGAGATAGTCAAGGCTTTCATCGGAGGCGCCTATGTTCAAAAAAGAGTTCGCTAACGTCCTCAAGCAGACTGGATGGTTCGTGGCGGCGGCCCTCGCCCTTTCCGTCGCGCTTCTCGCTGTGCGCCTGATGCCCCGCCAGCCCTACTTTGCCGTATTCCTGTCCGTTTTCCAATGGGGACTCCTGTTCTGGGCGCTCTTTCTCGGGGCTTCCGTCCTAGCCCGGGAGCGCAGCCAACGGGCGTTGGAATATGTCTTGACCTTGCCTTATTCACGGCTGGGACTTCTTCTGCGCTTGACGGCCCCTCGTTTGATTGTCCTAGGCGGACTTTGGGCTCTTTCCTTATGCGCCTACGTTCTGAAAGGAAACGAATATTCGGCCGTCGATCCCCTCTTTCTCGCTTTCTTATACATCGGTTTATTCGCAACTTCTCTGTCGCTCTCGCCAATCATCGAAAATTTTATCGCCCTCTGTCTAGGTTCGATATTCGTCTGGTTCCTGGCCTTTCCGGCCCACACCTACCTTTTAATAGCCGTGGGATGGGCCAAGGGTTTCCAACTTCTTCCCGGAGCCGGAGCGATGGGCCTCGGATTTCTTAGGAATATTTCGTACGGCTCGGCCGGCTACATTTTCAACTTGTTGATCTTACAAATCGTCTTGCTCGCCGTCCCCTTCTCCGCCGCCCTGATCCTCTCCTTCCGGAAATTCGATGCCCGGCCTTCCGCAGCGTTCGCCAAAAAATATTTCAAGACTCTTGGGCTTTCGATCCTGATCTTCGCCGCGGCGGCGTTCGTGATGACTTTTTTATCCGTCTCGATGCGTTTTCGAGATGTTTATCTCACCTCGGATCATAAGGTGGTCAAATTCCAATCCGGCGGGGCGAGAATTCTCTCCCGGGAAGGAATTCGAAGGTTTAAGACTCCGTATCCTGTCTCGCAAGTGAAAAGCGCCGATGGGATTCATTTCGTCTTCAGCGATTACAGCAACAACCTGTTCTGCTTGGATACAGCGATTGCTGAGGTTCGGACTATTTACCGAGCCGCCAATCGAGACCGAGGGATATGGCAATTCTGGCCTTACGACGGGAAAGTCGTTTTTCTTGTCAAGCCCGATAGCGCGATCGTCATTTCTTTAGCTGATATCGACAAGCCGACGTCGGCGGGCTTGAACGTCACGACGATTCCCTTTCCCGCCGAATGGGCTCAATCGGAGAGGTTCCCACGGCTCTTCGGCACGGGTGTAAATCACGGCCGGCACTTCTGGTTGTTTTATTTTGAACAATCCAAAAAGCCTCCGCTGAGACTGTGGGAGAACGGGCGCGTCGAGGGAATCCCTCTCTCGGACCATAAGCCGATCAGAAGCGCTCTCTACGTGAACGATATGGTCATCATCGAAACCGCCGAGGAGACAAAGATTTTCCAGGATCGGGGAACATCCTTTGAGCTCGTTCGCGAAATCAAGGACGGCATTTCGTTCTCGTTCTATGACCTGGACGCTCGCGTCCTCGATCAACCTAAAGCCGAAGTCATATATGGGAAACACGGCGATAAAATCGCCAAGCTCGACTTGAAGGCTCTACAGGTTACCGACATCGCCCCCTTGAAAACGGCGCACGGCGCTTGGGTCGCGTCCTACTTTCCGGGAAGTTTCCTGCTCACAGAAATAGATAGCCAGGCCAAGACTCTGAAAGTCTCGTCGATCTGTGACGACAAGGTCAAATTACTCAAGGTATTCCGCAATTTCGACTCCAGCCGACAAGGCGACCGCTTTGACGTGCAGAAATCGGGAATTATCATTCATCGAAAGGGGACGGTGAACGTCTATGCCTTTCCCGATCTTCTTGAAATCAAGTTTTAAAGGATCAAGGATAAGGAGAAAAGAAATGAATGGAAAAAGCATTTTTTCCACCTTGATATCCGGCGCAATCGTGATGGCCGCCTCGCTCGTGGGCGCCCAATCGCCGGAATACCGGATCGCTCTTACGCCGAATGCACAAAGGATCGTCAGCCATTCCCGGCCGCTTCTCTTGGATCGGGGTGTTCTGGCCGAGCTTCCAACCTTGCAACCTTTCGCCGAAAAAACCGCTTTTTCCCAAAAAAGCGGAGTTCCCATCATTACAAATCCCAAGTCGCCTGCGCTTTCTGACAATAAAGAACGACGGCTAATTTTCAAAGAAGACCTGTCTATCGGCCTTAGAGAAGGCGATGAGAATTACATGTTCGGCGAACGAGTCTATTTTAACGTGGATGATAAGGGGAATATTTATATCGTGGATTGGGATCGAAAGCGAATCCAAAAATTCAGTCCCGACGGGAAATATCTCCTGACTATAGGCAGGAAAGGACAGGGACCGGGCGAGTTTCAGAATGTCTGGACACCGGAATTCGATAAGGACGGAAATCTTTACGTCGTCGATATTGCTCAGAAAAGAATTTCCTTTTTCGGCCCCGAAGGGAATTATCTCAAGCAGATCGTTTTTCCTGGCTTTACGGTTTCCAGTAATCTTTTTTTTACGACTAATCAAAATATCGTCACGACGCTAACCCAGATGAGCTTGGATGATACGAAGGGCGCGAAGTGGGAACTCGTGATTGGATTATTTGACCAACAGTTTCATCTCCGCTCGGAATTCTTACGATACGGCGGCGGGTCCAAGCCTCCATCGGGACGGGGTGAAGATGCCATCGCTCAGTCCTGGGCCGATTCGATGACCGACATGGCGTTCCAACCGTCCGCCTCCTATGCTCTCGCTCAAAATGACGAGATCTATTTCGGGTATTCCGATTCCTACGAGATAAAAATTTTCTCCCCCGAAGGGAAATTAGCCAGGATCATCCGCAAGGATTACGATCCCATCGCCGTAACGGATGAAGATAAGGAGACCTTTGCGGAATCGATGAAAACTGAGTTTCTGAGATTTCTTCCCGCTCAATTTGAGGCGGCCAAAAAGAAAGCCTTGGGATTGATTCGATACCCAAAATACAAGCCGGCGTATCAAGGTTTCACGGTCTCTGAAGACGGAAGGCTTATCGTCATCGCAAACCAAAAGGGCGACTCATCCGCGATCCTGGACGTTTTCGATAAGGACGGCCGGTGCGTCATACATTGTCAAGCCGATATTCCGGTCGATGGATTGCGCTTCAAGAAAAAAAAGGTATACGCCGTCGCGACCATCGACGGCTACCATTTCATAAAAAGATTCGCGGTCGAAGAGATAATCCGTTGAAGATAGTAATTTGCCTTTTTTCGCCGCACAATATTTCCTCTCAGGAAGCGCTGAACCGGGCGGGATTCTTTTAATTCAGGTTCTCTAAGACACTCACATTCGCCTTTCCTCTTCCCTTCCCCTCTCCCTCCTCTCCTCCTAGCCCGACTATGTTATGAAACAACGTCTATTAATCCATAATCAGCCGCCAGGCGCCGCTCATCTTCCCTCTCCGACTTGCCCCTGCTTTTTCTTACTAAAAAGAAGCCCAAACGTGCGCTGATCATAAAAAGGTTTGGCTTGTAGCTGGAATATTTTACGTCACAAACTGCCCTTCCGAGAGCTAAAAGAATCCCGTCTTCGGGGACTATCAACAATGACTTGCATATTTATAAACTTGCATAGAAAATGGACAAGAAACAGGATGCGCATCATGGGGCAGCACCTCGTATAGTCGCTCGAGCGATCAAGAGTATCATTTGCGCACTCACTTTTAAAAAGGAGGAACAATGGCAAAAATTTGGATAACATATGCCTGGGAAGACAATTCGGGCGGGGATGTCGATTTTGCCGCTCAAGAACTCGGCCGCGTTGGCCTGGTCGTGAAATTGGACAGATGGAATATTGGAGCTGGCCGCCGCCTTTGGGAACAAATTGAACGTTTCATTACTGATCCGAATCAATCCGACGCATGGATTCTTTATGCTACGCAGAATAGCCTCGGTAGCGAAGCCTGCAAAGAAGAATTCGCCTATGCACTTGATCGTGCCCTTCACTCTCGCGGAAATCCATTTCCAGTTATTGGATTGTTTCCTTCGACTATCGATTCAACAATTATCCCAGCAGGTCTCAAAACCAGACTATATGTCAGCATTACCGATCCAGATTGGAAGGAGCGAATCAAAGCTGCGGCGGAAGGGAGAGCTCCGAGTATTATAGCGCCAAACGTGCAGCCTTATGCTCTTTCCGTACACACTATCGCTCTTCAGGGAGCTTCCCGTTTTGCTATTGAAGTTCGTCCGCGTGCCGGCACATGGTCGCCGTTCATAGCAGCTGTCCCAAACGATGAAAAGGATCGAGTCTCTCCCCACTTCCTCCATGGACCCCGGGGCATTGTTCCTCAAGGCGGCTCTTTATTTAACACAGGCACTGGCACGAGCGATAACGGCGATTGGTACTTTATGTTTGCACAAAATGAAGCCACTCCAACACAAAGCTATTTCGTTTTCTGTAACGAATTGCCTTCAAAGCTGGTTTTTGGTGTTATGAATGGGCAACCCCAATATTTAGTAGACCGATTTTAATATCAATCTACTCGAAAGGATACATCGGTCAGCGCACAGAGCCAATAATGTGGTATTCCGAAAACGCGTCGGGCCGCTTTCCCCCTCGTTTCACTCCGCTACTATTTCGCCCTCCCTTCTAACCCCGCCTTCCCTCCCCTCTTCCCCCCTCCCTCCTTCCCTCCTTTCCCTTTCCCCCTTTTTCCATTTCCCCTCTCCTCCTTGCCCATGGATGTTCCGAAATTACATCCAGAAGTCAATAATCAGCTGCCGCTGCCGCTCTTTCCCTCGACGACTTGAACTTGCTTTTTATTACTAGAAAATAGCCATACTGATAATTCGCCATAGAAAGGCCTGGCTCGTTATTAAAGAGCTGCAGGATTTGGTAAAGATTGAGATTCCGGCGTATCTTGGGGTGAGAATAATGAAAGGGAAATAATTCTGAAAGCATCGATTTTGATTATATTTAACCGCTCTAAACCTGACAGACATAGTTTACACTCTGAGCCTTCTCGCATAATCTAAGATCCGAAAGGAGAAGGAAATGCTGGAACAGGATCTCTTAAGAAATCAACGAAGGCGTTTGGCCGTCTTAAGACACTATGAAGAAGTCACTCATAACGTTTCCAAGACCTTTCGCTATTATGGAATCAGCCGAACGGCTTTTTATCGGTGGTATCATCGGTACCTGGAACTAGGTCTTGAGGGGCTGCGAGACCGTTCTCGTCGGCCTCATCATAGTCCAGGGGCGACGAAGATCGAAGTCCTAGCCAAGCTTCTTTATCTTCGCCAGACTTATCATTTTGGGCCAGATAAGATTGCGATGTATCTTGATCGTTATCATGATATCCAAATCAGCAAGTCTGGAGTCTTTCGAATCCTCAAAAGACTTCAGCTCAATCGTCTTCCTCAAAACCAGCGATATAATACCCATGAAGCTCGCTGGAGGCGATATGAGAAGCCCGAACCAGGCCATCGAATCCAAGTTGATGTAAAATTCTTAGAAAGAATCAAAGGACCCGGTCACCGATATTATCAATACACCGCGATCGATGACTGTACGCGTCTGCGGGTGCTGAAAATCTTTGAACAGGTCAATCAAAAAACGTCCATTCAATTTATCGATTACGCTCTTTCTCGATTGCCCTTTCGGACGCATGTCATTCAAACGGATAATGGCGCCGAATTCAGCGGTCAATTCCATTGGCACGTTTTAGACAAGGGAATCCAACACGTGTATATTAAACCCCGGCAACCCCGCCTAAACGGGAAGGTCGAACGCAGCCACAGAATCGATGAAGACGAGTTTTATCGAATGCTCGAGGGTGTTCTGATCGATGATACGAATCTGTTCAACGAAAAACTTAAAGAATGGGAAAGCTTTTATAATTACAGCCGGCCGCACGGCGCGTTGGGTGGTCAAACTCCCTATGAGCGCTTTCGAGAGAAGATCGGCTCTCCGTGTAAACAATGATGTTCAGTCCCACACCGTCTTGACATCGATCGGCGGCGAGGAATATCCTTTTCTCGTCAAAGGAAGAACGGATCCCGAGCTAACAGGAGAGATCGTCGCCTTGAGTATAAAAGAAAATTCTTTTCCTCGAATCAGAAACCATAACGTAAAAATGAGAATATGTTTTGCCTGTTTCTTGGGTCTGCTCATTCTTCCATTTATTTCGTGTGCGCCGGGCGCTAAGACAACCGCGCCGGCTTCACCGCGTGTTACTACAGATGAGGCATCCCAGGGCTCCGCCGGGCCCTACTGGTCTTGGAAAACCATCAGGGGCGAGGTTAGGAACAAAGAGCAGATCCAGAAGGTCCTCAAAGATCTGATGGAGGAATATGGCGTCTCGGGACTGTCCCTCGCACTAAAGCAAGGTGAGTACTACTTGAGGAAACAGATAAAGACAAATCTTCTTGATATAGGAGTCGAGGATCCGAAAACGGGGAAATCGATCGATGCTATGACGGTTTTCCGGGCCGACAGGCTCGGGCAGCCGGTGACTGCCTATATCGTTTTGAAACTCGCTAGCGATGAACAGTTCGATCTCGATATGCCCCTGGTGAAGTACCTTCCAAAACTCCTCTCCGATTATCCTCTTTATCAGGACCTAAAGAGCGACCCCCGAACCAAGAAGCTGACGGCGCGGTTGATCCTCAGCCACCAAAGCGGGTTGGCAAATTCACGTTTGACGCGTCCTGATCGGAAGTTGGTTTTTGAGGCCTCTCCGGGAAACGGATTCCGCTATTCCGAAGAAGGATACCAACTCCTTCAGATCGTCCTGGAAGAGAAAACCGGTCGAAGCCTCAACGACCTAGCGAAAACTATGGCCTTTTCTCCCCTTGGCATGAACCAATCGAGCTTTATAAAAGAACGAAGATTCGAGGGCCATTTTGCGACTGGCATCAGCGGCGGGGCTGACAGAGAGGACTCTGCCTCCGATTTATCCCGGCCTTTCATAACGACCGCCTCGGAGTACACGAAATTCTTATGGACTGTACGCATGTCCGGATTTGAGCTGTCGCATAAAGAGTTCATGTCCCATATCATTTATCCCTCGGTAACCGTCCGTTCGTCCTCGATTCTGGAGCCGCCGAATCGCGGCTCTCTTCCGGCTCTTCCCAAAGGGCTTGCCTGGTGCCTCGGCTGGGGATTCTATGAAATCCCCCGTGTTCTCCTAAATGTTTGCTCTTTCATGGGGCAACGTGGTAAGGGGATCGAATGCTACGCGATGGCTTTTGAATCCGAAATCCCGACGGCTTTGACCATTTTCGTCGCAGGGAACGAAAACCAATCCGCCATGGCCCGAATTCTGCGTGAAATCCTCGGCGAAATCGAGACTCCTTTGACGTGGTTGGGATTCTAGCCTTTCGCTCTTCGACGCGGACAAAATGCTACTGGACTACTGCCTAAAGACGATCTCCGCCTTACCTGCGATATTTTGAAACCAAGTCCATAAATCTTTAATCAACCTCCGGCACCGCTCTTAGCCTATCTCGACGATTTGCCCAAGATGTTCTGAAAACGCGTCTTGAAATCTATAATCAGCCTCCGGCACCGCCCTTTGTCTTCCCCCTCGACGACTTGCCTAAGATGAAGTTTATAGGAATTTATTTTCGGCTGCGCCGGCCGATTAATCATCCTTATCCCCGCTCTCCCATCAAAAAGAAACTCCTTATCCGCTGCCATGGCTAAGAGATCATTCGTGCCCAGGAATTGCGTAGAATATTCCTCCTCCGAGCGTCATGGATGATAAGACGTGACGTCGAGGGAAGTCAAGTCAAGCTGAAAATTGCCCGAGGACGGTTCTAAAGGATGCAGATATGGAGAGCGATTCGCATTGAAAAATATGGAATGTTCTTATGACAGCTTGGGCCTGGTACGGCCTTTGAAAAAAACCAAAGATGTTAAATCCTAATAAAAACTCTCCTCTTGTAGAGCCAATAGCAGATCAGCCATAACAGCCCCAAGACAGCCAGGCTGGTGATGATTTTTGCCCCCCATTCGCCCGTCCAGCCGAACAAGCTCATCGTAAAGGGCTTGGCAATTCCATTGAGCCACCTGGCCCCGCCCGATTCCGTGAACACGTAGATGAAAAGCGGATTCATGCCGACGATAGCAAAAAACTTGGCCCATTTCTGAACTTTCATGACGTCAATCAGCCAGTAAGAAAAGCCAAGAGCCAGCAAACACCAGCCGCCGCTGACAATGACAAATGAACTGGTCGAGATGCGCTTGATGATGGGTGTCAGCGGGTTGAGGGCGTAGCCGGCAACGACTCCAATAAGCCCGGCGATAAATAATATTTTGATTTTTCGGCCAGGAGAACGTTTGCTCATGAGAAGCTGACCTGCCAGCACTCCCCACATTGTATGAGCTGCGGTCGGGACGGCGTTGAAGGCCACCCAGTGGCCCTCGGACAGCTTGCCCATGAGGAGCATATCCACATAAG
>Ga0315285_10005426_pt1 | contig 13143 bp, 10 predicted proteins | sample YL17G09_36_MG_FD_203698 | JGI IMG/M metagenome (GOLD analysis project Ga0315285, IMG submission 203698) | Sediment microbial communities from Yellowstone Lake, YNP, Wyoming, USA - YL17G09_36 | ecosystem: Environmental > Aquatic > Freshwater > Lake > Sediment | place: USA: Wyoming | collected... | reverse complement strand
ACTTCGACCTGGCGCCCGTGGACATCAGCACGTTCCAGCGCTAGTGTAGTGCGTCAAATAGATTGTGAATTATCACGAGGTCGTAAATCCGAAATCCTAATCTCGAAATCCTAAACAAATCCGAATTGCCAAATTTAAATGTTCAAAACGCCAGTACACGGTACTCAATTCGTGGGAAACCCGTGCGTCTGTCGGGGCTTCTTCTTTGTTTTGGCTTTTGTATTTCGAATTTGTTTAGGATTTAGAGATTCGGATTTAGAGTTTATCAGGCGGAATAATGTTCATCAATTCTGAAACACTGCACTAAAGGCCCCGGCCATGATTGAACCACGGCAGAGCGAAGAGCCGCATGAGCCGTCGGCCCTCAATGAGCCGCCATCGCCTTCGCCCCCCCCCGCCGGTTGGCGGGCATCCAAGCTCTGGGCCTGGCTGCAACTGTTTCGCGTGCCCAACCTGCTTACCGTGCCCGGCGACGCGATGGCCGGTTTTCTGCTCGCCCAGGCGGCCGGGCTTTCAGCGGCCAGGCCGCACTTGAGGATGGCTCTGGCGGCGGCGGTGAGCCTGCTGATCTACGCGGCCGGGCTGCTGTGGAACGACTGGTTCGACCTGCCCGAGGACCTTCGCGACCGGCCAAGCCGCCCCCTGCCAAGCGGGCGCGTGCGCCCGGGGCATGTCGCGCTGGCCGCCAACGTGCTGGTCGCCGCGTCAATCGCCGTCGCCGCCGTCGCGGGCAGGACCACGCTCTGGGTGGCCGTCGTGCTGGGGGCAGTGGTTCTGGCGTACGACACGGGCCTAAAGCGCGTGCCCGTCGTCGGCCCGCTGGCAATGGGGTGCTGCCGCGGCCTGAGCGTGCTTGTCGGCGCGGCTGCGTTCGGGGCCGACGGGTTGACGCGAGCACCGGTAATAGCAGCCGCCGCGGGAATCGCCCTGTACGTGGCGGCCGTGACCTGGCTGGCACGCGGCGAGACGCGGCAGCGGGATGTGACGATGCAACGCGCCGCGATCGCCGCGGCGTTCGTCGCGTGGCTGGCGGCGGTGGCGGCGGCGCTGGTGGCCGCCGGGGTGGTCGAGCCGCAATGGCGCTGGGCAATGCTGCTGACGGCGGCACTTGCGGGCCTGTGGCTGGTCGGCTGCCTTGTAGCCCTCGGCCGGCAACCCCAGCCCCGGATCGTGCAGCGGACCATCGGCGGGCTTATCCGCGGAATAATCCTCGTTCAGGCTGCGCTGGTTCTCTCGGCCGGGTGGACGGGTCTGACAATCGCTATCGGGCTGTTGGCGTGTTTCCTGCTCAACCGCGTGCTGGGCAGAATTTTCTACGCGAGTTGAGCACACGGACACGCGGGGGATTCCATACCGCCACCCAGGGATTGCTATCCGCCTTCGCCGAGGCTTCGGTGGACAGGTCCCTGGGCTTCGGGACCGCGGAATAATCTGCCGTTTTTCCTACTTCCTACTTCTGACTTCCTACTTCTGACTTCCTACTTCCCACTTCTGACTTCTGACTTCCTAGAAGTCGTCCTCGTCGGACTCCATCGTGCTTTTCCACATCTCGAGGTTTTCGAGATAGACGCCCGTGCCTCGTGCGACGCAGGTGAGGGGGTCGTCGGCGACGCGGACGTCCAGGCCGGTGGCGTTGGCCAGGACAGTGTCGCAGCCGCGGAGCAGCGCCCCGCCTCCGGCGAGCACGATGCCGTTGTCGACAAGGTCGGCGGAGAGTTCGGGCTCCGCGCGTTCGAGCGTGCGGGTGACGCAGTCGATGATCGCGCCGACGGGCTCCTTGAGAGCCTCGCGGACCTCCTCGGAGGAAATGCCGGTCTTCCGCGGCAGGCCGGAGATCATGTCCCGCCCGCGCACTTCCATGGTCATTTCCTGTTCGAGCGGCGAGGCCGAGCCTATCCCGATCTTGATCCGCTCGGCGGTCTGCTCGCCGATCATGAGGTTGTAAGTCCGCTTCATGTGGTTGGCGATAGCCTCGTCCATGTCGTCGCCGGCAACGCGGATGGACTCGCAGACGGAGATGTCGGCAAGTGATATGATGGCGACCTCGGTGGTCCCGCCGCCGATGTCCACGATCATGGAGGCGGTGGGCTCCGTGATGGGCAGCCCGGCGCCGATAGCGGCGGCCATGGGCTCATTTACAAGGTAGACGCGGCGCGCCCCGGCTCGTTCAGCGGAGTTGAGCACGGCCCGTTTCTCGACGGCGGTGATGCCTGACGGGATCGCGATGACCACGCGGGGCTTTACCAGCGAGCGGCGGCGATGCACTTTGCGGATGAAGTAGCCGAGCATGGCCTCGGTGATGTCGAAGTCGGCGATGACGCCGTCCTTCATCGGCCTGATGGCGGTGATGGAGCCGGGGGTCTTGCCGAGCATTTCCTTGGCGACCAGTCCGACGGCGTTGCCGTTCTGGAGCACGCGGTTGGTGCCGCGTTTGACGGCCACGACGGACGGCTCATTGAGGACGATCCCCTGCCCGCGAACACAGACGAGAGTGTTGCAAGTACCCAGATCGATCCCCATATCTACGGAGAACAGTCCCAGGATGGGGTCGAAGATCATGGAAGCGATCCCTTCGCTGCCTTGACGCACCGGTGCGTCTTGCCTGACGTTCCACACGCTGGCCGGGGAGTCTGGCGAACGAGCAGCCGGGCTCGCGACCAATCGCTTGCCCCACGCTCAACGGCCCGGGGCCAATTCCCCAGGCTTGGCCGCCACAGCATGCCAGCCGCCGGCATTATCCACCATCGGCTGGGACTACGCAAGGGTCTTATTGCCGCTACCTGGGAGGCAGAGGCTGGAAAAACTGTCCGACGGTCATTCCATACCCGCCGGCATCAACCTGCGCGGTGAGTTTCCAACTGCAAAACGCGATTGCCGTCACCAAGGCGATTATGGCCACTAATAGTATGACTGTATAGATGTCCGGTTGGGCTTTGACCTGGATGACCGGACCCTGTGAAGGTGTAGATGCCATCAACCGGTCTCCTTATTTCAGCAGGTCGTTGGTGACCTTGTCGCCAATAGCCGGATCCAACTGCTTGTCCACGATCGTACCGGCGGCCTGGGCCTCGTCGACCTCGTCAATGCGGAGGTAGCCGACGAAACTGGCGTTGCGGTAGATATACAGCTTCTGACCGCGGGCGACGCCCTGGGCGGCCCCAATGTTGATGCTGGCATGGTCGCCGCGCACGGCGGAGATCGTGGCAGTCACCTGGCCCTGTGGCACCACGGTAATGGCGCCGGCGCCACCAGCCGCCGCGCCGCCGACAGCCTGCTTCTCAAGCTCGGCGATCCGCTCGTCGCGGTCCTGAAGCTGACGCTCCAGGGCGCGGACGACACGCTCGCTGCGCTCCAGCTTGCCTTGCGCCTGAACAAGGTCGGACGAAACGCGCCCGATCGTCACCTGAAACGAGGCGGTCTTGACTCGCTCGTCGTCGAGCTGCTTGGTCAGCAGCTCGTTACGCTTGCCCCCCGCGTCGACGTCTAGTTGAAGCTTGGCAAGATTCGTGTTGGCGGCCAGGATCTGCTCCATGAGCTTCTTCGTCTGGATGCTCACCGAGTCGGCCACCAGTTGCTGCTTCAGCTCGGCGTTCTCGGCCAGCAGCTTGCCCTTATCGCCCTTGAGAGTATCGATCTCTTCCGCCTGGCGGTTCGTAACGAGCTTCTGCAAGCGTGCGTCCTGCCCGTTGAGCGTCGCCTTCACCATCTCCCGCTCGTAGAGCATGCGATAATTCTGCGGAACAGTGGCTGTGTTGATGAACACGACGCTGGCCACGAGCACCAGAATCAACAAGACGACGACGCATATCTTTGTCAGAATGTTCAAGCGAAGTCTCCTTTGGATAGAACCACGTCCATGTGAACTTTACGTCCCATATTGGCTACACTTAACGCTCATCGTTACGCCTGCGCCGGACAACCGTTAGTCCACTTACGCAGGCGATTGTATTTTTTGTGGCGCTCAAGTCAAGCAAATATTGCGTGATTGTTGCGAACACTTCAATCTTTTCCTCCGGCGGTGTGAAGTTGGGGCCTGGTTGTGGGCCCCTCGGGCGCCGGGCGGACCTCGGGCACTTTGGGCGCCAAGCGGACCTCGGACACATCGCCGGCAGCCGGTGCGCTGGTCGTGGCCGCCGGAGCAGCCGGGACCTGCGGGACTGCTGCCGGCGGGACTGCTGCCGGCGGGACTGCTGCCGGCGGGACTGCTGCCGGCGGGACTGCTGCCGGCGGGACTGCTGCCGGCGGGGCTGCTGCCGGCGGGACTGCTATCGGCGGGACTGCTGCCGGCGCGGTCAGGGGCTTATAGCCCTTGAGCAGTCGCAGGATACTCGCCGCGGCCGCCACGCGGATGGGCCCTTCGCGGTCCCTCATAAGCGGGTGCAGGTCGTTGATGACCTTCTCGTCGCCGAACCACCCCATCGCAATGATCGCCAAAAGCTTGAGAGAGCCGGCATCGCTGTCGGCGGCGCGACGCGAAACCTTCGTCGATTCCTTGAGCAGTTCGGCGGGCTCGCGCATGGCCCGCAGGCAATAACTGAGCATCGCGGTATCGCCGAAGCCCAGCCTTGCCAGCTCGCCGGCCGCCTTGACGCGCACGCGGGCCGGCTCGCGATCCGCGGTGAGTTCCTTCAGCACGCGAATGGCTCGCTCGGAGCCTGTCCGGCCTATCGCCGCTATCGCCAGCAGCCGGAGGTCCAGGAAATAGCCCTTGGTGAATGCCTCGAGCACCTCGGCGCTTCGGCTGTCGCCAAGCATGGCCAGCGACTCGGTCAGTTGAATCTTGACGGCCTCCTCCCGCTCATTGCTCAGGACGCTGTTGAGCGGGCCGATGGCCGAGGGCGCGCCCATCTTGCCCATCGCCAGGGCAGCATCCATGCGGACCTCGGGCTGCTCGTCGAACAGCAGGGCGGCCAGTTCCCCGGTCTTGCTATCGTCGCCAAGTGAGTGCAGGGCGTAGATCAGCGCGCAGAAGACGCGCTTGTCTGGCTCCGCCCGCTGCGGCTCGGTCTTGTTATCCTGGACCATCCTGCGGATCGTCGGCAGGGCCGGGGAATACTTGACGTCGCCAATGGCCATGGCGGATGCTAATCGCACGACCGGCAGCGGGTCGCTCGAACCCTGCATGTACACCTCGCCGGCCTCGGCGCCCATCGTGGTCGACAGCGCCTCGACGGCGTTTGCTCTGGTCACGGGATCCCTGTCCTGGGCCATCTGGCGAAGCGTCGTGCTGGCGTCGAGATACGCCTGCGACGGCACGAAAGACGGCGCCGCCGGCTCGGCGAAACCCAGCCAAACCGGACCAGTGCATCCCGCCATCAGCAGCGCGCCTGCAACCGCGATCGTCGCGGATAACCTGCACATTTGTGGCTTAGGTTTCACTTGCCAAGTCTTTCTTTCCTTCGGCCGCACAACGCGAACATGCCCATCATCCACGTTGCCGCGGCGAGCACCACGGTCAGGGCAAAGGCGTCACCGACGCGACTGTACCAACTCGCCCGGTGATCGACAAGCAGCATTGGGCCATGTCCAGGCAGATATTCTACTGTGCCGCCGTTGTCGCCGTCCAGCAGCAGCGTGCCGGAAATCATTGTATTTTGTCCGTTCTCGCGGACCTCGGCGACGATACGCCCGTTGGAATCGATCGACGCGCTGACTCCCGTATTGACCGCCCGCACGACCGGCACGCGGTTTTCCACCGCCCGGAAGCAGTAATGGCTGAGGTGCTGGGCCTGCTCGGTGCTGGCCCGGCGGGCGTCGCCCCACGGCCAGACGAACCAGCCGTCGTTGGACAGATTGACCATGATGTCCGCCTCCTTCCGCCCGTCCTGGTAGACCATCCGGCGGCACGGCGTCGACATCGTGCCCTCGTAGCAGATCGGGCAGACCACGCGCCATTTGCCCGTGGGCCTGGCCAGAGTAAACCGCGTGATCTCCGGGCCAGGGTCCAGTTGCTCCATCACGTCCGGCACAAACCGCCGAAGCAGCCCGTGCAGGCCCTGCCAGGAGTCCTTGAAGGGCACGCACTCGCTGAACGGAACGAGGTGGCGCTTCGAGTAAATCGGGGCGTTGGGTTCGTTGGGGGCCAGCCACAACGCGGAGTTCCGCACCAGCCATTCATCCTTCGAGAAAAGCGGGTGGTCGTTGCGGTGGATCGTCGTGCCGCCTGCCAGGATCGGGCAGCCAAGCCAACCCGACATGGCCAGGACCTTGCCGGCAAGCTGCCGCTTGGACGGCTCGACGATGCCGTTGGGGTCCGCTGTGCCGTCGCGCAGCACCTTGCGCAGGAACCCATGAAGGAATGCCTCGTCGTACTTGAGATCCCAGGCGTCCGCCCCGCCGAACTTGGCGGCCAGGCCGCGAAGGTAATCGCCCTTGAGCGAACCCGCGTCCAGGTCGAGCATCTGGCGGTTCATCGCGGTCGGCAGCATGGTTTCCGGCCAGAGCACGAGGTCCGGCTTGACGTTGGAATCCATGAAGGTCCGCGTGGCGTCAAGATGGGCGTCGAGGATCTGTTCCTGCGTCGCGCTTCTCCCGGCCAGGCTTATGGGGTAGGCCCTCTGGACAATGCCGATGACAGGCCCCTCGGTGCGGGTGTCCCTGGAAAGCTGCCACGCCCCGTAGCCCAGGGTGGCGGCAAGTGCGGCGCCAAAGGCGGTTGAGCCGGCAATGAGCCGGCGGCGCTGGTTCGCCACAAGCACAATGGGCGCCTTGAGGCCCGCGACGGCATCAGTTGAGCGCGGGCGCCGCGCGATGACGGCCAGGAGAATGTCCACGACCAGCCCGTTGGCCATCGCCACAAGGAACGACACGCCGTATATCCCCGTGACGTCGGCCAACTGGATCAGCATCGTCTGGCGGTACTGGCTGTGGGCCAGGGCAAACCACGGGAACGTCGGGCCGAGGTAAAGGCTCTGGGCGTTGGCGCGGATGAACTCCAGCGCCACCCACACGAGCGGCAGGATGATCCACATCGGCTGGTTTCGACGTATCGCCGCGCGAAGTATCGCCGCCGCCCCAAGCCAGTACAACGACAGGTAGCCGATGCCCGTCAGGTAGCCGACCATGGTGATCCACGTCAGCCAGTGAAGGATAGCCCCCCAGAAAACCAGCGAGCCCAGCCAGGCCGAGAACAGCCCCCACCGTCTGCTCGGGGCCAGCGCCAGGCCCAGAACCCACGGCGCCAGCGCCACGTAGCCCAGCGGCCAGAGGTCCAGCGGGGCAAACGCCGCTTGCAGAAGCCCCGCCGGGGCGAGGCACAGCACCAGCGCCGTCGCGCGACGGCGCAGCAGCCCCGTGCCCCCAGCCGGCCCCGACCGCCCGGCATCGACCTTCTTGCTGGACTTATTACTATTACGCCTGGTCATGCGAGACTCTCCGGCCGGCGGCAGCGCCGGGAAAACTTGTCAGCTAAAGTCAATCGCGTCATAAGGCATCTATTTACCGACACGCCGCCGCCCAGGTCAAGGTTCGGTAGACAAGAACCAAATCACAAGCACCAAGGTCCAAACAAGGATCCAATCAATCATAAACGCCAAATTCCAAACAAGAAACAATAACAGACCCCTATCAACCTCGGCGCTCGCTCCCTGGAGTCCTTGTGCGAGTTTTTTTCCTGGCAGTTCGCAAGTTTTGGCAAGAGCGGTTCTTAGTCCCGTAGGGACGTTTGCGATTAGCCACGGGCGCTAGCCCGTGGAACGCTGGATGTCAGGCAAAGAGCCCCAGCGGGGCGATTGAAGGTGTCAATCGCCCCGTTGGGACTCCGAATCAATGAACGCACAGTCCACGGGCTCGCGCCCGTGGCTAATCGCAGTCGCCCTACCGGGCTCAACAGCCTGCCAGGATTTGACCTCGCTCCCTGGAGTCCTTGTTTTCTGTTTGGTGCTTGCGTTTTGGTCCTTGTTTGAGATTTGGTGCTTGTTATTTGGAGCTTGTTTGCCGTTTGGTCCTTGTTTGGACCTTGGTGCTTGTCATTTGGGATTTACACGCGATCCGCCACGGCGTTTGAAGCATTTGAATTTTGAATTTGTCTGTTTGTTTCGAATTTCGGGATTCGAATTTCGAATTTCCTCGGCAGGGCGTACCATGTTGCGGCATGAGCGAAGGAAGAACAATCTCGGAGATCACCCGCCGGTCGCTGCTGGCGTGGCTGATGATGGCGCTGCTGGCTGCGTCGGTCGGCGCCGCGTGGTGGCTGACGGCGTCGCGGCACTTCGACCCGCGGGCCGCCGGGGAGGTCATGGGCAGCATCCGCAAGCGCGGCCTGCCCGCGCTGTGGGGCAATCAGCTCGTGGCGAACTGGTACATCCGTTACCGGGCCGATGGCAAGCCCGTCGGCTGGCACGTTGCCAAGCGGCTCAGACGCCAGGGCGGCGGGTACGCCGGCACGCGGATCGAGCAAACCGGCGACCTGTTTTCCATCCAGACCTGGGCGCTGGACGACACCGCCCGGACGGGCAAGTACGAGTCCAGGCGGTGGCGGTGGCGGACGATTAGCCTGCCCGGCAGAACCGTGCGAATGCCTGTGCCGAGCGACGCCACGGAGATCAGCTTCGGCAACGGGCGGCTCGACGTGATCCAGGCCGAAGGCAACAGGGTGCTCAAGGCCTCGGCCCCCGTGCCGGATGACTACATCCCGAATGGACTTGATGACCTGGCCATGTACGAAACCGCCGCACGGGGCCGCAAGACCATGTTCACCATCCTGACCGACGGCCAGGCCATCGCCCGCGGCCAGGTGAACTTCACAATCCTCCGCGCCACGCCGGAGGGAGGGCGGGTGATCCGCCGGCAATTCAACGACTCCGAGGAAGAGATAATGATCTTCGAGGAAGCGGGGCGCCTGCTGAAGATCTCCTATCCCCGGTCCGCGGGGTGGTTGGAGGCAACCTCGGCCGAGGCCGTCGGAAAGATATTCCCGGACGCCATGCGGTATCAACAGCGGGAAACGACCGCCCCGGCGACACAGCCCGACTCGCCTTCGGGCGAATCCCAGCCGCAGAGTCGCCCGGACACGGCGCCGGACGAAAACGGCGCGGATGCAAACGGCCAGGATGCAAACGGCGCGGATGCAAACGGCGCGGACGGATTATGAGACCCCGCTACTCGCCCGTGCGGCGCTGCATTTCCTCGGCCTGCTTGATTAGCTGCTCGTCGGTGAGTTGCTCCTGCTTTTCAAGCTTGTAATGGAGGAAGCGCTGGTCGCGGTAGGTCCACGGGGCCATGTGGCTCAGCAGGTCCAGCGGCGGGACCTCGTACCAGGGCGGGGTAATATCGGCGTTGGCGCGCAGGGTCTTGTAGCCGTCCATGCGGATCAGCACGTCGTAGTCGCCGTACCACGTGAACGGCAGGGCCACCGGCGTCCGGCCAACCTCGCGGTCGGAGACATACACCAGCGCCCCGGCCGGCTCGGAGGTGATCTTCATCTCGCGCTCGACGCATCCGCCAAGCGCCGCCGCCGCAAGGACCATTGTCGCAATCCATCGCATGTTCATAATGCCAACCTTCTACCAGACCTCAGCCCCCCCGACAAGCGAAAAATCTCCGAGGTGGTAATGCCAGCTACGGGGGGAAAGAACCGTGAAGCATGAACAAGCTCGTTTGTTGCGGCCCCGTAAGGGGCTTCTTGAAAAACCGCCTTCCTGCCCCCAAGGGGATGGCGGCACTACAAGCCTCCCGTCACTGAGGCATTACACGAGGGAAGAAAGGGCAAGGCTGGAACCCGTGCCGGGCCGCCTCGATGAGCATCAGCCCGCGCGCGACTAGGCTCGTGATGGTGTAACGCGGCTCGATTCCCATGCCGTTATTATGCCGTTAAACTGCCGTTATGCAAGGCAAGACGCGGGAACTTCTCTGTGTGCTGGATGAGTCGCCCCTTGGAACCCCGCCCTTCGACTCGCTTCGCTCGCTCAGGGGCAGCACACGCGGAGAAAGAACCACGATGGCCACGGCGGATTATAATTATCGCTGACGCCGAAGAATAATTGTCGCTTGACAGTTCGCGCAGTCGGCCTTCATTCAGCCCCGTTCACGGGGCTTTGACCGCCGAAGGCGGGTATAGACCAGGCCTTTGAGGCCTGGTGTAAATCGTTATTCTCCTGTTGTTTTTGTTTAGCACGCTTCAGCGCGCTTACCCGTAGGTGGCAGCCTTTAGGCTAAAGCCCCCTTGAAGCGCGCTGAAGCGTGCTGGCATGAAGAAGAGGAGCAGGCGACCCAGGCCTGAAAGGCCTGGTCTAAACCCCCGCTGTCGCGGGGGCGAATCCCCCGTGAACGGGGCTGAGAAGGAGGCCGCTATCCCGAGTTTCATTCTGGTTGCGTATTATTCGGCGCCTGACTGACCGGCAGGCAAGTCCACGGCAACACGGAACCCGACCTCGTAGTTCCGGACGTCAGGCGCGCCCCCGAGGCGGCGCGCAGACCGGCAGTCCTCAGGATGGTCGCCCCAACTGCCGTTGCGAAGGACGCGCAGGCTGCCGGAATCCGGTCCCGCGGGGTCTTGATTCTTCGCGTTCGCGTAAGAATCGTCGTACCAGTCGTGCCAGTCGCTGCACCACTCATATACATTGCCGTGCATGTCGTATAGCCCGAAGCCGTTGGGCGGAAAGCTGCCTGCCGGCGTCGTCTGGATGGTCGCGGCCTTCCGCGGGAGGAACTTCCCCACCCATGCCATGATCGTATCCCAAACGCCCGGATTGGAGGGGAAGACGGCATTGGCCTGCCCCGGCTTGAGCTCATCGCCGGTATGGAACGCCGTGGTCGTACACGCACGGCAGGCGTATTCCCACTGAGCCTCGGTGGGCAACATCACCTTCTTGCCCGTCCTGGCCGAGAGCTTTCTGCAGAACTCCACGGCATCGTCCCACGAAACCGTCTCCACCGGATTCCTCGCCCCCTTGAAGTAGCTGGGATTGACGCCCATCACCTGCTCGTACTGCTCCTGCGTTACCTCGAACACCCCCATGTAGAACGGCTTGCTGATAGTCACCTCGTGCTGCGGGCCTTCATCGCCGCCTCGGCCGGCCTCCGTGGCAGGCGAGCCCATTATGAACTTGCCGGCCGGAATGAGAACCAGCCGCATCTTCACGTTGTTGCCGAGATCGAGAACGGTTTCCGGCCAGTGGCGCTGGCCGGCCGTGTAATACCAGATGACGCCGGCCGCGAGACAGGCCGCGATGACCGCGATGCCGGCCTTGGTTCTACGGCTGAGTTTCCTGGCTTTTTTGACAACCACCTTGTCCACCACTTCGCCCATGTGTCGGACCTTCCCGAAGAACCGAAGACAGCAGTTTACCCCGCCGACGGGGAGAGGGCAACTCCATCGGCGGCCGCTCGCTGCTGGGCTCGGAGGACCTGGCCGATCCGAGATGATGGCAATTCCCGATCCGGTTGCGTTGCGGATGTTCGTGGTGTGCCCGTCCCCAACGGGGCAGGCAGGGCATATCCTGAAACCTCCGGAAAAAGAACGCCTTACGGCCCCCAAGGGGACGGCGTCGCTACGAACTGGGGAACATAACGCCTTACGGCGTCGCTACAAACTGGGAAACACAACGCCTTACGGCGTCGCTACGAACGCTCCGCGCGCGCTCGGATCGTGCCTCTGGCGTTTGTAGTGTGCCCGTAAGGGCATATCCGGGACCATAACGCCTTACGGCGTCGCTGCGAACGCTCCGCGCGCGCTCGGATCGTGCCTCTGGCGTTTGTAGTGTGCCCGTAAGGGCATATCCGGGACCACAACGCCTTACGGCGTCACTACGAACTGGGCACGACATTGCGTAGGGGCCGGCGCGAGAGTACCTTGTGGCCATGACTCAGACGCAGATGCATGACATCGTCGTGCTGGGCGCCACTCCGGCGGGGCTGGCGGCGGCGTATTACCTGGCCAAGAAGAACTATGACGTCGCCGTGGTGGACTCCCCCCACCAGAGCATCGAGTGTCCGCTTACGGACTGGGTTCCGAAGCCGTTTTTCCAGATGGCCGGGCTGCCCGGCGGCCTGGGCAAGCTCGCCGGGGCTGAGGCCTTCTCGCGCGTCTGCTACCACAACGCGAAGTTCACGAGCATGGTCGAGTACAAGTCCCGCGCGGAGGCCGGGCATTTCGTCCACGTGCCGACGCTGATAAAGGCGATGCGGGCGGCGGCGGGCAAGGCCGGGGCGAAAATCCGCATCTCGACGACCTGGCCCGCCATACAACTTGGCGAGGACCACGTCGAGATCCTCGGCTCGCGCCGCGTGCGGGGCAGGATGCTCATCATCGCCCAGAACCGCCCCAACGACGTGCTCGGCGAGCTTTCCATACCGCTTCGAACCGTGCCGGTCGGCTCGCTGCTGGTCTCGGGCCTCGACGTACACATCGCCCGCCGCCGGGCGGACATAGCACGGCTCGCGGGGGCACTGCACGTCGTGGAGCTTCGCGAGCGGACCGAGCTGGGCCTTTTCTTTGTCGCAAACGGGCTGTTCCACGTCCGCGTTATCTCCAATTCCGTCGCGTCGGGCAACAGGGCGGCGGAACTGTCCGGCATGATCAGCGGCTTGCAGCAGGCGTCGATAATCCCCACGGACCTGCCGCTGGCCCGGGCAAAGGGCGCCGTGTGGTACCCCCCCGCCGGAGTCGCCCTGGAGCTGGAAACCCACGTCGCCAAGCGGTGCCTGCTTGCCGGCACGGCCGGTGGATTCGTCGAGTGCATCACCGGGCAGTCGCTGGCGCCCTCGGTGCGGTCGGCATTGCTGGCGGCGGATGTGGTTGTCGACGCGCTGGCCAGCAGCGAGCCTCAGAACACCCTGATGCAATACAAGACCTCCTGGCGGAAAACCCTGGCCGATTACCTGCGCCCGCCCAACACCTCGCTGCACATGCTGCTGCCGCTTCTGTTCGTAAACCAGCGCATCGTCGCGAAGTTCACCAGGGCGCTGCTGTACGGCGAGAACATATAGGCTGAGCAAATCCCAAATGCCAAGCACCAAATATCAAACAAGGACCAAACAGCAAAACAGCAAATTCCAAACGGGGAAGGTAGCGTTTCGTTCATGAATGCGGGAAGGCTTCTTCGTCATGTTTGAGATTTGCTGTTTATCCGTTTGGTCCTTGTTTGGACCTTGGTGCTTGTTATTTGGTGCTTTTCTGTAGTTTGGTCCTTGTTTGGATTTTGG
>Ga0315285_10005424_pt1 | contig 13147 bp, 19 predicted proteins | sample YL17G09_36_MG_FD_203698 | JGI IMG/M metagenome (GOLD analysis project Ga0315285, IMG submission 203698) | Sediment microbial communities from Yellowstone Lake, YNP, Wyoming, USA - YL17G09_36 | ecosystem: Environmental > Aquatic > Freshwater > Lake > Sediment | place: USA: Wyoming | collected... | reverse complement strand
AGGAACGAGGCGCTGGAGCCTATGGTTTACCGGTTGTCCGACAGGGCACGCCGGGCAGCTACGCTCCTGCGGATAAGAGCTGAAAGCATCTAAGCCCGAAGCCGCTCCCAAAAATAGACATCCGTCCTGCCCCCTCCGGGGGGTGGGTGAAGGGCACACGTAGAATACGTGTTTGATGGAGCCGTGGTGTACGTACCAAGACTTCGGTCGAGGTACTCAGCCAGCGGCCCCCAACAGCCCGAAATATCAGCTTCACAACTATCCGATCCCGCGGGAGAAATCGAAACCTATGCACGGCTCTCATAAACATTGAGCTTGCCCAGTGGTTGCTGGGCTTCCTACAAGGAGACTTCTAATAGCCTCTTTTTCAGCTATTAGACGGTACCCCCCACTTTTTGCACGGGGCGTTATAACAATTGGCTTAGTATACGGCGAAAAAAATCCATCTTATGTCTCGTGAGGTTTCCTCGTGCTTATGGTTAAGTTAATCCGTTGTTCCGTTCGGCTTGGATGTTTTATTTTACTAATATAACGATGCATGGGGTAAGATTGTGACTAACATGATTACGTATGATTTCAGTTTTCATATACTCCAGCCTCGATCCAGCTCGTCGAGCATGAGCACTCGTCCCTTCTCCTCAACCTTTTCATAGAGTCTCCTGTCCGCGGTCACAAGGTTTGTAGCAGTGAATTCGGCGAGGGTTAGGTAACTGGAATCGTAGACCGATATGGCGTGCCGCCGAGCCCCTTCGGCGATAGATGCCATCAGCTCCGTCGAAGGGGACACGAGGTCGAGGTCGATCATGAACAGCGCCTCCACGTCCTCCCTGAGGGCTTCGTCCGCGACGTCCGGGTGGTAGACCAACGCGTTCGCCACCTCGTAGACGATCAGGTCCGGTGCCATGAGGGTTAGACTCCCCTCTATGTGCCTGTTCCTGAGCCTGATCGCCTTGTCGGAGTCCTCCTCAGGGATGAACCACTTCGCGACGACCGAGGCGTCTACGACGAGGGTCTTCGGAGCTCTCTCCATCTCCTGATGACCTCCACGGTGGACCAGTCCTCCCGCCCGGAGAGCCTCGACCTGTTCCGGTCCATGACCTCGGCCGCGTTCCTCAGCCTGTCGATGTCCTTGACTCTCTGGAGACCGCGCTCCTGGACCCAGAGCCTGAAGGCCTGCGAGGCTGCGTCACCCACCTTAATGCCAGCCTTCGCGGCCTCGCCTTTGAGGTTCCTGAACGCGTCATCGTCGATGTCCTTAATCACGATAGTTGACCCCATTAGCACCCAATTGATGGCTCACTGTGATAAGTATAAAAAGTTATACTTGTAATACATAGAAAATTGTTTTGATGACGTGTATACGATGTCCTGTGAGCGAATGTCAAAATAAAGTTTGAGCTGAGGATAAGGTAATGCCCGGGGTCGGTCTCAAATAATGGCTCAAATCTGGCTCCCTCTGCAATTTGAGCGTCTCAGCTGAGCGACGGCGCCGTCTCCATGGCTCAGGATCAATCCACCTTCAGGAGCCTGAGCGCGTTTAGCATGACGAGGAGGGCGTTACCCTCGTGGATGACGCTGGCGGCGAGCGGCGAGATCACGCCGAGCACCGAGAGGGTTATCCCGGCGGCGTTGACGAGCATGGCGAAGGCGATGTTGAGCCTCACCACCTTCATCGTCGCCCTCCCTATGCGGAGGAGCTTCGGCACCCTGTCAAGGTTGTTCGTCGCGAGGGTTATGCCCGCCGTCTCGATGGCGATGTCCGTGCCCGTGAGCCCCATGGCGACGCCGACGTCCGCGGTGGCCAGGGCCGGCGCGTCGTTGATGCCGTCGCCGACCATCAGGACCACGCCCCCTTCCCTTTTCAGGCGCTTGATATGCTCAACCTTCTCGGCCGGCAGGAGGTCGGCCACCACCTCGTCGAAGCCTGCCTGCCTTCCGATGGCTTCCGCGGCCACCCTCCTGTCACCGGTCAGCATCACTGTCCTCTTGGCACCGCTCAGCTTCGCCTCGGCGAGGATCTCCCTCGCGTTGTCCCGGATCCTGTCGGAGACGAGGAGGGCTCCGACGACCTCGTCGTTCCTCGCGACGAAGACGACGGACTGGGCCTTCTCCTCGCGGTCGAGGAAGGTCGACGCCTCCTCGTTCATGCGGACGTTGTTCGCCCTGAGGAGCTTCTCGTTCCCCACCGTCAGGCGGGTGTTGCCGTGTGAGACGCAGATTCCGAGCCCCGGGTAGACCTCGAACTCGGAGCACTCCTCGGGCTCGACACCTATCTTTTCAGCCTTCTGGAGCACAGCTCGGGCGACGGGGTGCTCGGAGTGCCTCTCGGCGCCCGCTGCAAGCCTGAGGGCCTCCTCGTTGCTCGTGCCTCCGAAGCCCCTCACCTCCACGACCTCTGGGCGGCCAACTGTGAGGGTGCCCGTCTTGTCCATGACTATGGTGTCGACGCCGCTCAGCCTCTGGAGGCTACCGCCGTCGCGGATGAGGATCCCCTTCCTCGCGGAGTTGCCTATGCTTGCGGCGACCGCCATCGGCGTGGCGAGGGTCAGGGCGCAGGGGCAGGCGATTATGAAGACGGACGCCATCCTGATCGGTTCGCCGGTCCATAGGTAGACGCCGAGGCCTATGGCGAGAATCAGCGGTATGTAGTAGCCCGCGAACCTGTCCGCGAGCCTCACTATCGGCGCCTGGTTCTCCTCCGCCTCCCTGACCATCGCTATTATCCTGCCGTACGTGCTCTGCTCGCCGACCGCCTTGGTCTCGACCTCGAGGGCTCCGAGCTCGACGATGGAGCCGCTCAGGACCTCACCCCCCTCGGCCTTCTCGACGGGCATGGGCTCCCCAGTCACGGACGCCTGGTTCACGGTCGCCCTGCCCCTCAGGACGACGCCGTCGACGGGGACCATGCCGCCCGGCTTGACGACGACGGTCTCCCCGACCTTCACCTCAGACACGGGCACCTCCACCTCCTTGCCTTCCCTGACGACATAGGCAGTCTTCGGGAAGGCCTCGATGAGCTTCTCTATCGCGCTGGACGCCCTGTCCGAGACGATCCCCTCGAGCACCTCGCCGCCGCCGAGCATCAGGACGACGACGCAGGCGGCGAGGTACTCGCCAAGCCGGATCGAGGCTATGATGGCGACGGTCGCGAGGAGGTCGATGCCGAAGACGCCGTCGAGGAGCGCCCTTACGGCGCTGTGGCCTATGAACAGAACCCCGAGGACGGCGCCTATGAGTGCCAGGTTGACGTAGATCGACGGGGGGAGGAGCGAGAAGGTCTGGGAGACCCAGCTGACTGAAGCCAGCGCGACGGTGGCTACGAGCAGGAGCACTTTCCTTCTATCGGTCAATCTTCCACCGTCAGAGGTACTTCGCCAGGGCTTCCTTCAGCTCCATGAGCTGAGGTTCGATCTCGCCCGCCTTCACGGCGTCGGTTAGGCAGGACTCTATGTGGTCTTCGAGGATTATGGCGCCGACCTTGTTGAGGGCGGCCCTCACCGCCGCGATCTGGAGGAGGAGGTCGGGGCAGCTCCGGTCCTCGTCGATCATCTTTATGATTCCCCTGATGTGTCCCTCAGCCCTCGTCAGCCTGTTCCTGATCTCCTTCCTGCGCCTGTGTACCTGAACCATCTCGATCCTATCCCCCCGGGGGGGATGTGGTAGATAAACCCTTGCCTGAAAGGGGACATTCAAACAGATCGTCGAGCCGGCGGGCAGGGAGAAATCGAAACCTTTGTACGACGTTTATTAAAAAATGAGTCTGGTCAGTGGTTACTGGTTTTCCTGCACAAGGGGTTGTCTACTGGCCTCTTTTTCAGCCATGCGACGACGCTCCCCTACGTTTTTTCACGGGCGATATAACAGCTGGTTTGCTATATGGTGAAAAATTCCATCTTTTGCTTCGTGGGGTTTCTTCGTGCTCACGGCTTCGTCAGAGGCGCTCTATCTTGAAGATGACTGGCCTCATGCCGTCCGAGCAGCAGCTTACGGCGACGCCCCTCTCCTTGAAGTATGGGAGGTTTCCTCCGAACCAGATGGTCCTCACGTTCGGGTAGATGGTCTGCCAGGCCGACGGGCAGAAGCCCTCCGGCATCCCGAGCTCCTCGAGCATGAACTCCTGACCGTCAACGTAGGCGTCGCATGGGGCGAACCAGTCCCTCTCGGCGACGGGGTACTCCTCGAAGATGTCCTTTGGGTCCAGCCTCTTCAGGACCGTGATCTTCAGCTTGTTCTTCCCGGGCATATCGATCAATTAGGAGGAGGCTGGAAGGGTTTTTAGTGTTTTCGAGCAGTACGGTTAGGAGCCTTGCCAGGGTAAGTGAAAAGGGTCCACGGCTCCCAGACCCCGGGGATAAACGCGATGTCCTGCTGAGCCTTGAGCCTGCGGAGTTGGTCAGGGCGCCCGAGTTCCTCGGGCTGGGGACGAGGGTGGTGATGAGCACGGCACCCGTCTACCCGATACCCGTGATGTTGAATGAGGCGCTCTCCCTACTTCGCATTTTTTTGCATAATAATATGCGTTTTTTATGTGGATCGGTATAGAGTCTCTTGGAGCATTCTCGATCATCGCTACGTTTATATGCCGAGATTTTCCCACCAATGTATGGTGGGATGATTGGAGGTCCAACTTAAAATGGATTCCAAGGGGCGCATCTGCCTCCCCTCCGAGATGAGGGAGGAGATCGGGGACATCGTGACAGCCAAGAGGACCCCGAAGGGCATCCTGATCCAGAAAAGCCATAAAAAGGACTTCCTGGACGAATTCAGGAAGATCATCGCCGCCGAACCCGAGAGGACGGGCGAGCCCGAGAACTGGCCTCCTAAGAAGATGAAGGAGATATGGGGTAGCTGAGTTTGGTCGTGGGCCTGGACACCAATATCCTCTGCTACTCCCTCGACCCCGCTTACCCTGAGCACGGGAGGCTGGGAAGCCTGCTCCTCGACCTGTCACCGGAGAACGTGGTGGCCGTCAACCCGACGATCATCCCCGAGGCCTATCACACGCTCGTCTTCGGCCAGAAGTTCGCCCCCGCCGAGGCGTCGAGGAGGCTTCAGCTCCTCCTAAGGCATCCCTTCATCGAGTTCTACAGCCAGACCAGGAGGACATGCCTCATAGGCATGAACCTCGCCGTGAGGCATGGGCTCGGGGGACGGGACGCCCTGATCATCGCCAACTTCATAGGAAACAAGGTGCCCATGATGTACACCCATGACGGGGAGCTCTTGTCCTTGAAGAGGATCGCCTGGAAAACCACCTCCATCGAGTTCAAGGACCCGCTAACGGACGACATCCAGAAGTGAGGGCGTGAACTTACCTCATAGGTTTAGGCGTCAACTCATCAACTGAGTCACATCCCGCTTCGGCTGCAAGCGGATGTGTAATTATGTGTATATTGGGATGGGGGCGGTGTTGTTCCTGAGCGCCTCCCAGTGAAAGGCGTCTTTCCCCGAGAGTTCAAGAGGGACCCCCCTACCTTTTTTTATGTTCAGCCTGACATGATCCTTACGTGGATTGTTTATGGACCCGATTCTCATCATAGGTTCGGCGGGGAGCGTCGGCCACGATATGGTCTACGAGATCGCGAGTATGCGCTCTGACATCAGGGTCGTCGGCGCGGACATCAACGAGGCGAAGGGTGTCTACGAGATAGACGAGGCCCTCCACACGGCTCACAACCTCGGCCACTACCCCGACCTCAGCTTCAGGAAGATCGACCTCTTCGACGTCGCGGGGACGGCGGAGGCGCTGAAGGAGCTGAGGCCGAAGGTGATCTGCAACCTCGGCAGCCTGGGCAGCTGGTGGGTGACGAGGCTGCTCCCGGACGAGGTCTACGCGAAGATCGGCCCCATAGGGCCCTGGCTCCCGAACCACCTCACCCTAGCCCACAAGCTGATGCAGGCCGTGAAGAGGTCGGGCATCAAGACGAGCGTCGTCAACGGCGCCTACCCTGACCTGACCAACGTGGTCCTCGGGAAGCTCGGCCTCGCCCCTGTCTGCGGAGGAGGAAACATGGACCTCGGCGTCTCCAGGGTGAAGCGCCTCATCGCCAGGGACATGAAAGTGCCCTTCAGCAGCGTCCAGGTCTACGGCGTAGGCCACCACGGCACATTCTACACCGTCAGGATGGGCGGCCCCTTCTGGCTGAGGATAGTCGTCGACGGCGAGGACGTCACCTCGAAATATCCGAACGAGAAGATCGTCAAAATGTACCAGGGCTACGGCTACGGGAAGTCGGTCCTGTACCCGAGCGCCCTCGTCGACCAGATGAGGACCGCCTCCAGCTTCCTCAAGCATGTCTTCGCCATCTACTATGACACGAGGGAGGTCCAGCAGAGCGTCGCCGGGCCGAACGGGCTCCCGGGCGCGTACCCGTGCAGGCTCGGCGAGGACGGCGCCGAGGTCGTTCTACACGGCATAAGCCTCGGGGAGGCGGTGAGGATCAACGAGGAGGGCGCCCGCATCGACGGCATAGAGCGGGTGAAGTCTGACGGCACGGTGGTCTACTTGGACAAGAACGTGGAGTACATGCGTGAGGTCGTCGGCTACGAGTGCAAGGAGCTGAAGCCCTCCGAGTCCGAGGAGCGGGCGAGGGAGCTGGAGGGAGGGCTGAAGAGGCTCTACGAGAAGTACAAGGTGAAGGCATAGACGCTCCCTGTTTCGGCGAGGGGGGTTAAACATTGAACTTTACACTTTTTGGCCCGAACCAGACTCCTAGGTACCCCTCGATGAGACCGCTCATAAAGCAGCCATCAAAACTCCGCTGAGGGTCGTTAATATGGAGGCGTCTTTTCCCATGAGGTAAGGCATTATCAGCAGCCAGGCGACGATCCAGATCAACATGCTCTTCATCACTCCGAGGCCCAGCCGCCTCCTTTTCTCGGTCGGAGCGTGAAGGATCATCACCTTAGTGAAGTATGACGAGAACCCGAAGGAGAACCACGCCACGATCAGGAAGGAGCCGATCGTTATGGCGTCCAAGCGTCTCCGCCTTCCTCGAAAATATCCGCACCTTATAAAAGGTTGAGCGGGAAATATATCTTTTTGTTAGCATCGTCTCGGCGAAATTGTCTAGGGAGTATGTGTTGGCATATGTGGGGGTCTAAATGTTATCCTTAGAACCCAAAACAATAACTATGCGCGCGCGTCCAGGAAATGGGCACAAATTTTTTGGCTCGGCTTTTATCCGCTATTTTCTCTCCGATAATAGTTTGGGCGACGAACTGGGTGAAGAAAAGGAGGATAAATCGGCTGATGAGGATACAGGAAAAGCTGCGGCATGAGGTGTGCCCACGTTGCGGGAGCTCGGATATGATTGGTGGCAACATCGCGCGCGCGAGAGAGATACCCCTGGAGTGTCGCGTTTGTGGGCACAGGTGGACAGTTCCAATAAAAGATAAAAAGACGAAGCAGGCTGAGAAGTGGTTAGAAGGGGCGTAAAGAAAAAGGGGGTCTTCCTCGAAATATATGACAAAAACAAATGCCTCGCGCACGGATGACAATTTTTCCAGCGCATTTAAAATCCTTTATTCGCAATAGTTTCCAAATGCCGAATGGGTTTTTTCTATTCTTCGAATTCTCTCCTATTCCAGTCGTAAACAGAGACAATGTGGCGATGAAACTAATTAAGACGTGAAAATGTTATCCTCAATTCTAAGTTTTTCGCCCGACGTCATCATCCCTGAGGTACCTGAACGACGTTGACATCGGTGAAACTGCCATTGGCTAGTCACCTCTGCCATAGACGCGCCTGTCTCCCGGGGGGAAAGAAATTTTAGTGTGCAATAAACATTATAAATTGACTGAACTCGTCGGGTGACAGGCTTGAGTGAGGCTAAGGCGCCCCAAGGTCCCGGAGGCGAACAGGTTCTACACCGGTTTTCGTGCTCCGGCACACAGACAGAGTTCTTCGAACTCGTATTCACGTCGAGCCGACTAATCATCGCCAAGCTAGGCGGCCAACCCTACCTGACGCTAAGCCAGATGCTGGTAGCCTCGGGGAAAAGCAATGAGAAGATGGCCAAGCTGCAACAGCTCTCACCGGACAAGATCCTGACCGACAACCCCCAGAACGCCTCGATACCGTATCCGGACATCGTCTCCATCGTGATGAAGCGGCCGGGGTTCCTCGGGTCGGCGGGGGTGCTGATCCAGGCAAGAGGGACCAGCAAGTGGTACGAGTTCCGTCTGGCGCTGAAAAAACAGGAGTTTCAGGGCCACGTGGATTTCGTACAGTCGATCCTGAAAGAGAAAGTCATCGTCAGATGATTCAACCGCTGAGTGTCAGACGTTTATCGACTATGCCGCCCAGCCACTCCCTTCCTTTCCATCGTTCTGATCGGCGTTTATGCATGAGCTCGTATCTGTTTGGGGGAATAGAGGTTAACAAATCAATATAATCAAATACGTTAATCCATAGTAGGTTTACGGTGGACGATGAGATCGAGGGACTCCGAAAGCGGCCGCGGGGGCGATCTCCTCGGGCTGCTCTTCAAGGGCAAACTCATCGAGAGCTACGAGATAGTGGACAGGTCGCCATGCCTCGCCGACCCCGAGAGGTTCAAGGTGATAGCGAAGGTAGGCAGGGAGTTCGGCGACGTCCTGCCGGTCCTCTTCCTCTCCGTGCCTAACGCTATGTACTCCGAGTCATCGGGAACCGCGAGCTACTCCTTCGACAGGCACAATGTCGTCGTAGGCCACAACGGCGAACTCGCCGTGACCTTTATCAAGGACGACGAGGAGCTCGGCGAGCTGATGGGCAGAATAATAGGCCTGCTCAACCGTTGCCTCACATACGCCGCCTCGGGCAAGAGGGCTCCCCGGAGCCTCGTCGAGGAGAAGAAGAGGCTGAGCCCGATGACCATCTACGGTAGGCTCCCCCAGACGAACTGCAGGGAGTGCGGCGAGAGCGGATGCTACGCCTTCGCCTCCCTGCTATTCAACGGAGAGAAGGAACTGGCGGACTGCCCCCACACAGACGCTGGGCTCAAAAAGGTCTTACAGCCCATCACCCTTTAGGCGCAGGGGAACCGGGCATCCCCGGGTGACGGGAGGGATTTTGTCTTTAGGACCCGATCTCTGCTAGGAGAGCCTTCACCCTCGCCTCTATCTCGTCCCTTATCCTCCTGACGGCCTCGAGTGGCTTACCCGTGGGGTCCTCCAGCGGCCAGTCCCTGACCTCCCCCGGCACGATGGGGCAGACGCCCTCACCGCAGCCCATGGTGACTGCGACGTCCGCCTCCTCGGCGATCTCGGCGGTGAGCTTCCTGGGCCTCCTGCCGCCTATGTCTATTCCGATCTCTCTTAGCGCCTCGACGACCACGGGGTTCACCGCCTCGGCCGGATTGCTCCCCGCGCTGATCCCCCTGTGGCGGCCCCCGGAAAACCTGTTGAAGATAGCCTCAGCCATCTGGCTCCTCCCGGAGTTATGGACGCAGACGAAGAGGACAGTGACCACGCTTCACTCCACCGTCATCTCGGGCTCGAGGACTACCTCTGCCTTGATCGACTGCCAGACTAGGCTGTACTTCTCCGCGAGCTTGAGGGCTCTCCCGACGGCGTCGACCGTGCAGCCCCTCGCCACTATCCTCGGCCTGAGCGTGACCCTGTCGAATGTCGATGTCCTATCCAAGAACTCCTCGACGTAGCCCTCCGCCTCGCACTCGTATGAGATGAGGTCGATCTTAAGCCTTTCAGCGGCCCAGATGAACATGAGCATGAAGCAGCTGTTCAGGGCGCCGACGAAGGCGTCCTCGGGGGTGAGGACACCTTCGCGGCCGTGGCTGGCGGCGGGGGCGCTGAAGGGCAGGACAGCCCCGTTGCCGCAGCTGAGTTCCCCGTCGTGGCCGCCCATCCAGGCGGTCTTCGTTGAGTAGACTGGCATCCTACTCTCCCCTGATCCCGTCTATCCTCCCCGATATCTCCTGGGCTAGCCGCCGGGCGGCCTCTACGCCCTCATCGTCGAGCTCCCTCCTCGACGCCGGCGCCTCGATGCCCCACTGCCCGAGGATGTCCTCCACCACAACGGAGTCGGCTGGCTCTTTGCTGTACCTGGCTATCGCCTTCCTGGCGCAGAGCTTGCCGCAGCCGTCGACTGCGATGGTTGGGTGCTCCTTGGCGAAGCCGTGCTCCTCGAGCTCCCCCGCCAGGAATAGGGGGAGGCAGATGGTCACAGTCACGTCAGGCCGGTACTCCTCTAGGACGAGCCGAGTCGCTACCCTGCTAAGGGTGCCTAGGCTACAGCACTCGCCGCTGCATGAGACGACGCCGACCTTCGGCTTGATGTTCATCACCGGTCCTCCTCCGCGAGCTCGTCGACCTTCCTCGCTATCCTCTCGGCGAGGAGCTTCGAGAGCTTGACGCCGTTCTCGTCGAGGAAGGTGACCTCGCCCGTCTTCAGCCCCCTGTTCTCCTTCAGCAGCTCCATCACCCAGAAGTGGGCGGCGATGCTGCCGCCTGACCGGACTATGTTCTTCCCCGCGCATTCGAGGGGGCAGCCATCGACCGCGATGCACTTACTTGAGGCTACCCTATCCCTGGCCTCCTCGTCGCCCATGACGAGGAGGGAGAGGCAGAGGGTGTCGGCCTTCCCCTTCCTGAGCTCGTCGACGACCCTGAACGTCGCGTCGCGGCCTATGGAGCCGAACGCCTTGCCGACGCCGCTGCACGGCACCACGAGAACGGGTTTACCCAACTCAGTCACATCCCCTTGATCTTCTTCATCTCCTCGGTCACCTTCCCCCTCATGAGCTCGAGGTAGGCCTCGGGCGTGAGGAGCCCGTCGAGTTCGCCGGCATCCGTGATGGTGACCTCCGCTATCCAGCCCTTGCCATACGGGTCTGCGTTCATCGTCTCCGGATTGGGTTCGAGTTCAGCATTCGTCTTGGTGACAACGCCGCTGACGGGCGAGATGACGTCGAATACTACCTTTATCGTCTCGAAGCTTGCGAACCTTGAGCCGCGGGTTATGCTGTCGCCCTGCCTCGGGGGCTCCAGGAAGATTATGTCTCCGCCGCGCCTCTGGAAGAAGTCCGTGACACCGACCTTCGCCTTCGCACCCGCGGCGTCGACCCAGACGTCGTCTGGGGAGTAGAGGAGGTTCTTCTTTACACTGAAGATGAACTTGTCGGCGGTCATCTGGAGATACTCTTCGGCCATAGCTCTCCTCTCCTAACTCCCCCTCCTCGGGAAGTGTTTCCTCGTCGCCAGCCCTAGGCGGACCAGCGAGAGCATCAGGGGCACCTCGAAGAGTGGTCCGATCACGGTGGCGAGGGCCGCCCCTGAGCCGATGCCGTAGAGGGTGGTGGCGACGGCTATGGCGACCTCGAAGTGGCTGCTCGAGCCGATGAGGGTCACGTCGATAGCGGTCTCGTATCTCCACCCGACTAGGTACCCGATGGAGTAGGTGAAGATGATCATCGTCGCGTAGTGGAGGAGGTTCGGAACCGCGATGTAGAGGACTAGGAGAGGGTTGCTGAGGATGATCTCGCCCTGGAGGCTGAAGAGGACGATGAGGGTGATGAGGAGGGCGATGAAGCTGATCTTGCTGACCTTCTTCCTGTAGACCCCGTCGAACCATTCGAGGCCCTTACGCGGTATCAGGATCTTCCTCGTCGCCGCCCCAGCCGCCACGGGTACGAGGATGAAGAACAGTACGCTAATGGCGATCAGGTCCCAGGGTACGGGTATGCCGCTGACGCCGAGGTAGAAGGCGGCGAGGGGCGCGTAGAGGACGATCATCAGGGTGGCGTTCACGGCGGTGTTGATGAGGCCCTGCGCCATGTCGCCCTTGGCGAGGAGCATCCACCACATAACCATCGCGGTGCACGGGGAGAGCCCCAACAGTATGACGCCGGCGATGTAACCCTGGTTGCCTCGCAGGAAAAAGTTGGCGTACAACGTCATCAGTGCGGGGGCGATGACCCAGTTGGCGAATACGGCCAGCATGATCGGCCTTGGGCTCTTCGCCGCCTGTTTGATGTCGCCGAAGGCGATGCCGAGGACGGTCGGGTACATCATGAAGAAGAGACAGATGCCGATGGGGATCGATATCTGGGCGAACTTGAGCGAGTCTAGGTACTCCCCGAAGCCGGGCGCGTACTTGCCGAGGAGCAGCCCGATTACTATACAGAGGAATATCCAGACGGTGAGGTACTTCTCGAGTATCCCGAGTTTAGCTTCCTTTTCGACCATCACTTCATCCTTCAGGGGATATCAGATCGGATGGATTAATATATTTAAAAACGTTGTTATGAGATTCACGATTTAAAGTATTCCAAGCTCCCTGAGCTTCGCCACCATCTCCGGCTCGCGTAAGCTGTAGAAGACCCACTTTCCCTCCTTACTCCCCTCGACGACGCCGGCGCCCTCCAGGATCTTCAGGTGGTGTGACGCCGTCGGTTGGGTGAGGCCGAGGGCGGCTATCATCTCGCAGACGCACATGTCCCTGACGACGAGGAGCCTGATCATGCGGAGTCTGGTCCCGTCGGAGAGCGCCTTGAAGAGTCTGCCCTTGGCTCTCGCCTCACCCGCAGGGGCCGCCTCCTCGGCGAGCCTCCTCAGCTCCTCGTAGTGCTGGGTGGCGTCGTCGCAGGTGCAGAGTCCGGACTTGATCAGCCTGTCCAGCGCGGTCTCAGCGTCGTCCATGACGGATAACGCTTAATGATTTAACGTATTTAAATATGTTCAGAGACCTCGGCGAGCTTAGGCAGCGTCCTGCATTGGTGGGAGTGATAAATGAATGCATAAAATTGGTTTAGGCTTAGACGCCTATGCATGGGGCGAGGTAGTAGACGAGTCTCCCCTTCGGCAGCTCGAAGTCCATCTTTATCGGCATGTCGGTGCTCAGCTCGACTGTGGCGACCTCGCTGCTGTTCCCTGCGGCGTTCACTATCTCGTCCAGGTAGCTGAGGGTGAAGGTGGCGCTGCTGTCCTCCTCAGACTTCAGCTCTAATAGGTCGTCGCTTCCCTTCTCCCACTCGCTGAAGGCGCTCCCCATGTCGCCGACGGCGCTCACCTTCAGCACCTCGCCCTCGACGCTCACCTTGACGTGCTCGCTGACGAGGTCGGCGTCCTTTATCGCCATCCTGAGGCTGTTCGTGAGGATCCTGGCCTTCGCCTTGAAGAATATCTTCGGCTGCGGCACCTCCT
>Ga0315285_10005422_pt1 | contig 13149 bp, 14 predicted proteins | sample YL17G09_36_MG_FD_203698 | JGI IMG/M metagenome (GOLD analysis project Ga0315285, IMG submission 203698) | Sediment microbial communities from Yellowstone Lake, YNP, Wyoming, USA - YL17G09_36 | ecosystem: Environmental > Aquatic > Freshwater > Lake > Sediment | place: USA: Wyoming | collected... | reverse complement strand
TCGAATGTGACTTCGATCGCACAGTACTTGTTGATCGGCGGTGGCCCAGCCAAACGGTTGCAGGCGATCTTGAAGTGGCGAAGGAAGAGATCGCTCATCAGTGCACTGAGAGACTACAAACAGCATCCTGACGAACAGAGATACAGGAAAATCAAGAATATCGTGGGCCTGCAAACGAGCTAGGAAAAGGCTATTATTGGAATTGCGAGAGTGTGCCCGAGCGTAGGGGCCGTCGTCTAGTGATAGGACTTGCTAGCCAACTATATCGACAAGAAGAAGGTTCGCAGCCTCAAGACCGCTAAGACGTATGAGGGTGCGTTGAGGGTTTGGGCTGCCAGTCGGGGTCGTGAAGATCCAGATCAAGCCGTTCAGGAGATCAAGGACAAACGGCTCGACCCATACGAGGTCTTACAGGAGTTTGTTCTTCATCTACAGAAAAGAAAGAAGGTCATGCAGAAAGACGGTACAGAAAAAGAGAAAGCCGGATGCGCCCCGAAGACCATCACGACATACATCGGCGCGTTGAAGGGGTTCCTCGTTGATTCAGATGTAGAGATTTCTAATGAGAAGATGAAACAGAAGGTTGTCCTACCTCAAGCGTATGAAATTTCAAGTGACCGCGCCCCCACAAGAGATGAAACGCGCCGTATTCTCATCCGCTCCAATCTACCAACAAAGGCAGCGGTCGTAATGCTTGCTAGTTCCGGCATGAGGTTAGGAGAACTCGCACAACTCAAAGTCTCGAATATCCAATTCGGAGAGAATACTTCACCGTCTAGAATTATCCTCAAACCATCCACAACTAAGACCCGCAAACGCCGTATGACATTCATCAGTCCAGAAGCAACTGAACTACTCAAGGAATACTTGGGTGAGAAAGTCTCCGACCCAAACATGATCCTCTTTCCAGAAGGAAGTGACGCCCTATATGGTCGAATAGTGAGAGCCATCAGTCGGACAGGGTTAAGAGAGAAGTCCGATAGTGAGTCTGCAAGATATGAGTTGCATCCCCACTGTTTCCGTAAATATTTCTTTTCCAACTGTCTAAGCGCTGGAATCGACCGAGGACTAGTTGAGGGATTCATGGGTCATAGGTTCGCACTTGATTCAGCATATCTCAGAATGACCGATGAGGAGCTTGCGGTTGAGTATGCAAAAGCAATTCCTAAACTGACCTTCCTTTCAGGTAACGGAAATGGTGTTGCAGTTCGTAATGAGTTGGAACGTGCAAACGAAAGAATACGGCGGTTGGAGGCTGCACTTGGCATCGACAGTAAAGATGTTGACATGGATCGTGAAAAATTCGACCGACAGATGACGGTTAATGTTGCTGAGAATAGACGTAGACGCGGAGCCCTAACCTACGAGGAAGAACGAAAAATAATAGAGACAGAGAAGACCTAACCCCTTCTAGTGAATACCTCTACCCTTTTCTGCCTCTTTTGTAAATGTTGAATGATTGATTCTTTCATCACCCCGTCTCTACGAATAGCACATGAGTAGCAACGGCGATAGAGCAGCAACGAGTAAGACAGTGGTGACATAACAACCCTAGAGTTAACACACGTAAGAGGCAGTTCTGTTAATCGGGTTCGAGTCCAGTCGGGGTTCGGGTCCGCAACTGAAAAAACCAATGTCTAGTTAGTTTTAGTCTACGCCATTCGCTTGCTGTATGCCCTGATCTTACGTTCGGCGAGGCCGAGGCGGCGAGTCCCCACCCAGCCAACGAGGCCGAGCCGCCCGCGTCGTCGTCCGCTATTGGTCTCCCTATCCCCTACGTCTATTATTCTTACTAGTTACTATAGTATTATTCTAGCGTACCCCATCATACTCGTTCGGGTTGTTTTCGTTTTTCCGGCATGGAGCCGTAACTTCGGTGGAGACGTGTCGTCGTAATTGGCATTGTTCGGCGTCCTAGCGACCGTTGTTGTCGTCATGGCCGGCGCGTGGAAGAAACCTGACACGAACTAAGACTCACGGTTGGCAAAGTGTATTATAGATCAATGACGTTTCGTCGAGCGACTGAGTGATGCGCTCTTTCAAGCTTCTTGCAGTTGCGGTTCTGGCTTTTGTGTTGGTTGCTTCTTCAGCAGGTCACGTGTACGCGCAGTGGGGCGTTGCCGTCGCCAAGATAGCGATTGGCGGCGAGGATACAGACTTCGGATTCGAGGTTGTCCATCCAGGCGGACAGGTTGAGACCTTCTTGCTGAAGGATGGCGGATGGAAGGGGTGGCTCGGTGTTGCAGGTGACTATGTTTTCACTGAGACGGCTATTCCGCCGGGATGGGTTCTCAGAAGCATAGACTGCACTCTCTTTGATGAGGATGGACAGAGCTCTTGGGAGGTAGACCTCGCGAATGCTAGGGTCACCGTCCATGCCCTATACGAATATGTCAGTTGCATCTTCATCAACGAGCGGATACCCGTCGCTCCAGTCGGCGGCTTCATGGAACCTGTGGACAAACTCACAGTCTTCACTCCATACCTAGCGTTTTTGGGAATCATCGCAGCCGTCGCAATAGTCTACTGGAAGAGACCTGACAACTGACGCTGCAACTCTGTGGCTCCGAGTATTCCGTGATTTCGCGCAAAACGTATTATAGATCCAAGACGGTTGTGTCGAACGATCAAGTGATGCGGTCCTTCAGGCTTCTCACGGTTGCGGTCCTAGCTGTTGCGCTGATGTTGTCTTCTGTGGGGAACGCGTATGCCTCACAATGGATACAGTATGACACTGGTCCCCCCTTCGCTTCATGGGGAATTTCGGACGTTTACTGGGGCGTTGAGTTCTCTCTGCCAGCGGGCTGGAGCAGTGCTATGCTGCTAACGGCAAGGGTGACTCTGATGTGCACTCTCGCCGGCGGGTGTAGCTCGGTGATGATCTACCTTCTGGATAGCGACGGGGTCACACTCATTGGTGCGTCACCGTATACCGTGAGCGTACCGTGGACTAGCAGCGAGTGTCAGTTCTTCGATGCTAGTCCTAACGTCGTCGTCTCACAAGTCTTCTGGATCGTCATGAAGTCGACCCAAGATCCCGTACCTTTCCGCTTGTGCTACACTAGCGAGCCGGGGGCCGTAGTGCATTCGTACACGGGGTCTAGCCTACCCCCCGACACGCCCTACCTCAACACTGCGTTTGCGTTTCGCGCTGAAGTAGAGCAATATGCTCCACCGTCGGCCGCTCCTGTCGGTGGTTTCGTTGAACCCACGAACAAACTCGCCGTATTCACACCTTACTTGGCAGTGTTCGGAATCGTCGGGGCAGCCGTCGCAATCATAGTCTGGAAAAGACCAGAGAACTGAGAGATCTCCTATCTCACAGGGGCAGTTGGGCGCTCCCAACGAAGCACACCAATATCACAAGCACCCGTCGTCGAGACACTTCGCGCGGGCGTCGCAATTTGAACCGTCGTTCGTAGTATTTTGTGTGTGTGGGTCGGCTGGTGCGCACCACCACCACCAATAATACATCTAAGAGGATTCGGGCTTGTTGACCAAGTAGACTCCGGCCAGTATGAGGCCCATTCCAAGAATAGACTCCGCCTCAACATTCTCTCCAAGAATCAGCCATCCAAGGAACATCGCAACCACAGGGACTAAGAAGCTCGATGAGGACAGCACGGTGACATCCTCCTGTCGGATGAGATGAAGCCACACTGTTTGACCCACACAAGTCGCAAGGACCGCCGAGTAGAAAAGCATCAGCACATACGGCGCCACAAACGGGAAACGGAGACCCTCCAGACTTGCCAACGGAGCCAGCACGACAACTCCCACAGCTTGCTGAAGCGCATTCGTCAGAACAGGATCAACATGGCTCAAAGCTATCTTGTAATAGACGACTGCGACCGCCCACAGGACAGCACTAATCAACAACAGCAACTCTGAATATGCGAAAACTCCGAGTTCGCTCGATTTCCCGATCGAAATCACGACAACACCAGAGAACCCTAAGAAAGCACCCAAAAGCCTACCGGCTTTGGCCTCGGACCTCAGGAACAGAGCGGAAAGACAGAAAACGAATAAGGGTTGGGTGAACGATAGGAGCGCGCCTATTCCTGACGCCGCATGAACCAGCCCCATGTACATTGAGCCGACTGAAAGCGCGCTAACTGTGCCAAAAGCAAGCAATCTTAGCAGAGTTCCCTCGTCCCGGCGGATCTTTCCTCTGACAAGAATCAGAAGTGGAGACAAAACAACCGCAGACAGCACAAATCTCCCCAAAGCCGCGTTCAATGGGGTGACATAGTTGAGCGCGCTCTTCATAACAGCCCAATTGGAAGACCAAACGAACACTACAAGCAGAAAGAGGAACCAGTTCTTGGTGCGCTTCAAACCATTATCCATCCATCTGCGAAGGTATGAGGACTACTATCGGTTGTGACGCCATAGATATTGCTCCTATCCATATTGTTGGGATGGTCCTATGCGTTGTTCTTCTTGTCCTGTTGGAATTTGAACCGTTGTTCTGTCTGTGTGTGTGTGTGGGTGGGCTGGTGCGCGACGACGACGAAAAACGTCTCTCCTGTGAGGGTTCAAATTTGGGCGCCCGCACCAAGAGACCGCACCACCACCACCTGGCCCAATTTCGGATCTTCATGGATAGCTAAGCTTCTTGTGCTCACCGCTTACCGAGACCCCGACAAAGTCTCACGATTAATGATACCGCCTTTTCGAAGGATTGAGCGTTGTTTAGGTGAACAGTGATGGTCGCGCTCGTAGTCGTGTTCTTGACCCGCAGTGAGAAGTGCGGTGCCTCCCACGTCTCAGCTTTGAGTTCGAGAGGTGGATTGAAGCTCGTTACGTCGAGACCAGACTCCTGTGCCAATCTGAATGAGTTCGCCAAGTTGACTGGGGACATCAATTCAAATTCTAGATTGGGGAACGTCAGTCGCTTCAGGATCTCATCGAGAAAGGGCTGATTTTCTAAGGCGTCAGAACCAGTTTGGACATACAACCTATAGGCGAATTGTCCATTATCATCAAACACACTGCCGCCGAATGTGCCACCGGGATACGAGCGGTTCATGTCGTTCACTGCGGCGATTTTTTCAGGTTCATACAATTTTGCAATAATTACGCCGATCTCACCAATTGACTCTAGACATCTCTCACTAGCTGATTTTCTAGCACTCGTATAACTGTCAGAATCGTATTCGGCGTAGGCATCGCAGGGTTCAACTCTCCCAAACGTTATTTTGCTTATCACTGCCACACTAGATTTCGCTTTCTGTGTGGGTGGCTTTGGAACAGTTACTAGGTTAATCTCGCCAGTGATCTTGGCAAAGAGCGTGGGAGTCTGCAGCTTACTGTGCCTAATGGCCCATTCTTTGACATTCGACGATACGTAATCATAGGCCTCGAGAATCGAGATGTCGTAGTCTCTGTCGGTATCTGCTGGACCTTTCAGACCTTCCGTGAGATAGTAGCTGAACACTCCGTGCGCGAGATTCGAGTCCTCCAACGACGCCTGATTCGCTTTGCATGATGATAATACCGCGATGCCTCCTGATTCAGATAAGTTCTGCAAAGCTGCTTCAAATCTCGGTGTCATGAAACCAGAAGCAGATCTGCCTATCTCTAGCCCAGAATGGCATGCGTCTAAGATCATAAGTCTAATGCTTGCTTTGCTATGCTCGAGCTGATCCTGCAACCACTTTATGGATATGCATGTTTGGCTGGCATTGTTCGGGTAACCCTCAATGGGCACGAGGTACGCCTCATCATCATGCGTTAGTCCATGCCCTGCAAAATAGACCAGTATACGGTCTTCAGTGCTGGCTCCTTGAGCAATGTTGCTGACCGTTTCTAGAATGTTCGCTCGATGCGGATGCGGGCTCTCCTTATCAGTTAGGAGCTTGACGTATTCCGCTTGATAGCCTCCTCTTTGAGGATCGATCAGGATATCTCGAAGAGCCTCAACATCTTGGACGGCAAAATTCAACAATCCGCAATGCTCATAGTTGTTGATGCCGATTAGAGCCGCTATCTTCTTGCCAGCCATGCATATCACGCCCCTACGAGATGGTTTGACAGATGGCATATGAAAGAGAAATAAGAGTATGTGACAAGGTCAAGTCCGGGCATTCTGAGCCGCAACTCGTGTCTAACATACACGAAATTGACTTAGTTGGTTGTTTCGTGTGTGTGTGCGCAACAGCCTACCCACACCAGTTCTTGCAATCATCCGTTCTTGGATTTCATCCATTGTTCGATTGCTTCCTCAATAGCCAACTGGCTTCAGCCCTCATGCCATGCTATCACTTGGCGAGAGCTTTGATCTCTTCTAGGCGTTTGCGCACTGCCTCTTTGATGAACTGTTGATTCAACGCGGCTTAGACGAGGACCAAGGGATGTGTTCGGCCATGGTACAGATACGCTAGACGTACTCGGCAGTTCTCGAATTCTCCGTCTTTCTGCTAGGTTTATAGGCGGGAGGGTATGCCTAGTTGACTAGGCGTCTCGCGTAGGAGACTATGGAGAAGAGGCGTAATGCCCAAGGTGGTCGTTAACGTGGACCTTGATTCTGACGTTCATGACAAACTCCTCATGATGAGTGATGTGCTCGGGCGTGAGCTCGACAAAACTCTAGAACTTGTAATCTGGTGGTGTCACGAGCGCGCAGTTCTTCATGATGGATGTTTGGCTCCTGACCTACGATCTGCGATGGCTTCGCGCTCAAAGACGGTCGGGGTAAACGTCTCTATCGATGATAGGGTTCACGAGCAACTGCTAAGTCTCAAGGCGACACTGCGCCTTCCCAATCTCAGCGAAACGCTCGATCGCGCAGTCCTGGTCTTTTTTGAGCGCAAGAAATTGCTGTTCGGCCCCATAGCCGAAGCGAAGGCTAAAGCCAGAAAGGAGCTTCAGAAGGAGATGCCGAAGTGAACCAAGTTCAACATTCTCTGCTCCTGGCGGTCACCCCTTCGGTTTTCACAACGCCTCCTGCTGTAAGTGTGGAGGTCATGAGGTTTAGATGAGAATGGAAAATCTGAACATAGCAGAGCGTTTCTACTCCGCCATTGAGCGAGACCGTCGAGAGAGAAAGGCGGGTATCCACGTCTCGGACCTCATAGGGCCTTGCCTTCGACAGTCCTACTATAGGCTCAATTTTGGTGAATCGTACAACAGGACCACGGCTCTCAATTTCTGGGGAGGACGAAAGCTACACGAAACGCCGATATTACGAGAACATGAACTCGAACTCGAAGCCTACGGAGTCCATGCGACAATTGACGAATATGAGGATGGCGTACTTGTGGATAAGAAGAATTTGTTCCGTGACATGCCACTTCCTCCGCAACCAAGCCCTCAATATATCGCGCAGATGGAGTACTACACCGTAATCCTAGCCGCAAATGACAGACCGGTCATGAAAGCGGTGTTACTGTACATTCCTTGGTTCAATCTTCAGGTCGGCCCGATGGAGGTTGAAGTTACAGATCAACTGAGACCGGTCGAAGTCGTTAGGGCGGAACTAGTTAGCAGAGCCGCTGCCTTGACCGATCTTCCTTCGAGACGCATAGGAGACCATTGCGTCTACTGTCAGTACTTCAACCGATGTTTCTGCGTGAAAATGCAGCAGTCATAGGTGATCGTTGTCTGAAGGACAGGAACGTGATTGCGTGGGGAATCGATTCAGAGGCGCTCGGCGTCGGATTAGACCTAGAAACAAAAGATATCCATTCCATCCAGGTCTGCTCGTCCGACGGTGAAAACACGGGACACGCATTCCGAACCGCTAAAGAGTTTTGTGACTGGAAACAAAAATTGAGGGGTAATAAACGCCCAAAGATATTCTACGCGTTTTCTCTCCCCTTCGAATATGGCACCCTCGCGGCATGGGAATTACTCAATGCCAGCGGTGAAATGGGTGAGGTTCCGTGGAAGCATTCGTGGCAACATTGGCTTGATGAACCGAGAAACCTGTTTTATATTAGACCCCCACCCGCGCGAAAACGAATAACCGTCTATGATACCCGCGGACTATTCCACCAACTCTCCAGCGATAAAGAGCAATTAACATCCCTCGAAAAACTAGGAACCTACCTATCCAAAGTCTATAACGTCGACGCACATAAACTACCCCACCCACTGGGCCCCGACTTTGGTAAACGAGGACCAACCCCCGAGGAATGGCCTGAATTTGCGAAATATGGAATACGAGACGCCTACATAACCGCCTTGGCGGGGCGGTGGCTTGAAGAAAACGTAATTCAGAAATGGCTTGACGGCTCGGTTCCAATCAGGAAGATTCTAAGTTGGGGAACCGTCGCGCGGGTTTATTTAGAACTACCAGAAATCGGATGGGTCAAATATCGAGAACCGGGCGGCAAACCAGTAATTGATTTTCCGACTGAATGGCACTTCAGGATTCTCAAGGAGACAACCGCGGGAAGAGCAGACGCCCTAATGACGGGGAATTGCGGCCAACTATTCTACAATGATGTAACCTCCCTATACCCCGTCTCGGTAATTCATTCCCAAGCGATGTTAATCAGGAATCTGGAAGATTGGGGAGGCGGCGATAAGTCACGGTTGCTCGGCCCCGTAAATTGGGAGAAATTCTACGAAGTCACCGGTTCACCCTACGGATGGATATTAGGAGATTTCAGGACCAATGATGACCTCTGGGGTTTACCAATCCGCCGTGAGGACCAAAATTGGTTCTGCGTCGGAGACAATTTCGACGGATTCCTCTATCATACCTTAGCATTAGAAGCCGCGAACGCAGAGGCCACCAGAATTAGTCGAATCCTATTACCCGTCTTCGCCGATAAGAACACCCTCGACGGCAAGAAACATTTTGCCTCCGCTTGGCGTTTCGAAGACTTGACAAGTAAGAAACTCGAAGGAAAATATGAGGATGATGTCGAGAAACACTGCATAAAGAGCACAATCAATTCCGCAACTGGAACCCTCGGACAATCAAAGTATGGAATTGCCGAAACCACCAATCCGTTGGCGTATAACACCCTTTTAGCGGAGAGTCATTTGATAATGAGCACCACCTTCCATCAACATCATAGTGAAGCACACCCCATTTGTTACTGCGACACCGACTCATTCTTCTGCGACCAACCCGTCGAAAAAACCCTCGGATTCCTAGAACCATATCCGACCCTACCATATCAAATCGACAACCCGTTACCACTATCCGTCGGAGTCAAAGGCAAAAGTCGACCCGAGGGATGCATCATTTTCCGAGGCAAAATGTACTACCAATCCGCAGAAAATCGCGCCTTCAGCGCCTGGAAACCGCACCCCAAAACGTTCACCGAAATCGTTGAAGGCAAATTACGGGAATGCGATGTGGAACGGCAAGTCACACGGAAATGGTTGACCCGAGACAAACGAGCAACCACCCTAAAAGTCGGACGATGGTTCTACGTAAAGGAACATTGGGACCTTGAAAAACTAAAACAAATCTTCCGCGCCGACGGTAAACGATGCCGGATATCCAGGGATTCCTACCAACTATTCCTCGACGACAAATGCCAATGGAGCCGCGCGTGGACCCGCGACGAAGCCGCCATACGTAAAAGACCTGAAATAACCGAGGAGGAAGAAGACGAATAATCAGCGGTACAGCTCTGTAAGGACACAGTTTTAAAAACCCCAAATCCCCCTCATTTCTTCCCCCTTTTAACCAAAACGCGATGAAACCCGCTTCGTTATTCGGTCCTATAGCAACCGCTAAAACCGTTTTAAATTACCAGTTTCGGAACGGTCTTTTCGAATCGGAGACTAAAACCACCCCCAATCCTCTGGAACGCCTCAGAAACGCCTTGAATTGTAATCTGCTAATCATGCATGCCTGGAACGTCTCGTTTTGGACTCTAATTCACTAAGACACTCGTTCCTCGTTTACGCGGTTGCGTCTCGTAAACCAAAAAAAGAAAATTTTCGTACTAATGCGTCTTGAACCCTCTCCCCTCTATATACTATAGATACTGAATATCCCATAATCGGTAATTCGGTCCCCAACTACATTCGACCACACGAGGCCCTAGAGGGTAAGACTCCTGCCGAGGCGTGTGGAATCAGAGTCGAAGGCAAAGACAAGTGGCTCACACTCATCCAAAACGCGGCTGACGGGGAGAGGTCTTAATTCTTCGTTTCATTCATTATCGAACGCATTGATGAATGTTGCAACAAGATATGGCGCAAGTCGTAGAACAAGCAAGGCAATTTCTCAACATCGCGGGTTATGCGTTCGTAAGAGTCGTTTCCGTTGCTCCAGACGAGGAAAAGCATGTGTGGGCAGTCAGAGCCGATGTGGGACTAACAGAGGTAAGAATCAAGGAAGTGGCTATTGATGACAGAACGGGCAAAGTCATCGGGTTTCCATAATCCCAGTCTGGTTGAATCCTACAATTCAACTGGAAGACAGTACTTGAGTAATGCACTTGAGCTATTGGGCAAGAGGGAACTTAGAAAAGCTTCTGAGATGTTGTGGGGCGCAGTTGTACAGTCTATCAAAGCCCTTGCTGCTAGTAGAGGTATCACGAACCTCTATGGGCTAGGTGAACTTCACGGATTTGTCAGAGAGTTGGCCAAGGAACTAGGTGATGATTCCCTACGACGGGATTTTCGTGAGCTACGCGCCCTACACACCAACTTCTATGACGAGAACATATTCGAAGAAGACTTCCCTGATTACTACACAAGAGCGATTGGGTTCATTGACAGGATCGACAAGTTACGTACAGCCCTTTCGAATGCCGCAACCACGCAACAGAACCATCCGAAGGATGTACCAAGCGAATAGTAACAGCCCAACCCGCCAAACGTAGAGGTGCCAGAGGTGGCAAGACAAAATGTGAAAAGGAACTGGCGCAGAGTGGAACGGGGGCGCGTCTTATGGATGATGATCACGCAAAGTTCCTGATTGACCAGTTCAACAAGTTTGCTTCTTGGAGAATAGCAAAGGCTCAATTCGAGTTTTCGTCGAATGCGACTTTTCTCGCGTTGGTTATGGTCGGTCTTGCGGCCGTGAGCATCTCTTGGCAGTACACTTTTAGACCGACAACTGAGTTCGTATTTGCCACTACGGTCGCTCTCATAATCATCGTAGCTGCCCTTTTTGTGGTGATGCGCTGGCAGTACAGAGAAGTCAGAGCAGAGCAGAACAAGGACGCGAGCCGACTGTTGGCTTTGGAAGAGCATTACTCAGAATTCAAGTCGTTACCTAGCATCACTCTGAGGAAGCTTGTCGATTCCAAGTTCACGCCTGAAGACTTGAAGAAACTTCTGAAAGAGAATGAACCGACGGGCTCTCCGAAAACCTAAAGCGTCCAAGTCACACAGTCACGGCTGGGGCCGACGTCTAGACCGATAGGGCTCACTCGTCTAGAGTATCAGTAGACGGCGTAACAACTCCCATAATCGGTAACTCGGCTCCATAGGCGGAGCCATAGCTTATCTGCCAGCTCCGGCGTTCCTCTCAAGATGAGGTGAGTCGTGAATTGACCGAACCTGTTAACCCCCGAAACCTAGCGGATGTCGTAAAATACCTAGCTCGCAAGGAAGCTGAGAAAGTAGTAAGACCTCTAGAAGCACACATGGCTAAATTAGAGACCACAGTGGCGCAACTTGAGAAAAAAGCTCACAGTCACTAGGTAACATAATAGTGTCCTGAGGGGCGGGGTCGATCATGCGGTCTAATAGCGTCTGGGATACTATCATACACGCGGCGGAAGGCTCCCTGTTCTCTCGGAAGAGGAGAAGAAAAGAAAATGCGAAATACAAAGAAAATGGAATCTATCAAGGCAACAGTAGAACTATCAGAAACGTACAGCATAGAATGGCCTCAATGGTGCAGCAACACAGAGAATCAACTTGGAGCCATGCAAAACCTTCCTTTCCTTTTCCTCCGAAAGGGGACAGGAAGCCATTAACCAAGACAGAGTAGAGGGGCGCTCGTTTTGTGGTGCTCCTACTGTTGGCAGCCCGTCCGGATGCCAGCGGGTGAGTCATGGTGTTTTCACGGTCGCGGTCACTAGTAGACTAGACCTCGTTCGGCCCTCAAATCTCTAAAGGTGTCTCGAATGCGGAGGGCTCTTTCGGAGAGTTCTTTCTTCCAGAACCCCTCACGATCCTTGATCAAGTATTCTAAGTGACCCAGACTTTCGTTGAGGGCAACTAACCTATCACGATGGGAGCGCGGAATTGACGAACAGGAAGGTGGGACTTCGGTCTGTCCCGGCTCCACCCATGCAAAATATCCATCGCCACGGTCGAGAAGGGCCTTCCGACTAAATACGTACTCCCTTACTCGACCAACGCCACTTTGCTCGGCTTTGCGAATCGGCTCTTCAAAATCGCTCCAAGCCTTCTCGTATTTGAGGGCAATAGGGACCAATTGCTCAAGATCCTTCAGGGCCGCTCTGGGACAAAGCTGGTCAATACCGAAGATCCTGCCTGACTTCTTCCAGACCGAGAGGAACTCCGCAATGATCGTGCTATCAATTCTTCTGTGGGTGGAAACGGCCTCGCTAATACCACTCACCTCCTCCTCTGTTCTCTTGTTCCAAGCTCGCTTGATCAACGCATCCAGCCTCGTGTTACGAGCATTGGCGATTCTCTCCCATGCAAGCGCAACAACAGCCACGGATCCCAGTGCCGAGTAAAGCATCCCGAAGGGGAAACTCCGAATCGCGGTGGTTATCGGCTGGGTTGCGGTGCTGTTAGTACTCATGACGGCAATGGAATCAGACCAATAGACTAGCGGTAATCCAAGCAAGACAACCAGAATGGCCCAAAAGATCTTGTCGATGTTGTACGTGAGCGTTCTCTCCGGCATATTGGATTGCCTCTCGGTTCAGTTATAGCAGTTGTCTGGCACAGAAAGCGAGGCAAAGCCTGTCCAAGATCCAGCAAGTCGCAAAGCTAAAACGTTCATGTGATAGTAGAGCGGTGGGGCTGTGTGTGTCTAGACCTGTGGGGCCGAACTATAGAGGACTAAATACTAGTCCATATAGTGCCCTATCGTCTAGGGTGTCGAACCGTCTAGATGGTACGAAAAGACACGGGTAACTTGGTCTAGACAACGATTGTCGCCAACAGGATACCAGAGCCACACGGTGGCGGTGAACCTGGGGCGCTGGCGTCCCCGCATGCGAAAGCAGCGAGGCCAGAAGTCGT
>Ga0315285_10005420_pt1 | contig 13152 bp, 12 predicted proteins | sample YL17G09_36_MG_FD_203698 | JGI IMG/M metagenome (GOLD analysis project Ga0315285, IMG submission 203698) | Sediment microbial communities from Yellowstone Lake, YNP, Wyoming, USA - YL17G09_36 | ecosystem: Environmental > Aquatic > Freshwater > Lake > Sediment | place: USA: Wyoming | collected... | reverse complement strand
TCAAACCGTACAATCCGACAATCTCACCAGCCCTGAGCCTGAGGGAGACGCCGTTGACCCGCTCCTGCCATTTGATGCTGGTGGCTTCCAGGAGGACCGTCTCACTTATGGTCTTCTCGATGGACGGGAAAATCCGGGTCATTTCACGGCCCACCATGCGCTTTATAAGTTCGTTCTCGGAGATCTCGGAGACCGGGCCCGTGCCGGCAATGAGCCCGTCACGAAGAACCGTTATGCGATCGCACAGCCGGAAAACGTCTTCGATTATATGCGAAATGTAAACGATTGATATGCCTCTCTCTTTCAGCTCGTCGATAATCTTGAAGAGACCTTCCTTCTCCCGCCTTGAAAGCGATGTCGTCGGCTCGTCGAAAATCATGATGCGAGCATTCTTCATCAAGGCCTTTGAGATTTCCACCATCTGGCGGATGCCTGCCGACAGAAACTCCACCTTCGTATCGGGAGTAACCGGCAATGAGAACCGATCGATACAGTCCTGCGTTATCCTGCCGATTGCTTTGCTGTCGATGGCCCCAAAACGCGCCTTTGGGAATCCATCAATGAACATATTCTCCGCAACAGTCAGGTTTGTAAACAGGTTCGGTTCCTGGTGTATGAATGCGATACCCTTTTCCGTGGCGTACGACGGACTCCGTGGGGCATACGGTTCATCAAACAATTCCATGGTTCCGGAATCCATGGGCAGAACACCGCCAACGATGTTCATCAAGGTCGATTTGCCGGCCCCGTTTTCGCCCACCAGACCCAGAACCTCCCCTTTTCTCAGGTCAAAGTTAAGGCCGTGAAGCACTTCCACACCGCTGAAGGCCTTCCGGACGTCCGTTAAGCGAAGCGCAGTGTCAGACATCGGCCACCTTCCTCTTCCAAGTCCAACCCGCGCGACTGTTGAGCAGATAAGAGGATACGGCAGAAAGTATAATCAGAACGCCCAAAACAATCATCATGGTATACCAGCCAACACCGAGTAGATTCATCGCGTTGTTAAGCAGCGTAATAAACAGAACGCCCAGGAGGGTTTTATGCACACCGCCAAGGCCCCCGGACGTGCTCGTTCCTCCAACAATGACACTGGCAATAGTTGTGAGAAACATCTTGTCGCCGAGAGAAGACATGCCGACCTGGTTTCTTGCCGTGGCGATAATGCTTGCGACACCCGCGAACAGCCCGGAAATCACCATTAACAGGACAATGGTTCTCTTCACCGGGAGGCCGGAGATGAAGGAGACTCTCGGATTCACACCAATTGCATACACCCTCTTCCCGAATATCGTGCGTCCCAACAGCCAGTACGAAACCAACCAAACCGAAAAGGCTATGAGGATCGGCACGAAAAAGAATCTGCCTTCGCCGCCCAGCACAAAGAACGCTTCCGGCAGGCCCGCTATGGAAGACGTATCACTGACCATGCTGGTGAATTGAACGGCGAGTCCCAGGATGATCAACTGTGTGGCGAGAGTCGCAACGAACGAAGGCATCTTAAGTTTTGTAACCGACAGGCCATTAACAACACCCACCAGCAGTCCGATGCCCATCATAACCACGATGGCAACGGGGATGGAGTATGCCGGCACGGGCGCCAGGGGTGACAGCGCCATAATATAGGCGCCTACAACGCTCCCTAGGGTCAGGATGGACGTTACCGAGAAATCGATGCCGCCATTGAGCACCACGAAGGTCAGTCCGCATGAGATGATCAACAGGTCGGAAGACTGCAAAAGGTAGTTCCGCAAGTTGTCGAGTGTGAAGAAAAGGGGAACGTAAACGATTGCCACAATGAACGAAACGATCAGTAAGGGCAATATCGGCATGTCCCTGAAGACGGGCCACACGTTTCGCTTGCAGATGGCATACAGTTCATTCATTGCGTCATTTCAACAGCGAATAGCTCCACACCTTGGGCGCGACTTCCTTGAAATTGTCGATGGTTACGATCTGTCCATCATCATAGATGGTGTTCTGGGGCGGGGTCTTTCCTTCGATAAGCTTCAGCGCCCATTCCACCGCCAGTTGTGCTTCCTCGACGGCGTCTTGAGCAGCATCCCCCCAGTTGTACCCGTCTTTCAAGTACTGCATGCCCACTTCGTCACCATCAAAACTGACGACAGGAAAATGGTTCGCTGCTCCAATCTTTGCCCAACGGCCCCGTTGTTCCAGAACGGACCTGATCGGCGGCCAAAGATAGTCCGAAGGCGTGACGATGAGGTTCGCATCGGGATTTGCCTGCAACGCGTTCTGGAGCCCCTTCAACGCGGTATCCAGATTCCATTCGGTTGGCACTTCGGCCATCAGCTTCAGCACGTCCGGATTGTCCGCAATCGCCTTGCGATGACCGGCCTTGCGGAGTGCGGCATTCTCATCGCTCAAGTTGCCGATCAGCAACACAACGTTGTATGTCTTACCTTCCAACCGAGCACGATCGGCAAAGGTTTGCAGAACCTTTTGCCCCATCGCCTTGTTATTGGCAATGACCTGAGCATCCGGCAGGACGCTGCCCGAGACGGAACGGTTGATCATCACGATCGGAACGCCGGCGGCTCTGCAATTCTTGATGGACTTGACAATAGCGGAACTGTCCTTGGGGAAACACAGTATGGCATCCACCCGTCGAGCAAGCAGGTTCTCAATCTGCACATTCTGTTTGGCCGCGTCACCTTCCGCCATCACGGAAATGACTTCAGCCCCCCTTTTCTTCCCTTCCTTGATCACCGCGGAGTGATTCATGACCAGCCACGCGGATTCCAGAGAATCATAGGACAGACCCAGGGTAATGGTCTTTTCCCCCTTTGTGTCCTTCTGTCTACCGCATGCAGACAAGAACACGGCCGCCAGCAACATCAGCAGGGCATTGACAATCAATCTCTTCTTCATCTGTTTGATCCCCCGATGTTTCTTTGCACTTTCCGAATTGCACCCAGCACGCCGGCCTTGTCGCCGAGTCCGGACGCCACGACCTCGCAAGTTGTCAGCCCCTTGAACAGGAACCAGCAGTTCTCACGCATGGTCCGGTTGATCGTCGCGAGGACCGGGGCGCAACGCTCCTCAAGGCCACCCACTATCACGATCTTCTCCGGCTGAATCGTGAGCACAACGTTGGCGCAGAGCCTGCCGAGCAGTACCGCCACCCGATCAAGGATGGCGCGCGCGACCTCATCGCCTTTGTCGGCGGCCGCGAAGACCATGGCGGCGGTTACCTTGTCGGCATTGTTGCCGGACAACTCCGTTAGAACAGTGCTCCTGCCTTCTCTGACGGCAAGCTTGGCGTGGTTGGCGATGCCGCTGCCGCAGACCATCGTGTCTACGCATCCCCTGGCGCCGCACTTGCAGGGCCAGTCGTCATCGCTGACCCGCGAGTGCCCAAATTCCGGGAAGAGATTGTTCGGGTATTCCTGCACCTCTCCATCTATAACGAGCCCGGCACCCAAACCGGTGCCCCAGGTCAGCACGGCAAATCGCTTGCAGGTCTTCCCCACGCCCGCCCAGTTTTCGCCCCAGGTTGGGATGACGGTATCAACATCGGCCACCACCGGCACTCGATAGCGATCGGCGATCGGCCGGGCAGGGGACGCCCCGGCCATAAAATCCCAGTCCGGGCCCCAGATGATCGCTCCGGTCTTGCGGTCTACCACGGCCGGCACGCTGATGCCGATTCCCAGGAGCTCATCCGTTGTGTGTCCGACCTCTTTCAGGGCGAGAGCGATGCCTTCAACTATCTGTCGCGTAATGTTTTCGGGCGAAACGCGCGTGTAAGGAAACTTGGCGTAGTACGTCAACGCAGGCTCACCTTCGGAAATGCCGAAGCGAACATTGGTCTTGCCGAAGTCGACGCCGACAAAGCACTGTTTCACGTTCATTCTAGAGCTCCCGGTTTGCCGGGGCGAACCCGGCAAGAATCTTTTCGGCCATTGCCTGGCCAATGAAAAGCGCGGATATCAGGCCTGTCCGCAACGCTCCCAGGACGGCCACGGCCTTGTCCACCCCGCACGCCACAGCCGCCAGGCAGCCGATCGCCTTGAGCTGGTTAACGCCGGCGGCGATCATCCGGTTCTCGAGTCCACTCTCGATGATCCGTCCTTCCCGGTCGTAGTACAGACGGGCAACCTGCACAAGTGCGCCCTGTACCGAGTTTGCTCCCGCTGATTCGTTCGATTTCTTCATGATTACTCTATTAACGCCAGCGGCGAATTGACTGGAACTGTCTCGCCGGCAGGGACGAGAATCTTCCTCAGAATGCCGGAGGCCGTGGATTCGATTTCCATTACGGCCTTATCGGTCTCAACCTCCAGGAGTATTTCGCCCTTTGCGATCGCCTCTCCCTCTTTCTTCTTCCACTCGAGCACCTTGCCCTCTTCCATGACCTCGCCAAGCTTGGGCATTGTGAATACCGTTGCCACGATCTTCCTCCCCGTTCTACTTCAATATGTCTTTGACCGCGGTTCGTATTTTCAGTTCATTGGGAAGGATCTCGCGCTCAAAGACCGGCCCGTACGGAATGCCGGTGCGCACCGTGCAAAGCCGCTTGACCGGTTTCTTCAAATGTTCGAAACAGTTTTCGTGAACAACCGAAGCCGCTTCGCCGCTCCAGCCGCCTTCCATTGGCGCCTCGGTTACCACGATACAGCGTCCGGTCTTCCTGACCGAAGTGATGATCGTTTCCTTGTCGAGCGGCCACAATGTGCGCGGATCTGCCACTTCGCAGGAAACACCCTCCTCCGCCAACTGTTCGGCGGCGCGCAGGGCAAACTGAACCATCCAGGAGGTGGCAATAATCGTCACGTCGTCGCCCGCACGCTTCACGTCCGCCTTGCCAAGAGGAACGAGATACTCCCCTTCCGGCACCTCGCCCTTGTCAAAGTAAAGGCACTTGTGCTCGATAAAAACAACCGGGTTGTCATTCCGAACCGCTGACTTGAGCAATCCTTTCACGTCATAAGGAGTTGAGGGCATGACCACAATCAGGCCCGGAACGTTTACGAACCAGTTCTCGAGCGACTGCGAATGCTGCGATGAGTTCCGCCTGCCGCAACCGCCCTGTGTCTTGAGCACCATCGGGATCTTGACTGCGCCGCCCGAAAGCTGGTGCCATTTTGCCGCGTGATTCACAATCTGATCCATGGCGATTGAAACAAAATCAATGTACATGATTTCCACAATGGGCCGCATGCCCATCAGGGCGGCTCCGACCCCGCAACCGGCAATCGCCGCTTCCGAAATGGGCGCATCTTTGACCTGGTCCGGTCCGAATTGTTCGAGCAACCCGCGTGACGAACGGTATAGACTGCCCCAGCGGCCCACATCTTCGCCAATCAGGAAGACATTGGGGTCGCGTCTCATCTCCTCTTCATAGGCCTGTCGAATGGCCTCTCCAAATGTCACGATGGCCATTATTCTCTTCCTTTTTGAAGCGGTATGTACACATGAGCCGTCGCCTCATCGAGCGTTGGAAACTCCTGCGCAAGCGCCCACTTCTCCAATTCCTCCATCTCCTTTGAAACCTTCGCGGAGACCGCGTCAAGGTCTCGCTGCGAAAGACCGTTCTCAAGCAACCCACGCCCCGCGCGGAGAATGGGGTCCTTCTTGCGCCATTCCTCGACCTCGTCCTTTGTGCGATATGTGCTCTCCGGATCGCCCACGTAATGTCCGCGAATCCGGTACGTGAGCGCCTCCACCAGGAACGGACCTTTGCCGTTGCGCGTGCGCGCGATCAGTTCCTCCGCCGTGGCGCGGGTCTGTTCCACGTCGTTGCCGTCAATCGATATCTCTTCGAGACCGTAGCCCTTTGCACGCATTGAAATACGTTCGCACGAAACAAATTCGCGCGCCGGCATCGCTTCGGCGTACTGGTTGTTTTCGCAAACGAAGATGATCGGCAGCTTCCAGATGGCCGCCAGGTTCAGCGCTTCATGAAACGCGCCCGTATTTGACGCGCCGTCGCCAAATAGGCACATGCAAACCGAATCGAGCTTCTTCTGCTTCATCGCCAGCCCGACCCCGGTGGCAATCGGCAGATTGCTGCCGACGATCGAGCCCGAATAGAAGTTGTGCGGCGCGTCCAGAATCTGCATGCCGCCGCCCAATCCGCCCGCCGAACCGGTGCGACGCCCCATCATCTCAGTCAAGATACCTCCCCTCGGACAGCCTCTGGCAACAGCGTGACAATGCGCGCGGTGCGTCGAAAGCAGCACGTCTTCGCGCCTGAGCGCGCCGCAGAATCCAACCGCGACGGCTTCCTGGCCGACATACGGATGATAGCCCGAATAGATGAAATCCTTCTTCTTCAGCGCCAGGCACAGTTCGTCGAACTCGCGAAGCGTAACCATCTCTTCATATAGACTTAGGAGTCTGTCACTGCTCATTCCTGTTCCTCCTCGCAGGCGATGGCGCGAATCGGGCATGAATCCATCCCTTCGACCATCAGTGGAAGCATCAGCATCTTGAAGCGTTTCGATTTGATCGTGCCCAGGTCTTTCAGCGACTCCACCATGGCCACATCGTTGTGGAACAGGATCTCGTGCACCGGCTGATCATCGCGCCCGCGCACTTCCAGGCCGGTAGCGTCCGTTCCAATGCAATGGATGCCGATTTCTTTCACCAGGTATTCGGCGGCTTCTATCGAGAGTGCCGGACGATCGTGCGCCTTGTCCGTGTTCCAGAGTCTGTCCATGCCCGTACGGATCAGCACAATGTCGCCCTTGCGAATGTCGGCGCCCAGGGCGAGAATCTCCTGCCTGGTGATTTCTTCGTCCTTCTTCTTGCGCGAGAAATCCAGCAACACCGCGTCACCCACCATCCGCTCCAGTGGATAGTCCGCCGCGCTCTTTCCGTTCTTAAGATGATGATAGGGGAACTCGATATGCGTTCCGACGTGCGACCCCATCTTGACTTCCTGCAGGATGTACCAGATGTCCTCCCGCCGGTTGATGCTGTGCGAACTCTGCCGCTTGCTCTTCGATATGGCTTCATCGGTGTTGAACGTCTCTATCGCGAGTGGAAACTCTTCTTTCCCAGGCGTGAGCCGATGGCTCAATTCAATCATTCTTCCAAAGTTCAGTTTCACTTCCATGCCTCCTGCCCGCCGGCACCCGCCGCTCGCTGACCACTCTGCGCCGCTCCCTGCAATCCCGCGGATTTCGGGAACGCCCTCGGATCTGTTATGAACTTAAGCTCCGACAGTCTTTCCTTGACCGCCCGATACGTTACGTGTTCGTTCAGATCCGGGAGCTGACAAACATCCCCCGCTTTCACGATGCGCAGCTCCAGGCCGGGATCGTAGTGTTTGTTCCGAAGAAAACGCCTGTTTGGATCCGCCATTTCATAAAAGGCCGCGCCCCTGTTCTTCTTGTACGGATCGTATTGGCCTTTCATTCCGTCCATCACTACGTACGAGAAGACGAGCGCCTCGCGGGACGGATTGATTTGCAGATGGCCATAATCGGGCGGCACCACGAACGTTTCGCCCGCCTGCGCCTCCACCAGAATCGGGTCTTCAATATCAGCATATGCCGGCGCCGAAGCCTTCTGCAGCATGAAATGTCCCGTTCCCGAAAAAACGGTATAGATTTCCGGCGTTGCCTGATTCGAAGGCGGAACGGGCGGGTGATACTGCCCGGAGCTTTTTACGTATTCGCCGCCAAAGACGCCGGGCACAAATATCACTATCCCATACACCACATTCGCCTTTCTCCACGCGGCGGCGTCACCGTCAAGATAGAGGCCGGACGTATAGCGATAGATCACCTGATCGTCGCCAGCCACCGGATTGGCCCACACCGCATCGAGATCATGCAGCTTGCGTGTGCAATACGAGGGCGCGTTCAACCCCTCGCCAAGCAGCAACTCGCATGTTTCGGTATCGAACCGCACCGGCAGTCCGCACGCCCCTTGAAGATCCTTAATTATTGTGTCGCTCCCTTCCTGCTACAGTCTTTTTCATTCGTCTTCGTTCCACTTTGCCTTGTCGTGTTTCCGATCTTGATGGTGTCTTATCTGTGACCCTTATAGCACAAGCGCCCTACGATGTCAATGCGGGGCAGTGCCCGAGAGTTGTCCACCTCCAGAAATGTCGCATCATTACTGGTAGCGGGGTTCTTTTCTTCCTGGATAGACCAGCTCGGGATTGACTCGTTCGAGGACCAGCACCCAATCCTGCGGGGACGGAACGTTTTTCTTAAAGCTGACAGGTTTTGCATCCTTGTCACCAGTTTTCGCAGTGGCTTTAATCGTTCCCTGGTCAAACTTCCGGCCTGTCGCCGGATCAAAGTAGTAAACATGCCAATCGACGTCAGGCTCAAGATCCTTAACCTCCGGGCCGTCCCAGTTGTATATGTTACGTCGTGGCAAGTAGACGAAACGGACTTCGCCCGGAATGCCCGCGGCAAAACAGCCCGGCGCCCACTCCGGATGCGGCTCGAAGCGTGACCATGGATACTGCTCCAGCAGTTTCTTGCCGCGCCCCAACTGGGTTGATCCGGGATACTTCATCCCTTCCTTCCATGTTGTCCAGTCATAGGGTTGGCGGTCCCACGCTCCCCAATTCCCATGATCGCCCTCCACGCCGGCATGCCAGACTCCCGCCACGCCATAGGTATGGCCTGCCGCACCGCTCAGCATGTTCCGCCAGAAAACATGCCGCTGAACGTCACCGAACCCCTGCTGCATGTGTCCCTCATAGCACGTTTCGCCGCACAGCACCGGCATGGCCGGCTTCTTCGCGCAGGCAGAGGTGAGAAGTGTAAGCGTACCGTTCGCAACGGCTTCCCGTTCATCATGGTTTCCACCGACCATATCGTAGTCAATCAGGCACACGTCCCCTTCGGTACCACGTCGCCCCTGCCCGGTGTGACAGGTAAGCGGATGCTTGTAAGGGTCAATCTCCCTGACATATTTTGCAACTTCAGCCCACGGCCCCTGCCCCCACTTGGTTTCATCCGCAATCTCGCCCGCCAGAATCCAGACCACCGGGTAGGCGCCGTAACGCGCGATCAAATAGCGCCAGTGCCGCTTGAGACTGACAGGTCCGAATGCCTCCATGCTGTTGCAGTCACCCCGCCCCCAGGCTCCGACAATCGCCGGAACAATTCCGGCGTCCGCAAGGTGCTTGAACCTCCTGTCCGCATACTCGAAATACTTCGGATTGACCACACTCATATCCTTCGCCAGGTAAGGCTGTCCGCCTTCATTCTCCAGGCTTGGCGCGAAGAAGTTTTCATCAGGATAAGGGCCGCAGACGATCTGCACCACGGAGAATCCCTTCGCCTTGCGGTCAGCAGTCAGCTCCTGAAAGCCTTCCCAGGTCATTCGCTTGCACAGGCATTTCCACCAGGTATCACCCAGCCAGAGGAACGGCGTGCCGTCGGCATGCTCGAAATGGCGTCTATCCGTGCTCACTCTGAGAAAACCATGTTTCAGCAAGGGGTTCTTCCCTTGGTATTCGGTAACCCGGAGAGTTTGCTCCTTTCCGTTCAGGTCGGTGTTCGATTTGTCCGTGCACTCCGCGTGGAATCTGTACTCCCCTTGCGCCGGGGGCGCGAAGCGAACCGTCCATTTGCCGCCACCCGCCCAGAAGGCCGGGACAGTCCATTGCTTGTCGCCTTGTTGGAAAACGACATTCACCTCGATGTCCGTGAACGGATTCGCATAAGCCTTCTTCGTTTCGTAGGATGCCTCAAAGACTTCCCATTGCGCGATATCGCCCGCGTTGACCGCGGGGTACATCAGCGCATTCAGTGCCAACACCACAAATGCCATCTTTCTCATTTGTCTCCCTTTCCATTGTTTCACCCGTTCCAGCGCCAGGACCCAATCCCGAAGCGCGCCTCTTCGGGAACCCGATAGCCGTGAGGCTCGGGCAACCGTTACCTGTCGCGGAATCCGAAATAGCTCCCCACGCTCCTGGCGGCGAACCAGGCGTCCTCGTAATCCTTCAGGCAAACTTCCTCGTATCTCACCGTCCTCCAATCCTATCCCTGGGCGCCTTGTCAGGGATAGTAAAGGGGGCCGGGCATGAACGCCCAGAGATCACCCCGGCTCGACGTGCCGTTTGTCGAATCGTAGGCCTGGCTCAGGTGCCAGCCGCTCCCTATGGAGTCCGGAAGCTCCTGACGCTGGTCAGGCCCCCAACTCCGGATCTCGACCTCGACGCGAAACTTCACCAGAGGCGTCGTGGGATCCTGGGTGCACCAGTAAGAGGCGCCGATTGATTCAAAGAACGAGGTCACGACGTAATCGTAGAGACCGTTCGGGTTGACCGGAGCGATGGTACGGAACGGATCGCGGGGAAGCGAAGTGATGTAGGCGATGGGCGAGGTCAGGCGCCCCTGGCGATTCTCGAACGTGTCGACGGGGCCTGTGAGCCAGGCGGGATACTGGTTGTTGTCCACCCGGTAGGCCTCTGTCGCCGTGACCATGGTGCGCATGTCGGACTTGGTGCGCGAAATCTTGGCCCGCATCTGCGCTTCCAGGAAATTCGGGACGGCAATGGCCGCCAGGATTGCGATGATGGCCACCACAATCAGCAACTCAATAAGGGTGAAGCCGGTCTTCTTACACATGGTTCTTTCTCCCCTCATCCCTCGAATTGTTTCAGGGCACCTTCGCCTTGTACTTGTCAGACCATATCACAATTGATCACTGCTGTCCAAGAAGATCTGACCGGAAGAAAATCTGACCGGACAGTCCCCGTCCACAGGAGAGTTTCAAAGTGGGGAAAAGGCAAAAGGCACGCTGAAGCGTGAACTCTGACAAGGCGCGCCAAAGCGCGAATTCGGGCTTGTTAGAGTTCAGGCTTCAGCCTGCTCTGGATTTCCTATGTGCGAAGGGACTTTGAAACTCTCCTGTCCCCGTCCACGAAAATCCACTGAGTTTTGCCTTCGCCGCCCCCGAAAACCGTCTCTTGCCGGACCAGGTTCCCCCCTTTTTCGCCTCACGCCCGTTTCGGCTGTCCAAATCCCGGAAACGGAAACTCCAGTTGTACGCCCCCGCCGCCGTCATCCGGCTCGGGCGGCTGTCCAAAAGGATGCTTCAGCCAATCCAGCATGGGGCGGTACACGAAAAGAGAAAACCGCAGCATCGGGGCCAGAACGGAAAACGACCAGGCCGCCTGGGACAGATGGTGGAGCCGGCGCAAGAGCAAGAGCGCAATCAGCGCCGTCCGGATCTGGATCCGGATCGCGTTTTCGCTCGTGCCCACGAACGTCTTGATCTTCAGATGCTGCTTGATCGTCTTGAAGTAGAGTTCGATCTCCCAACGATCCCTGTAAATGGCGGCGATGGTCGTGGCGCAAAATCCGCCAGCGGCTTGGCGCCGCCGACAGGCCCGCCCGTTTACGGCAGAGCTTGCCCCAGCCGGGGTCTCCCCCAACCGGAGTCTGCTATCACTACTCGGCCCAACCATCCATTGCCGAGGCAGGACTTGCACCTGCAAGTATGTCAAAGGTTGAAGGCTGCACGTGAGAAATTGCTTTCTGGCGCGCCCGCATGCACTCTACTGATAGGAATTTGCTTTCCTGCGCGCCCGCATGTACTCAGCGCTGCGCGGGTGAATCGTGTGGACTGAATCCTTTGAGTGGGGCGGCAATTGCTCGTTCTGCTATAGGTACGATCTCGACAACCTTATCCCCTTGAGCGAGTCAGAAATTCAGGTCATTGAAGAAAACAACTGAGTGGGAGTCCGTTGCGCGTGTTGGCGATGGTGGAGGGGTAGGGAACCGCATCGCCACAGCCGCTCAGGACAACTCCTCAGCGACGATGCGCTCGAGGCACCCCACCAACCGATCAGCATCACCCTCATCAAAGGGCATCGGCGGCCGGATCTTCACGACGTTGTGATACGGTCCGTCGGTACCCAGCAGAATACCCATCTCGCGCATTCGATTGGCGACGTACGACGCCTCTTCGCTCGCCGGCTCGCCAGTCACTCGATCACGCACCAACTCGACGCCGAGAAAAAGCCCCGAGCCGCGCACGTCGCCAACGATGCCGTATCGCTCGACGAGTGGACGCAACCCATCGAGCATCCGCGCACCGACGCGCAGCGCGTGCGACTGCAAGTGCTCGTCGCGCAGCACGTCCAGCACCGCAAGCCCAACCGCGCACGAGACAGTGTTGCCGCCGAACGTGCTGAAGAACTCCATTCCGTTGTCGAAGGCGTCGGCGATCTCGCGCGTCGTCACGACCGCCGCCATCGGATGACCGTTGCCGAGTGGCTTGCCCATCACAACGACATCGGGCACCACGCCATGCGACTCGAATGCCCAGAAGTGCGTGCCCATGCGTCCGAGCCCGGTCTGGACCTCGTCCGCGATGCACACGCCGCCGCCGGCGCGCACGCTCCGGTAGACCTCCGCGAGGTAGCCCGGTGGCAGCATGATCTGCCCGCCGACGCTCGGGCACGTTTCGGCGATGAAGCCGGCGAGACGGCGACCATCTCTCCGTAGCCGGCGCACGATTTCCGCGACCTGAGACGCGTACTTCGAACCCGCCTGCGGATCACTGCGCTTGAACTCGCCGCGATAGTCGTCTGGCAAGGGCGCGACGTGCACCCAGTCTGGCGCGCCCGAGCCGCCAGGCCCCGCATGCTTGTACGGACTCAGGTCGATGAGGGCGTTCGTGTGCCCATGATAGGCCGCCTCGAGCACGATCATGTCGCGATGCTTCGTGAACGTCCGCGCCATGCGCAGTGCCAGTTCGTTGGCTTCGCTCGCCGAGTTCACGAACATGCAGACGCCGAGTGGGGGTGGAAGTGTCGCGACAAGACGTTCGGCGTACTCGGCAAGCTGGTCGTTCAGGTAGCGCGTGTTGGTATTGAGCACCGCCATCTGCGCCTGGGCCGCATGCACGACGCGCGGATGACAGTGTCCCACGTGCGGCACGTTGTTGTACGCGTCGAGGAAGCGGCGTCCCTCGTCGTCGAACAGATACTGTTTCCAGCCACGCGCGAGGCGAATCGGGTCGCGGTACGCCACGCTGAGATTGCCACCGAGGAACTGGCGCCGGCGGGCGAGCGATGCCGTCTTGTGTCGCGGCACCTCGGGAAAGCGGGAGGCGGGAACGCCGACGAGGAGATTCGGATCGGGGGAGAGACTCCGCCACACCGCGCGCTGGCTCGCGCGAGCCACGCCGGGAAAGTCGGTGGCC
>Ga0315285_10005419_pt1 | contig 13154 bp, 11 predicted proteins | sample YL17G09_36_MG_FD_203698 | JGI IMG/M metagenome (GOLD analysis project Ga0315285, IMG submission 203698) | Sediment microbial communities from Yellowstone Lake, YNP, Wyoming, USA - YL17G09_36 | ecosystem: Environmental > Aquatic > Freshwater > Lake > Sediment | place: USA: Wyoming | collected... | reverse complement strand
AATCAAGGACGCCGTAGTAGCGACTTTAGTCCGCTTTCCATCACTACGAAGTATAGCACGTTGGGGATAGTAGGCAAGTCGCCGTGCACAAAGGACAACCGATGGAAGCCAAGTCCAGCGCGTACGGCGGGACCATACCACCATCCATCCACGCTACACGTACACGTATCCCTCCAGCACGTAAGCGTCATTGCCCTCAACACCGGGAAAGGCCGGGGCGCGCAGCGCCCAGAAGGCCGCAAATGCCGCAATCACACTGTCGAGCGCGTCGCCGCCGCGGTCCTCCAGCACCGCCGACCGCACGGCCGGTGCCGGGATGGACAGGGCACCCGTGGCCTCGAGCCGCTCCAGGATAGACGCCCGGGCTGTGCGATGCTCGTCCATCTTCCCTTTGTACGGCCAGTACATGCCCTCCCGCTTCAACGTCGAGGCCGGGCAAATCTCCAGCAGCCACGCCCTGTCCGGCTGCGCGCGCTGCATGGGCAGCACACTGGCCCGGCCATCCCGCACCAGCGGGTACAGCACGTCGCGCAGGCCAAAGTAGGTCTGGCGGTAGAGGCGCAGGTTGTAGGGCACGAATGAAATCAACGCCGTAGACCTGGTTCCGCAGGTCTACCTTTTCCACGTGTCCAGCAGCATCGGCAAGTTGGCTGGATGGGGTACCAACCCCGTTTGTTCCACCACTGCCCACAGGTGCCGATCAAATGTGGACAGCGTCACCTGTTTACCCATGGCATCCTGCCATACGGACGCTGCAGCCAGGTGGACAGCATCATAGCCCCGTAGGCCATGTTCCCAGGCGAAAGTATCAGCACGCGCAACCACCATCTCGGTAATCTGCACCTGCACCAGGTCGGGCCAGTCTTCCCTGAAGGTCTGCAGGCTTGCCCAGGCATTCTCTCGCGTCAATGCATTCATCCGCACCGCTTTAGCCAGTGCGGCCGCTACTTCCGCCCGACTGATGAGCGCCGTACCTATCGCCTCTGCGTTGGATATCGCATCGTATACCTCGGCCGAGCCTGGCTCGGCCGTGTAACGTTTCACCAATGCGCCGGTATCCAGGTACAGAATCATTCCCGATCCTCCAACAACAAATCGGCGACGGTCCGTTTCCCCTGCGTCCGCGCCACAGGTGCTCTAGGAGCAAGTCTACGCCCACTCCAGGTCACCAACCCGGCCTGGACCAATTCCTGGATGCGCGCCTCTGTGGACGGGCTTAACGGCATAATACGTCCAATAGGTTTTCCGCGCTCCGTGATGACCAGTGTGGCTCCAGCCTTGACTTGCTGCATATAGACACTTAGCTGCGTCTTCAACTCTCGAATACCTACCGTCATTTGAGTCATAGGTGTCCCTCCCTTTTTTTGGTAGTCACATTATACCCCAAGAGACTACAAATAACAAATGGACGGATGAATCACAGGATGACCGTCATCGCTTCAGGTGCGGCATCATTGCCGCCGAAGGCGCCAACGACAGCCCGCCGAGCGCGGTGCACTTGAGTTCGCGCGGCAGCATCTGGCCCACCGCGTATACGGCGTCCACCGTCTCGTCCAATGGAATAGGGTTGACGTAGCCGCCCAGGACGAGGTCGGCGCAGACGAACGCCGCCGACGTCGCGACCGCGTTGCGCGTGTGGCAGGGGATCTCGACGATGCCCTGGACGGGGTCACAGATCAGCCCCATCGTGTTCTGGAGCGCGATCGCGGCCGCGTCGGCCGCCTGGTGCGCGCTGCCGCCTGCCGCATCGACGACGGCCGCGGCGGCCATAGCGCCCGAAGCGGCGATCTCCACCTGGCAGCCCGCCACCTCGGCCGCGAACGTGGCCCTCGTCGCGACGATCAGCCCCACCGCCGAGGCCGCCAGCAACGCCAGCGCCACCTGCTCCTGGCTCAAGCCTTTTTCCTCGGCCAGCGTGACGAGCACGCCGGGGAGCACGCCCGCCGAGCCGGCCGTCGGCGCGGCGCAGACGACGCCCCGGCCACCGTTGACGTGCATCACGGCCATCGCCCGCGCCGCCGCGCGGGTGTGGAGGCCCCCGATCGCCACCCGGCCCGCCGCCTCGGCAAGGTAGACCTGGCGGGCGCTCGGCTGGAGGAGTTGCATCGGTGGCAAGTTTTCTTCCAGCCCGCGCTGTACGGCGGCCCGCATGACCTCGAAGCGGCGGGCAACCTCGGCCAGCACGTCGGCCTCCGGGAGGCCCAGGAGTGCCGATTCGTAGGCCAGCGCGACCTGCCCCAGCGACAGGCCGCGCTCCTGGGCCAGCGCGACCATCCCGGCGGCACTGGAGAAGAGAGGCTCGCCTTGTTGGACGAAGAAAATCGGGGGTGCGGTCCAGACGGCGTGCACGCCCGGCAACGCCTCGACCGCGGACCGCGTATCTGCCTCGAGCGATGAGCGGCGCCGGACGTGCAGGAGCACCCGCTCGCCCCGTGCCTGGCGCACTGGCTGGCCCATCGTCTGGCCGTCTTGCGTCAGGAGCGTGCGCACGGTTGGCTCAGCGCGTTCCTCCAGCACCACCAGCACTTCGTGCGCGTCGCCGGTCAGCCGTACCGGCCAGCCCTCCACCTGCGTGAAGACCACCGCGCCGCCGCCGATGGATTGTGCTGCGGCGCGCAATTGCCGTCCGTGCCGCGAGGCCATGCGGATCTCGACAGTGTTGGGGTGGTCGGTGTCGGGCAGCCGTTCGACGACGAAGGCGATGTGGAGGCCAAGTTCTGCCGCCAGGTCGAGCGCCCGCGGAAACCGCTCGTCGGTGATGGCCCAGCCCATCAACCCGGCGGCGAAGCCCAGGTCGCTCCCCTGCTGGTGGTAGACCTCCGCAAAGGAGCCGCCCGGGTCGAAGGCGAACGTGACCGAGGCTGGCTCGTCGCCCAGCAGGGCGCGGGCCAGCGTGCCGATGAAGAACGGCCCGGCCGTGTGTGAACTGGACGGCCCGCGCATGACGGGGCCGAGGACGTCGTTCAGGATGCTGATGGGCTTCATGCTTACCTATTATAAAGCAGGTAGTGCAAGATGCAAGAGGAGGGAAGGGAAGGAAGGGAGGGAAGGGGAGAGGCAAGAAGCACGGAGCAAGAAGCGGGATGCAAACCGCCAGATAGGGCGTTCGTAGTGGCGACTTTCGCTCTGGCACCACACGAAACGACTAAAGTCGTCACTACGAGTACAGGCATCCATGTCAGTCGGTCGTCTTACGAGTTCTGGCGAGCTTCCAGCGTCACCTTGACCTGGATCTGCTCGCCGTCGCGCAGCACCGTCAACGTGACCTTCTGGCCGACTGCGGTGGAGCGGACCAGGTAGGTGACCAGGTCGTCGAAGGTTTCGACGGGTTGCCCGTCAAACGCGACGATCACGTCACCGCCGACCCGGCGCTCTGCGCCGTCCACCGTGATCTTGCGGTCACTACTCTGCAGGCCCGCCTTGTCGGCCGGGCCACCGGGCACGACTTCAATCACCAGTGCGCCGCGCTGATCGGCCTTCAGTCCCATGGCCTGGGCCAGGTCAGGATCCATGGGGGTGCCACTGATCCCCAGCCACGGATGTGCATAGCGACCTTGCTCGATCAGCACCGGGACGACCTTCTGGACGATGGCCGCAGGTACCGCAAACCCGATGCCAGCCGAGGCCCGCACCGGCGAGATGATCGCAGAAGTCACGCCAATCACCTCACCGCGATCGTCCACCAGCACGCCACCGGAGTTGCCGGGGTTGATCGGCGCGTCCGTCTGGATGACGTCGGGAATGGTGTAGGAAGGCCCCGTACCAGCGTTGGACTCTACCGGCAGCGAGCGCTCCAGCGCGCTGACGATGCCCACAGTCATCGTGTTCTCCAGGCCGAAGGGATTGCCAATCGCGACGGCGAGTTGGCCCACCTTGACCTGAGTGGAGTCGGCGACCCGCACCGGCTGCAGTCTCTCGGCCGGCAAGTCCACTTTCACCACCGCCAGATCGCTGTCTGGGTCGGTGCCCACCACCGTCCCTGGCACGCTCGTCCCGTCGGCGAACGTGACCTCGATCTTGTCGGCACCTTCCACGACGTGGTTGTTGGTCACGACGTGGCCCTCTTTATTCCAGACAAAGCCCGACCCCGAGCCCCGCTGGTACTGCTCCTCCGGCTGCTGCTGGGGCGCAGGCATGCCGAAGAATGGGAGTCCCGGCAGCGCCTGGGGGAGTTCCATGCCGGTCTGTTTCTGCAATACCTGGATGTTGACCACCGAAGGACTGACGTCCTGGTAGATGCGTTCCAGCGTGCCCTCCAGCGCTGCCAGTGCACCCGCCGTGATCGCCGGGGCGGGTTCCGCCGGCAGGGGAGTCGGCATCACCGTCGGCGCCGCCGGAGCGTTCGCGCGCACCGCCGGCACGGGGAGCAGACTTCTCACGCCACACGCCGGCAGCACCGTCAGCGAAAGCGCTACGATCAGCGCCAGCCACAAGATTGACTTTCTGATCTTCATCTCTAACCTCCTCATTTTTACCTGTTGCAGGCACAATGCGTGGAAACAGGTCTTTGTCCTGGTTCCACGCGGAAGAGCATACCACAGGTAAGCCCGTTTTGTCTTTAAGGGGGACTAGAGAGAACCTTAAGAGGACCTTAAGAAGCCAACAAACGACAGCGCCCGCCGGGTATAGTTCAGGAATTTGGGGAACCGGGCACAGCCTTATACCGAGGGTTGGAGTCCCCAACTTGTTGGGGTTTTTTGCCAGAAACCCGAACAAGTTCGGGACTCCGATATTGGCTCCCCCGAACTTTTGACTTATACCCGTGCCCGCCGCCCCGAATGGCTCGTAGTAACGACTTTAATCGTTCAAAGCGGGGTCAGAGCGAAAGTCGCCACTACGATGCTCAATTGATGGCGCAGGATGGCGATTTCACGCTTCAAGGCTTCATTTTCGGATGCAACTTCTTGTATACGTTTCGCGATCGTCGCTACCTGGATCAAGGCTGCTTCAACTTGAGCCTGCAAGGTGTTCAACGTTTTTTCATCAGAGGCCAGGCCTAACGTGTTATTCTCATCACGATCTTGAAGCGCATACCAGTTTTCCAGCAGGGACTGCTGTTCTGCAGAGAGCGATTCGCCCCGCGTAGCCTTGTCGTGCAGTTGTCTGGCAGAATCGTCAGAAATCATCTTTTATTCGGGTAACCAGATTGTGAAGGCACTCCCTGTGCCAGGGGCGCTCTGTATCTCGACGCGCCCGCCGTGGGCGGTGACCAGGTCGCGGGCGATGCTCAGGCCCAGCCCCATTCCCTGCGGAAAGCGGCGGCCCGCCAGGCCGCGGTAGAACGGCGTGAAGATGCGCGCTTGCTCTTCCGGCGCGAGGCCCGGGCCGGAATCCCGCACGCGGATCCAGACCTCTCCCGCCTCTGTGCCCGCGCTCACGTTAACTCCCCCGCCTGGCGGCGTGTACTTGATCGCGTTGCTCACGACGTTCCCCAGCGCCTGCGCCAGCCGGTCGGAGTCCATCTCCACTGTCGGCAGGTCTGCAGGGAGGTCAGCCTGCCAGTGCAGCCCTTTGTCCTGAGCGGCCTCCCGCCAGGGCCCCAGGACCTGCACCAGCCAGGGATGCAACGCGGTGGGCTTGCGGTCCAGTTCCAGCGGGCCGAGCGTCTGGTCGTACAGGTGGGTCAGGTCGTCCAGGAGATGCTGCATCCGGCGCACCTCGGCGTCCATCCCGTCCAGCAGTTCCTGCCGCATCGCCGGGTTCTCCTGCGCGCCGCCCGCGAGTGCCTGGATGGCCGAAAGCAGCGCGCCCAGCGGGCGGCCCAGTTCGTGCACCAGGTTGGCCAGCAGCCGCTGGCGGGCCTTCTCCATGCTCTGCAACCGCTCTGCCAGCGTGTTGAAGGCGCGCAGCAACAGCCGGACGTCCTCCGGCCCTTGCTCAGGCAGCGCCGTCAGTGGTCCTCCGCCGGCCATCTGGGAGATAGCCTGTGTAGCCCGCCGGAGCGGGCGCTCCAGGTCAACGGCCAGGAACCAGCCGATCCCCACACCCACGACCAGCCCGCCGATCAGCACCCACGTGATGAAAGTGCGCGTGCGGGGGAAACGCGCGTAGACGCTGGAGAGCGGGTCGGTCAGGCGGAGCACGCCGGCGATCTGCCCGTTGACGACGACCGGCACGAGCACCTCTGCCGCGCCGGTTCCCGGCTGTTCACCGTAATCCACGCGCACCACGGCCCCGCTGAGCAGCGCCTCGCGCAGGCCAGGCACGTCCAACTGCTGGCCCACCAGCGCCTGGTCGGCGGCGTCGGTAGACGCCAACAGCACGCCATCTGCATCTAACAGCATCACCCGGGCCGTGAGGCGCGCTCCGATGCGAGCGGTGAAGGCCTGGGATTGGAGTGGGTCGTACCAAATCTGGGGATAGTCAGCGGCGACGGCGGCGACGAGCATGGCCTGCCGCTCCAGTTCGTTGGAAAGCCCCGCCAGCAGCACCTGCGTCTCCAGCAGGTACGTCAGCGCGACGCCCACGAGCGGGATTACGATCAACAGAGGCAGCACGTGGCTCAAAATCAACCGGGCACGCAGCGAGCGCATCCCTCGTCCTTTCATCGGACGCGGATCAACGCGGATTAACGCGGATTTTTAGCTTCTTTATCTGCGAAAATCTGCGCGAATCAGCGTCCCATAAATCTTTGCAATTGGTGTCTCACAAGTTGCTTACTAGCTTATAGCCTACTCCGCGCACGGTGACGATGCGCCGGGGATGCTGGGGGTCGTCTTCCAGTTTTTCGCGCAGCCAACGCACGTGGACGTAGACGGCCTGCGGCTCGCCGGCGTACTCCGCACCCCACACGCGGGCGAGCAGATCGTCCACCGAGACGACGCGCCCGGCTTCCAGTGCCAGCGCGTAGAGCAGGTCGAACTCGCGCGGCGTCAGTTCCACGGCCCGCCCGCCCACAGTCACGGTGTGCGCCGCCGGATCAACTACCAGGTCGCCGACCTGTAGCGGGGTAAGGCCTCTGGTGGGTACCGGCGCTGGTGCAGTCCGTCGCAGCACGGCCTTGATGCGGGCCAGGAGCACGTCGAAGTCGAAGGGCTTGGTGACGTAGTCGTCGGCGCCCAGTTCCAGCCCGAGCACCTGGTCCAGTTCGCGGCGGCGCGCGGTGAGGAAGATCACCGGCACATCTATCTGCTGCCGCAGGGAGCGAAGCGCGTCCAGCCCGTCCATCCCGGGCAGGCCGATGTCCAGCAGCACCAGGTCCGGCGGGTCGAGGCGGACAAGTGGGAGTGCATCCTCCGCCGTCGCCGCCGCGCTCGCGCGGTAGCCGGCCTGCTCCAGGCTGAAGGATAGACTACGGCGCAACAGCGCGTCGTCGTCAACAACAAGGATGTGCTTGCCCATCTACTATCCCGGATGGAGGCCCGGCTTCAGCCGGGGAATCCCCGCTGAAGCGGGGCGTCCATTGGCACTCACGTACCGCGCACTCCCGATACGGGGAATCCCCGCTGAAGCGGGGCGTCCGCCGTGGCTTGTCGCGCAGACCGTGCTACGGTTCCAGGCCCTCCTGGATGCGCCGCTGGCGGGTCTCAAACAGCCGCGCGAAGATTGCCCCGAACATAAATCCACCGATGTGGGCCATGTAGGCTACCCCGCCGGTCTGTGTTTGGGCGAGCGCTCCCACTTCGCTGAACAACTGGGTGAGAAACCACAGGCCCACCAACACGATCGCCGGAACGAAGGCAACGCGCGCAAGCCAGCCGAACAGCAACACGGTGCGGATCCTGTCGCGCGGGTAGGTGATCAGAAACGCGCCCATCACAGCCGCAATCGCACCGCTGGCCCCCAGGTTTGGGACCGTGGAGGACGGGGCAACCACGACCTGCGCGAAAGTGGCGATCAGCCCACCCAGCAGGTAGAACACCAGGTAACGCAGCGGGCCCATCACGTCTTCGATCTCCGGCCCGAATACCCAGAAGAACAGCATGTTGCCCAGGATGTGCATCCAGCCGGCGTGCATGAACATGGCCGTCAGGATGGTGATCCAGTTGCGCCCGGCCACGATGTCGGCCGGTACGAGCGACCACTGGTTGATGAATGCATCCCCACCCACCAGTTCGAACAGGAACACCAGTGCATTTGCGCCGATGATCAGCGCCGTAATGATAGGGAAGCGCAACGGCCGCCGGTCAGCATCACCCAACGGGATCATCAGGCACCTCCTTCCACTTTACCACAAACACGTTGCAGGTAGGGGACGAGCGGGAGGCCCACCAGCAGCGGCAGCCAGAACGAGAGAAAGCGATAGATCAGGATGACCACCACCGTCACCCCCTCAGGCACACCCAGGCCGCCATATAGTGCGGCCATCGTGCCCTCGACGATGCCGATCCCGCCGGGCAGAAAGGTCACCTTGCCCAGGAGCAGGGGCAGCCCATAGCCGGTCAATAGGATGCCTGGACTCACTGCGTGCCCGGCGGCGACGAAAAGGAAATACAGCGTCAACATGTCGAAGACGGTGTTCAGTACCGCGCCCAGCGCCGGACCGCGCCAGCCGCCGGCGCGGAGTGTATCCCACGCACTGAACCAGCGTCCGACGGCAGCCTCCGTCGCCGTTGGGTCATACGGGCGGCGGCGCAGCGTTGCCCACCGGTTGGCCACCCGTATTGCCAGTGTGATGAGTTGAGGACGATGGCGCACGCCCCACACAGCCACACCCGCGATCAGGCTGAGAATCAGCAGGGTAAACCCGAAACCGATGACCTGCAGGGCCGAGAGTTCGTGCACGAGTAACAGGCGGAGCAGGCCGAAAATACCGGTGGTCAACAGCGCCGCATTGTAGAACAGTGTGGGCAGCCACCCGGCCAGGAGAGCCCCCTCCGCACTGACGCCACTGCCGCGCACCCAGCGATAGGTCGCAGTGACGTTGCCCACCGGTCCTCCACCTGCCAACCCAATACTCGACGCAGCGGTGAAAATCAGTGTCCCGCGCACCACCGACAACCGTTGCCCGACGACGGCGACGATAGTGTTCAGGAGATACCCGCTGCCCAGGTAACTCAGCATCTGGGCCACGACGGCCAGCGCCACGGCCCACAGCGCCATCTTCCTGATGACTTGTAGTGACTGGTCGAGCGTGGCCAGTTGCGGCAGGATGAAGTGAACCGCTACACCCAAGAGAAGAAGTAACAACAGGTAGCGTCCCGCTCGAACGGTCAAGTGTGGAATCGAGGCAAGGTGGGCTTCTTTAGTCATCAGTATTCCTCAGTGTATCACGCGCCTTCCAAAGGTTATCATATAGTGGGTCCGATAGGTATCGCCGTCGGGCAGAGTCACCGGCTGGCGTCCCAACACAGTGAAACCCATGCGCTCAAAGAATCGGCGAGCCGGCAGATTGTCCTCATGCACCCCCGCGCGCACGCCACTGAGGCCGGCTGCTTGTACCTGCTCGACAAATCGTGCGATTAACTGTTGCCCTATCTGTTGGCCACGGAAGCCCTGCCGGATGTTGATGTGCAGGTGTGCAGGATAGTGCTCCAGGGGCACACGCGGGGGGAATCCACCGCTGCGCCAGGTTCGCACCATTGCCACGAGCAGCCGCCAGGTCTCCCGGCGACCCAGGGCCCCACGGGCTATGGCCCGGGCTAGTGCGGCGGGGACCACTCGCCACGCCATCAATCGCTGGTACCGCTCGTCGTCGAAGCAGCCTGCAAGATAGCCAATCACCCGACCTTCACTCTCCGCCACCCACAATGACTGCGGTTCGGAATCGGTGTAGTAGCGCGTCAGTGCGTCTGCAAGGACCTCACGATCGCTGAAAATGCTGGCCGGCTCACCGCGATCGGCAGTGTCGCAGGCAATCTGCCGCACGGCAGGCCGATCTCGTGGTTCGTATGGGCGTATGATCATGCCTGGTCTGATCATTTCGCCAGCACGGTGGCCAACTTCAGCAGCTCGGGATCCAACAGTTTCTTCTTGGTGATGACCTCGGCCAAGGGCGTGGCGGCGATATCGCCCTTGATCAGGCCCACCAGGACCCCGTGCTCGCCCCGGGCGATGCAGTCGGTGGCGGCGGCGCCCAGGCGGGTTGCCAGCAGCCGGTCGTAGGCCCCGGGGGCGCCTCCCCGCTGGACGTGGCCCAGCGTCGTCACGCGCAACTGGAAGCCCAACTCCTCACGATGCTCCTCGAAGTAGCGGGCCAGGCCGGCAGCGTTGTACTGCGCGCCTTCCGCGACGACGGCCAGCGCGTGGGGTTTCCCCCGCTCGTAGGCCGTGCGCAGTGCGGCCGCCACGGCCTCTGGACTCGTCTCCACCTCGGGGATGATGACGGCTTCGGCCCCACCGGTGATACCGGCGATCAGCGCCAGGTAGCCGCATTCGCGGCCCATGACCTCGATGAGAAAGGCCCGCTGGTGGGACGAGGCGGTGACTTTCAGCCGGTCTATGGCCTCCAACGCGATGTTGAGCGCGGTGTCCACGCCGATGGTGACCTCTGATCCGTACAGGTCGTTGTCAATCGTCGAGGCCACGCCGACGACCGGGAAATCCATGCGGGACAGCTCGTAGGCCCCGGCCTGAGACCCATTCCCTCCAATGACGACGAGTGCCTCGATCTCGTGCTGGTACAGCGTGCGTAGCGCTTCCCGGCGCCCGTTGACGGTCTTGAATTCGGGGCAGCGGGCGCTACCCAGCAGCGTGCCCCCCAGTTGGATGATGCCACCCATGTCCCGGACCCCCAGAGGCCGGATATTGTCGGCGATGAGGCCCACGTAGCCGTGCTCGATGCCGAAAACGTCCCAGCCCTTGTCGATCCCGGTCCGCACCACGGCGCGGATGGCCGCGTTCATGCCGGGGGCATCGCCCCCGCTGGTCAATACGGCGATGCGTTTCATGGTTGATCCTCCTTCATCGGTCGCTCACAATGATATGCTCCATTGCTCAAGGTAGACGTTGATCCTGCTGCAGCACAGGCGCAAACAGGTCGCCCATATTCATAGCCTCACCCTTGCGTAGAAGACCCTCTTGACCATCTCCGATGTGGCGATGTAAAGCACCGTAATACCTCCCAGGACAAAGAGAAGCGATATGGGCAATGGCGTAAATCCCAGGATGCCGCTTAGCGGGGAGTAAGGGAGTACCAACGTGGCCCCGGCGACGATTATGGTCGCGATCAGCAAGGGCCTGCCCGGCCTGCTCTTGAAGAAAGGCTTCTGAGTTCGAATCACCAGCAGAACCAACAACTCCGTCAGGACAGACTCCAGGAACCAGCCCGTCCTGAACTGGTCGGTCGTGGCCCGCACGATGAACAGGAGCGCGCCGAAAGTGAGATAGTCGAACACCGAACTCACGATGCCGAACGTGACCATAAAGTTGCGGATGAACCGGACGTCCCAGCGCCGTGGCCGCTCGACCAGTTCCCGATCCACACTGTCGCTCGCGAGGGCCATAGCCGGAAAGTCCGTCAGGAAGTTCGTCAGCAGGATCTGCATAGGCAACATGGGCAGGAAGGGCAGGAACAGGGAGGCTCCCGCCATGCTAAACATGTTGCCGAAGTTGGCGCTGGTCGTGATGAACACGTACTTGAGCGTATTGGCAAAGGTCGTCCGTCCCAGTACAATCCCCCGATGCAACACGCCCAGGTCTCGCTCCAGCAGTACAAAGTCAGCCGCTTCCTTGGCCACGTCCACTGCCTTGTCCACCGAGATGCCCACGTCGGCGGTGTGGAGGGCGGGAGCGTCGTTGATCCCATCGCCCATGTAGCCGACGACGTGTCCCATCTTGCGCAACGCCAGGATGATGCGCTCCTTCTCGTTAGGGTCCACCTCGACGAAGAGGTTGGTCCTCTCGGCGGCCTGCCAGAGCGCTTCGTCGCGCATCTGGCCGAGTTCATCGCCGGTCAGCATGCCGGTCACTGCTAGCCCGACGGCCTCCGCCGTGTGCAACGCCACCAGCCGGTTGTCGCCGGTGATAATCTTGAGTTGGACGCCCAACCTGGCCAGGTCGGCGATGGCATCGCGCACGCCGGACTTGGGTGGGTCGAAGAAGAGCAGGAAGCCAACAAAGGCCAAGTCGTGCTCGTCGGCGCGGGTGTAGGTTGGCTGCGGCTCCGCTCGCTTCGCCGCCACGCCCAACACGCGAAAGCCCTGCCCGCTCCACGCGGCGTAGCGCTGCTTGATCTCGGCCCGGCGTGGATCGTCCAACGGAACGACGGCTCCGTTCTCCCACACCTGCGTGCACACCGCCAGCACGTTATCCAGCGCCCCCTTGGTAACCATGTAGGGCAAGTTGCCAACTTGCCCCACCACTTGCCCGACCACCACGCTCAACCGTTTGCGGACGAAATCGTAGGGGATCTCATCCACCTTGCTGAAGCCGCCGATGTCCGGCTGGCCGTGGGCGATGATGGCCTCGTCCAATGGGTTGGCCAGCCCCGTCTGGAAGTGAGCGTTCAGATAGGCGTGGCGGAAGACCTCGTCCGAAGGTCGTCCCGCCACGTCGAGTGCCCCGTCCAGTTGCACGACGCCCTCGGTCAGTGTACCCGTCTTGTCGGTACACAGCACATCCATACTCCCAAAGTTCTCGATGGATTCCAGGCGGCGCACGATGACGCCATGTGCGGCCATTACCTGTGAGCCTTTGGACAAATTAATGCTGACGATAGCTGGCAGCAATTGCGGCGTCAGCCCCACCGCCAGGGCGATGGAGAAGAGTAGCGAGTCGAGAACCGACTTCTGGAGGAAAACATTGACCGCAAAGACAACCAGCACCAACACCAACATCACTTCAGTGAGCAGATAGCCGAAGCGGCGGATGCCGCGCTCGAACTCGGTCTCGGGCGGACGCAGCGTCAAGCGCTCGGCAATCTGGCCGAAGGTGGTGTCCGGGCCGGTCTGCACGATCAGGGCGCGGGCGCTGCCGCTGCGCACGCTGGTGCCCATAAAGACGCAATTGGTGCGCTCCACCAGGCCCGCATGTACCGCTACCACACCCGGAGTCTTCTCAACCGGGAAGGTTTCACCCGTCAGCACCGACTGACTGACGTACAAGTCGCTGGCTTCCAGGAGGACACCATCGGCTGGTACGAGGCTGCCCGCTGAGAGCAGCACCACGTCGCCAGGCACGACCTCTCCGGCAGGGATGGACTGCGCTTGGCCATCGCGCAAGACGGTAGCCTTGAGCGTCACGCGGGCGCGCAGTTTTTCGGTGGCGGTGTTGGC
>Ga0315285_10005418_pt1 | contig 13155 bp, 13 predicted proteins | sample YL17G09_36_MG_FD_203698 | JGI IMG/M metagenome (GOLD analysis project Ga0315285, IMG submission 203698) | Sediment microbial communities from Yellowstone Lake, YNP, Wyoming, USA - YL17G09_36 | ecosystem: Environmental > Aquatic > Freshwater > Lake > Sediment | place: USA: Wyoming | collected... | reverse complement strand
AGAAACAAGCCTGTGGAAGTTAGGTATTAGGTCGATGGGAAACTGGCCTGAAACACCGCCTCGGCAACGACTTCAATGGTTCTGGCCAACAAGGCAGTTCCAGGCATGTGAGCCACAACATATCTGCCAGATCCCGCAGGCCACTTCATATATGTCTTACACAAAAATGGGGCATTTCAGGCACCGAGGAGATGGACACCTCAGGTACCAGGTCCCTGCCCCTTCTATTTAGTATTATAGCTCTAGCTTGCCTCTATTGTCCTGCCCTTGGCCCTCGCAGGAACAGTATCATTCTTGGAGGCAAAGGTTAAGGGAAAAGGAGAGACCTCCTCACAGTCACAGGGTGAAGCGGAATAAAAGGGACTAAGCAGGTCTCCTTGGTGAAAAGCACAAGCGGGTTAGTAAGTTGCCTTGATGACGGCAGAGGCGAGAAGGAGCTATAATAGGAACGTCAGGAAGCAGGGTTTTGGGCTCTGAAGTACCTGCATCAGTGGCGTCAAAGATGTTCCACTTTCGCAGACGGCGTACACTGTATTCTGTCTTGAACAACAACTTCCGTCTCATATTCATATAGAGCCAGTCGACTTCTTGGGAGCCCTCAACTATGCTTTAGGTGCAGGGAAATGTATCTACCACGCCATTTACTTTGGGGCATTGGGGCACTACTGCTCCTCGTTTTCATTGGCACGGCCGGGTATATGCTCATCGAGGAGTGGAGTTTCTCCGACTCCATCTATATGACCATTATTAGCATCTCTACAGTGGGCTACCGAGAGGTTAACGTTCTCAGCAGTGCCGGTCGAGCCTTCACTATTTTTCTTCTCGTAGCAGGCGTGGGACTGGCCTTTTACATCTTGACTAACGTCGTGCAGAACCTGATAGAACAGGGGGTTCAAGGAATCTTCCGGAGGCAGAGAATGGAGAATAGAATTTCAAAGCTCAAGGATCACTTCATAATCTGTGGCTATGGCCGGGTGGGGAAGGAGGTAGCCGCCGTCTTCTCCGAAAATAAGGTCCCTTTCGTGGTTATTGACCCTAGTGATGCTGCTTTTGCTGATGCTACAGAAGCCGGCTATCTATTTCTTCATGGGGATGCCAGTTCCGATGAGGTGCTCAAGAAAACCGAGATCGGTCGATCGCGAGGACTCATAGCAGCTACAGGGAACGATGCCGAGAATATCTTTATCACCCTTTCGGCCAAGGCCCTCCACCCCGGGCTTTTCGTTGTGGCCCGTACCTATAGCGAAGAAGCCGTAGCTAAGCTCGAGCGAGTTGGGGCGGATCGGGTTGTTGCCCCCCTCCGCCAGGGAGGCCGCCGCATGGCTATGTTGGCCCTTCGGCCTTTGGCGGTGGACTTCGTTGATGCCGTTCTCGGGAGGGCACCCAGCCCTCTAGAACTGGAACATATCAAGGTCGTTGGCAGCTCTCCGTTAGCATTAAAGAAGGTAGGAGAGGGAGAGAAGCTCACGGGCATAGCTATCCTTGCTTTGAGGAAAAAGAATGGCGATGTCCTTCCAAAACCGGGTGCAGAAACGCTTATCGAACCCGGCGACGAACTTTTCGTCATAGGGATAAGAAAACAACTGGAAAAGGTGGAAGAGGTGGGATAGAACGTGGTGGCCGGGGAATTACCGCCGGGGCTTACGCACTTGATGCAATCGGCGCGATAATGTACTGTGCCGGTTTTGTCAATCACGGATGAGCAAATGCGGATCGAACCTCAGAGACGCCACGGTGAATACGTGGTTTTGAGTCTGCCGCTCCAGAATTCCCCCGCCCACAGTTGCTTTCTCAATTTGGGAAACTTACCAAATACTTCACGGGCGGATATACCTTTCAGTTACCACCCTCCCCATACGGGAGCCACTTTACTCCCACCAGCTTGCTGGCGGGTATCCATAAGAGAACTTAAGAGAGGTGGTCTTAGCATTTGACAAGAGCCGATAATGGCTCTATTTTTACATTACAGCACATAGGGAGGTTGGGAGAGATGAGCAGCAAGGAGATACCGATTCAGCCAGCCGGGATATCAGGTTTGGACATAACCCTACTGGACTTGGTGGATTGTATTGAAGATGAGCTTTTAGTCGTCGATAGTGAGTACCGAGTCAGGTTCGCTAATGCAGCTATATGTGGCAGATTTGAGAAGACAGCGGGGTCACCTGTGGGACAGCTTTGCTACGAGGTCTTCCATGAGAGAGATAGACCGTGTAGCCCACCTCTGTGGGACTGCCTGCTAGAAAGAGTCTTGCAAAACGGCTGTGTTTCCAGAACTATTCATCCCACTCGCATCTACGGAGAGGACAGGTATCTCAAGATTACGCTGTATCCGCTTCGTGATAGCCACGGCAGTGTCGAAGCAGCGGTCGAGCTGAGAAAAGACGTTACCTCAGAAAGAGCGCTGGAGACACAAATCCTCCGGCGACATCACCAGCTCTTAGCGCTGAGTCACATTTCCAGTGCGGTGAGCGGCCAGCGGGACCTGGACACAATACTGAAGATCGCTTTGGATAATGTGCTGGAGATCATCAACGGTACTATTGGCGGGATTCTGCTTTTGAACGAAGATAGAAAGACTCTGCGCTACCGTGTGCAACGTGGCCTATCAGCCAAATTCGTCGAGAATGTGGAGCTCTCTCTGGGCGAGGGGATAGCAGGAAGAGTAGCCCAAAGCGGTGAGCCCACCCTATCGGAAGACCTCTCCAAGGATCCGCGGACTGCTAACCCCGATCTGGCCAGCGCAGAGGGTCTTAGGGGGTTCGTCAGCATTCCCTTGAGGGCCAAGGATAAAGTGGTAGGTGTGATGAACGTTGCTAGTCATCTGCCAGGGCGGTTCGGTGCCGATGATGTTGCCCTTCTCAATTCCATCGCAGATTATCTCGGCACGGCAATTGAACAGGCCAGACTATATGAAGGACTGGCCAGGGCAGGAGAACGGTATCGAACACTTCTGCAACATGCTCTGAATGCTCAGGAAGACGAACGAAAGAGAATCGCCCGGGAACTGCATGACGAGACCAGCCAGGCGCTTACCGGCATCACCCTTACCCTACAGGCCATGATAGGCATGGCGGAGATTAAAGGCGTCAGCGACACTGAGTTTATGGAGAAGCTGCGGAAAACGCACTCCTACGCAGTTCACGCCAGCAATGAGATAGTGAAACTCATGAAGGAACTGCGGCCCAGCCTGTTGGACGAGCTTGGGCTGCCAGCGGCGATTAACCGGTATGCTAAGAATAGCCTTGAGCCCCAAGGCATAAATGTATCTACAGAATTCAAAGGCATGGAGCAGCGCTTACCTCAGGAAGTGGAAGTGGCACTTTTCCGCATCGCTCAGGGGGCAATAGGCAACATCCTGGAGCACTCGGAAGCGAGGAGTGCTTCTATCAAGCTCGAGTGCGACCCAAGTCAGTGCGTACTACGAATCGAGGACGACGGTAAGGGCTTTGATGTCAGCAAGATTACACGGGTAGACCCTAGGGGCCGCGGCGCTGGCTTGTTCACTATGAAGGAGAGGGTGAAACTGATAGGTGGCAATTGTCATATCGACTCCCGGCTCGGGCAAGGTACCAAGGTTACGGTGAAGGCGCCACTGGTCAAGGACTTCGCAGATGAGGAAGATAAAAGTTCTAATAGCGGATGACCATGCCTTAGTGCGTGACGGAATTCGAGCCCTGCTAGCGCTTGTTAGCAATGTAGAAGTGGTCGGCGAGGCAGCGAATGGAAAGGAAGCTATAGAGAAGGTGAGGGAGCTAGCACCGGACGTGGTGCTCATGGACCTAGCGATGCCCATCTTAGGCGGGCTGGAAGCCACCCGCAGGATACGCCGTGAGTTCCCAGGAACAAAGGTGCTGGCACTGACCCAGTATGAGGATAGCGACAGTGTTATTCCCGTCATTGAGGCCGGGGCCTGCGGCTTCGTTACCAAGGTGGCGGCCTTTTCTGAGCTTGCTTCAGCCATTCAAGCTGCCTATAGAGGCGATTCCTTTCTATCCCCCACGGCAGCAGCCGCTCTTGTGGAGGAATACCAGCAGAAGGCTAATGGAAAGCGTCTACGAGACCCCTACGACCGGTTGACAGATAGAGAAAAGGAAGTGCTTAAGCTGATCGTCGAGGGATATACTGCGCGGGAAATAGGCGATAGACTGGTCATCAGCCCTAAGACTGTTGAGTCGTACAAGGCCAGCCTGATGAACAAACTGAACATTCACAACAAGACCGATCTCATCAAGTATGCTCTACGGAAGCGGCTAATAACCCTGTGATAGCATCGACGATTCCTGCCTTCTCCTGGTATCGCTGATGAGCGATATCATTTGGATGATAAGTTCCTAAACAGTCCGCCGAGTCCTCATTAGACCCACGATTCTGCCCCCCCCGAAAATAAGAGGATTCCCTTGGGAAAATCCCCGTAGAAATTCCCGCTCATTACCGGGGATTCCCCATTGCATCGCCGACACAATAAGGTACCATAGATTTAAGCATGGTTTTCAAAGGGGGCGTGATGTATTCGCCGGTAAGCCGTGATACCCAAGAGTATCGATCGCAGAAATCTCTTGACCACAGTCTGATGCCTCCCTGTCAGGCTGCCTGTCCCCTGCATATGGATGTCCGAGAATATATTGACTTGGTTGCCCAGGGCAAGATTATGGAGGCGCTACAAACCATAAGAAGTGGCAATCCATTCCCCTCCATCTGTGCCTACGTTTGTACTCATCCGTGCGAAGATGCTTGTCGCCGCTCTCAGGTAGATAAGCCTATAGCTACTCGGGCATTGAAGAGATTTGCAGTGGAGTTCGGTGGTGACCGGATGGTGCGGGCTGAAGCCGAGACAACACACCAAGAAAAAGTTGCCATAGTGGGGTCTGGTCCGGCAGGAATGGCTTGCGCCTACTATCTGAGAAAGCTGGGCTACCCAGTGACCGTTTTTGAAGCCCATTCGGAGCTTGGCGGTATGCTGCGAACTGGTATTCCCCAATATCGTCTTCCCCGTAAGGTGTTGGACACCGAGGTTGAAAGGCTAACCCGGATGGGGGTGGAAATCAGGACAAGTACACGGGTGGTATCTCTCGATCTGCTATTTGATCTGAGCTATAAGGCTATCTTCGTCACCATAGGTGCCCATCAGGGCCTTAGATTGGGAATAGAAGGCGAAGAGAGCCCGGGCGTGATAGACGGAGCGACCTTTCTCCGCGAAGTGAACCTTGGCCTGAAGCCATCCTTGGGGAAAACGGTGGCTGTGGTGGGGGGTGGCAATGTGGCCATTGATGCTGCTCGCACGGCAGCTCGGCTCGGGGCAAGGAGCGTGAAGATTATTTACCGCCGCAGTCAGGCGGAGATGCCGGCAAATGCCGCGGAAGTAGAGCTAGCTCTCGGGGAAGGCATTGAGGTAATGTTCCTGGTGACACCGACTAAGATAAGACGGGAAAATGGGAGGCTAGTCGTAACCTGTATAAAGATGGAACTTGGTGAACCGGATACCCGTGGCCGGCGCCAACCTGTGCCAATCAGAGACAGCGAATTCAATGAAGAATTCGATACTCTAATCACGGCTATTGGACAAGCACCACAGACCCCAACAGATTTTCGCGTGCGCATCGGTAGGGGCAGCACTATTCAGGTCGATCCGGTCACCCTTACCACCAATAGAGCCGGGGTCTTCGCTGGAGGCGATGCCGTCACCGGGCCAGCGACTGTAACCGAAGCATTGGCCGCCGGAAGGCTAGCAGCCTCACGTATTGATGATTATCTCCAGCACAGATATCCACTACCCAGTGGAGGCAGGCCAGCTCTGACCAGTGACCTATTGCCTAAAACAGTAGAAATGATAAGGAAAATCAGTCGGCTTGAGCCGCCGGTTCTGCCTCCTGAAACCAGGGCAAAAGACTTCGAGCCCGTGGAGCTTGTCTATGACTGGGAAGCTGCGGTGAACGAAGCAAGAAGGTGTTTGCGATGTGGAGTGGGTGCCGAAATCCTGTTTCAAGACAAGTGTGCCACTTGTCTTACCTGCCTGAGGGTCTGTCCCTATCACGTGCCGTACCTGGATGCGAGCGGCGCCATCCAGATACCGGCCGACCAGTGTCTAGCGTGTGGGATATGCGTGGCTGAATGTCCGGCGAGGGCAATAGTCTTGAGAAAGCCATATGACCGACGTCAAGTAACAGAAGAGCTGGAGCACATCCTTAGGTCTGGGACCGAATCGAAGCTCAAGCCCCTCATCATCGGCTTTTGTTGCCAGTACGGACTCTTTGGAACCGGCAGTTTGGCAATCTTGTGGAAGGGGGCCAAGGCTGGTATCTGGATTCTGCCAGTTCTTTGTGTTGCCAAGGTGGAAGCAGAGCACATGCTGCGTGCCTTTGAGATAGGTGCTGAGGGAGTTTTCATCGCCGGGTGCGGGAAACAATGCGCTCGAGAAAACACGGCCTCTTGGCTACGTCAGCGGATGGAAAAGGTCAAAAAGACGCTGGCACAGATCGGCCTTGAGCCGGAGCGTCTGCAGGCTTTCCTTCCAGACAGCACCAGTGTAGATCCCGCCGCGGAGTTGGACAAGTTCACTGAGCAAATAGGTCGACTCCATTTAGCGACGGCAATCAAGAGGGAGGTGGCAAGTTGATAGTTGCAGAGCAGAAGCCTTTGAACGAAATCAGACGGATGATCGGGCCGTACGAGAGACTGCTGATCGTTGGTTGTGGCACTTGCATGACAGTTTGTAATGCTGGCGGCGAGCGTGAAGTCTCATTCCTCCATAATGCATTGCGGCTAGCCCAGGTCAAGAGCGGTGACGGGATTCACGCCTTCACAGAATATACCGCTAAAAGGCAATGCGATCCTGAATTCTTGGAGCCGCTTGCCGACAGAGTGGGCGAGGTGGATGCCATTCTGTCCTTGGGTTGTGGTATCGGGGTACAGGCTATAGCCGAACGCTTTGCGGATACACCTGTCATGCCTGGTGTTAACACTTCTTTCATGGGTATGGCCAAGGAGTTGGGTGTATGGGATGAGCGGTGTGCTGCTTGTGGGGATTGTAGGTTAGAGGACACTGCTGGCATCTGCCCTATCACCAGGTGTACCAAGGGGATACTTAACGGTCCTTGCGCTGGCGCTAAGAACGGTAAATGTGAGGCCAACAAAGAGATAGATTGCGCCTGGGTTCTCATCTACAAGCGCCTCGAACGGCTGCAGCAACTGGATAAAATGAGGCGATACTATCCTCCAAGGAACTTCCGGGCAATCCCCAGGCCAAAAAGGATAGTGGCAAAGGCAACAGCTAGTGCAGGAGAGGGCAATGGCTAAGTCGCTATTTGAGGAAAAACTCTATTCCAATGGGTTCCTGGTGACGACTGAGGTCGGACCGCCCAAGAGCGCAGATGTCACGGAAATGGTTCACCATATAGATTTGCTTAAGGACAAAGTTGACGCCATCAACATTACCGACCATCAGAGCTCCGTAATGCGCTTTCCTTCACTGGGGGGCTGTCTCTTGGTAAAGGAGCACGGTGGCGAGCCTATCCTCCAGATGACCTGCCGCGACCGTAATCGCCTAGCACTTCAAGCCGACCTTCTTCTGGCATACTCCAGAGGCATCACTAACGTGCTTTGCCTCACTGGAGATTCAATTGACGTGGGTGACCACAAAGAAGCCAAGCCTGTTTTTGACCTGGATTCGGTTCAATTATTGAAGATGATCAAGACCATTGAATCAGGAACAGATATGGGAGGCAACCCTCTTAAAAGCGCTCCAAAATTCTGCATTGGTGCCACGGTCCATCCGGAAGCAGACTTCATCGAGCCACAACTCATCAAGTTTGAGAAGAAGGTGGCTGCCGGAGCGCAGTTTTTCCAGACCCAGGGCATTTTCGACTTGGCCAGCCTCCGGAGGTTCATGCAATACGCTTCCCAGTTTGGCGTAAAAATATTGGCTGGGATCATAGTCTTGTCCTCAGCGAGGATGGCCAAGTATATGAACGATAATGTCCCTGGAATAACGGTGCCTCAAACCATCATCGATGAGCTAGCCAGTGCGGAGAAAGGCAAGGGTCTGCAGAAAGGGATCGATATTGCCGCCAGATTGATAAGGGCTACGAAGGAGGAAAACCTATGCCACGGCGTCCATATTATGGCGGTAGGCAATGAAAAGGTCGTGCCTGATATCTTAGAGGCGTCTCAAGTGGTCGGTGCGCATCATTAATGCGGCGCTACGGCCGGGCACGGCCTAGATTGAACGGGCCGACCAAAATCTAATTGTGAAGAAGGAGGACAAGATGGAAAGGAGTAAGACAATTTTGATTATAGATGACGAGCCTGATTTTGTGGACGCCTTCTCAAGGACCATGGAAGCTAAATCATACCAGGTGGTTACCGCATCCAGCACAGCCAAGTTCGAGGATAAGGTGAGAGTGAATCCTGGTGTGATTGTTCTGGGGACTATGACTCCGGCCGGGGAGGCATTCCGTGTGCATCGGTGGCTGAAAGGGCATCCCAGATACAGGGAGATACCGATTTTGGTGATCGATGCCCGAGAGGAGGAACGACCTGTCAGGGGATGGAGCAGGGATCAAGGCATGCAACTCGAGGCTGAAGACTATGTAACCAAACCCATCGAGCCAGCTTCACTGGTGCCTCGGGTCATTAGCCTGCTTGAAGAAGCGACGAGGAGGATAAAAATACTGGTAGTAGATGACCATACTATGGTCCGTGATGGAATATGTGCTGTTCTCGCATTGCAAAAGGACATGGCAGTGGTGGGCGAGGCAGTTAATGGGCAAGACGCGATTGACAAAGCGATGCGGCTCCTACCAGACGTGGTCCTGATGGACATAGTCATGCCGGTAATGAGTGGGCTGGAAGCGACAAAACGAATAAGCAGGGAATGTCATCAGACAAAGGTGTTGATTTTGACCCAATACGACGAGGACGAGAACATGTTTGTGGCAAAGCAGGCCGGGGCCTATGGCTTCATTGCAAAAAGGGCCGCCAGCTCAGATTTGCTGAGTGGCATAAGGGCTGTAGGCGCGGGAAGGTACTTTCCTCCGGCTTTTGCTTATGTGTCTGTCAACTGGCCCGAAGGGGAAAGACATTAACGTTGCTTCTGGACGGGCCCTAGGGCAAAGCCCCCTCCGGCGCAAGTGGTCGCCCTTCCTCTTTTAGCAGGGGATTATGTGCTTCTGAAGGGTACAGGTCTCCAACAAATTCTTCGAAAGAAGGGGGATCATGGCTGTTTATGTAATACTGACTAACCTCGCAGATGAAGGCAGCCAGGTAGGGTGGGCTAAGCCCGCCAACTTTGCTCTCCACAGCTAGTTAGCAGTTCGCAGGCATCCCGTGGAGCTTATCCCTGAAACAGTCTCCTTATTTTGAAACCCTCTCATCAACAAAGAAGGCGATTCTACTACCTCTATCCATGAACTTCTCTTCGTCCTCACGAAAAATTAGCCCCAGCTCTGTTTCGTAACCGCCTAGGGCGCTGTACCCGCCGAGAGCATCGCTGACTGCCTTGGCCCCTTCCATATCGTCAAACCAAATCTCCATGATGCAATCGAAGCCTGGTTCCTCGGCCCCAGGCGGAACAATAACATAGTTCCGCACATATCTCTTGAAGGTGGGGAAATGCTTTAATGACAAGGGCACATGTACCTCCTCGTAGTGCTTAATGAACTCCTCCTGCGAAAGGCCTGGCTTCCTCTTGATTAATGTAATTGATTTGATCATAATCAGTCACCTTCAACAAACTTACTCAGGATACTACCATGGTTCAACCTTGAAACGGTGGGAAGCCCATCAGACGCAGATCACTTGTAAGGCCACCATCGACCACGATATTGGCTCCGGTAATCGCCGAGGCCTCATCGCTGCAGAGGAAAAGAACCGTGCTGGCGATTTCCTCAGGCCGAAGTAATCGGCCCAGCGCGGACCTCTCCGCCATGTGTTGGCGGGTTTGTGGACTCACTGCCAGAGTCCTGTCGAGGAGGGGGGTCTCCACCAGTCCGGGGCAGACGGAGTTCACCCTGATATTTACCCGCCCGTATTCGATAGCGGCATTACGTGTTAGGTTGATCACGCCAGCCTTCGCCGTTGTGTACGGAGAGGCGAACATCTCACCGAAGAGACCCTCGATCGAAGCGTTGTTGACGATTACGCCCCCGCCCTGCTTAAGCATCGCCGGAACCGCGGTCCGGATTCCGTAGAAGACAGAAGTCAACGAGACCTGAAGGCTGCGTTCCCACTCTCCGGGATCGATCTGGTGAATGTATCCACCACTGGACCAAACTGCATTGTTGAAGAGGATGTCGAGGCCGCCATATTGCGAACACACGAAGTCGACTACTGACTCAAGGTCTGCCAGCTTGCCGACATCGCAGTGGCAGTATGCAGCCACACCACCCCGTGACGCGATCTCCTTCACCACACGTTCGCCGCCTTCGTCGTCGATGTCAGCGCAGACCACCTGCGCGCCTTCCTCGGCAAACCGTCGCAGTGTTGCCGTCCCGATCCCCGAAGCCCCACCTGTTACGATCGCCACTTTGCCGTGGAAACGCTCCATCTGCCTCCTTTCAATAACCATTTGGTGCCGGACCCCGAATTAGATTGCCGAAGATTCAGATGAGATAGTTGCCGAGCTTTCCTGGAGTGATGAAAATACCCTACCATGCCTCTGCAGGCTGCCAAAAGCAAGCCCGCTTTCCTTGAAGAGTAGTAATCCCAGAAACAGATACCCGTGCGCAAAGCGCCTAATGCTTTGAGGAGACGGTCACCATTTGAGGTTTAGAGCCAAATCTAGTGCAGTGTCCTCGTAATAACCATACAATATATCATTCCGTGCTTGACACGGAATCTACCGTACGTACCTTCTGGATTCCTGCTTTCGCAGGAATGACACGGGTAGCTTTATTGTTAAGTCTTTTCAGAGACACTACACTAAGATCGGTTGACCTGAAGCATCCCCGGGCTGCTCCGCCAACTAAGGGGCGAATACCAACAACCCAGCAAGGCTCCGCTCTTACCTCTTGGTATACTGTGGTGCCTTGCGAGCGCGCTTAAGCCCGTATTTCTTACGCTCCTTTATCCTGGCATCCCTGGTAAGCAATCCGTACCGACGCAGCACCGGTCTCAACCCCGCGTCGGCTTTTAGCAGGGCACGGGCGATGCCATGACGAATAGCCCCAGCTTGCCCCGAAATCCCTCCCCCCTCCACCTTGGCTATGGCATTGAACTTATTGAGCGTATTAGTGACTCGTAGCGGCTCAAGCACTATTGCTTGCAGGGAGGGCAGCGGCAAGTGTTCCTCCAAAGGCCTACCATTGACGACAACGCTGCCACTGCCGCTCACCAATCTCACCCTTGCTATGGAGGTCTTCCTCTTTCCTGTTCCGTAGAAATAAGCCTGATCAGTCACCTAACCCCCTTGTTGTAATTGAGCCTGATGTGGATGAGTATCCCCGGCATAAACCTTAAGCCTCCGCACCATAGCACGCCCCTGCCGATTGTGAGGAAGCATGCCCTTTACTGCGTGCTCGATGACGCGGGTAGGGTGCGCCTCAAGCATCTGGCCAAAGGTCTGTTTCCTTAACCCCCCTGGGTATTGAGTATGTCGATAGTATATCTTATCTTCAACTTTCTTGCCCGTCACTCGAACCTTGGCCGCATTTGTTACAACGACAAAGTCTCCAACATCGATGTGTCGCGAAAACATCGGTTTACCTTTGCCTTGAAGCAGCACCGCTATCTCGGTAGACACCCTGCCGAGGGTTTTTCCAGAGACGTCAACCAACCACCACTTACGTTCGATATCTGAAGCCTTTACGCTATAGGTTTTCATCTCGCGTCACATCTCCTCGAAAGGTGGAAAATCGTGATAATTGACCTTCATCAGACATAAGCCTTGAGCCGGCACAGCCGGTCCTAGGGCGCCTGGCCGTCCAGACCGAGCCAACTCCCAGAAGGTATCCACCTTCATCTTCCCCAAGCCCACCCTGATCAGACTGCCTACAGTATTGCGCACCTGGTGTGGCAAGAAGGAACTCGCTTCCATATCAAAGATGACGAGGTCGCCCTGCTTGCCGACTTCGGTCCTGTAAACCCTTCGACGGGACTGGCCCCCGATCACCCCCGAGAAGGAAGCGAAATCATGCTCTCCAATGAGCACCTGACAGGCGCGACGCATAGCCTCCATATCAAGAGGGTGAGGAACAAAGTAGGTGTATCTGCGCATCAACGGAGATGGCACAAACGTGTTGAGAATAGAATACCGGTATTCCCGACTCCAAGCATGGCGTCGAACATCAAAACCATCGTCTGCATTGTAGGCAGCCTTGATAGCAATATCTGGCGGGAGATAATGATTCAGCGCCCTGACCCAAGTCTTTGGAGCAAAAACCGAATTGGCCTTGAAACTCACTACTTGTCCTTTTGCATGAACTCCGGCATCAGTCCGACTTGCTACCGCAATACGCACCTTTTCTCCCGTGAGTCTCTCCAGGGCATGTTCTGTTTCTCCCTGAATAGTGGGCGCGTTGGTCTGGTGCTGGGAACCATGATACCTAGTTCCATCGTACTCCATTATCAACACGACTCTAGTCTTTCCACCAGTGGAAATGTCATCCCCCAGAGTTCCTTTACTTCACCAACTCCAGAAGTGCTATCGGTGCTCCATCACCCCTGCGCTGCCCAATCTTGAGCACTCGTGTATATCCGCCGTTCCGATTAGCATATCTGGCGGCGAGGTCATCGAAGACTTTCTCTACCACCTTCTTATTGCCCACCACACCCAATGCCTGGCGCCTGGCGTGAAGGCTACCGTTTTTCCCCAGGGTGATCACCTTTTCCGCTATGCCGCGAACCTCCTTGGCCTTGGCTTCAGTAGTAAAAATTCGCTCGTGCCTCAGCAGGTCAGCAGTCAAGTTGTGATAAACCGCCATTCTGTGCCCCGTAGGTCTTGAAAGTCTCCGGCCGACTACTCTATGCCTCATCATTCCCCTTTGATCTTAATGTCAAGCCCATGTCCGAGAGACGCTCCTGCAGCTCCTGCACAGACTTCTGTCCTAATTTCTTCAGCGAAAGCAGTTCCTCTTCAGTCATTTCCAATACCTGCCCTACTGTATTGATCTTGTTTCTTCTCAAGCAGTTAAAGACCCGAGGCGAAAGCCCAAGTCGCTCCAG
>Ga0315285_10005417_pt1 | contig 13160 bp, 12 predicted proteins | sample YL17G09_36_MG_FD_203698 | JGI IMG/M metagenome (GOLD analysis project Ga0315285, IMG submission 203698) | Sediment microbial communities from Yellowstone Lake, YNP, Wyoming, USA - YL17G09_36 | ecosystem: Environmental > Aquatic > Freshwater > Lake > Sediment | place: USA: Wyoming | collected... | reverse complement strand
GAGGCGTTAGCCTCCTGCGCGAGGCGGACGAACTCCGTAAGGAGCCTCTGATCGCGCAGAATGTAGTCCGGGAGGATCGTCTCCGGGAAGACGATCAGCTCCGGACGAAGCGCGGCCGCCTTCTCTCCCAGGTCCAGGTAGCGGGCGAGGAGTGATTCGAGGCTCTCTCCGCCAAACCTCGCCTCCTGAGGAACCTCCGACGTGATGATGGCGACCGCGACCGTCTCCCCGTCTCGCGCGATCGGGATAAGCGAGAAGGCGGCAAGCAGTCCGACCATCCCTAGGCCTAGGGCAACGTAGGCGCGACGCCTCCTCCACGCGAGGTAGAGAGCGACGTTCGTGAAGACGATCCCCGCGGTCAGGGCGAACGGGCCGAGAGACGCGGCGGCCTGGATAAGGGGGGGGTACCGGTACAGGGAGAGATAGAGATCCGAGAAGCCGACGCCGAGGGGCCCGAGCGTCCTTAAGAGCTCAAGGAAAGCGAAGACGGCTGGTGCGAAGAGGAGAAGCGCGAGGCCCGTCCGGCGCCTCTTCATGAACCACCCGACGACGAGGCCGAAGAGGCCCACGTACAGCGCGAGGTAGGCCGCGAGGAGGACGTACCCCGGGACGACGAGGGGGGTGAACCGGAAGAGGGTGAGGATCCAGCGCATGTCGATCGCGAAGAAGGCGAACCCGGCGACGAACCCCGCTAGGAATCCGCCCCCTCCTTCGAGGGCGAAGAAGAGGGGAGCCAGGCCGACGAACGCGAGCGGACCCAGCTCCAGTCCGGGCATGGCGAGCGCGACCGTCGCGCCCGCAAGGAGCGCGAGGAGCGCTTTTCTTCCCTTCTTCGCTATCATATACTCGGTAATCATAGCGCGGGAGGAAGTGAAGCATGCATCCCGTCCTGGTAAAGATCGGGCCGATCGTCATCCGCTACTACGGCCTCATGTATGTGATCGCCATCACCCTCGGTGCGGCCCTCTTGGCCAGGGAAGCGCGGCGTAAGTCCCTTCCGCTTTCGAGCGAAGGAGTCCTCGACCTCCTCCTCGTGACGATCCCGGCGGCGATCCTTGGCGCGCGGCTCTACTACGTCCTCTTCCAGTGGGGCTACTATGGGCGCCACCCCCTCGACGTTCTCAAGGTGTGGCAGGGCGGGCTCGCCATTCACGGCGGCGTGATCGCGGGAGCCCTGGCGGTCTTGGCCTTCTCGCGGGTGAAGAAGGTTTCCTTCTGGCCCCTGGCGGACGCCATCGTGCCCAGCCTCGTCCTCGGCCAGGCGATCGGCCGGATCGGGAACCTCATGAACGGAGACGCCTACGGCCTCCCAACTCGTCTGCCTTGGGGCATTCACTTCCCTCCAGATTCGCCGGCCGGCCGCGCCTATCCGGGAGTCGCGACCCACCCGTCGATGATCTACGAGATGATCCTCGATGTCCTCGTCTTCGCCTATCTATGGGGGATCCGAAAGAAGGGCTACCGCGACGGGTTCCCGACCGCCATGTACGTCATCCTGTATTCCCTAGCGCGGTCCTTGGTCAGTTTCTCTCGCGGCGACGATCTCTTCCTTGGGCCGATCCGCGCCCCTCACGCGATCAGCGCCGTCCTCGTCATCGGGTTCACGGCGTTCATCCTGTGGCGTCGTCTCTACGAGAGGACTACGCCTGAAACCGTTCGCCTAGGTAGAAGCGACGGGCGAGGGGGTCGGCGAGGATCTCCGCCGGAGAGCCCGCGGTAATCACCCTCCCGTCGCTGACCAGATAGGCGTGGTCGGTCACGGAGAGGGTGTCGCGCACGTTGTGGTCCGTGATAACGAGGCCGATCCCGCGCGCCTTCAGCCTCACGATCTCCTCCTGCAGCTCGGCGACCGAGATGGGGTCGATTCCGGAGAAGGGCTCGTCGAGGAGGAGGTAGGAGGGAGACGTGGCGAGTAGCCGAGCGATCTCGAGGCGGCGTCGCTCCCCGGAGGAGAGGGTCCGGGCCGAACTCCCGCGCAGATGCTCGAGGCCGAACTCGTGAAGCAGGTCCTCGCGGATCCCCTTGCGCTTCGCGGTCGGGGCTGACCGCTCGAGGACGAGGTCGAGATTCCCTTCCACCGACGCGCGGGTGAAGACCGACGGCTCCTGCGGGAGGTAGCCGATGCCGCGCCGTGCCCTCTGGTAGAAGGGGAGGGACGAGACGTCCTCCCCTTCGAGAAGAACCTTCCCCTCCTCGCAGGGGAGGAAGCCGATCATCATGTAGAAGGTCGTTGTCTTGCCGGCCCCGTTGGGCCCGAGGAGGCCGATGACCCTCCCCGGCTCGACCTTCAGGGAGAGACGGTCCACGACGCGGCGGCCGCCGTAGCTCTTGGCGAGTCCCTGTGCCTCAAGCACCGTTCTCACTCCTGAAAAAGCCTGGCTCGAGGACCACTCGGACGACCCCCGTCGCTTCGGAGCCGGCCGTCGTGAGGGTGATCGCGTCCGCAGAGAGCGTAGCCCAGGAGAGAGTCCCCCGTACGCTCCCTGACAGGCGGACCTCTTCGTTTGCTCTCTCGTAGTCGATCCGCTCGCAGGAGTAGGTCTCGTCCTCGCCCTCGATGGAGAGCTCGCCGGAGAGGACGAGACGCTCGCCGTCTCCCTCGAGGGTCTTGCCGACGACGCGCAGAAGGGAAGGGCGATCGATCGTGGCGGTGAACCCCTCCGAGACCGACCAGCGATCCTCGTTCAGGAGGTAGAGAAACTCGTGCGCGTCCACCGTCACGCCCTCCGAGGCGATCGCCACGCGGTGCGAGGTGAGGAGGTCGGCGGACTGGTTCCACACGAGTTCGTCCGTCTCGAGTCGATACCCGTCGTCGCTCGAGATCACCACGTTTCCCCTCAAGACGGCCTCCTTTCCCGCGGAGACGAGCGTCTCGCTCCGCGCACGCAGCGCCTCCCTTCCTGCCCTGTAGAAGACAATCTCCGGACTCGCGAGGCTCCCCACGTCGGCTTGGATCGTCCCTCCCGCCGCCGTCACCATCCAAGCAGCGTTCCCCTCCGCGTCGTAGCCGCGAAGGACGACGCCCGTCGCCCGAGTGGCCGGGGAGGCCTCCTCCCCCGGGGAAGAGCGAAGGGGGAGGGTGACGGCCCCGCCGATCACGGCGAGGGCGACGAGGAGGAGGCTCCGCGCTCGATGCATGCCCTGAGAAACCCGCTGAACAAGGGATGTGGTGAGAGGAAGTGCGACTTGAACTCTGGGTGGAACTGCACTCCCACGAACCACGGGTGGTCCGCGAGCTCGATGATCTCGACCAGCCGGTCGTCTGGGGAGGTTCCCACGATCCGCATTCCCGCCGTCTCGAACCGCTCCCGATAGGACGGATTGAACTCGTAGCGGTGCCGGTGGCGCTCGTCGATCCGGTCGACGCCGTAGCAGGCGCGGCTCTTGGATCCTCTCCGGAGGAGGGTCGGGTACGAACCGAGGCGCATCGTTCCCCCCTTCTCCTTGACTCCGGCCTGCTCTTCAAGGAGATCGATCACGGGGTGGGGGGTGTCCGGGGCGAACTCCGAGCTGTTGGCCCCGGTGAGCCCCAGGCGGTCCCGGGCGAACTCGATCGCGGCGCACTGGAGGCCGAGGCAGAGTCCAAGAAAAGGGATTCCATGCTCACGGACGTGGCGGACCGCCTCGACCTTTCCCTCGATCCCGCGGTCGCCAAACCCTCCGGGTACCAGCAACCCATCCACTCCGTCGAGGTGGAGAGCGGGTCCATCCCTGGCAACCGCCTCCGCGGGAATCCAATCGACGTTCACCTCGGTGTCCAGAGCGACTCCGGCGTGGACGAGGGCCTCGCCGATGCTTATGTAGGAATCCTTCAATTCCACGTACTTCCCGACGACCCCGATCCGCACGTGCCGAGAGGGATGGCGGAGCCGCGAGACGAGCTCGCTCCAGCGGTCGACGTTCGCCTCTTCCGAACCGATCCCGAGACGCTCGGCAATCCGGCGGTCGAACCCTTGTTGTCTCAAGACGAGCGGGACCTCGTAGATCGACGCGAGGTCGGGGTCCTCGATCACGTTCTCCGGGTCCACGTCGCAGAACAGGGCGATCTTGCGCTTGACGGACTCCGGGAGAGGGCGTCCGCAGCGGGCGACGATCGCGTCCGGCTGAATCCCGATCGCCCGCAGCTCCTTCACGCTGTGCTGCGTCGGCTTGGTCTTCAGCTCGTCGGACGTCGAGAGGAGCGGCAGGAGCGTGAGGTGAACGAAGAAGGTGTCCTCGCGAGGGAGGTCGTCCTTCAGTTGGCGGAGCGCCTCCAAGAATGGAAGGCCTTCGATGTCGCCCACCGTCCCGCCTACCTCGACGACGGCGATCTGCGCCCCGCTTTGGTCGAGGGGGAGCTGGATCAGCCGCTTGATCTCGTCCGTGATGTGTGGGATCACCTGGACGGTCTTGCCGAGGAAGGCTCCGGCCCTCTCCTGACGGATCACGTTCCAGTAGACCTGTCCGGTCGTGAGGTAGTTCGCTCTTGTGAGTTCCTCGTCAAGGAACCGCTCGTAGCGACCGATGTCGAGGTCGGTCTCCAACCCGTCGCGGGTGACGAACACCTCCCCGTGTTCGTAGGGGTTCATCGTTCCGGCGTCCAGGTTGACGTAGGGGTCGATCTTCTGCAGGGTCACTCGATATCCGCGGAGCTTGAACAGGAGCCCGATAGAGGCCGCCACGACTCCCTTCCCGAGGCCGGACAGGACCCCGCCGGTGACGAAGATGAACTTGCGCAACGATCGGCCTCCGCTTCTGCACACTCACTACCTTCGTGCATACGATATGCACATGGCGCGTTCTGCGCAAGCACGCTTGGTCGTTGTAGCGGGGGAACCCCGATGCTATAATGGGGCACTCCTGACGCACGAGAAAGGATCGATACGGCATGCTAAGAGTCATTCTGCAGGTTGTGTTTTTCTCTGACTGCTTTGTCCTGATGGGTCTGGTGCTCCTCCAAATGAGCGAGCACTCCGGGCTCGGCGGCGCCTTCGGTTCCGGAATGTCGAGCACCGTGTTCGGACGAGACGAGGCCAGGGATCCCCGGAGGACGCTGATCACCGTCCTGGCCGGCGTGTTCATGCTCGCGGGGTTTGTGTTGTCCATCCTGTAGCAAGACCGATCGCGAGGAGGAATGCCGCGATGCCGTTGATCGAGGTGAGAGACCTCAAGACGTACTTCTACACCGAGGATGGTGTCGTGCGCGCCGTCGACGGCGTGGACTTCACCATCGAGCCAGAGAAGACCCTGGGGATCGTGGGGGAGAGTGGCTGCGGGAAGTCGGTCACGGCCCTCTCGATCATGGGTCTTGTGCAGTCGCCGCCCGGCAAGATCGAGGGCGGCGAGATTCTCTACCATCGGGACGGAAAGGTGACTGACCTTACGACGCTCAACCCGAAGGGACGCGAGATGCGCTCGATCCGCGGGAACGAAATCGCCATGATCTTCCAGGAGCCGATGACCTCCCTGAACCCGGTCTACACGATCGGGAACCAGATCATGGAGGCGATCATCCTTCACCAACAGCTCCGCAAGAAGAAGGCGCACGCCAAGGCGATCGAGATGCTTCAGGCGGTGGGAATCCCCCTTCCGGAGCAGCGGGTCGACGAGTACCCGCACCAGCTTTCGGGCGGGATGCGCCAGCGGGCGATGATCGCCATGGCCCTCTCCTGCAACCCGTCCCTTCTGATCGCCGACGAGCCGACGACGGCCCTGGACGTGACCATTCAGGCGCAGGTCCTTGAGCTGATGAACGCCCTGCGACAGGAGTTCAAGGCGGCGATCCAGTTCATCACTCACAACCTCGGCGTGATCGCCCGGATGGCCGACGACGTCGTGGTGATGTACCTCGGTCGGATCGTGGAGGGAGCGAGCGTGGAGGAGGTCTTCCACAATCCCAAGCATCCCTACACTCAAGGACTCATGAACTCGATCCCGTCGCTCGCTTCGAGAAAGGAACGCCTCGTCCCGATCAAGGGGGTTGTTCCCGACCCGTTCGAAGTGCCGGCAGGATGTGGGTTTGAACCGCGCTGTCCGCACGCGATGGAGATCTGCAAGACCCAGATCCCCCCGCTCAAGGACGTGACTCCTGGGCATCAGGCCGCCTGTTGGCTGTACTCGTAGAGAGGTGAGAGAGGTTGCCTTCCGACAACATCCTGCTTGAGGTCAAGCACCTAAAGAAGTTCTTCCCTGTGCGCAAGGGGGTCCTGCGCCGTGTCGTCGCCCAGGTCAAGGCGGTCGACGACGTCGACATGTACATCAAGGAAGGCGAGACGCTCGGCCTGGTTGGCGAGAGCGGTTGCGGCAAGACGACCGCCGGCCGAACGATCCTGCGCCTGATTGAACCGACCGGGGGGGAGATTCTCTTCCGCAGCAAGAAGCTGGCGGCCGCCGGAGAGGAGTACCGGATCGTGAACATCGCCACGGCGTCTCGCAGGGCCCTCAAGGCGCTGCGGCGGGACATGCAGATCATCTTCCAAGACCCCTACTCCTCCCTCAACCCGCGCATGACGGTCGGGAGCATCGTCGGTGAGCCGCTTCTCGTGCACGGGATTTCGAGAGGAAGCGAGCGCGAAGATCGCGTTCGCGAGCTTCTGGGCGCGGTGGGCCTCAAGCCGGACCACATGAAGCGCTATCCGCACGAGTTCTCGGGTGGACAGCGCCAACGGATCGGGATCGCGCGCGCCCTCGCGCTCGACCCGCAGTTGATCGTGGCCGACGAGCCGGTCTCGGCCCTGGACGTCTCGATCCAGGCGCAGGTGCTGAACCTCCTCGAGGACCTGCAGGGCGAGTTCGGCCTGACGTACCTGTTCATCGCTCACGACCTCTCCGTCGTCAGGCACATCAGCGATCGAGTCGCCGTGATGTACCTGGGGAAGATCGTGGAGCTCGTCGAGACGGAGCAGCTGTTCACCGACCCGAGGCACCCCTACACCGAGGCCCTCATGTCGGCGGTTCCGGTGCCGGACCCCGACTACAAGGTGGAGCGAATCCTCCTCGAAGGGGACGTGCCAAGCCCGGTGAATCCCCCCTCCGGCTGCTACTTCCACCCGCGCTGCCGCTACGCCAAGGAGATCTGCTCGCAAGAGCTGCCCCTCTACCGAGATCTGGGCGGGGAACACTTCGTCACCTGCCACTTCGCGGACGCACTTCGCCTCCAGCCCGTTCGCACGGGGTGATCCTCCTTCTCGGAACGCAGAACGAGGGGAAGCTTGCGGAGCTGCGCGAGCTTCTAGCTCGGGTCCGGGGAGTCGAGCTGCTCAGCTTCCATGAGCGTCCGTTCTCTCTTGTCGAGGAATCCGGGACGACCTTTTTCGAGAACGCTCTCCTCAAGGCCCGGGCGATCTCGCGAGAGACGAGCCTCCCCGTCTTGGCTGAGGACGCGGGGCTCGAGGTTGTGTCCCTCGGGGGCGCTCCAGGCGTCCTCTCGGCGCGTTTCTCCGGCCTTCCCGTGGACACCACGCGCAACAACGCCCTCCTCCTCGCGCGCCTCGCTGGCGTGAACGATCGTCGAGCCCGCTTCGTCGCCTACGCAGTCCTGCGGCTTCCGGACGGCCGCGAGTTTTCAAGCGAAGGGGTTCTTTCCGGGAGAATCGGCGAGAGCCCTCGCGGGGAGGGTGGGTTCGGCTACGACCCTCTGTTTGTTCCCGAGGGCCAGGCCCTCACCTTGGCCGAGCTTCCGCGCCCGGAGAAGAATCGGATCAGCCACCGCCGGCGGGCGATAGACGGACTGCGCGACGCCCTCGAGCGGGTCGCTCACGAGGAGTCACCCGCGGGGGGCAGGGTCTTCTGAAACTCGGCGAGAGTCCGGCGTTGCTCGGGAGAGAGGCGCGTGGGGACGATCACCTGGATCTCGACGAAGTGGTCTCCTTTTCCTCCCCCTCCGTGCAGGTCCGGGAGTCCCTTCCCCCGGAGCCGGGCGACCGCGCCCGGTTGGGTCCCGGCGGGGACGGTGAGTGTCTCCTCGCCCCACAACGTGTCGACCTTTACCTTCGTCCCGAGGGCGGCGTCGGCGTAGTGGATCTTGATCGAGGAGTGAACGTCTCGTCCATCTCGTCGGAAACGGGGGTGCGGGATGACCTCGATCACGATGTACAGGTCGCCGGCGGGCCCACCTCCGAGTCCGACGTTCCCTTGACCGGCGAGCCTCAGCCGTAATCCGTTGTCCACGCCGGCGGGGACGCTGATCGAGATGCGGCTCAGCTCCTTCGTGCGGCCGGTTCCGTGGCAGCGTCGGCAAGGCTTCTCGACGATCTCACCCTCGCCGCCGCATTCGGGGCACGCGCGGACGTTGATGAAGCTTCCGAGGAGGCTTTGCTGGCGGTGCTCCACTTGTCCCCGCCCTTGGCAGGTGGGGCAGGTTCGCTTGGAGCTTCCCGGCTCCATCCGGCTTCCTCCGCACTGGTTGCAGGCGACCTGGCGGGGAGCGGTGATCTTCATCCGCGCTCCGCTTGCCGCGTCCTCCAGGGTGATCCGCAGCCTGTACTCGATGTCCTCGCCCTGGCGGGTCCGCTCGGCACGGGTTGCGCTCCGCGCCGCTCCCTGGCGGAAGAAGAGATCGAACAGGTCGTCGACGCCTCCGAAACCGAAGTCGGAGAAGGCCTCGCGCGCGCGGCGGAAGTCGGTCGAACTGAAGTCGAAGCCTTGGGCCGGGCCGGCGTGGCCGAAGCGGTCGTACTGAGCCCGCTTCTCCGGGTCGGAGAGGATCTCGTAGGCCTCGGTCGCTCGCTTGAAGTCCTCCTCCGCCTTCTTTCGATCCTTGGGGTTCTTGTCGGGATGAAGCTCCTTCGCCTTTTGGCGATAAGCCTTCTTGACCTCGTCAACCGGAGCGTCACGGGTCACCCCGAGGATCTCGTAATAGTCGCGCTTGGCCACGCCACTCCCTTCGGACTATCTCGTCCTATTTGGAATCATACTCGGCGTCGACGTACCCGCCGTCTCCGGGCGTGGAGTCCTTGGAGGCGTTCGGCGGCGATCCTCCCTCGGCCGCGCGCTTGTACGCCTCCTCGCCGACCTCCTGCGAGTTCTTCGCGAGTTCGTCCATGGCGCGGCGAATCTCCTCCGCGCTCGCGTTCTGCGAGAGCTTCTCCCGCAGGCGTCGTAGCTGGTCCTCGATCTCCCCGCGTTTCTGCGCCGACACCTTGTCGCCGAGGTCGGCCAGGGCCTTCTCCACGGAGTAGACCAGCTGGTCCGCGCGGTTCTTCACTTCCACTTGCTCGGCCTTCTTCTTGTCTTCCTCGGCGTGCTCTTCGGCCGCTCGTCGCATCCGCTCGATCTCGTTCTCGTCGAGACGCGAGGAGTCCTTGATCGTGATGGACGAGCTCTTTCCGGTCGCCTTGTCTTTCGCCGTGACGTGTAGGATCCCGTCCGCGTCGATGTTGAACGTGACGTCGATCTGCGGCACCCCGCGCGGGGCGGGCGGAAGGCCGGTCAACTGGAACTTCCCGAGCGGCTTGTTGTCCGCCACCATCTTGCGCTCTCCCTGGACGACGTGGATCTCCACGCTCGGCTGGTTGTCCTCGGCCGTGGTGAAGGTCTTCGTCTTCTCCGTGGGAACCGTCGTGTTCCGCTCGACGAGCGGCGTGGCGATGCCGCCGAGGGTCTCGATGGAGAGGGTGAGAGGGGTAACGTCCAAGAGGACGATGTCGCTCACCTCCCCTGCCAAGACCGCGCCCTGGATGGCCGCGCCGGCCGCGACGACCTCGTCCGGGTTGATCTCCTTGTTGATCTTCCCGGGGATCCGCGCGGTCACCAACTCCTGGACCTTGGGGATTCGCGTCGAACCGCCGACAAGGACGACCTGGTCAATGTCCTTGGCTTCCTTCTTCGCCGCCTGCAGGGCGGCGTCGACGATGTGGATCGTCCGCTGCAAGTAGTCGTCGACCATCTGCTCGAACTTCGCCCGCGTCAGCTTCTTCTCCAGGTGCTTCGGCCCGCTGGCGTTCGCGGTGACGTACGGCAGGTTAATCGTGGTCTCCATGCGGCTGGAGAGCTCCATCTTCGCCGCCTCGGAGGCGTCCTTCAGGCGCTGCATCGCGCTCGGGTCGCCGGTGAGGTCGATTCCCGTGTCTCGCCGGAACTCGTCCATGAGCCAGTCCATGATCCGCCGGTCGAAGTCGTCCCCCCCGAGCTGGGTGTCGCCGTCGGTCGCCACGACCTCGAAAACCCCATCGCCGATCTCCAGAATGGAGACGTCGAACGTCCCCCCGCCCAAGTCGTAGACGAGGATCGTCTGGTCCTCCGACTTGTCGAGGCCGTAGGCGAGGGCGGAGGCCGTCGGCTCGTTGATGATGCGCATGACTTCGAGTCCGGCGATCCTTCCGGCGTCCTTCGTCGCCTGGCGCTGCGAATCGTTGAAGTAGGCCGGGACCGTGATCACGGCCTTGGTGACCTTCCCGCCAAGGTGATCCTCGGCGTCCTTCTTCATCTTCTGGAGGATCAGCGCCGAGATCTGCTCGGGCGTGTACTCCGTTGCCTTCCCGTCCTGCTCGATCCGCACGCGGAAGTCCGTTCCCATTTTGCGCTTGATGGAAGCGATCGTGCGCTTGGGGTTCGTGATGGCCTGGCGCTTGGCCAGGCGGCCGACCAGCCGCTCCCCCGTGTCGGTAAACGCGACCACGGAGGGAGTCACCCGCTCCCCTTCGGCGTTCGTAATCACCTCCGGTGAGCCGCCTTCCATGACGGCGACGCAGGAGTTCGTCGTTCCCAGGTCAATGCCGATGATCTTCTCTCTCATGTCGTCTCCTCCCGTTGACCCTTCCCTTTGCTCACTTTCACCTTGCTCGGCCTCAGCACGCGGCCGTTTCGCAGATAGCCGGTCTCGAACTCCTCGAGGACCACGTTGGGCTCCTGGTCGCTTTGGACGCCGAGGAGCGCCTCGTGCCGCGCGGGGTCGAACAGCTGACCGATCACCTGGATCGGCGAGACCCCTTTCTGCTTCAGGATCTCCGCAAACTGCGCGAAGACGCGTTCCACTCCCTCGACGAACGCCTGTGCGTCCTTGTTCCCGTTGTAGTTCCGGAACGCGCGCTTCAGGTTGTCGTACAGGGGGAGGAAGTCGAGGACCTCCTGGTCGGAGATCCGCTCCGCCGCCGCCGCGGTCTCGCGCAGCATGCGCTTCTTGTAGTTCTCAAACTCAGCCTGCAGTCTCTGCAGTCGGTCGACGCAGGAACGGACCTCGTCCTTGGCGAGGACCTCCCCTGCGTCGGCCGAGCGGACCTCGGCTCCCTCCTGGTCCGCCTCTCCAGGGCCTCGGTCACGTCCCTGGTCCTGATCGGGTTTCATTCTGACTCCTTTGAGGGGCGCGCGCATGACGCGACAAGCAGGGCCTCCAGGCGGTTCGCGACGTACGTGGTCGCCGACAGGGCCTTACCGTAGTCCGCCCACAGCGGGCCGATCACGCCGAGGACTCCGGAGTGCGGTCGGTAATCGCACGTCACCACGCTGTAGTCCTCCAGGCCGCCGTGCAGGCAGTCCCCCACGGAAACCACGAGTCCACACTTGGTTCCTCGCGCCTTTCGGACGGCCTCGATGAACCCCGCCTCGTCTTCCATGCCGTGGATCAGGTTCACGAACTGATCGAGCGCCCCGTGCGGGTTGACCTCTTGGAGCACGTCGACGAGGTTGAGGGTTCCCTCGAAGTAGAGGCGTTCCTGCATTCTGCGCTCGAGGAGGCTCCGCAGAACGAGGAGCGCGGCGCGGACGGGCCGGTCGTACCACCCCTCCGGGCTCTCTTCCAGAGCCAGTCTCCCGATCTCATCCAGCCGCATGCCACGCAGGTTCCCGTTGATCACCGCCATCACCCGCTCCGTCTCCTCCCGCGAGAGGTCCTCTTCGAGAGGGATCAGCCCGTGCTCGACGACGCCCAGGTCGGACACGATGACGAGCAGGGCCAGTCGCGGGTCCATCCTCACCAAGACGACCCGGTCGAGGCGGGTCTCCTCCAGACGGGGCGCGATGACGAACCCCGCGTACCCAGTGATATGCCCGAGGAGGAACGCCGTCTGGCGCATCGTCTCTCCCACCTCGAGGCACCTCATCTCGTACGCCTCGACGACCTCTAGGCGCTCTTTCTTCGCGAGCTTGGAGAGGTCGAGGAGCCAGTCGACGAAGAAACAATACCCTTTCTTTGTGGGGATGCGGCCGGAGGACGCGTACGGCTTCTCGATGTACCCTCCCTCCTCGAGCGCCGTCATGTCGTTGCGCACGGTGGCCGAACTCACGAGAAGCCCGTAGTCCTCGAGGATCATCCTCGAGGAGACCGGCTCGCGGCGCCGGATGAAGCGGTCCACGATCTCCTTCAGTATCAGCCTTTGCCTTTCTGGAAGCGTCATTTCCCTCACTTAGCACTCTGCCTAGTCGCCTGCTAAGCATAGTCCGTTCCGTCCTCTTTGTCAATCGTAGTGGGAAGAGAAACGGGTTCGGGATAGCGACCTCTTGACACGTCGGTCGATTTCCCCTACCATGGCGCCAGCCATGACCGAAGCGAACGCAACTCTCAAGAGCCCGGTTGTCAGCGGCGCGTTCTCTTTCTGCTGGTATTGGTTTAGCGCTGGCTTTCCTCGCTCCGCCTAGGCGTTAGGCCGCGCGGACAGGAAAGCCAGGAGACGACTACAGGCAAGGCCTGTGGTCGGTTTTTTTTGGGACGAAGGAGGTAGAAGAGCACAGGAGGTTTGAAGCGGACGGTCAAACGGGCAACGAAAGACACGGGCACGCGCAAAGGAGGACAAGGTGAGACGACTGGTTCAGGGTGTGGTACTGGGTCTACTCGTTCTAGGTCTGGGGGCGGCCCTCGTGGGAGGGGCGCCGATCAAGATCGGGATCTGCAAGATCGTCGAGCATCCGGCTCTCGACGCGGTCGAGCGCGGGGCGATCGATGCCCTGACTGCAGCGGGATACGCGGAAGGTAAAGACGTGGAGTATCTCAAGGCAAGTGCGCAAGGGGACTACAATGTGGCTGTCTCTATCGCGCAGAACTTCCAGGCCCAACACGTCGATCTGGTTCTTGCCATCGCGACGCCGACAGCGCTAGCCGCTGCCCAGGTGTTCAAGGGCACCTCCACCCCAGTCGTGTTTGCCGCCATCACCGCGCCGGAGGAGTACGGCCTTGTCGTCGACGCGAAGGACCCGAGTCGGAATGAGAACATCACGGGCGTCTCCGATCGAATCGATGTTTCTCTCGA